>Ga0208034_1000010_pt1 | contig 320278 bp, 297 predicted proteins | sample June2015DPH_8_10_FD_184699 | JGI IMG/M metagenome (GOLD analysis project Ga0208034, IMG submission 184699) | Peatland microbial communities from SPRUCE experiment site at the Marcell Experimental Forest, Minnesota, USA - June2015DPH_8_100... | ecosystem: Environmental > Terrestrial > Soil >... | reverse complement strand
TGTCCTCGCCTTCGTCGTAGGCAGATAGAAACTTACGACGCAAATCATCCCCATAGGGTCGCCCCATATCTTCTGCGCCGCGGAGTGTCGCCAATTACCAGTCTATACTATTTCCTAAAATGCTCTAGCTGCTAGCTGCCAGCTTTCCTTGATGAGGTTGCAGCCGGGCGAGGGTATGGCGGAGCGGGCGCCGGGAGCGAGTGCTTTGCCGGGCGCGAGTTAGTTGGCGCGGCGGCGTCTCAGGGACGATCCCGATGCGTTGCGCTGGACAGCGCATGCGGGTTGTAGGGAGGTGGCGATGAGCGGAAGGAGAACCGTCCCGATCAGCGTGAGTTCTATCACCAGGTCAACCATTGGAACCCCCAAGGAGTTCCTTCTTTAGTTGTCGCGCCTGCGTGTTCGGCCCCGATGGACGTTCGCCACAATGCTGGGCGAGAGAATCATCGCAACGAAGGCTAAGGCAAGAAGCAAGTCAACCATGAAGGAAACTCTCCAAATACTTTGCTGCGGCGGGCAGGCTGTTGGGCCGTCTTTGAGCACAATCAGCTTGCAAATGGACCATAGCGCCGCCGCACCAGGATAGGAAATGACTCGTCGGTGGGAGGGCGTGGCCTGTTGGCGGGAGGGTTCGCTCAACTCGTTGATAGAGCAGGAGATCGCCGGGTGGTCCGAGGCGGGTTTTCGGGGTCAATGTGGGGCTGAGAGGGCGTTTGCGGCGCGGTCGACGGCCTGCGCCAGGATGGTCAACTGCTGCTGGGCGAGGGAGGCGTTGCGTGCGTCGATGGCTTCGTTGATGCCGGGGATGACTACGGCGGCGTAGCCGGTGAATTCGCCGGGAGCGTAGATGGTGTGGCGATACCACGGGCGGCCGGGGAGTCCGGAGGGCGAGAGCAGCGCTGTTTCCGCTTGGCGGAGAGCGAGATTCAACTGGGTGAGATCGCCATAGGGAGCGGACTGGAGGGCATGAGCGCGGTCGGCGGCAGCGGCGAAATGCGATACGGCGGCTTCGGCCGCGGCGAAGTCGAGAGAGCCGAGGCCGTCGTCGGCGGCTCTGCGCTTTGCCGCCTGGATATACGCGGAGATTTCGCGCGCGTAGGCGATGTAGTTGTAGGGCAGGGCGTCGGCGTCGGCCATGCGCATGGCTTCAAGGCCGAGGACGCGCGCCATTTCCTGCAGGTAGACGAAGTCGGGATCGGCGTTTTGCGTGTACCAGGCGAAGTCGTCGAAGGCGGAGTGATAGACACCGTAGGGCCCGCTGGAAGTGATTTCAGTTGAGGGGACACCGGCGTGTTGCAGGAAGGGGGTGAAGTCAGAACCCGAGCCGAGATCGCCCACGTGGACTTCTTCGCCCTCGATGGGCGGCGCATTGGATTCGTGATGTTCGTCGCTGCCGGAAGTCTTGAGGCGCCATTGAATAAAAACGGAGCCGGCAACGGGACTGGGAACGGAGCGGGCCACATCGCGGATGAAATCCTTGAGTGAGGGCACGGCTCCGGCGGAGAAATCGGGGCCGGAGACAGCGACATCGACGTTGAAGTATGCGACGGCGCGGTCGAGCGTGCGGCCCTGCTGCTCGACCCATTCGGTAGAGCCTACGAGGCCTTCCTCCTCAGCATCCCAACTGCAGAAGACGATGGTGCGGCGAGGACGCCAGCCCTGATGAAGCAGGGCGCCGATGCCGCGGACCGCTTCAAGCATGGCGGCGGTGCCGCTGGAGGGATCGACTGCGCCATAGACCCACGCGTCACGGTGATTGCCGACGATGACCCACGCGCCAGGATCCTGCGCGCCTTCGATTTTTCCGATGACGTCCCAGATGATGCGGCGCTGATAATCCTGCTGGGAGACGAGATGAACTTTCACGCCGGCGGGACCGAGGTGATAGCGAAAAGGCAGCGCACCCTGCCAGCCTTGAGGCGCGCCCGGCCCTTTGAGCGCCTGCAGAATCGGCGCAGCGTCGTGAGAGCTGAGGGGAATGGAGATGATGTGCGGCTGATTGCCATCAGGACCTTCGATGTTTTTGATGCGGGCGGAGTCGGGCAGGTCGAGCGTGGAGGCGACGCCGGGAGTTTCAGGATCGCCCGCGTATTTGAAGAGATACTGAACCGAGCCGCGCTGGACGCTGGAGTCAGGACGCCACGGACCGATCGGATACGGGTCGCCTTTGTAGTAGCCGTCGTCCTGGGGATCGGAGTAGATGAGTACGCCGATGGCGCCGCGCTGCTCGGCGAGATAAACCTTGACGCCGCGGAAGTTGGTTCCGTAGCGGCAGATTGCAATCTTGCCTTTCAGGTCGATGTGCTGCGCGGCAAGGGAATCGAAGTCTTCAAGGCGGCAGTAGTTTGCGTAAACCGCCTCGCTGGTCACATCGCCGGAACCCGAAGAGCCGTTGAACGGCATCACAATGCGCGGGTCGTCCTGCTGAGGATCGCCGTTGACGTGCTCGCGCGCAGGGCCAGTCATGAGCGGATGGCCGGCCTCGTCCCAAGCCTCGACGCGGACGACCTTGGGCTGGTTGAGGAGCACGCGATAGGGAACGATCTGCGTTTCGAGACCAGCGGCGCGGAATTTGCGCGCGACGAACTCGGCGGTTTTGTAATCTTCCGGCGTTGCAGCGAGATGCGGCTCGGCGGTGAGGGTCTTCAGGTCCTCGCCGGCAAGTTTGGGGTCGGGCACGGCGAGGAACTTTTCTTCCAGCTTTGCCTCCGCGTCGAAGTTGGTAAAGCCAAAGCTGCCCTGCGGGACGACTTGCGCGAAGGATGGGCGCGAAGACATCCCCAGAACTCCGGCAAGGAGAACGAGCGCAAATACGCAGCGGAAATTCATTGAAGAGGCCCCTGGAGCGAAACAAGCCCGCGGTCAACTCGCGATCAACCTGCGATCCGGCCGCGATCAGGCGACGGGCTGTCCACAATGCGCGCAGCGGCGCGCGGCCAACGGAATCTCGCTCAGACATTCCGGGCAGTTTTTGGTGGTTGGAGCTTCGGGCTTTTTTAAACGAGCCTGCACCGCGTTCATGGGCAAAACAATGGCAAAATACACCACTGCGGCCACAATGATAAAGGAGATCGCCGCGTTGAAGAAATTGCCCACTTTGATTTCCCCGCCACCCACATACAGAACCACGCGGCTGAAATCGGGCTTGCCAACGGTGGCGGCGATCAATGGGTTCAGGACATCGGCAACAAGCGACGCAATGATGGCGTTGAATGCGGCGCCGATAATCACGGCCACGGCCAAGTCGACGACGTTACCGCGGAAGATGAAATCGCGAAATCCTTTGAACATGGCTTCCTCCGGTGAATTTCAGGTTCAACCGGCGCGTGAGGCAGCACCCAAAAACCAGCCGCGGCGACGACAGCCGATTGAGCACCCTGCCATGCTACACGGCGACGCGGCCCATGTGCAGCAAGGATGACTTGAACCGGTCTCATAAACCATCCTTGTCAACTTGCTGGAACCATGGGACCCGCCTTGATGTTGGGTCCCATACTTGCGCACTACGCAGCCGAGGCATTTATGAGACCGGTTGTTGCCAGACGAGCTGTTATGACACAGCAAGCATGACCACGATGGCCGCAAGAATCATGAGGTCGGCATAAAGGAGGAGGAGCACTCCGGCATGATAGAGGCTCCATTTGCGCTGGAGGCAGCGGGCAGTCTCGGCCATGCCCCACGCAGCAACCAGCAAAGCGAGAATCTGCCAGTACGATCCGTGCAGGTTCTCGATGTGCGGAAAGCCGGCCAGGCGCAGGCTGGCGGCAAATGCGCCCACCGAAAGGAGAATGGCGCGGACGAGGGATTTTTGCCGCAAGCGAAAGATCGAGAGGAGGAGGTGCACAACCCTTCAATGTACAGCGCGTGCGCGAGGCGGGGGCGGCGGATGATAGACTCTGTGAGCCCGCCCCGGGGTTCCCCAAAATCCAATCACCCGCAGGGCGAAACAGGAGGTTGTTCCATGTCTGCAGGTTCCCAAGCAGCACCGTTGAATCCGGGCCTGGTTTTCGCAATGATGCAAGCGCACCAGCAAACCGCGGCCCTGAAGGCGGCCATCGAGTTGGATATTTTCAGGTCGGTCGGTGAAGGGCCGGGCGATGTGACTTCGATCGCACGCCACGCGAAGGCATCGGAGCGCGGCATCCGTATCCTGTGCGATTTTCTCGTGATTCATGGCGTTTTGGCGAAGGAGAATGGGCACTACCGGCATACACCAACGAGTGCAGCGTTTCTTGACCCGCACTCGCCGGCGTGCATGGCATCGGTGGCGCAGTTCATCAGCGCCCCGGCGGTTCTGGAGCCTTTTGCAAGACTCGCAGACGTAGTGCGTGACGGGCGAACCACGTTGCCGGGCGATGGCACCGTGGAGCCTGAGAACCCGGTGTGGGTGTTATTTGCCGAAAATATGGCGCCGATGATGGGGCCGATGGCGGGTCCGCTGGGGGCGGTGGTGCTGGAAGGACATAACGGGCAGATGCGCGTGCTGGATATTGCTGCAGGTCACGGGCTGTTCGGCATCGAGATTGCGAAGCAGAACCCGCAGGCGCACGTGACAGGGCTGGATTGGGCTCCAGTGCTGCGCGTGGCGCTGAAGAACGCGGAGAAGGCTGGCGTGAAGGACCGCTACAACATGCTGCCGGGCAGCGCGTTTGAAGTGGAGTTCGGCGGGCCGTACGACGTGGTGCTGCTGACGAACTTTCTGCACCATTTTGACAAGCCGACGAATGTCGGGCTACTGAAGAAGGTTCGCGCGGCGCTGAAGCCGGGCGGGCGCGCGGCGACGCTCGAGTTTGTGCCCAATGAGGATCGGGTCTCGCCGCCGATGCCCGCGGCGTTTGCGATGACAATGCTGGCTTCGACGGCGGATGGCGACGCCTACACGCTGAGCGAGCTGAACGCCATGCATGCCGAGGCTGGATTCAAGGGGGTAACGGCGCACCCGATTCCGATGAGTCCGCACACGATTTTGATGGGGACGGCGTGAACGGATCAGTGAAGAAGTGAAAGAGTGAACGAGCGGAGGGCCGGTGCGGACGAGCGCGCGGGCCTTTTTGCGTCAGATTATTTCGCGCTGCGGCGGGAGCGGACGGCGGCGGCGAGTTCGGCGAGCAGCGTGCGCGTCTCGTTCCAGTCGATGCAGGCGTCGGTGATGCTTTGGCCATAGACCAGCGGCTCGCCAGGGACGAGCTTCTGCGCGCCTGCAACGAGGTTGCTTTCGATCATGACGCCGATGATGTTGCGATTGCCTTGGGCGACTTGCCCGGCAACGTCGTGGCAGACGATGGCCTGGCGACGATAATCCTTGCCGCTGTTGGCGTGGCTGAAGTCGATCATGATGCGCGGCGGGATTCCGGCTTGCTCCATGAGTGCGGTGGTTTCAGCGACGCAACTGGCCGTGTAGTTCACGGTTTTGCGGCCGCCGCGCAGGATGATGTGGCAATCGGGGTTGCCGGTGGTGACGAAGATGGCCGACTGGCCGTGATGCGTGTGGCCAAGAAAGGTGTGCGAGCAGGCGGCGGAGAGCACGGCGTCAACTGCCACCTGAATGTCGCCCGAGGTTGCGTTCTTGAACCCGACGGGACATGACACGCCGGAAACGAGCTGGCGATGCACCTGGCTCTCGGAAGTGCGAGCGCCGATGGCTCCCCAGCTGACGAGACCGGCGATGTACTGCGGCGAAATCATGTCGAGAAATTCGGTTCCCGTGGGCACGCCCATTTCCGCAAGGTCGATGAGAAGATGGCGCGCGAGGCGAAGGCCGTCGTTGATCTTGTAGGTGCCGTCGAGATGCGGATCGTTGATGAGGCCTTTCCAGCCGATGGTGGTGCGGGGCTTCTCAAAATAGACGCGCATGACGATGCGCAGGTCGGCGGCAAATTCGGCGATAGCGCCCTTGAGCAGGCCGGCATATTCGCGGGCGGCCTGGGGATCGTGAATGGAACAGGGACCGGCGAGAACGAGGAGACGATCGTCCTGACCGTTGAGGATGGAGATGATTTCGTTGCGCGCGTCGTAGATAGTGGACGAAGCGGCCTCGGTGACGGGAAGCTCTTCCTCAAGAAAAACCGGAGGGAGAACGACTTTGGTCCATTGGATACGCAGATCTTCAGTGGGATGGAACATGGGCTCTCTTCTAACGCAGAACGATCCGGGGCGCGCGATTAGAGCGCCCCTCTATCGAATCTATCAGTTAGAGAAAGGAAAGGCGGGACAGAGATAGAGCCCGGTGCGGGCATTGAGCGGCTCTCGATCGGATAAGCGGAGGATCAGTGCAGGACTTCGTACGTCGCAATACCGGCGGCTGCGGCGCCAGCCCCGATCAACACCGGCACCAGAAGGCGAACATGATGCCGCGGCTCCGAGCCCTCGCCAATGTACTCCCTGGCCTTCTTGACTTCCACCAAGTCGGAGTAAGAATGCGTCTGAGTCTTGTTGCTGTCTGAATCGGTGAACTGGAAGGACGCAGCGGAGAGCGGCCCCAGAGAACCAAAGGTCTGAGAGCTATCGCGGAATTCAAAGTCGAGAAAGGTGCCTTGGCGATACTTGGTGAGACGCTTTTCGATTCTTCGCGCGTGCTTGTCGAGCGGCGCGGAGGACTGTGTGTGGGCGAGCGTCGCTGTCGCGATCAGCGCGAAAGAGGCAAGCGTCAGGGCGGCAAAGATGTGGACGGTGGACTTGCAGCGAGAACCGCTGAGAAAGCTGGGCAAGACTCGATTCATGGGGGCCCCCTCCGAGAAAAACGACAATCACCAAAGCCGAGTGGCTTGCTGTGCAGCTTCCGCAGCAAACTCCGGTGCGTAACAACTTACCACTAAATTGGGTTCTTGAGTCACCATCAGCGGTGCCTTTGGTAATGTGAAAAGTCCGGAAGGCGATGAGAATCAAAGGCTTGGGAACAGCTGCGGAATTCGAATCTTTTCTCGAACGGGCCGGTTTTGGGCCAGGGTTGGATGGAGGCAGCCCAAAGGAAAACCAAGGACTGGGCAATCAAGGGTAACCCGGCGGTATCTTGACAGGGCAAATATATACTTGATGAATCAATAGGAGTGTGTGACAGTGGCAACGACAGTCCAAGAACGAACAATCACAGGCACCGGGGATAGACTAGCCGAGGGGTGCGTTGTGGAGTTCAGGCTGCTGTATTCTGGTCAATTGTTTGGAGCGTCGAGGGACGACACTCGATCTCCCCACAAGCACGCAATTCGGCGCGAATTTCATTCGCAACTGAGGCGGCTTTGGAGCACGAACCAGAATCTCAAGCGGAGAGCTGCCGGATACGGGATGGCCAAAGTCCATAACATGGAATCTGGCCCTTGGGGACCGACCGCAGCACCGTCAGACATGGATCACGCGGAGTATTTAGAGCTAGGGTTCGCAGAGATCGCAAAGAGTTGGAACCGTCAGGGATACAACTTCATCCCGTTAGTGACAGCGGACTTCTGTCTTCGGTGCAGTTTGGACGTTTTGTTTTTGCGGCCCGGAGTTCCAGGCCAAGTGGTGGGGTCAGGCGATTTAGATAATCGGCTGAAGTCTCTTTTTGATTCGTTGCGCATACCGATTCGCGGCGAAGATGTCGGAGAGGAAACCCCAACCGATAATGAGAGTCCATTCTTCTGTCTACTGGAAGACGACAAGCTAATCACCGAGGTTAAGGTCACAACGGACACTCTCCTGCTGTTGCCCCATGAGCGACTGGTTCGGGAGAACGATGTTTTTCTTGTCATTACGGTAAGATTAAACCCGACAATTCCGGGGCCGAACCAGTGGGTGTACGCATGACGACGAAGCAGACAAGCGCAGAACTCGACAACTTCAATAACGCCATGGATACGATCCTGCGTGCCGATCCTGCCAAGGTGAAAGCTGAGATGGACGCAGAGATTCAGGCCAGCAAGAGCGAGCGTGAGGCCAGAGGTGAGCGCAAACGTGGTCGAAAGGCTAAGGAGCAGCCTTCCGCTTCGGGCCACGCTTCAAGCGGGAAGAGTTAGTTAATCGTTTCTCCCACCTTGCCGGTGACCTCAGCATAGGTGAGGCGCTTGCCAGTCACTTGAGATAGGACAGCAGAGAATCGATCTGCGTCATTCAGTGGGTTGTCTTTGGTTGCACGGTTGTTATAGCGGAACACTTGCTCATCGAGGTAGCGGAACAAATGAAAAGGCTCGACACTGACGTAGGTTCCATTGATGCCGCGCTTGAGGAGCGACCAGAAATTCTCAAGACCATTGGTATGAATCCGGCCGTCAACGTACCTCACCGCGTGGTCGATGATTTGATGCAGGTACTCACGGTCCAGTCCCTTATATCCGCCCATCTCGTCAGTGAAGAGAGGCGAGCCAGCCTCAACATGCCGGCGAACGAGGGGCTACAAGGTGACCTTTTGCCGGTCGGGGATGATTGCGGTGCGAACTTGGCCCCCGCGCTCAAGAATTCCCATCACGATGGTTTTGTCGCGGAAGCTCTGTCCCATTCCGGTGATCCGGCGCCCGTAAACGCTCTTGTGCATGTTCCGGGCCTTACCGCCGATGAAAGTCTCATCCGCCTCGACCTCGCCTCCGTTGCCGCCGAGTTTCATCATGGAGCCGTTCGCCATCGCTTTGCGAATCCGATGCAGCATGAACCACGCGGTTTTCTGAGTCACGCCAAGGGACCGGGCGATCTCGCAGGAACTAATACCATTCTTGGCGGTGGCAATAAGCCACACTGCCGGAAGCCACTTCTCAAGGCCGAGAGGCGAGTCCTCAAATATGGTTCCAACCTTTGCCGAGAACTGTCGCTTGGCGTGCGCGCTCTTGCACTGCCACTTCTTCTGAGTGTCCAGCCAAGTCACGTCCTTGCGGCCACAGGTGGGGCAAAACACCCCTTGCGGCCAGCGATGGTCAACCATGTACCGGATGCAGTTGTCGGCATCGGCAAAGTAGAGAATGGCTTGTTGCAGGGTCTTGGGCGCTTTCATGGCTAGTTCACCTTCTCTTGACGTTGCGCAAGTTGAAGCAAAAGCTGTGTCGCAACCTGCTCCCAATCTGTGCCCCGCTCGATCTTGGCGCGAAGAGGAGCAAGGAGTTGACTTGCTACCGTTGGAAGCGATTCGGTTCCTCGCCTCCCTTGAGTCAGAAACCGGGCGGTCGGCGCTGGATTTAACGTTGGATCAGCTTTACGCAGAATCTCCCGATTATCGTGAATGGTGTTCACGTACTGACGAAGGACGGAGTTCTCTGTGATTAGTCTTTCAAGCTCGTTGATCATCTGGAGTGCGAGTGCTTTATTCACTTCCGCAACCTCAACAGAATCAAGCATAGACTTGTTGAGTTGATTTGTCAAGTATATATTTGCCCTTGACAGTAAACGCTTGCAATCCGTAAGATCAAGAGGACGGGGGTGCGCAGAATTCTCTCTGCAAGTGCAAGAAATATAAGCACTTAATAAACATCGCCCGGTCTGTCGCGCGGCTTTGGCCGCGTGCTGAAGAGGACGGAGAGCATCCAAGATGCCCGAAGCGCGCCTGAGCCCGCGCGAGCGGCTGGTGTTGACGGCCATCATCGAGTTGTACATCGCGACCGGCGAACCGGTGGCATCGCAGGCGGTTGCGCACTTCTTCGCCGACCGGGACGGGCTGAGCTCGGCAACCCTGCGCAATGTGATGGCGGCGCTGGGCGAGGCAGGACTGCTGGAGCAACCACACACGTCGGCCGGACGCGTTCCCACGGCGGTGGCATTCCGCTATTACGTAGAACAGATCACGCAACCCGGGCGGGCAGCCGCTGGCCTTGGCGGCGGAGCCGTGCCGGGACGCGCGGAAACACCATTGAGCGAAGCTCGCCGCGGACAGATTGAGGAAAGCTATACAGGCGTAGCCAGCTCCAATGATTACCTGGAGCGTACGTCGCACGTGCTGGCGCTGATTTCGAGCGGGCTGGGCGTGGCGCTGGCAAGCTCGACCGCGGGACAGGTGCTGGAACACATTCACTTTTCGCGACTGTCGACGGGGCGCGTGCTGGCTGTGCTGGTAACGCAGGCGGGCGCGGTTCAGGATCGCGTGCTGGCGGTGGATCATCAGATGACGCCGGTGGAGCTGGAGACGGCGGGCACCTATTTGAACGAGAATTTCCGCGGCTGGCAGATCGAGCGGATCCGGGCCGAAGTGGCTCGCCGCGTGGAGATGGAGCGCGAAGCGTACCGGGAGTTGTTGACGTCGGTTGAAGAGCTTTGCCGCAAAGGCGCGCTGGCGGGCGACGAAGTCGGCGCGACGATCTTTGTGGATGGGATTGCGAACCTGATCAGCGCCGAACAGGACCGCGAGCGGCTGCGGCAGATGCTGCTGGCCGTCGAGGCGAAGCAGCGGCTGGTGGAGCTGCTGAATGCGTATGTGGACGGACGCCAGCAGGAGGTGCGCGTGGTGGTCGGCCTGGACGAGGCATCACCTGCCATGCAGGACCTAGTGCTGATCGGCGCGCCGGCGCGGCTGGGAGGCGGGAATCTGGGCACGGTGGCCGTGATTGCGCCCACGCGGATTCAATATCAGGAGATGATCCAGGCGGTGAGCTACATCGCGCACCTTTCCGAGCGAATTCTGGACGTTCCTACGACGTAGGCGCGGGCGTTCCGGCGGCTGGGCGAGCGGCTCCGGATGCGGCGAATCTCACGGCCGGCGCAGAACGTTGCAGCCGGGCGCGGAAAAAATCATCCAATAAATAGACGCTCTAGACAATTTTGAGAGAATAGGCTGAGCCATGTGGAAACAAAAGACAGAGTTGACAGAAGTGGACTCCCCGGAGTTTGATGAGGCCGCGCGCGAAGGGAAGGAAGCGAATCTCGATCCCGCGACGGAGCTGCCGGCGCCGACGGCCGGGGAGGAGCTTGCCTCTGAGGCGGCGACACCAGTTGCGGACGAGGCGCAAGAACAGACCGAATTCGATCAGTTGAAGGCAGAGCGCGATCGGCTGCTGGATCGACTGGCAAGGCTGCAAGCAGAGTTTGAGAACGCACGCAAGCGCGCCGAGCGCGAGCGGGCCGAATACCGGGAGTTTGCGACGGGCAGCGTGGCCGAACAGTTTTTGCCGGTGCTGGACAATCTGCAGCTGGCGCTGAAAGCGAAGGGATCTGCGGAGCAGCTGCGGTCGGGCGTGAGCCTGATCGTAAAGCAGATGGAAGAGATTCTGGAGAAGATGCAGGTGAAGGCTGTGCCTGCGGTGGGCGAGGCTTTCGATCCGCGCTTCCATGAAGCGCTAGGAACGGTGGAGCGCGACGATTTGCCGGATCAGCACGTAGCCGAGGAAGTTCGCCGGGGCTACAAGATCCGCGAACGATTGCTGCGGCCGGCGCTGGTGCGCGTGGCGCACAATCCGAAGCAAGTGAGTGAATTGAGTGAATGAGAGAAGCAGCCGTTAGCCATTAGCTCTTAGCTGCGTTGAAGGAGAGCGAGCGGCTGAGGCGGCGCGAAGATGCGTGCCACGAAGTTTGCCGATAAGAAAAATGTGAACAAGACACAAGTACTGAGGTTGAGGAGCTGAAAGCGGAAGGCTCCTGGCGAAAAAGCTGACAGCAAATCGTTGACGGCTGACAAGGGGACGAATGGGTTCTAATACAAGAGTGAGCAAAGCGGATTATTACGAGGTTCTGGGTGTCTCGCGCGAATGCTCGGATCAGGAACTGAAGAGTGCGTACCGGAAACAGGCGCTGAAATATCATCCTGACCGCAATCCCGGGGACCATGCAGCCGAGGAGAGGTTTAAAGAAGCCAGCGAGGCCTATCAGGTACTGAGCGACGCCGACAAGCGCGCAGCCTATGACCGGTTTGGTCATGCCGGGCTGGGCGCGCAGGGGTTCGGCGCGAGTCCGTTTGCCGGCGGCGTGGACCTGGGCGACATCTTCGGTGATTTGTTCGGCGAGATGTTCTCGGCCGGCGGCATGGCTGGGGGTGCATCGCGTGGCTCACGCCAACAGCGCGGCGACGATCTGCGCTTCGACCTGACCATCGATTTTGAGGCTGCGGTTTTCGGCACAGAGAAAGAAGTGAAGATCCGGCGACTGGAGACGTGCAGCGTGTGCAGCGGGCGCGGGAGCGCGTCAGGACGTGGTCCGAGCGTCTGCAGCCAGTGCCAGGGGCGCGGGCAGCTCCGCTATCAGCAGGGATTCTTCTCCGTGGCGAGGACGTGCGTGGCTTGCGGCGGGACCGGCTCGGTGATCAACGATCCCTGCTCCGCGTGCCGCGGTGAGGGACGCAAGACCGCGGAGGTCAAGCTGAGCGTGAAAGTGCCACCGGGCGTGGAAGAGGGAACGCGCATCCGTTACGGCGGCGAGGGAGACGTGGGCCGCGTGGGTGGACCGAAGGGCGATTTGTACGTGATTCTTTCCATCCGGCCGCACGATTACTTTGAGCGCCACGGATACGATTTGCATTGCGTGCTTCCCATCAGCTTTCCGCAGGCAGCCATGGGCGACGAGTTCGAGATCCCCGGCATCGACGGGCCGGTGAAGATCAAGATTCCCGAGGGAACGCAAAGCGGCAAGGAGCTGCGCATCCGTGGGCGCGGCGTTCCCTACCTGAACGAAAGAGGACACGGTGACTTGATTGTGAAGGTCCTGGTGCAGATTCCGCGCAAGCTGAACCGCGCGCAGCGCGAGCTGGTGGCCAAGCTGGCTGAGTCGATGGTCGTGGACAACAAGCCGACTTCGCCGGGGCTGATGGAGAAGATGAAGGATTTGTTTAGCTAGGAACAGGGACTAGGGACGTAGGGACTAGGGACCCTGGTCGCATCGCGCGTTTTGCTAGAGGGATTTGGTGGAGCTGGTCGGGATCGAACCGGCGACCTCCTCGTTGCGAACGAGGCGCTCTCCCAGCTGAGCTACAGCCCCACGAGCGACGCTTCTAGTTTACCAGCGTTGCCATTTTCAGAGAAGGCCGGGGAGAACCCCGGCCTTTTCAATTGCTCTGGTAAATCCAGACCACCTAGACCCCAGAGCTGAAAGCTGCTTACAGCTGGTTCATGTTGGCCAGGAATTCGGCGTTGTTGCGCACCTTTTCGAGGCGGCTGATCAAAAGCTCCATGGCTTCCACGGGCGAGAGCGGATTAAGCACGCGGCGAAGGATGAAGACGCGCTGCAGGTCTTCCTTGGGGATGAGCAGCTCTTCCTTGCGGGTGCCGGAGCGCTGAATGTCGATGGCCGGGAAGACGCGCTTGTCGACGAGCTTGCGGTCGAGAATGATTTCCATGTTGCCGGTGCCCTTAAACTCTTCGAAGATGACTTCGTCCATGCGGGAGCCGGTATCGACGAGAGCCGTGGCGATGATGGTGAGCGAGCCGCCTTCTTCAATGTTGCGGGCCGCACCAAAGAAGCGCTTCGGCCGCTGCAGGGCGTTGGAGTCGACGCCGCCGGAGAGGACTTTGCCCGAGGGCGGAACGATGGTGTTGTAGGCGCGTGCGAGGCGCGTAATGGAGTCGAGGAGAATGACCACGTCGCGCTTGTGCTCGACCAGGCGCTTGGCCTTCTCGATGACCATTTCGGCAACCTGTACGTGGCGGGCGGCGGGCTCGTCAAAGGTGGAGCTGATGACTTCGCCCTTGACCGAGCGCTGCATGTCGGTGACTTCCTCGGGGCGCTCGTCGATGAGCAAAACGATCAGCACCACTTCGGGGTGGTTGGTGGTGACCGAGTTGGCGATCGACTGCAGCAGCATGGTTTTGCCGGTGCGAGGCGGAGCGACGATGAGGCCGCGCTGGCCCTTGCCCACGGGCGTCAGCAGATCCATGACGCGGCCGCTGATGCCTTCGCGCACCGTCTCCATCTTGATGCGCTCCTGCGGATAGAGAGGCGTGAGGTTGTCAAAGAGGATTTTGTTGCGCGTCTCTTCGGGCGACTCGAAGTTGATGGCCTCGATCTTGACGAGAGCGAAGTACTTCTCGCCTTCATGGGGCGGGCGGACGTTGCCGCTGATGGAGTCGCCGGTTTTGAGATCGAATTTGCGTATTTGGGAAGGAGACACGTAGATGTCGTCCGGCCCTGGCAGATAGTTGTAATCGGGAGAGCGGAGGAAGCCGTAGCCGTCGGGGAGAATCTCGAGGACTCCCTCGGCGAAGATGTGGCCTTCTTTTTCGCTCTGCGCCTGGAGGATCTTGAAAATGAGATCCTGCTTGCGAAGGCCGCTGGTCCCGGGAATTTCCAGGGTACGCGCGATGCGGCTCAGTTCAGTGATGTTCTTTTCTTTCAGTTCTGCGATGGTCATGTTTACCTGCGATTGGACGGGATGTGTTGGAGGGAATGCGGAGCGGGAAGTGCTCCAGAGGAAACAACCGTGCGGATTACAACAAATTCAGCCGGCGCAACTCAGCTCTGAATCGCACCCCAAACTCATTTGGAGTGCGGAGCGCCAGGAAAAAGAGATAGCCCCATTTCGACGGGGAGCTGTCTTGAAACCCTTGATTGACTGAATGCACAATGCGGCGAGAGACGCCGTTAAGCCGCACGGCGCCTTTCTACCGGATGAGCCGCGGGCGCCTCTTCGGGCGTTTCCGCTTCAGGGTTAGCTACTTCAAAACGGCACAAAACTTCGTTTGTGGTGTCCTGCAGCCGTGTATTCGGCTTGTGAAGCTTACGGGTTGCCTTGCTTGCCAGTGTACAGAGCTGGTAGCGATTAGACACATGAGAAAGTGCCTTAAAAACGAGATCGGAACGCATTGTCTATCTCCTTCTTTTTCAAATAGCCGCACCGGAATGAGCCGTTGAGCCGCCGGTGCAGCAGAGGGAAGCCAATACAATCGAGGGCTGCCCCAAATTGCAACTTCCACATCTTAGACGCGCTTTGGATGCCCACAGTTCAAAAACATTTGGGGCCGTCGCACGCTATGAAATGGATGCCATACCGTATCGGATCTGCAGTTTGCGCGCCGGGAATCTGGGTACCCGTCTGACCCTTCCCAGTGCTGCTGAAGAACGCAGCCAAGGCATCAACGGAGACTCCTCTCAAAGGTTTGATGCTGGAAGTGGCTGATGGGCACACCCGGCCGCAATGCGCAACCTGCCCTCAATGGATGGCTACTGCGAGATTATAGAAAACCTTCAGCCCGGTCAATAGTTATTTAGAGTCAATTGAGGCGGTTTGTCGAACGTTTCCCCACGTGGCAAGGAACACTGGTGTCATTTTCGGCGCGACACTGTAAGTGATTCATTATCAGACAGATTCGGGAGTGGGGCGACTGAAAGGGGCGGCGAAAACGGAACTTTGCCGGAGATCCACGGGAAACCGAACGTGGCTGAGCTGAACCCTTTCAACCGCTTCTGGCTGTGTGTGCCGGGTCGCCTGCGTCGGCCCAGGGGCGTCCGTCGGGATCGCTCAGGGGCAGCCGACCGTTCTCGTCGTTGCCGGTAAGCCTGGGCCGCCGGCCGCGTTTGCGCTTCGGGTTGGCAGCGATTTCATCGAGGCGAAAGACACCGACAAGCACCATGCCCACAAAGGGGGCTGCAAGAAGAAAGGTCTCCCAGCCGGATTGAAGTGCGATGCCCTGCAAGAGCGCCTCCCGCTATTCGACCGCGGACGTGAGATGAATCTTACCCGGAATATCGGCTTGGCTGGCGGAGATCAGAACCGATTCAGAAACAAAGGTAATCCCCCTGATTGGTGAGTGAGTGAACAGATTACGGACACCTAAGACTCACAAAAGCCGCGGGTTGCGGCAATTGAGGCCAGCGGGCAAGGTCACGCCCAATAGCTGCGGTCGAGGGTGCGATATTGGATGGCCTCGGCCAGGTGGGCAACCGAGAGGCCTTCGGCGCCTTCAAGGTCTGCGATGGTGCGGGCGACTTTGAGGATGCGATCGTGGGCGCGGGCGGTGAGGCCCTGCTGCTGCATGGCACGCTCAAGGAGGCGTTCAGCGTCGGCGCTCAACTCGCAATAGGCGCGGATCTGGCGCGTGGTCATTTGCGCATTGGCGTAAATTTTTTCGCCGTGCTTCTTGAATCGCTGGCGCTGCCGCTCGCGGGATACCATAACGCGGGCGCGGATCTGGGCCGAGCCCTCGACTGCCGCGCTACCGCGAAGCTCCTTGTATTGAACGGCTGGAACTTCGATGTGGATGTCGATGCGGTCGAGCAAGGGGCCGGAGATTTTAGCCACATAGCGCTGAATCATGGGCAAAGTGCACGTGCACTCGCGCGACTTGTCGTTGAAATAGCCGCAGGGGCATGGGTTCATGGCGGCGGCAAGCATGAAGCGCGCGGGAAACGTGAGCGACATGGAGGCGCGGGCGATGGTGACGGTGTGATCCTCAAGGGGCTGGCGCATGACCTCGAGAACGTTGCGTGGAAACTCAGGCAGCTCGTCAAGAAAGAGGAGGCCATTGTGGGCGAGCGAAACCTCGCCGGGGCGGGGCACCATGCCGCCACCGATGAGGCCAGCGTCGGAGATGGTGTGGTGGGGTGAGCGAAAAGGCCGCTGCGTGACAAGGCCTGCGCCGGCTTCGAGGACGCCGGCGACGGAGTGAATCTTGGTGGTTTCGAGCGCTTCCTCGAAGGTGAGGGGGGCGAGAATCGAGGGCAGGCGTTTGGCAAGCATGGTTTTGCCGGAGCCGGGCGGGCCGATCATGAGAATGTTGTGGCTGCCGGCCGCAGCCACTTCCAGGGCGCGCTTGGCGGTTTGCTGGCCGCGGACATCGTGAAAGTCGACCGTGAACTGCTCGAGCTTTCCGAGGAGCTCCTGGGTAACCACGGTGTAGGGCTCGCGCTGAATGACGCCGACAACCGAGGTGTTGAGCAAATCGAGCACGTCGAGAAGCGAGGAGACGGGATAGACGTTGACGCCCTCGACGACCGCGGCTTCGGCGGCGTTGGCGGCGGGCAGAATCAGGTTGGCAATTCCCTTTTCGCGGGCCAAGATGGCCACGGGCAACATGCCGGGGATGGGGCGGACGCCGCCGTCGAGGCCGAGCTCGCCGACCACCAGAAAGCGGCTGAGGTCGTTCGAGCGCAGAGCGCCGTAGGCTCCAAGGATGCCAATCGCGATGGGCAGATCGAAGCCGGAGCCTTCTTTCTTGATGTCGGCGGGAGCGAGGTTGATGGTGATGAAGGTGGGCGGAATGGTGTAGCCGGAGTTCTTGATCGCGGCACGGACACGGTCGCGACTTTCGCGCACCGCGGCATCGGGCAGGCCGACGGTGTGAAAGTGATCCTGGTCCATGACCGCGCCGCTATAGTCCACCTCGACTTCGATGAGGTTGGCGTCGATTCCGTAGACGGCCGCACTGAGGGCTTTGAAGAGCATGGCGGAGGGCTGAACCGCGAGTGTACCAGAGGACAGCTATCCGCGCTCTGTGCGTTGAGGCACAGGGGTTCAGGCGCGATCGGCCGGAAAGGAGCCGACGGATTGGCCGGGCGCGACGTTCTGGCCGGCGAGCACAATGGCGTGGCTTGCGATGTGGGCGCCGTCGCCGATGACCGTGGGCTGAAGGCGGATCTTTTCGTAGTCCGCGGCATCGTGCCAGAAGGAATAGATGCGGGTGTAAGAACCGATGATGGCGTTCTTGCCGATTTTGATGCCGCCGCGATCGTTAAGCAGCGCGCGCTGGCGGATGACGGCTCCGTCACCGATGGAGAGGTTGTAGCCATAGGTGAGGTCGACGCCGTGATGAATCTTGACGCCTGAGCCGAGGTGCTCAAAGATGTGGCGGCCCAACATGCAGCGAAAACGCAATCCCAGCCAGTGATTGAGGCCCAGCGGCGAGCGGTCGAACATCTGCCAGAACCAGAGCAGCGGTTTGCGGCACGCAAAGCGCTCGCGATCGACTTCGGCGAAGTGCTCAGCCTCCATGGTGACGTTGAGCGGGTCGAGGGAGAGACTGACGACGTTGCCGGGCAACTCGGAGGTGAGCTTGAGATTGAGTTTGCCGCTGTGAGGCCGGCCCAGATAGATCTGAAGCAGTTGGTCGCGCACAATTTCGCTGCGGCGCTCCATCGAGTGGTGGCGCAGGAACTCCTCGTCGAGAAAACGAATCCAGCGGCGGTAGATCTCTTCGGCTTCGGCCGCGGGATGGGGAACGATGATCTCGGAGGTAGCCATACACCTTTGACGATAGAACAGGCGACGGCAGGGAACAAGGGACCAAGGGAACGAGGGAGCAAGAAAAGCAGCTTCCAGCTCTTAGCCGTCAGCTTTTCTTGGCGCCGAGCTTCTTGGCGGCGCGGCGAGCGGCGATGGCATGCATCTCCTTGCCCCAATGAGAACGGTTGATGCCGATCTGCATGGCCAGCATCATGATGTTGCCCGTGCCCCAGTAGAGCGCCAGTCCCGAGGGGTATTGCCAGAGAATGTAGCCGAAAAAGACCGGCGTCATGAAGGCCATCATGCGGCGTTGCGCCGGGTCCATGCCCGGCGAGGGGGTGATGTACTGCGTGAAGAACATCGTAATGATTACAAAGATAGGCAGGACGTGTGTTGGATCCGGCTGAGAGAGATCCGGAAGCCAGTACCAGTGCGCCTGGCGCAACTCGACCGCGTTCTGCAGCACGCGAAAGTAGGCGAAGAAGAACGGCATCTGCAGGAGCATGGGCAGACAGCCGCCGTACATATTCACGCCTTCGGTTTTGTAGAGCGCCATCATTTCGGCGTTCATCTCGTTGCGTTTGGGGTCGTTCATCTTGAGATTCGCGTAACGCTTCTTGATGGCGTCGACCTTGGGCTGAATGCGCATCATCTTCAGCGAGGACTTGGTCATCATGAGGCGGGTGGGCAAGAGCGCCAGATTGAAGAGCGCGGTAAAGACGATGATGGCCCAACCCCAGTTAGAGATTCCGATGCGCAACATGAAGCGCAAGGCGAGATAAAGCGGCTTGGCGATGATGGTCATCCAGCCGTACTGGATGAGCGATTCGAGGTTGGGCCCGTCGGGCTTGCCATCAGCGCCTGTGGCGTGGACGGACTTGAGCACATCGGTTGCCTTGGGGCCGGCAAACAAGCGCAAACGCGTGTCGCCGCTGGTGTCGCCGACCGCCAAACCAAGAACATCGGCGGTGATCTTTTTGCTGTTGGGATCGGAGGCATCGCCGGGCAGCTCGACGGAGTTGTGCAGAGTGACCAGGGTGGCGTGATCGGGCACGTCGGGCAGGAAAGCAGAGGCGAAGTAGAGATCGGTGACGGCGGCGTACTGGTACGGCTCGTCGAGCGTGTTGTTCCCGCTCACCTTGGGCGCGGCCTGCGAGTCCGGCTTTCCATCGATCGACCAGGCAAAGAAGGAAGGGGTCCGACTCCGCGAGGGAATCATCGAGGTATGCTGGAACTCTTCCATATCGCCCAAATCGGCGGGCCAGGCAATCAGCGCGCGGATCGGTGCGCCATTCTGCTTTACCTCGGCCTCGACGGTGATGACGTAGCTGGAGTCGAAGCGGAAGGTCTTTATAACGTCGAGACCATTGGACGCGTAGTGGAAGGTGATGGAGGCGGGCGCCACTACAAGCCCGGTGGCCGTGGGCTGCGCGCCGGCGACCGTGACCTGGTAAAGCGCCTGATTCAGTTGCGTGGTGAGCGCCGAATCGTAGGTAAAGAGCGACAGAGGAAGGCCGAGGTGCTCCGCTGCCTCGACGTGTGCGGCGGCCTGGGGCTGGACGAGGTCAAGGGGTTTGCCTGCCGAGTCGAAGTATTTCTTCAGGATCCAATGCTGAACCTGCGCTCCGCGATTGGTGAACTCGATTTTGAAGAGCTCATTCTCGACGGTGGTGACGGCCTCGAGGGAGGCGGCGATTTGCGGCGTGGCGCTGGGGGGCTGGGCGGTTGCGGTCGTTGGCGCTGGACCCTGCGAGGCCTGGGCTGCAGGCGCGGCCGGCTGGGTTTGAGTTACAGCGGGCGGCTGCTCTTCCGGCTTGGGCTTGTTGAAGAAGTACTGATAGCCGAGAAAGGCGGCGAGCACAACGAGCATAAAGGCCATAGTGGAGCGCATGTCGCCGCCACCACCGCCGGAGCCCTGCGATTGCAGATTGGGATTGTGAACTTCGGGCAAAGGAAACTTCCTATCGTTTTCGAGCGGGCAGCCCGCCGGGCAGCCGCTCTACCTATGGTAAAGGTTCGTGGGGGAAACCCGTTGGGGCTTGAGGATGCGGCTGGTTTGGGTGAGCGGGCCGGGCGGCGGCCGCAGGGACAGGATCGAATCCTCCGCGCGCAAAAGGATGGCAGCGCAAAAGTCTCCAGGCGGCAAGCGCAGAGCCGCGCAGCGGGCCATGGGTGGCGATGGCCATGGCCGCGTACTCACTGCAGGTGGGCAGGTATTTGCAGCCGCCCGGGTGCAGCGAGTGCAGGGCCGGCGAAAGCCAGCGGCGGTAGAAAGCGATCAATGCGAGCAAGATGCGCGTCATGGTGCGGGCGTCACTCGGGCTTTGGGCGCGGAGAGCTTCGAGTTGCGCTTCGGGGAGCGCGCCGCCTCATCCCGGGCCTGTTCAAGGATACGCACAATCTCCCGTTCAAGTTGCGCGAATTCGATGGTAAGCACGTTCCGGCGCGGATGAAAGATGAGATCGAAGCCCACAGGCAGCAGATCGACGTGGCGGCGCAGGGCCTCGCGCATGCGGCGCTTGATGCGGTTGCGCTCGTGGGCCTTGCCCATGACTTTGCCAACAGTGAGACCGACGCGCGCCGCAGCGGGAAGGCTCGCGGCTTCAGCTTCCTTCGTTTGCGGCGCAAGGAACCAGCTCATCGCGGCGGACTGGCGCTTGCGACCGGCTGCGTAGGCGCGCAGATAGTCGGCGTGCTTGCGCAGGCGTGAGCTCGCCAAGGTTTGGCGGTGGACAGGCTTTGAAGCTGAAGTCATTAGGGCCTGTTCACATTACCAGGGCGGATGACGTTGCGAGGGAAAATTCGGCCAAACGAGGCCGAGCAGGAGGGCTGTGGTGGGTCCACCGCCGAGGACGAGAACGAAGTGTGGCCGAATTTACTCCGCAACCCTTCGGGCCGGGGCCAATTTATCTCATTTCCGCGTCGCTCGTCGCTAAGATACACCCGGTATCTGTCCCTCCTCGCTCCTTGAACTGAGTGAAATTGGCGCCCGGCGTAACCGCCCTGGTAATGTGAGCAGGCCCTATGAAGGCTCGAACAAAAGGCCCGCGCTGCGCGGGAATTCCGGGTGTTGAGGTGCAGCGCTTCCATCGAGAAATCGGCCGGAGAATCAGTCGCGATGCCCGGGGCTGACAGAAACGCGCTTGCGGCCGGCGGCGCGGCGGCGGCTGAGCACGGCGGCGCCGGCTTTGGTCTTCATGCGCGACCTGAAGCCGTGCGTCTTCGCACGGTGGCGGCGGTTGGGTTGAAATGTACGCTTGGGCATCGTGACCCGCTCCTGTTTCCGAAAGAAAATCTGCGATTTACGGCGTTTTCGGCAATTGCGTGCGGTTCTTGAAACCGAGGATGGTCAACGCTCCCTGTTGCTCCCACCCCATCGACAAAGACCCATCGTTGGGGACCCCGGGTTGGTCGCGTTGACTTTACTGTTGTGCCTTCGCATTACCTGATTGCCGAAAACGCTATCGCAGCAATTCCAAGTATAACGTAGGCGAATTCCGGAATCCAGCAGCGGAGGCGCTTCACGATGTGGCAAGGGAAATGCGAAGTCGAGTTTATGCTGAAGGAGAGCCGCGACGTTGAAGTGAAAATGCGCAGCATGATGGCCGCACTTCAGTAACGCGGGTAACCAGCGCGCGAAGTTTCACCATCATTGGTGCAACTCTTCGAGATCGCAGAAAACTTGTGTGAATAGGGGATTGCAACGGCCTCGGTTTGTGCTACTATCGGGACCGTTCCTGAAATTTCGCGTGAAATTTCGAGCGTTCTGCGTTCCGGACTTTACTCGATCGCCTCGGTGTTGATTCCTTCGGGGCGGACCAGTGGTACACAGGTTGATGGCCGCCAGAAAGCGAGCGCAAAGCAATTTGCATTGCGCGTGGAAGAAGCCGTTGCCTGAAATTCAGCAAACGAACCGCCCGGCGCAACGCCGGGAGGAATCGGCAAGGATTGTACGATGGCATTTGCGACTACGCCGACTTCGGCACTCAATCCCTGGCTCCAGATTCTGGCAGCACTAGAGAAGAAGGTCATCCGGCAATCATTCGAGACCTGGCTCAAGCCCACCCGATTCAGCCATGCGTCCGGGCGGAAGCTGTACGTGCGCGTGCCATCACCTGAGTTTCAGCACATCGGCGATAAGTACGGCGACCTGATTCAGGAAGCGATCGATCTTCAGTCGCTGGAATTCGATGACGTGTGTTTCGTGACTGCCGATGAGGATCCGTCGATTCCGCCGCAGCGCAAGGATGGCGGATTTGGTCCCGTGCCGTCGCACGCGCCCACGGCGCCGCCGGCCAACGCTGCTCGCGCACCGGAGCAGGGCCGGTTCGACTGGTCGACCGCGGCGCAGCTCAACCAACGCTACACCTTCGACAACTTCGTGATCGGCAACGGAAATCAATTTGCGCGGGCCGCGGCTCTGGCCGTGGCGGAGCGCCCCTCGCGCGCCTACAATCCGCTGTTTCTCTATGGCGGAGTGGGAATGGGCAAGACTCACCTGATGCACGCCATCGGTCACGAGGTGAAGCGGAGACAGCCGGCCGCGAGCATCTGCTACGTCTCGGCGGAAAAGTTCACCAACGAGATGATCAACTCGATCCGCAACGATCGCATGACCAGCTTCCGCGACCGATTCCGCACGGTGGAAGTGCTGCTGATCGACGATATTCAGTTCATTTCGCAGAAGGAACGCACGCAGGAAGAGTTCTTCCACACGTTCAATGCGCTGCACGAGAGCATGAAGCAGGTGGTGATCGCTTCGGACCGGCCGCCCAAGGAGCTGACAGAGATTGAGGAGCGGCTGCGCTCGCGCTTCGAGTGGGGACTGATTGCGGATATTCAGCCGCCCGATCTTGAGACCAAGGTGGCCATCCTGCTGAAGAAGGCGGAGAGCGAGCAGGCGCAACTGCCCACCGATGTAGCGCTGTTTGTGGCTTCAAATGTGCGCACCAACGTGCGCGAGCTGGAAGGCGCGCTGGTACGGCTGATCGCATGGTGCCAGTTGAACCGAATGGAAATCTCACTGGCGGCAGCGCAGCAGTGCCTGAAGCAATTCATCGATATGCAGGTGCGCAAGATCACCATCGAGGCGATTCAGCGCGCAGTTGCGGAACAGTTCGGCATGCGCGTTGCAGACCTGAAGCAGAAGAACAACTCGCGCAATGTGGTCGTTCCGCGGCAAATCGCCATGTACCTGGCCAAGCAAATGACGGAGGCGAGCCTGCCGGAGATCGGGCGCCAGTTCGGCAACAAGCATCACACCACGGTGATGCACTCGATCGGCAAGATCGACGAACTGCGCCGGACGGACAAGGACCTGCATCGCACCCTGACCAAGCTGCAGGATGTGCTGAACTGCTAACGCAGTGGACAGTGATCAGTTGTCAGAACCCGGCGGAAGTCCCGAACTGAATTGAAAGAGCCCCTCGGAGAATTTGGCGAGGGGCTTCTGCTTTGGCATCGTCACCAATCGGACGGGAACATTTCTCAACAATGCCGCGTCTAAGCCATTAGCGCTTTCCGGAAAGAAGGATTTGATGAGGCTCACTGGACTCGCGGCTGCATTGTGTGTCGCTTCGGCCATTTACGTGGCGGCCCAGACTCCGATTGAAATCCAGCCGGTGAAGGAACTGAAGCCAACCGGAACGCTGGGCACATGCTCCTATAAGCCGACAGAGGCCGAATCGCCGTTCTTTGCGCGGCTGAGCGACGCTGAAAAGACCAATGGTGGAATGCTTCACGCTTACTCGATCCACGGGAAGGCTGGAACCTATGTGGCGTGGTTCGGGATCGTGCGCGGCATTACCCCGCCAGCCGAAAAAGGTGGAGACGTGACGCTGCTGGTGCAGCACCATTTCTTCGACGGCATGACGGACTGCCACATCATGCTGGTGCAATGGACCGGGGGCGGGGACTTTACCGCCGACTTGAAGGTGGATCCCGCGGCAATTCCGGCACTGTCTCTGGTGCGCGTTTACGGCACGGTCACCAGCGAGAAGCACAGCGTGCCCGACGTGCAGGTGGATTACATCCGGGTGTGGCCGTGGCGCACCTTCAACTTCATGGACCTGACGGGGAACGACCACACCAATCCGCGATGGAAGAAGTCCTCGCAGGTGAGCGGCATGAATGTTTACAATCCCTATCCCAAGGATGATTACTATTTCACCTTGCTTGGCGATCCGGCGGATTTCGGACTGAATCTGCGGCCGGAGTGATCGCCGGGCCCTGCAACTGGAACATTGCGCAGTGGAGCGCATCCAAAGAGCCATGGAATATCGACTGTTGGGAGGCTCAGGCCTCAAAGTTTCCGCGTTGAGTTTTGGCACCGCGACGTTTGGCGGTGTCAACGAGTTTTTCAAAGGGTTCGGCTCGACCGAAGTTGAGGAGGCACGGCGGCTGATCGACATTTGCTTCGAAGCCGGCGTCAACCTGTTCGATACGGCCGACGGGTACTCGGAAGGGCGCTCGGAAGAGATCTTAGGGAAGGCTCTTGCGGGCAAGCGGGACAAGGCGCTCATTTCAACGAAGTCAGGGTTTGGGACCGGGCCGGGGCCAAATGACGAAGGCTCTTCGCGCTACCATCTGCAGCGCGCGCTGGAGGCCAGCTTGCGGCGGCTGGGCACAGACTACATTGATATCTACCATCTGCACTGCTTCGACGCTCTGACGCCGATTGAAGAAACGCAGGACACGCTGAACAAGTTTGTGCGTGAAGGCAAAGTGAGGTATATCGCCTGCTCGAATTTTTCAGGCTGGCACCTGATGAAGTCGCTGGCGGTGGCCGATCGCTACGGGTGGACGCGATTCGTGGCGCACCAGGTGTACTACTCGCTGATCGGACGCGAGTACGAGTGGGAACTGATGCCGCTCGGGCTCGATCAGAAGGTTGGCGCGCTGGTGTGGAGTCCGCTGGGCTGGGGACGCCTGACCGGGAAGGTTCGCCGCGGCCAGCCGCTGCCGGAGGTGAGCCGGTTACACACGATCGCCAACGAGGGACCGCAGATGCCAGACGAATATCTCTATGGCGTGGTGGATGCGCTGGAGAATGTTGCGATCGAGACCGGGAAGACAGTCCCCCAGGTTGCGCTCAACTGGCTGTTGCAAAGGCCGACGGTCTCGTCGGTGATTGTCGGCGCTCGGAATGAGGAGCAATTGCGGCAGAATCTGGGCGCGGTGGGATGGAAGCTGAGCGCAGACCAGGTCGCACAGCTGGACATGGCGAGCAATCCGCAGCCGGTGTACCCCTACTGGCACCAGAGAAAAACCTTCTCGGGGCGCAATCCGTTGCCGGTGTGAAAAACAGTTCTCAGTTCTCAGTGGTCAGTGGTCAGCACATCACCGTCAGAACCCGCGTTCGTGGTGGTGCGCTAGATTGGCGGTGGAATGACGGTGGCGCTTGACGACATTGTGCCCGACGAGCCATCCCAGTGCGCCCCCGACCAGCACATCAGCGGGGAAGTGGTCCCGGCCAAGGACGCGGGTAAATCCGACGCCGGTCGTCCCGGTGTAGAGAAGGAATTGGGTCCAGTGGGACGGATATTCGGCGGCGAGCGCGGACGCAGCTGAAAAAGCGATGAGGGTGTGGGCCGAGGGAAACGAGGAGTCAATGCCGGCGCTCGATTGAAAAAAGCGCCCCCTGGCCTTGTCCTGGTAAGGACGCTCCTGCCAGAAGACCAGCTTCAGACCCTGCTCAACCACAACGCCATCGACCATTGCTTCAGCAGCTAGGATGCCGGCTTCGCGCGCGTGGTCGTCCTCCCGGATGCGGCCGAATCCGTACAACGCGACCGGAGTGGCGGCAATGCTGTAAATCATCACGTTGGAAGCGTTGATACTGTCCTGATTGAAGCTCGGATTTTTCGAGACGACTTGCGTCATGACGTAGTGATCGGTGCCGAGGGCCACGCCGGTGGCAACGGCGAGCGGGGCGAGCCAGATGAGGTCATGCGTGCGCAGGTCCTTTGGGCTGGTCCAGATGGCTGCCTGATCTTGCAGGAAATTGCGCGGCAGATTACGGACCGACACATCGTCCTGCGGAGTCGCCTGAGGCGATGGGGCATCGGGAAGCGACACGCTGGCGATCGCGTTGGCCGCGGGCGAGGTTTGCGCGTGAGCGCCGAAGCTGAAGCTGAGCGCCAGGACAACGAGGATCAGCGGGTATACGCCAGACCGGCGCGGAAGCTGGGCGCAGGGAAAGATCGAGAGTTCTTGCATAGGCAGTCGTACAGGGGACGTTACAGCTGAGTTGTTTTTCTATCCAACTATTGCGGCAGGCAAATGTCAATGAAATTGCGCGGAGAGGCCGGCGCGTTCATCTTTTCGGGGTTGGATACCGGCGGCGTTGACTGACGTGCAGACTGAATCGGACGGCATGCGTCAGAGTATCTGCGGAGGATTTTTGAGGTAGATTTCGACGTAATCGAGGTAGTTCTGAGCGTATTCGAGGATGAGGGCGCGGTCTTTGTCGCTGAGTTCGCGTCGCAGCCTGGCGGGAACGCCGGCCCAGAGAGTGCGCGGCGGAACAACGGTGTGCTCGGGGACGACGGAGCCGGCGGCGATAATGCAGCCCTCGCCGATGCGGCAGTCGTTCAGGACAGTAGCTCCCATGCCGATGACGCACATATCCTTGACCACGCAGCCGTGGACTGTGGCGTTGTGGCCGATGGTCACCCAGTCTCCCACGATGACAGGATAGAGGTTACGCTGGCCGTGGAGGACGGAGCAGTCCTGGACGTTGGAGTTGGAGCCGACGCGGATGGAGTTGACGTCACCGCGCAGGACGGCGTTCATCCACACCGATGAGCGCTCGCCGAGCACGACGTCGCCGAGGATTTGGGCGGAGGGGTCGATGTAGCAACTGGCCGGAATGGCGGGCGAATGGCCCTGGTAGGTTCTTAGCATGGAAACCTCTGCGGTGGCCGCTATCTGAAAGTTTAACCGCCGGTTCGACGGGCTGGTTTCGGGGCACCTGGCGGTATCGGATTTGCGCACCGGGGTTCGATGCCGAACGGAGCGACCAGCGGAAAATCATGAAAAATATGAGACTGGCCGCGGACCCAAACCTCGCGTATGATTATAGGAGCCTTACAGGCAGGTTTGGAGGTGTTGACCTTTGGCGGAGGTTCGCGTACAAGAAGGCGAACCGCTGGAAAATGCTTTGCGCCGATTCAAGCGGAAGGTCCAGCAGGAGGACATTATCAAGGAAGTGAAGCGTCACTCCTACTACCTCAAGCCCGGCGAGAAGAAACGCGTCAAGGCAGCCTTGGCGCGCAAGCGGAACCGCAAGAAGGCTCGTAAAGAGCAGGATTAAATTCATCAACCGCCGCGGGAAGCACAGTTCCGACAGCTTTCAATGAACGAAAGCGAAAGCTGCTAGAGAGACCAGAAGGAATCGGGACGGCAACCGCGGCGTTGTAGTTGGCTGGAACGTTTCTCCAGTTTCTGTCGATTGATTTTATTGGGAAACCTTTGGCATTTGCCCAGCGAGTGAGGCATGGGGCAGCTTGCCGCAATCCCTTCAGAAACTTGAGAGGCGCGAAAGATCGCCGACCACGCGTTTGGCGTGTGAAGCGTTCGGTTGCCCGCAATTCCGGGCATAAGTTCGAATGCCGCCCTGTTTTAGGCGCGGTCCGGGCCCCCTTAGTAGTGCACCACGAAGGAATACGGGGAACCGGAACCGGCAAGTTCCTTCAGAGCCATGGCCGATTTCGGCGGAAGTCCCTGTGAGGGAAGCCGGCCATGGAATTCACCGATCGAGTCCTGAAGTGTGTTGACTGCGGCGCCGAGTTTGTGTTCACAGCAGGCGAGCAGCTCTTCTTCCACGATAAGCAATTCAAGAACGACCCCAAGCATTGCAAGCAGTGCAAGGCGAAGCGTGCGCGGGGAAGCCAGCGCGTGCGGCCGGAGACGCGGACCACGTGCTCGGAGTGCGGCACGGAGACGACAGTTCCGTTCAAGCCGACCCAAGGCAGGCCGGTGCTTTGCCGTTCCTGCTTTCAGAAGCAGCCGCCGATACCGCAGCCTGCGCCTTAAGCTAGCGCAGCGCAGGACTGAAGAGCAGGTCGCCCCGGAAGTCCGAGGGGAAGCCGGCATTGCGGACCAGCGTAGCGAGCTGCGCCCAATGGCGCTGGCTGTGGAAGAACGCATGCGCCGCGATCTTTCTACGGGAGACAGTGCGCTGTTCCGGAGGCACCCAGTCAAATTTAAGAACATAGGGCTCGCTCCAGGTCTGTTCCGGCGCGGCCAGGAGCCCGCGATAGATTGCGATCGCCTGGGTGTGCAGATCGAAGAGGGCGTCAAGCGGGCCGACGGGGATCTTCTCCCTTGCCGTTTCCTCGACTCCCGCGAGCCGCTGGGCCCAGCGCAGTTCCGCGCCCCAGATGTGGCGCACAAACTCCTGCACATGGGCCGCGCCGCCGATGCCGCACGGGAGATCGAGCAGATTCGGGTTGGCGTCGAAGTGAGCCTTCCAGTACGCGGACGCCTGATCATTCCAGGCAAGCATCTCTTCCAGTGTGATTCCTGCGCTCATAATGTCTCTTTTAAGGCGCGATGCCCGATGTCGCGCCGGTAATACATTCCTTCAAAGGATATCTCCGCCATGGCCTGATAGGCGCGAGCGAGCGCCAGATCGAGAGATTCAGCAGAGGCGGTGACGCCGAGAACGCGGCCACCCGCGGTGACGATTTGGCCGCCCACCTGTGCGGTGCCCGCGTGGAAGACCTGAACGCCCGGAACCTGGGCCGCCGCCGCGAGGCCAGAGATGGGGAAACCGTTTTTGTAGCTGCCGGGATAGCCGCCGGAGCTGGCGACGACGCAGGCAGAGGCGCCAGGCGACCAGCGCAGAGGAGTGTCGGCTAGGCGGCCGTCAATGCAGGCATCGAGCACGTCGACAAGATCGCTTTCGAGCCGGACCATGATCGCCTGCGTCTCCGGATCGCCGAAGCGGGCGTTGAATTCGAGCACCTGCGGACCGCGCGCGGTCATCATGAGCCCGCAGTAGAGAACGCCGGTGAATGGAGTCTCCTCGGCGGCCATGCCCTCGACCGCGGGCACGGCGATGTGGTGCAGAATCCATTCGGACATGGCGGGGTCGAGGAGCGAATCGGTGGAGTAGACGCCCATGCCGCCGGTGTTGGGACCGGTGTCGCCCTCGCCGATGCGTTTGTGGTCTTGCGCGGGGACGAGCGGCGCAACGTGTTTTCCGTCGCTGAGGCAAAGGAAGCTGACCTCGTCGCCCTCGAGGAACTCCTCGATGACCAACTGCTGCTCGGACGTGCCGAGAAGCGCGCCCGTGAAGAGGCCCTGGGCCGCCTCGGCGGCGGTGTTGCGCGAGTCGCAGATGATGACGCCCTTGCCCGCGGCCAGCCCGTCGGCCTTGACCACGATGGGCGGATGAAAGATCTCGATGGCTTTCTCGACTTCATCCGGCGAGGAACAGACGGCGTAGTTCGGAGTGGGGATGTTGTGGCGCTGCAGGAAGCGCTTGGCGAATCCCTTGCTGGATTCGAGCATGGCGGCGGCGCGCGTGGGACCGAAGACGCGCAGGCCGCGCTGCTGAAGCTCGTCGACGATACCGAGCGAGAGGGGAAGCTCGGGGCCGACGATGGTGAGGTCGGGCCTCTCGCCTTCGGCGAGGCGAACCATGGCGGCCAGGTTCTTGAGGTCGACGGGAACGCAGCGTGCAATCTGGGCCATGCCGCCATTGCCCGGAGCGCAGACGATCTCGGTGACGCGTGAGCTGCGTTTGACCGCCCAGGCCAGAGCATGTTCGCGGCCGCCGGAACCAAGGATCAAGACTTTCATGGGAGAGTACCTTCCTCCGGCTTCTTGAGAGCCGGAAGAACAATGGTCGGCAACGGAGGCGGGGGAAGTCAAACGGGGAGTGCGCGAATTTGAGGAGCTGGCGTTCCCCTATACTGATGCGGGATGCGCCGGCGGTGCGGCGCATTGGGATCACCGCGTGAGGCAGGATGGTTGAGAGGCGCATCAAGCCGTACAACGAGCAGCAGGCTGAGAAGGCCGCGCGCGCGCAGCAAACGCGCGTCTTCCGGCGCAACCAGGTCTTTGGGCTGCTGATCGTCGCGGCGGCGATCTGCCTGTGGTGGCTGCTGCACACGAATCCGAAGTGGATCTTTCCGCCGGGGTGGTGGCGGCCGTAGAGACAGTGGTTAGTGGTTAGTGGTTAGAAAGGGCTGCGGTCCGATGCATTTATTTGCGCCGGAGACTGACGAGTGGATGGGCTTCACAGCCTATGACGATTCCGCAAACGCATGAACCGATCGTCGTGATTCTGCTCGGGCCGACGGGCAGCGGGAAGACAGCGCTTTCGTTCGAGCTGGCCGAGCGATTTGGCGGCGAGATTGTGAGTTGCGACTCGGTGGCCGTGTATCGCGGTATGGAGCTGGGCACGGCGAAACCCCCCAAAGAAGAGCGGGCGCGCGTGCCGCATCACTTGATCGATGTGGCTGAACCGGATGAGCCGTTTACGGCGGGTGAGTACAGCAGGCGAGCGCGGGCGGCGCTACGTGAGGTTGCCGCGCGAGGACGGTTGCCCATTGTGACGGGCGGAACGGGTCTGTATTTGCGCGCGCTGACAGAGGGTCTGTTTGCCGGACCGGCACGGCGTGAAGACTTGCGGGCGAGATTGCGGCGGAGCGAAGAGAGGCGCGGAAGCGGCTGGCTGCATCGGTTGTTGCGGAAGCTGGATGCGGCAACGGCGGAGCGCATTCATGCAAACGATACGGCAAAGCTGATTCGCGCGATTGAGGTTTGCGTAGCGGCGCGCTCCCCCTTGTCTACTCTTCTCCAAAACCAGGGAAACAATCCGCTGACGGGGTTCAGGCTGCTGCGGATCGGACTGAATCCGCCGCGGGCCGGGCTTTATGAGCGGATTAATGACCGGTGCGCGGCGATGTTCGCGGCGGGCTTGGTGGAGGAGACGCGCGGGCTGCTCGAGCACTACGGGCCGGTGAAGGCGCTGGATTCGCTGGGTTACAAACAGGCGCGCGGCGTGCTGGACGGGACGATGAGCCTGGAGGACGCGATCAAGGAGGCGCAGCAGGGACACCGCAACTACGCGAAGCGGCAGATGACGTGGTTCCGGCGCGAGCCGGAGGTGCGGTGGATTGAGGGGCTTGGCGACGCGGCGGAGACGGCGCGGGCCGCGGCGGAACTGGTTGAGAGCGCGCTTGCACGATCGTACAGCCATTTAGACTAAGCGTGTTGAGACGGCGCTCGCCTTGAGGAGCGCACGGAACGGAGTTTCCCCTTGGCAGAGACAAATCCAGACACGATTTATGACGTGGCGGTGATCGGCGCCGGGCCGGCGGGATATACGGCGGCGATCCGCGGGGCGGAGTATGGGCTAAGAATCGCGTTAATTGATGCGAGCCCGAAGCTGGGCGGGACTTGCCTGCACGTGGGCTGCATTCCGACCAAGGCTCTGTTGTTCAACGCCGAGCTGTGGGACTACCTGAAGGAAGCGGAGGAGTTTGGCATCAAGGGCGTCGAGGCGCGGTCGCTCGATTGGACTGCGGTGCTCGCGCGGAAGAATGCGATCATCACAAAGCACGTGAAGGGCCTCGAGTTCCTGATGAAGAAGCACAAGATCGCGGTGATTTCAGGTTTTGGGCGACTGACTGGGTCAGCACAAGGCGGCGTGCACACGGTGGAAGTGGAAACGAACGGCCAGAAGAGCCCGGTGAGGGCGAAGAATGTGGTGCTCGCGACGGGGTCAGAGGCAAAGCTACTGCCGGGATTGAAGGCAGACGCGACGATTCTGACCAACATCGAAATTCTCGAGCTGAGCGCGCCGCCAAAGTCACTGATCGTGATTGGAGCGGGCGCGGTGGGGGTGGAATTCGCGTCGATTTTCAGGAGCTTCGGAACCGAGGTGACAATTCTCGAATTTTTGCCGCGCATGGTTCCGGTGGAGGACGAGGAGATTTCAAAAGAACTGGCTCGCGTGTTCAGAAAGCGCGGCATTGAGACGAGCACCGGCGCGAAGGTGGAGAAGGTGGAGAAGACGGCGGATGGCGTTCGCGTGAGCTACACGGACGCGAACGGAAACGCGCAGGTGAAGGAGGCTGAGAAAGTTCTGGTGGCCGTGGGGCGCGGGCCGCTGACGAGCGGGATCGGCCTGGAGAAGACGAAGGTCGAGCTGGAGCGCGGGTTTGTGAAAGTGAATGAAGCGCAGGAGACGGCGGAGCCGGGCGTGTTTGCGATTGGCGACATTGTGGCGGGGCTGCCGCAACTGGCGCACGTGGGCGCGATGAGCGGCATGGTTGCGCTGGCGAAGATTGCGGGGCGGTATTACAGGCCTGTGCGGCGGGATCGGATTCCGAGCTGCACCTATACCGAACCCCAGATTGGCAGCGCGGGACTGACCGAAGCGCAGGCAAAGGAAAAAGGATTGGAAATCAAGGTGGGCAAGTTTCCTTTCGCTGGCAATTCGAAAGCGACGATTGTGGGCAGCCACGATGGGTTTGTGAAGGTTGTGTCCGATGCGAAGTTCGGCGAAATCCTGGGCGTGCACATCATCGGGCCGCAGGCGACGGAACTGATTGCCGAGGCGGTTGCCGTGATGGAGCTCGAAGGAACGGTGGACCATCTGATGTTCACGATCCACGCGCACCCGACGCTGAGCGAGGCGATGCTGGACGGATACGGCGCGGTGGAGGGGATGGCGATCAACGCGTGACCGCCTGCGGTGGGCAGACGCGCTTCGCGCAAGATGGCAAGCTGGCAAGTTGGCCGCGCTCCGCGTGTGTGGGCGGGAGTAGCAGTGCTAATTGCCCCGCGCGAATATCGCACTCAAAGCAGGAGTTGCCAGTAGCCAACGTCGATCCACTGGCCGAATTTGTTGCCGACTTCTCTGAAGTGGGCCACGGGCCGAAATCCGAACTTCTCAAGGAGCGCCACGCTCGCGTCGTTCGGGAGGGAAACGCCGCCAATGACGCAGCGAACCGTACGAGTGCGCAGCTCGGCGAGGAGAGCGTCGAGCAAACTGGAGCCTCTTCCCTTCCCAACCGCTGACGGGCGCATGTACACGGACACTTCGACGGAATGGCGATAGGCCGCGCGCTCTCGCCATTTGCGGCCGTAGCAGTACCCAAGAAGTTTTCCGTCCTCCTCGCACACGAACCAGGGATATGCCGGCGTGGTCTCCCGGATTCGCTGGCGCATCTCGTCAGGGCTGACTGGGACTTCTTCAAACGTGGCCGGCGAGTTGAGGATGTAGTGGTTGTAGATCTCCGCTATCGAAGGTGCGTCGTCGGGGCGGACGGTGCGAAGCATGGCGGCCTCCAGCAATCGTCTGATGCAAGCGGACCGGTCGTGCGCTGATACGAACCTTACAGCTCCGTCGACTGGGTCGCGATTAGCTCCTTCGCTTTGGCGATGAAAGCGGCGAGCGGCGTGGAGCCCTGGTCGCCCTTGCCGCGGGTGCGGACGCTGACCGAGCCTGCGGATTCCTCCTTGTCGCCGAAGACGAGGATGTAGGGCGTCTTCTGGTTGGCGAAGTCGCGAATTTTGGCGTTCATCTTTTCGTTGCGGGCATCGGTCTCGACTCTGAAGCCGGCGGCTTTGAGCTCAGCCTCGAGTTTCTGCGCGTAGGCGAGGTGCTTCTCGCTGATCGGGACGAGGCCGATCTGCACGGGCGCGAGCCAGAGCGGGAAGGCACCGGCGTAATGCTCGATGAGGACGCCGAAAAATCTTTCGACAGACCCGAACAACGCGCGGTGGACCATGACCGGCTGATGGCGTTCGCCGTCTTCGCCGACGTACTCAAGCTCGAAGCGCGCGGGAAGGTTGAAGTCGAATTGGACGGTCGAAAGCTGCCACAGGCGGCCGAGGACGTCGACAAGCTTGACGTCAATTTTGGGGCCGTAGAAGGCGGCTTCGCCGGGGATGGTCTTGTACTGAATGCCCTTCGCCTTGAGTACGTTGTCGAGCGAGCGGCTGGCGAGATCCCAGTCTTCGTTGGAGCCGGCGTAGTGGGCGCGGTCGTTCGGATCCCAGGTGGACAGCTCGACCTTGAACTCCTGGAAGCCGAAGGTTTTGAGGACGGCCTGGGCGAAATCGATGCAGGCGGCGACTTCGCTTTCGATCTGCGAGGGCATGCAGAAGATGTGGGCGTCGTCCTGGGTGAAGCCGCGCACGCGAAGGAGGCCGTGCATGGTTCCGGAGCGCTCGTAGCGATAAACATTGCCGAGCTCGGCGTAGCGCACGGGCAGATCGCGATAGCTTTTGGGCGAGTTCTTGTAGATGAGGATGTGGAAGGGGCAGTTCATGGGCTTGAGGCGATAGAGCGCGTCGTCAAGCTCCATGGGCGTGTACATGTTGGCGGCGTAAAAGCCTTCGTGGCCGGAAGTCTGCCAAAGATTGATGCGCGCGACGTGCGGAGTGTAAACGAGCTGATAGCCGCGGCGGAGGCACTCGTCGCGCATCCAGTCTTCCATCACCTTGCGGACGATGGCTCCCTTGGGGTGCCAGAAGATGAGGCCAGCGCCGGCGAGCTCCTGAATGCTGAAGAGATCGAGCTGCTTACCGAGAACGCGATGGTCGCGGCGTGCGGCTTCTTCAAGGCGGGCGAAGTGGTCGTCGAGATCTTTTTTCGAGAAGAAGGCCGTGCCGTAGATGCGCTGGAGCTGCGGATTCTTCTCGTCACCGAGCCAGTATGCGCCGGCGAGGCTGGTGACTTTGAAGGCCTTGACGCGGCCGGTGGAGGGGACGTGCGGGCCGCGGCAGAAGTCGACGAAGTTGCCGTTGCGATAGAAGCTGACCAGATCGCCTGGCGCGGTGAACTTCGTGACGAAGTGGATCTTCATGAAGTCGCCGTCACGAGCAAATTCTTCGAGGGCCTGTTCGCGCGGCTCGTACTCGCGGATGAAAGGCTCGTTGCGAGCGACGACCTCGGCCATTTTGGCTTCGATGGCGGCGAGATCTTCAGGCGTGAACGGCTTTTCGCGGTAGAAATCGTAAAAGAAACCGGAATCGGTGGCGGGGCCATGGCCCAGCTTGGTCTCAGGAAAAAGCTCGAGGACTGCAGTAGCGAGAACGTGCGCGGATGAGTGACGCAGGACTTTGAGAGCGTCGGGATCCTTTTCGGTGACGAGTTCGAGGCGCGTATCGGAGGTGAGGGGCGCAGAGAGATCGACGAGGCGCGGGGCGCGAGGATCTTCCGCAGCGTACATGGAAGCTTCAGACCCTTCTGCAGATTCGAGCTTGGCTGCGACGTAATCGCCAATGGATTGCACCCTGGCAGCGATGGAGGCCGCGGCGAGGCGCGGGGAGATGGAGTTGGCGATTTCGAGAGGCGTTGTGCCAGAGGGCACTTCGCGAATGGCCCCGTCGGGCAGGTGTACGGCGATCATGTTCGTGCTCATATGTTTGGTGGATTTCGCTGCGGCCGCGGAATGAGAAAGAATGCGGCCAACTTTTAAGGATAGAGGGTTGAAGGCGCGAAGTCGAGAGCAAGCGGGCCCTAAGTGTGCCCGATGCGGACCTTTCGCTTTGCATTTTTGAGAATTAAGATCGACCAAGCCAGGATGAAAAGGAAGGGAAAACTACCGTGCGTTGGTTTGCATTGCTCTTCTGGTTTGCGCTCTGCTTTTCTGTGGCCGGCATTGGCGGAAGATGGACAGCCGGCGAGATTTCAGGCTGGTACCGCACGCTTACACGCCCGGTGATCGCACCTCCAAATTGGGTCTTTGGACCGGTATGGACGCTGCTTTACGGGTTGATGGCCCTAGCGGCCTGGCGCGTTTGGCTGGCGGCGCTGTCGCCAGCGCGCAGCTGGGCGCTCGGGCTTTTCCTGGTGCAACTGGCGCTGAATCTGGCCTGGACGTGGATCTTTTTTCGCAAACATGCAGTCGGAGCAGCGCTGATTGAAGTTGCGGTTCTCTGGGCGGCAATTGGCGCCACCACGCTGGCGTTCAGCCGAGTCGAGCCCGGCGCCGGGTGGCTCATGGTGCTTTATCTGGCCTGGGTGACCTTTGCCGGCGTGCTAAACGCAGCATTCTGGCGGCTGAATTGAGGCGAGCAGCGCATCTGCGCTGAATTAAAGAGCCACGGCGGTTGGCCCGGCAGGCTGATCGGTTGGAGAGCCAAGAGAAGCAGAAAAACGCAAAAGGGCCGGGTTCGCTCCAGATTGTGCTCAGGAGCGCTCTCAGCCCTACTGCTGTTTCGAACCAGATTCCGCCGGAATCCTGCCGATCAGGTTAGAGAGGCTGTACGTCGGCAGCCTGCCATCCCTTGGGGCCCTTTACGACGTTAAACTGCACGGCTTGGCCTTCCTGCAAGCTCTTGAAACCACTAGAGTTGATTGCAGAGTAGTGCACGAAGACATCCTCGCCGTTCTGGCGCGAGATGAACCCAAAGCCTTTCGCGTCATTAAACCACTTCACGGTACCTTGTTCCATTTTGTTCGTATTTCCTGTATTGAATTGCGCTGGATGAATCGGAGCGAACACTGGCAGAATCTTGCTTTTGGGCGAGTACTGCTCACGCCCGGTTCGGTTCTAACGCTGACCATATTCTACCATTTTCGTCAAAATAATCTGCGGGAATTGTATGTCTGATCTCACCAGATGGTGTTAGTCCATGGAAGCTGTTGACCTATGGAGGTTTAGCGGTGCGACACGACCTGTGATAAGGTGAGAGGTCGCCATGGCGAAGGATTGCGTTCCCGAGTTGCTGGCTCGCGCCACCGAGGAGCTGGAGGCCGAGTTTAGTGCGCTGCCCCCGTTCGGCGAGCCCCTTTCTCTGGCTGCCATGGAGTGGGTGCTGGAGGCAGTGGCGCACCGCCTGCGCGACAACTATCCCTATTTCCATCCTTTGTATGCCGGACAAATGCTGAAACCGCCGCATCCGTTGGCACGGGCGGCATATGCACTGGCGATGAAGATCAATCCCAACAACCACGCGCTCGACGGCGGGCGAGCCAGCTCGGCGATGGAAGTGGAAGCAGTGAAGGAGATCGCCGCGATGTTCGGGTGGAAGGAGTTTTTGGGCCACCTGACCTCAAGCGGGACGATTGCCAATCTGGAGGCTCTGTGGATGGCGGGGCAAATGGCTCCCGGGCGGCGGATTGTTGGCTCGGAGCAGGCGCACTACACGCACCAGCGGATCAGCGGCGTGCTGAAACTGGAGTATGCGAGCGTGACCGCGGATGAGCGCGGCCGGATGAGCCTGGATGCGTTGGAAGACGAGCTGCGCAAGGGCGACGTGGGGACCGTGGTGGCGACACTGGGCACGACGGCGATGGGAGCGGTGGACGCGCTCGACGAGATTCTGAAGCTGAAGGAGCGGTACGGATTCCGGGTGCATGTGGACGCGGCGTATGGCGGCTATTTTGGGCTGATTGTCGAGGCGCTGGAGGAGCCGGCGCAAAAGGCATACGCGGTGATCGGGCAGGCGGACTCGATTGTGATCGATCCGCATAAGCATGGCTTGCAGCCGTATGGGTGCGGATGTGTGCTGTTTCGCGATCCGGCGGAGGGGCGGTTCTACAAGCACGACTCGCCGTACACGTACTTCACGTCGAAGGAACTCCACCTGGGTGAGATCAGCCTGGAGTGCTCGCGCGCGGGAGCGGCGGCGGTGGCGCTTTGGGCGACGCAAAGGCTGCTGCCGCTTGTGCCGGGCGGGGCGTTTGCACAGGGGTTGGCGAAGGGGCGGCGCGCGGCGGTGGAGCTTGACCGGAGAGTGCGCGGCGATGCGCGGTTTGAAGGGCTTGCAGCGGGCGGTCCGGAGCTGGACATTGTGGTGTGGGCATTGCATGCAGCAGACTTTTGGAAGGCATCTGAGCAGGCGCGGAAAGTGTTCGACACATGCGCCCTTCGCGGACTGCATTTGGCGCTAGTAGAATTGCCGCGGGCATGGTTTGGGTTTGGGCCGTGCAGCCGCGACGAGAACGACTCGGGCACTGTGACCTGCCTGCGGAGCGTGCTGATGAAGCCGGAGCATGAGGCGTGGATGGGCGAGATTTGGGAGCGGCTGAGCGGTGCGTGCTGTGAGGTTGTAGGGACCTGAGAACGGCGGTTGTAGTCGGAGGATCAGAGGCTGGCAAGAAAACGTTATCATTGACAAGCCGGCAGTTGCGGTTTTTCGTGCGAGGTTAGCGTTTGCGCTATCCCAGGTCTCAAAATCGAGACCTGGGGCACCCAACGGTTTTGAGAGCATGAATTCGAGAAGGGGTTGAGAAAGATGCACGATCCATCAGTATTTCGCTCGATGCACCGTGACCGCTTTGGCGCGGAGCCGGCGATCTTTGTGGGGCCAGGGCGCGTGAACCTGATCGGCGAGCACACCGATTATGCCGAGGGCTTTGTGATGCCGGCGGCGATCAACTTTGCCACGCTGGCGGGGATTTCGCCGCGAACGGATGGCAAGATCGTGATTTACTCAGAGAACTACGGCGAGGAGAAGGCGTTCGACTTGGCGGCGCTGCCAGCGAAGGGGAACAAGCACTGGACCGACTACCCGATGGGGGTGGTGTCGATCCTCAAGGGCGAGGGGCACAAGATTCCCGCATTCAGCCTCAGCATTTGGAGCGATGTGCCGCTAGCGTCGGGGCTCTCAAGCTCGGCGGCGCTGGAGGTGGCGACAGCGATTGCAGTGCTGGACCTGATTGGCGCGACCTATCCGGGGCCCGTGCTGGCGCGGCTTTGCCAGCGGGCGGAGAACGAGTTTGTGGGCGCGAACTGCGGGATCATGGACCAGTTCATCAGCGTGAATGGGAAGGAGAACCACGCGCTGCTGCTTGACTGCCGCGACCTGAGCTACAAGCTGGCGCCGATTCCCGACCACGTGGCGCTGGTGATCGCCAACACGATGGTAAAGCACTCGGTGGCGGGAGGAGATTATCCGACGCGGCGGCGCGAGTCGGAGGCGGCATGCGCGGTGATCGCGAGCCATAGGCCGGGCGTGCCGTTCCTGCGCGACGCGACGCTCGCGGACCTCGAAAAGTGGGGCCACGAGATGGAGCCGAAGAGCTTGATGCGAGCCAAACATGTGATCAGCGAGGACTTACGCACCGTGGCGGCGTGCGAGGCGCTGCTCAAGGGCGACATGAAGGAGCTGGGACGCCTGATGGCCGAGGCGCATCGAAGCTATAGTCAGGATTTCGAGGGAAGTTGCGCGGAGGCCGACGCGATGGTGGAGCTGGCGCAGGATCTTCCCGGGCTGATCGGGGCGCGGCTGACGGGCGGAGGGTTTGGCGGCTGCACGATTAATTTAGTCGAGCAGAACGAAGCGGCCAGGTTTGCCGAGGCGCTGGGTGTTCGTTATGCGGCGCGGACGGGAATCACTCCGCAGATTCACATTTGCCATGCATCGGGAGGGGCGCACAGGCTTGAATAGGGCAGCGGAGCTAGCGGTGTTGGCGGCGCTAGTCCAGTGAGCGGGCAAAGACGAACGGAATTCGAATCGGATTTGAAATCATTTATCTCGCTGGGTGAAAACCTTCAAGTAACTGACACGAAAGAACCATATTCGCAACCGGGTCGAGATATTCTCCGGCGGGGATTCCTTGCTAAACTTGTGTGGTATTTGCCCCGATGAAATAGGCAACTGTTCCAACCCTGCCGGGTTCGATTGGTTTCGGGGCGGATACGCTGTGCCGGCCTGTTCGCCGGAAAGAAAAGATATGGAACCTACTCCCTCGAAGTCTTCGCTGCACGAGACAATTCCCGGAACCGGCCTGGTGGCCTACTTCTGCATGGAAGTTGCGATCCGTCCGGAGATGCCCACGTTTTCGGGCGGGCTCGGAGTTCTGGCCGGGGATACGCTGCGTTCGGCGGCGGACCTGGGCATTCCGCTGGCGGCGTTTACGCTGCTGCACCGGAAGGGGTACTTCCAGCAGCATCTGGATCCGCAAGGTGCGCAGACCGAAGAGGTGCAACCATGGAACCCGGCGGACTACTGCGCGGAAGAAGCGGCGCGGGTGACGGTGGCGGTGGAAGGCCGCACGGTCACGGTGCGTGCCTGGCGGTATGACCTGACCGGGCAGTTCGGGCATGTGGTGCCGATCTATCTGCTGGACACAGATCTGGATGACAACTCGGGTTGGGACCGAGGCCTGACGGACCACTTGTATGGCGGGGACACGAACTACCGCTTGCAGCAGGAGATTGTGCTGGGAATGGGCGGCGTGCGCATGGCGCATGCGCTGGGGCTGCGCATCAACGTGTACCACATGAATGAGGGCCACGCGGCGCTGCTGACGCTGGCGCTGCTGGAAAGCCAGTTGGGCGGGGGGCCGCAGGGCGCGGCGACAGATTCGGACATTGAGGTAGTGCGGCGGAGATGCGTGTTCACGACGCACACTCCGGTGTCGGCGGGACACGACCGGTTTTCGACCGAGCAGGCGATTCGCATTTTGGGCGGGGAGCGGACGGCGCGCCTGGAAAAGCTGGGATGCTTCAATGAAGGATTGCTGAACATGACGCTGCTGGCACTGAAATTCTCGCGCTATGCAAACGGCGTGGCGATGCAACACGGCAAGGTGTCGCGGGCGATGTTCCCGGAATTTTCGATAAGCTCGATCACGAATGGCGTGCACGCGCCGACATGGATCAGCGAGCCGGTGCAGCGGATGCTGGACGAACATGTTCCCGCATGGCGGCGCGACAATCTGTATCTGCGCAACGCGATCGACGTGCCTGAAACGGAGATGCTGACGGCGCACGCGCGAGCCAAGGAAGAGCTGCTGGCGGAGGTGGGTTCGCGGACGGGGCTGGTGCTGAATCCCAAGGTGCTGACGCTGGGGTTTGCGCGACGCGCGGCGACGTATAAGCGGGCGACTCTGCTGTTTACCGATGAAGAGCGGCTGAACGAGATCGCGGCGAAGGCCGGTGGCTTGCAGATCCTGTATGCCGGCAAGGCGCATCCGCAGGATGAGCCGGGGAAGGCGCTGATCCAGCAGGTGGTGGCCGAGGCGGGCAAGCTTTCGAGCAGCGATCTGCGGATTGTGTATCTCGAAAACTATGCGTGGGACCTCGGCGCTCAGCTGACGGCGGGCGTGGATGTGTGGGTGAATACGCCAAAAAGGCCGTATGAGGCATCGGGCACAAGCGGAATGAAGGCGGCGATGAACGGCGTGCCCAGCCTGTCGATTCTGGATGGATGGTGGATCGAAGGGTGCATCGAGGGCTTTACCGGATGGGCGATTGAGGACGGAGCCAATGACGCCGAGGAGGCGAACTCGCTTTACACCAAGCTGGAGACGGCGGTGGTTCCGCTTTACCGCGACGCGCCGGAGAAGTGGGCGCGGCTGATGCGGACGACGCTGGCGTACAACGGGTCGTACTTCAACACCAACCGCATGGTGAAACAGTACGTGCGCAACGCGTACTATCCGGAGCGGCCCGCTGAGACCGCGAAGGTGGAAGAAGAGGCGTTTGCGGACTGACAAAGACAGTGGTTAGTGGTTAGTGATCAGTGGTCAGTTGTTTAGAGCCTGTAATGACTTTCGCGCGTCGAGCGGGAGTTGTTGCAGGCTCTAAAGCTTTCTGCGCAGAAACTCGAATATCCCGTAGCCGATGATGGCGCTGACGATGGCGATGAGGAAGTTGGTGGGCGTGACGATGTCGCCGAGGGCAAATGCAAACGTCTTATTCTGGCCGTTGACGCCTGTGAACTCGCCCATGAGCAGATTCGAATAAAAGAGGAAGACGATAAACGCGACCTCGACCAGTGCTCGCCAGTAGGGCTTGATCCGGGGAGGTGGAGTGAGCGGCATCATGGAGCGATGATAGCGGCGAGGTTGCGTGAGGCCAAGCGAAATCGGACGGTCGACTCGGCGTCGCCCTCGCGCGCAGCGCGTCGTTGAAAGCCATAACGCCTATAATCTCCCTGACGTGCTTCATCGAAATGCAATGCGGTCGTGGTGGGTGCGGCGGATTGGCGCCGGCGCGGCAATGACGTTTTTTTGTGCATTGTTTGCCTCGGTTTGCGTGTGGGGGCAGGCGAGCACGGAGGCTTCAGGCGGTGACGGAGCGGGCTCTGGGGCCGGCGGATCGCGAGTCCTGCTGGTGCTGCCGTTCGACAACCGGACGGGGCAGCCGAACCTGGAGTGGATGCGCGAGGCGGCGGCGGAGATTCTGAGCACGCGCTTTGCTTCGGCGGGGTTTCAGCCGACGAGCCGCGCCGACCGCATGTACGCGCTTGACCATCTGGGGCTGCCACAAGGCTTTCAGCCTTCACGGGCGAGCGCGATCAAACTGGCGCAGACGCTGGACGCCGATTCGATCGTGGTGGGCAGCTATACCACCGACGGAAACGGGATTGTGGCCGTGGCGACGCTGGTGGACGTGCCCGAGTTGCGCATGCTGCCGGAGGTGAGCGCGCGCGGCGAGATGAAGGACATGATCGCCGTGTTCGGCGAGCTGGCGTGGAAACTGACCAGGCAGCTTGATCCCAACTTCAACGTGGCCGAGCAGACGTTTGCGGCCGCGGGGAACGGGATTCCGCTGACTGCGTTCGAGCAGTACATTCGCGGCATCACGGAGCCGGACCAGGCGGAGCGCTTGCGGCACCTGCAAACTGCGGTGAAGCTGAGCCCTGGATTCGGGCAGGCGTGGATGGCGCTGGGCCGCGAAGACTACAAAGGACAGCAGTACCAAGACGCGGCCGAGGCCTTCGCCAAGGTGGATCACAATGGGCCGGACGGGCTCGAAGCGGGCTTCTACCGCGGTCTGTCGCTGATGTTTTCCGGCGACTATCCGCACGCCGAGGAGGCGTTTGCGGATGTGGCGCGCGTGTTGCCGCTGGCCGAGGTAGTGAACAACGAAGGCGTGGCGCAGAGCCGGCAGGGCAAGGATGGGATATCGCTGTTTATTCAGGCGGCGGCGGCCGATCCCAACGCGGCGGATTACCACTTCAACCTGGCGGTGAGCCTGAAGCGCGAAGGGAATCTTCCCGGAGCATTGAACGAGCTGGCGCAGTGCCTGAAATTGCGCCCGAACGACAGCGAGGCGCAGGCGCTGGATGAGGCATGGAAAGGAAAGCCTGAATCGGCGGGAACGAACGGAGCGGGCGGCGCCGCTCCGAACCTCGATCCGCTGGAACGGATTGTGCGCACCTTCGATGAATCGGCATTCCGGCAGGCAGCGGCGATGCTGGACCAGATGAATGCCGGGCGGCTGGCTTCACTTACGCCTCGCGAGCGGGCAAAAACGCTGTGTTCACAGGCGAAGAGCTTTCTGGACCGTGGGCTGTTGCCGGAAGCGGAGCGGCGCTATCAGGATGCCGTCGCCGCCGATAGCTCAAGCGCACAGGCGCACGCAGGGCTGGCCCAAGTACGCGAGCGCAGCGGCGATGCCGATGAAGCGCGCAAGGAGGCTCACGAAGCGCTGGAATTGGGGCCTTCGGCCGATGCGTATCTTGTGCTGGCGCAACTGGACTTGACGGCGGGGTCATTGGAGGAGGCCAATACTGAAGTTGGAGATGCGCTGAAGCTCGATCCAGCGAATCGGGCGGCGCAGGATCTGATGCGGCAGATTGAAGCGAAGAGGGGAAGATAGGAAAGATAGTGGTCAGTGATCAGTGGTCAGTCTTTCGTGCTGGGTAGCGGTTCGTGCTATTCCCGGTTTATAGAATTGAAGGCTTTGCCACACTGACCTCGGACAACCAAGTTCATGTTCCCGTTGCAAAGAGGGGAGCCATGGAACAGATTGTTGCGAAGGGCCGCATTGCCGTCGGGGCGATCGCGGCAGCTTTATGGATTTTTCTTGGATTTGGATTGGGAGTTTCTGCTTTCGCGCAGGGACCGGTGGTGGACAAACTGGTTCTGGATGAAACGATTCAGCCGGTGAGCGCGGATGAGGTGACGAGAGCCCTCGATCGAGCCAACAGCGACGGGGCCAGCGCACTGCTGATCGAGATGAATACTCCGGGCGGGCTGCTGGATTCGATGCGCGACATCGTGGGCGGAATTCTGCGCTCTCGCGTGCCGGTGATTGTGTATGTGGGTCCATCGGGCGCGCGCGCGGGTTCGGCGGGGTTCTTCATTCTGGAATCGGCGGACGTGGCCGCCATGGCCCCGGGCACTGAGGCCGGCGCCGCTCATCCGGTGTTTGAGTTTGGCGGGCAGCCCGACAACACTGAAATGCAAAAGGTGGAGAACGACGCCGAGGCCTTTCTCCGCTCGTATGTGACCAAGCGGAACCGGAACACGGATGCGGCGGTGGCAGCGGTGCAATCGTCGCATTCGTACACGGCGGAGGAATCGCTGAACCAGCACCTGATCGACCTGATCGCCAATAGCGATACGGAACTGCTGAAAGCGCTCGACGGGCGCGAGATCACGCGCATGGACGGATCGAAGGTGACGCTGCATCTGGCCGCCGCGCGCGTTCAATTGCTGCGCAAGTCGCTGCGTGACGGCCTGCTGGGGTGGCTCGTGGACCCGAACATCGCGCTTCTCTTGTTGGTGGGCGGGGCGCTTTTGATTTATCTCGAATTCAACGCGCCGGGCACGATTGTTCCCGGGGCGCTGGGCACGCTGATGGTGCTGCTTGCGATCTTTGCGCTTAACCTGCTGCCGATCCGGTACACCGCCGTGCTGCTGCTGCTGGCGGCGATGGTTCTGCTACTGCTTGAGGCCAAGTTTGGCGGCCACGGCGCTTTGGCCATCGCGGGGATCGTGTGCCTGACGTTTGGAACGCTGACGCTGGTGGCGGCGCCGGTACCGGAGATGGGGATCAGCCCGCTGGTTGCGATCGCGGTGAGCGCGACGTTCGGCGCGATCACGGTATTTCTGGTGCGGCTGGTAGTGCGCGCGCGACAAAGAAAAGCTCGCATCGGCGCTGACGCGATGGTGGGCTGCCCGGCAACTGCAATGGAGGCGCTGGCTCCGCAGGGACATGTGCTGGTGGAAGGAGAGATTTGGCTGGCGGTGGCGAGCGCGCCCGTGGCCAAGGGAGCGGCGCTGCGCGTGACGGGGCACAACCAGATGCTGCTGCAAGTAGAACCGGTGGCGGTGCCAGCGAACAGGGCACAATAGACTGTTCCTCTCGTGCGGCAGTGGGATCTGAAGGATCCCACCCCGGTCGTCGTTCGGATTTGCCGGGATGGAGCCCCGATTTCGCGGTGGGCGGAGCTGGGAGATTGCGACTTGTGGTCTGCCGCACGCTGTTCAAACGTGCACAGGCGGCGTGCGATCGGCTGGAGTACAATCCCTGCTGTGTAGCGAAAGGAAGTTCCCATGTCCTTCGGTGATTTGTCGATTCCCACGCTGGTTATCATTGCTATCGTCGTCCTCTACCTGCTGAACTCCATCAAGATCCTGCGGGAATACGAGCGAGGCGTCATCTTCCGGCTGGGCCGCGTGCTGGGAGCACCGAAGGGGCCTGGCATCATCCTGGTCTTCCGGCCGATCGACCAAATCGTGCGCATCTCCCTGCGCCAGGAGGTCCTCGAGGTTCCGCCCCAGGACGTGATCACGCGTGACAACGTCACCATCAAAGTGAATGCGGTAGTGACGCTCTACGTAGTGGATCCGAATGCGGCTGCCATCAAGGTGAACAACTACGTCTATCAGACGTCGCAACTGGCGCAGACCACGCTGCGCACGGTGCTTGGCGAAGTGGAGCTGGACGAGCTGCTGAGCCACCGGGACAAGCTGAACATTCGCATTCAGTCGATCATGGATCAGCGCACGGAGCCGTTCGGGGTGAAGGTAGTGAGCGTGGAAGTGAAGCAGGTGGATCTGCCGGAGCAGATGCAGCGCGCTATGGCGAAGCAGGCCGAGGCGGAGCGCGAAAAGCGCTCGAAGATCATCCATGCCGAGGGCGAGTTCAGCGCCGCGCAAAGGCTGGTGGACGCCGCGGCACTGCTGGCGACCGAGCCCATCACCATTCAATTGCGCTACCTGCAGACGCTGACGGAGATCGGCGTGGAGAAGAACACAACGATCGTGTTCCCGCTGCCGATTGAGATGATGCCGTTGATGACCAAGCTGGGCGCAGCAGCAAAGGCGGCGGCGGAAAAGCCGTAATAACGAGCCTGTTGCCGGGAGCCTGTTGCTTGTAGCTCCCGTTCTCGGCTACTGGCTACAGGCTACCGGCGCAGTTCGCTTTTGCTTGCTCTGTCGGCGTGGGTCGCAGGACTCGGCAAATGCTGGAAAATCGCAGTCAGTTCGTTGGGCGGTCGATGCGGGGATATTTTGACAATGGAGAGCCGGAAGGCGAGGAACCCGAGGAGCGCGGGCACGACACCGAGCTGACGCTCGGGTGGGGCGCGCTGCTCACGATCGTCTTCGGCTTCGTGTTGGTGTGCGGGTTGTGCTTCGGGCTGGGATACCTGGTGGGGCATCACGGTTCAGCAGGGGCGCCGTCGACGGCCGCGCAGCCCGCCGCGGCAACGGCCGCTCCCGACCAGGAGCCGTTGCAGGGGAACGGCTCGATTCCAAAGCCTTCAGCGGACGCACAGGCTCCGGCGCCACCAGTTTCGCCGGCAAGTGACGGCGCAACGACACCTGGCGCGGATGGCGGCGCGAATCCAGCGACTGCGAAGCAGGGGCCAGCGGCGGCTGGGCAAACTGGCCCGCCTGCAAGTTCGCCGACCAGCGCGCCAGCGGCTGCCGCGCCGACTCCGCCAAAGTCACCGGTGCAGCCGGCTTTCCCCGCGGCTGGAAACGGATCGCCAGGCGGATCGCCTGCCGCCGCGCCCACGGTCCGGCCAGCGTTGCCGGGAGCTACGGGCCAATTCATGGTGCAGGTTGCCGCGGTGTCTCATCAGGAAGACGCCGATGTGCTGGTTGGTGCGCTGCGCAAGCGAGGCTATGCGGTCACGGCGCGGCGCGAGCCGTCGGATGGGCTGATTCATGTGCGCATCGGGCCGTTTGCGACGCACGACGAAGCTAACCGCATGTGCACGCGGCTGCTCGACGACGGGTATAACGCGATTGTGCAGCCGTGAAGACAGTTGCCAGTGATCAATGGTCAGTTGGTTTGTGCGAAGTTGAGGATCATGCTGCAACGGGTTGGGAAACACGGCATCCCCTCTTTTGTTCAGTTTAGCTACGCATCCATTCGGGCAGTGCGGAGGCCATTGCGGCGCGCACGGCTTCCGACAGCTCGTCGCGAGTGGCATAACTGGCGGGGTCAATGGGCGGGTGAAAGACGATGTGCGCCACGCCGGGGTGGATGCGTTTGCTGTTCACGGGAAGAATCTTCTCACTTCCGAAAATTGAGACCGGAATGCAGGGCGCGCCCGAGTCTTTCGCGAGATAGAATGGGCCCTTTTTGAAGGGCAGCATGCGGCCGTCAGGCGAGCGCATGCCCTCAACGAATGTTGTGATGTGCAATCCGCTGGTAAGGACGCGCTCTGCGTCGGCGACAGCGAGCTGTGCTTCCGTCGCGTCACCGGTGCGATCAACGGGAATGAAGTCGGCGAGCTTAAAGGCGTAGCCGAGGATGGGGATTTTCATGAGCGGGCGCTTGAGGAAGACCACGGTGCGGCTGGGAAGATGCGACATCAGAGCCGGAGCATCGAGGTTGGAGATGTGGTTGGCCATGAAGATACAGGCACGGCCAGCGGGGATGTTCTCGCGGCCTTCAATGCGCAGACGGATGCCGGCCACGCGGATGGCAACACGAGCGATCCAGGAGCCGGCAGCGTAGAGCGGACCGACGTTGCCGGTGAGAAGCGTAAAAGGGATGAAGATGACCGCCGAGGGAAGGGCCAGGACGACGATAGTGACGAAGACGAGGAGCGAGACGATCATGGGCGGCGAGGATGGGTCTGCAAAAGTGAGTATCGCATTCAGAGTGGTCAGTGGTCAGTGATCGGTGGTCAGTTTCCTTCGTCCTGGGTCGTGGGTTCGTGCGCGAGCAAGGCTTTGGGAACTAGGTGCGCATCCATTCGGGGAGGCCGGAGGCGATGGCGCAGCGGACAGCGCGCATGAGCTCGTCGCGCGTGGCGAATGCGGCGGGGTCGATGGGCTCGTGGAAGATGACGTGGGCTTGGCCGGGATGGATGCGCTGGCTGCCCTTTCGCAGGATGGTTTCTGTGCCGTAGATGGAGACGGGAACGCACGGCGCGCCCGCGGCCATAGCGAGAAAGAACGGGCCTTTCTTGAAGGCCAGCATGCGGCCGTCGGGCGAGCGGGTGCCTTCAACAAATGTGGTGATGTGGACGCCTTTCGCAAGAACGCGCTGGGCCTCGGCAACGCTGCGCTGCGCGTCGGCAGGGTTGCCGCTGCGATCGACGGCAATGAACTCGCCCTGGCGAAAGCCGGTGCCGAGGATCGGCAGATTCATGAGAGACCGCTTCATGAAGGCGGAGGTCCGTCCGGGAATGAGCGAGATGAGCGCTGGCGGGTCGAGATTGGAGACGTGGTTGGACATGAAGATGCATGCGCGGCCGCGGGAGATGCGGTCGAGGCCTTCGACGCTGAAGCGCACACCGGCAAGGCGGCAACTCGAGGAGAGCATGAAGCGCGTGGCCTTGTAGAGCGGAAGCACGTTGCCGGTGATCCAGCACCAGGGAATGAAGAGAAGTGACGAGGGGATTCCCAGGACGACCATGTTGCTGATGAAGATGAGCGACCAGATCATGCGTGACCCTTGTTCTTAGGTTGCGGCGGCAAAGCGCTCGCGCAAACGCGCAGGGAGTTTCTGGTAAATGCCGTCGAAGCCGCCATTGGAGAGAATGGCGACAACATCGCCGGAAGCGAGCTGCGGCGTGAGGGCAGCGACGATGGTATTGGCGTCGGCGAGGAGCTCGGCGGGCGTGCCTGCGGAGTTGAGGGCGCGGACGACTTCTTCAGGGTGCAGGCGCTCGTGCTCTGGAATGCGCTCCTGCTGAAAGACGGCGGCGAGGATGACGCGATCGGCGAACAAGAGGCTCTTAACGAGATCGGGCGCGAGGACCTTGCGGCGAAGCGTGTTGGAGCGCGGCTCAAGAATGGCCCACAAGCGCGCGCCGGGGTAGATGGCGCGCAGTGCCCGCAGGGTTTCGCGAATCGCCGTGGGATGATGAGCGAAGTCCTCGATGAGAGTGATGCCGTTGATTTCTGTGCGGACCTCCAGGCGGCGCTTGACGCTCTTAAAAGTTGAAAGTGCCTCGGCGATTGCGGCTGTGGGAATGCCGGCAGCGGCGGCAAGGGCAGCGGCGGCCGTCGCGTTAAGGGCGTTGTGCTCGCCGGCGAGATGCATGTTGAAGTCGGCCCACGCGACGCCGGAGCGGAGAACTTCCCAGCGCATGCGGCTGGATTCGTAGCGAAGATTGCGGATGCGCCAATTGGCGGCTTCGGTAAATCCGTAGCGCTCGACGGGACAAAATGCGTGGCTCACGCATTCGGTCACGTTGGGGCTGCCGTCGTAGGCGACGATGAGACCGCGGCGCGGGACGAGATTGACTAGACGCTTGAAAGCAATCTTGACCGCTTCGAGATCGGCGTAGATGTCGGCGTGATCGAACTCGACGTGAGTGAGAATGAGCGCCGCGGGAAAGTAGTGGAGGAATTTCGGGCCCTTGTCGAAGAACGCGGTGTCGTACTCGTCGCCCTCGAGGATGAAGTTGCGCGTGGGGCGGAGCTGGAAGCTGGAGCCGAAGTTCTCTGCGACGCCGCCGATGAGAAACGAGGGCTCAAGCGAGGAATCTTTGCGCGCTGCGACCTGGTAGATCCATGCAAGCATGCTCGTAGTCGTGGTTTTGCCGTGAGTTCCGGCGACGACGAGGGATTCGCGGCCGGAGAGGAACTCTTCGCGCAGGAGCGCGGCCATGGAGGTGAAGGGAATGCGGTCGTCGAGCACGCGCTCGATTTCGGGGTTGCCGCGGGAGAGCGCGTTGCCGATGACAACGAGGCCGGGCACGGGATCAAGATTGGATTCGCTGTAAGGCTCGAGGATGGGGATGCCGAGCGAACAAAGCAGATCGCTCATGGGCGGATAGGCGGCCTTGTCGGAACCGGTGATGCGGTGGCCCCGGAGCTGGAGCAGGCCGGCGAGCGAGGCCATGGCGGTGCCGCAGATGCCGATAAGGTGGATGTGGCGCGGAGATGCGGTCACTTCTTCACCGCCGGTTCGAGGATTTGGAGGCAAGCTTTATCGCCAACGGCGAGTTCGGCTTGGACGCCGAATGTGAGGGTGACGTTCTCGCGGGACACGTGGCCGCTGCGCAGTCCGATGGCGATGGGCACATCGAGACCGTCGAGTGCATTGAGAATGGCTTCTTCGAGCAGGGACTGCGGGGCTGCGGGCGAGGCGCAATCGAGCATCTCGCCGAAGACGATGCCGCGAATGCCTTCGAGCTTTCCAGCTTTGCGCAGTTGCCAGAGCATGCGATCGATCTGGTAGGGCTTGGCACCCATGTCTTCAAGAAACAGCAGAGTGCCCTCGGTGCTGGGCTCCCACGGTGTGCCGAGAAGCGAAACGAGAATGCTGAGGCAGCCGCCATAGAGAGTGCCGCGCGCGGTGGCTGGCGACGCAGCGGGCTTGAGCGTACGGAGGCCTTCGGCGGCGCCGACGCTGTAGAGCTCTCCAGCAAGTGCGGCGCGAAAACTTTCAAGATGCACGCCGTTAGGGAGATAGAAATCGGCGGCGAGCATGGGGCCGTGAAAGACAGGCAGGCCGAGTTCGTCGAGCAGGTGGAGCTGAATGCCGGTCAGGTCGCTGTAGGCGAAGAAGGGCTTGGGGCACGCGGCGATGGTTTCAAGATCGAGGCTATCAAGCAGGTAGTTCGATCCATAGCCGCCGCGAATACAAATGACGGCAGCGGTGTCAGGGGCAGCGAAGGCTGCGTGCAAATCGGCGAGACGCTCGAGAGGAGATCCGGCGAAATAGAGCGGCTCGCGCAAAAGCGCATTGGCCGCGAATTGCGGCACATGGCCCAGCGAGCGAAGGGCAGCGATTCCGCCTTCGACGCGCTCAGGCTTGGCTGGAGACGCCGGCGCGACGATGCTGATGGCAGCATCCGGCGCGACGGGCGGTGGCTTGAGCAGGGCCTTCATTTCACCACGCCTCCCCTCGGGCGATGAGCGCAGCGGGCCCGGTGAGATACAGTTCGGTGCCGGGGCCATCCCAGGCAACGGTCTGCGCGCCACCCGGCGCAACAACTCTAAGCGGTGAAGTGCAGCCCTTGAAGGCGAGAGCTGCCGTGGCTGCGGCAGAGGTGCCGGTGCCCGACGAAGTCGTGGAGCCCACGCCGCGCTCGAAGATACGAATCTCGATCTGGCTCGGGCTCACGATGCGGAGAAACTCGACGTTTGTCTTGTTGGGGAAGTCGGGATGGACGCAGACCTCGGCGCCGATTTCCTGCCAGGATTTTCCGGCGACGGTGAACTCGGGATTGTCCACCTCGACGACAAAGTGCGGATTGCCGATGGAGACCTCGATGCTCTTGATCTTCGCGCCTCCCGTGAGTTCGACCGCACGCGGGGAAATCCGGGGCACGCCCATTGCGGTGGTGACTTCCACGGTGAAGTCGTCGTGATTGCGGACGGCGTCAATGCGGCAGACGCGGAGGCCGGCATCGGTGGTAATTTCAAGCGTGTCGCCAACCTGGGAGCCGAGTGCGTCGGCCATCCACGCCGCGACGCAGCGCGTGCCGTTGCCGCTGATCTCGGCGATGGAGCCGTCGGCGTTGTGAAGGCGGATGCGGCCCGCTTTGGGACCGGTCCAGCTGAAAAACTCAATGCCGTCGGCCCCAATGCCGGTGTTGCGCTGGCAGAGGCGGCGCGTGAGGGCTGCGGGATCGTGGCCCGCCCCGGCTTCTTCAGTCACGATGAGGAAATCGTTGCCGCAGGCATGAGCTTTGGTGAAGGGGATCAATCTTCCTCCGGACCGTGGACTTAGAGCGGCGCGCCGAGCGGACGAACGAGTTGTGCGGCTGCGAAAATCACGGTGGTTCCCAGCCCGATGCTAACACCGCTGCGAGCGGGGTGTTGAGAGCATTTTCGGAATACACGTAGACTTCCTAAGTGTATTGATATGTGGCTTTTTCTTGAGGAAAAAGCCACTTGAGTGTGTGCTTTCGGTCAACAGCAATTCCGAAAATGCTGTAGCCAGATTGCGGAGACGTGCCGACTGATGCAAGAGCGTGCACTTAGAAGGAAACATGAGAGCGATCGAGCCACTTGGTGGAGGCATAAATCGCGGCCGATGGCTGATCTTTGGCGGTAAAACTTCCCATCAAGGTGAGGTCGGCGAGATGCGCTTTGACGGCCTTATCCACCTCGTCGCCGTCGAAAGCGACGATGATGGCGGCGTTGCTGGCAGGCGCTGCGAGTGCGGAGCGATAGATTCCGAGGTCGCTCTCGTTGATGGTCTGGCGGAGAGGAATGCCAGTGAAGGCAACAATCTCAGGGTAGAGGGATGTGTTCATGAGCACGGGCGCGTGCGGGTCGAGAATGAGCAACGACTGCAGAGCCGGCGGAATGGCATCGTCGTACGGCCGGCGCGCGACGGCGTTCTTGGCGCCTTCGACGTAGACGATGGGATCGGAGCGCAACAGAGTAAAGGCATTGAGGCAAGCGAGAGCCAGGAACAGTGCGAACGCGATCTTAGGAAGGACGACAGCGACGCTCGGGAGCTTGATGCGGCGGAGTCCGCCGGCAATTAATTGAGACGCGAAGCCGATGCCAAGCGCGAGAGCAGGCAGAAGCTCAAGGCCATAGCGCGTGTTGTACCAGGTGTAGGGCCACCAGGCGGGAAAAAAGATGGGGACCGAGCCGTAGGCGACGGACCACGCGTAAAAAGGGACGGGCAGCCACAGCAGGAATGTCCAGGCCAGAGCGCGGCGGCGAGCGGCGGATTTTTCGATGAGCCAGGCGGCGCCGGTTCCGAGCGCGGCACTGGCGAGGACGATGTTGCCCCAGACATTGCCCCAACCGGGAGCGGCAACCGAGTCGAGCTCGGAGACCTTGAGGTAGTAGAGAAGCGCAACCCAGGGGCTTTGCCAGCCGGGATGCGGCAGCGATCCAGGCGCGGCAGTGCGGAGCTCGATAGCTCTCGCGGAGAACGGGCCGCGCGCGAAGTAGAGCCAGTCGCCAAAACAGACGGAGTTATAGAGGAACCAGAGGAGCGGCGCTGCAACGATGGCGAAGCTGGCCAGCCAAAACGCAGGCGCAGCGAGGCGCCTGCGCTCGCCCTTGGCCGCGTGGCGGAGCAGTGTGACCGCAACGCTGCTCCAGACGATGAGGGCGATGATCCAGCCGTCGTAGCGGGTAAAGATGGCGGCGACGAGAGCGGTTGCGATGCAGGCCTGGAGGCGCGCGGAGGGAGCCGGGCGCTGCTCCGAGGTGGCGGCTGCAGTTTCGCCGTCGATTGCGGCGCGCCATTCTACAAGCCAGACCACGATCCAAATGAATTCGCAAAGAAAGATCGGCTCGGTCATGGCGGTGGTCTGCAGGTAAAGGAGATTGGGGTTGAGGGCGAAGAAAACGAGTGCGAGAGCGGCAGGCGCGGAGTCGATCCAGTTCCGCGCCAGGCGATGGATGCCGGCGCAGGAGGCAATGTAGGAAAGCGAGGATGGAATGATTGCGGCGAGGCCGGTAGCCCACCAGAAGTAACTCTGCACGAAGGGCAGAAGAAGAATGTGCGGGAGCGGCAGCCACACCGAGCCGAGCTCGGAGAAGCGCGGCGTGCGGGAATCGAAGACGCGGCGCGCGATGTGCAGGTGAGCGACGGCGTCGCCGTAGTTGAGCATCGCGCCGTGATGCCAGCTCCAGAGGATGGCGGCAGTTGCGGCGGCCATCGAGAAGGCCAGAACGGCCCAACCTTCTGCATTCGAGATGCTCTTCTCAGTCAAGGTGCGTCAGCTCGCGAAACACGTTGAAGCGCGCGTCGATCTCAGGGCGCGAGATCTGCTGCAGGCGCTCCGTGCCGAAGCGCTCGCAGGCGTAGGAGCCCATAACTCCGCCGTAAAACATGGCGTGGCGCCAGGAGGCGGGCGTGAGCTCGGGCTGCGAAGCGAGATAACCGAAGAAGCCGCCGGCAAAGCTGTCGCCCGCGCCGGTTGGATCGATGACCTCTTTGAGCGGAAGAGCCGGAGCCCTGAAGGTGCGGAGCTCCTCCCCTTTACCTTTCGGATTTGAGCTGTGGAATAACGTCGCGCCGTACTCGCCGTGCTTGACGACCAAAGCCCGGGGCCCGAGAGCGATGACGCCGCGCGCGGCCTGCACCAGGTTGTTGTTGCCGGCCAGCATGCGGGCCTCGGTGTCGTTGATCAGCAGGACGTCGAGACCCTCGAGAACTTCGAGGAGGGCCGTACGATGGTCCTTGATCCAGTAATTCATGGTGTCGCCGGCAACGAGCTTGACGCCCGGCATGGCGTCGCGGACACGGCGTTGAAGAACGGGGTCGATGTTGGCAAGGAAGAGAAACTCCGAGTCGCGGTAGGCGTCGGGGATTTTGGGCTCGAACGATGCGAAGACGTTGAGTTCGGTCGAGTGAGTCTTCGCCTCGTTGATGTTCTCAAGGTAAGAGCCTTCCCAGAAGAAGCTTTTGCCGGCGGTGTGTTCAATGCCGCGCGTATCGATGTTGCGTGCGGCAAAAACAGCCTCCTGCTTACGACCGAAGTCCTCGCCGACGACAGCGATGACGCGAACGCTGGTAAAGAAGCTGGCGGCAAGCGAAAAATAGGTGGCGGCGCCGCCGAGGCAGCGCTCGCGGCGTCCGGCAGGAGTTTCGATGGAATCGTAAGCCACGCTGCCGACTACGGTGATGGACATGGGTTGGTCTTCCTCAAATGTAAGGTTAGCAAGTTGGCGGGGCTAGCGGAGTTGGCGGAGTTAGCGGAGTTCGATTCGGTTAAGAAGCTTCGGCTAACACCGCTTTGGCCTACCAGCCCAGGTATTTGCCGAAGAGCAGCTTCAGGCGCTCTTTGGCGGCTGCAGGAATGGCGTCAGGCTGCGTGAGCACGGCGTATTTTGCGGCCGAGACGCACGGGCAGGTGCGCTCGCGAGGCATGGCGGCGACAGCGGCCCTGACGACTTTGGCTGCGTTGTCGGCGTTCTTGTGCAGCACAGCGACGATCTCCTCGACGGTGACGGCGTCGTGGCCCTCGCGCCAGCAGTCGTAGTCGGTGACCATGGCGATGGTGGCGTAGCAGATTTCGGCTTCGCGGGCGAGTTTGGCCTCTTGCAGGTTGGTCATGCCGATGACGTCGGCGCCCCAACTGCGATAGAGGTTCGACTCGGCGCGGGTGGAGAACTGCGGGCCTTCCATGCAGACGTAGGTGCCGCCGAGCTTGCCGACGACGCCGACCTTAGCGCCGGCATCGGCGGCAGCCTTGGCAACGGTCGCACAAACCGGATCGCCGAATGCGACATGGCCCACGATGCCGTCGCCGAAGAAGGTGGCGATGCGAAGAAAAGTGCGGTCAATGAACTGATCGGGAATAACGAAGTCCGTGGGCTCGTGCTCTTCCTTGAGCGAGCCGACTGCCGAGACGGAGAGGATGCGCTCGACGCCGAGTTGCTTGAAGGCATAAATGTTGGCGCGAAAGTTGAGCTCGGAGGGAAGGATGCGGTGGCCGCGGCCATGGCGCGCAAGAAAAGCGACCTTGCGGCCCTCGAGCTCGCCGAGGACAAAGGCTTCAGACGGTGAGCCGAAAGGCGTGTCGATGCGCTCCTCGTGAACGTTGGTGAAGCCGGGCATGGAGTAGAGCCCGCTGCCGCCGATGATGCCGATTTCTGCTTGAGACACTTGCTCACTCCGTTCGCGTTAGCTTCTAGCTGCTAGCTTCTAGCCTCTAGCTCTTTCGTGCAGAAACGCCGCGGCTGAAACTTTAACATTGCAAACCCGAGCACAAATGGCTAGCCGCTAGAGGCTAACAGTTAATTCCGCTGATCGATCAACCGGATCGACTCCAGAAACACGTCTCCGTCGATCGTCAAGCTGTGGGCGCTGATTTTGTCCATCGTATCCTGCGCCGTGTGGTGGTAGCTGTTGTTGGGCCCGTAGTCGAGGTCAATCACGTCGATCGACGGCACACCACGCTCAACGAAGGGCAGATGATCGTCCTCGACCGCCATCTCCTGCTGGAAGAAATAACGCTGATAGCCGAACTTTTTGGCTGCTTCGGCAACGAGCGAGACGAGCCAGGCGGTGGAACGGGTTTCGCGCTGAATGTCGAGCTCCTTGTCGCCGATCATGTCGGCGAGGAGGAAGGCCTTGATCTGGTTGAGGGTGCCGTCGCGGCCCCATTTGGCGGCGAGATGGCGGCTGCCGTAGGTGGAGTCGGAGGACGACCATTGCTCGATGGCCTCCTCGCCGTCGAAAAAGACAAGCCAGACGGAGTAGCCGGAGAGCTTCTTGCCGGGCTGGCCGGCGGCTTGGGCGCGGAGGCGATCGGCGATGGACATGAGCAGGCCGGTGGTGGATGCGCCGTCATTAGCGCCGACGAAGTTGATGTTGCGAAGCGGGTAGTTGGTTTCGTAGTGCGTGGCGAGGACGATGACGCCCGGCTTCGTGCCCGGAAAACGCACGATGAAATTGCACATGGGCACCGGACCGATGGGAGTGTCGGCGGTGAAAGTGTCCTCTTCGAGCTGGTCATGGGCGCGGAGGAAGTGGGAGCGGAGAAACTCCTCGGCTTTGACGTGGCCGGGGCCGGTGGGCCAGCGCGGACCAATGGCGGCGAACTCGCGCGCGTACTCGTAGGCGCCTGCGCCATCGAAGTGCTGGGCGGGCGCGGCGAGGGGAGTGAGAGCGAGCAGAACCGCAACGGACCTCGTCCAAAACGAGGAGGAAATCATCCCGCAGCCTCCTTTTTCTTTCTACGCGAGGGGTGGACCCACCAGGCAACGGCAATGCCAACGAGGTAGAGAGCCAGCATGGGAACAGCGTAAATGCACATGGTGCCGGGATCGGGACTGGGGCAGATGATGGCGGCAACCAGAAAAACGGCCAGAATGGCGTAGCGAATGTTCTTCCAGAGAAACTTCGGGCTGACGATTCCGAAGAGAGCCAGGAAGAAGATGAGGATCGGCAGCTCGAAGCTGACGCCGAGGCCGAGAATGATCGAGAGGAAGAAGCCCGTGTATTCCTCGATGGTGACCATGGGGTTGAATTTGCTGCCGAAGTTGATGATGAGGATCTTGAGGGCGCCGGGGAGAACGTAGAAGTAGCCGAAAGCCGCGCCGGCGAGGAACAGGCCGACGGTAGCGCTCATAAAGGGAATAACGAAACGCTTTTCTTTCTGGTAGAGGCCGGGGGCGATGAAGAGCCACACCTGATAGAGGATGAATGGCGAGGCGATAATGGCTCCGCCGATGAGCGAGACCTGGAGATAAAGGTTGAGCGGATCCATCGGGTGGGTGTAGTTGAGCTTGATGCCGAGCTTGGTGAGCGGGGCCTGCACGAAGCCATAGAGGCGCTCGTGGAAGGCGTACGCGACGATGAAGCCGATACCGAGATACAAGGCGGAGTGGACGATGCGCTTGCGCAGCTCTTCGAGGTGCTCCATGAGGCTCATGCCGGGGAGCTCGGCGCGCTCCGTGACGGCTTTCCGCGCTTTTTCGATGGCTTCCTGCGGATCAACCATGGTGGGCTGCCGGCTCCGATCGTTCGGCTTCAGGTGCTACGGTTTCAGTCGCTTTGCCGGGACGCTCTGCGGCAATCGTCTCACCGGTGGAGGGCGGCTGAATGTTCAGGATCGATGGCTCGGCTGACGGTGTGGCCTCCTGTGAGCCCTTGACCTCGGCGTCTACAGAGGGATCGGTTGTCCCGGCAGGGTAAGGGTCTTCGACTGGGGCGGAAGCGCCGGATTCCTGAGTTTCGGTGGGCGCCGGGGTTGCGGCGGCCGTCGCCTCGAGCTGCGGAGCGGACGGAGCAGCGGCCAATGCGCGCTGGCGCTCCTCCTCTTCCTTCTTGCGTCGGTCGGCTTCCTCGGCGTTGCGCAACTCCTCTTCCATCTGGAATTTGAAGTCGTTGGAGGCCTTGCGGAACTCGTACATCAGCTTGCCGAGCTGACGGCCGATTTTGGGCAGGCGCCTTGGGCCGAAGACCACCAAAGCCAGGACCATGAGGAGCAGGGTGTCCCACATCCCCAGTGTTGCGAGTTGGATTGGCGGCGGAGAACCCATGAAGGATCATGATACCTGCGCTTGCGCGGCACTCACAATTGCCATGCACTGCTTGCAGTGCGATTCAGAGCGATGGGCGGAGCGGCCGAGCCGTCGTCCTGGGCTGAGTGCGGGCTGCGCTTGTGGCGTGTATCCGGGTGCGCGGGGCTGAGCGCGATGGGTCGAAGCGACTAACCGGCCGAATAAACCCATCGAAGAACTCGACTTCGGGAGTTGTGCTGGTTTGTTCCGGTCTGCTCGGTAATCATAAAATCTGATTCAGAAAACTGCACCTCATCTGTTGCAATTCATCTGCAATTCATCTCCACTTCGCGCTACCTTTCGTCTCGGCGACAGGGTCAGTGAACGCGACGTATGCGGCGGAGGAGGGCTTCGGCGGCGCGGCGAAGTTCGCATACAATGAATGAGGGATCCTGGGATCCGCCCCGCTCAAATCCCTGAACGGCGCCCCACGCGGCCCAATGACGATGCGTTTCAACCGACTGCGAAACATCGCGCTGATTCTGTTGCTGCTGCCGATGTGCGGTCCCCGGCAGGCGGCTGCGTATTCCCTGCTCACGCATGAGCAGCTCATCGACCTCACATGGAACGACTCGATTGTTCCGTTGCTGAAGAGCCGCTATCCCAGTCTCACGCCGGCCGAGCTGGACCGCGCGCGCTCCTTCGCTTACGGCGGTTGCGTGATTCAGGACCTCGGATACTACCCCTTCGGCGACGGGTTTTTCTCGGACCTGACGCATTATGTGCGCTCTGGTGATTTTGTTCTCGCCCTCTTCCGTAACGCGCACAATGTCAACGAACTGGCCTTTGCCGTGGGCGCGGAGTCACACTACATTGGAGATTCCATTGGGCACTCGCAAGCAACGAACCGCGCCGTTGCGCTCCAGTTCCCCAAGCTGGCGGCGCGCTACGGACCAAGCGTGAACTATGCCGAGGGCCCGCACCAGCATGTGCAAGTGGAGTTTGCCTTCGACGTCGATCAGATTGCGAAGCACCGGGTGGCGCCGCTGGGATATTTGCGCCACATCGGGTTCAGGGTTCCAACCCACCAGCTTGCGCTGGCGTTCTTTGAGACGTACGGAGTGACTGAGGATTTCGGCGCCGGCGCGCGGCATAAATTCAACGTGGGCGAGTACCAGTTCGCGACTCGGAAGTTCATTCCGCGCGTGGCATACGCTGTCACGCTGATGAGGCGCGGCCATGAGACACCAGAGCCGGATACGGCCGATGCGAAAGAGATTGAAAAGGAGTCGGCCGAGGCCGCAACACTCTACGATTGGGACGCTTACCGCATGAAAGCCGGCTTCGAGACGCATCTCATCGCCGGCGTGCTCTGGGTGTTGCCCAAAGTTGGCCCGCTGTCGATGGTCGCAGTGAAGGGCCCCAGCCCAGCGGCCGAGGCTGACTACATGCACAGCCTGGTCTCAGCCACTGCGGTGCTTCGCGATCGCCTGGCCTTCTTTACGCCAACGGAAGCGGGGCAGCCACAGCCTACGAGCCTAGCAGCTTCGACAGACCCGCTGGGTCCGCTCGATCCGCAGCATCCGCTGCCCAATCGCGACCTCGACACCGGCCAAGGGGTCAAGCCTGGCGGCTATTTGCTTACCGACCAAACCTATGCAGAGCTTTTGCACCGCCTGACCCGCAACCCGAATCAACCGATTCCGCCGGGGATCAAGAGCGATGTGCAGGCGTACTATTCCGACCCCGACGCACCGATCACGACCAAGCGGCACCGCCGTCAATGGGAGACGGTACAGGCGGACCTGAAGACGCTGGCCGCAATGCCCACCAGCACCGAGCCTGCTCCGTACCCCACCTACGGGGAAGTGAACCGTCCAACCCAATAGCCGGGCCCTTCAAAAATATCTGCCAAATGCGAAGTATTATCCTGTCGGAGCTTGGAATTCTGGATTTGCCGGGACAAGGGAGAATTCTCGTGATTGCTTTCATTTGCGTTCGTCTGTCTTTGGTTGCGCTTTTGATTCTGGCCTGCACGTGCGTGGCTCAAATTGCGCCGGCTGCAGCGGCCACGCGCACGCTCCCTGACATCAAGTACCTTAAGTACACCTTGCCTAACGGTCTGACGGTCATCACGCATGAGGATCACCGGCTGCCGCTCGTGGCCGTGGATCTTTGGTATCACGTGGGTCCGTTGAACGAGCGGCCGGGTCGCACCGGCTTCGCGCACCTTTTTGAGCACATGATGTTCGAAGGCTCGGAGCATGTGGGACAAAAGTCGCATACCCGGATTGTGCAGGCTGCGGGTGGAACGAGCATCAACGGCACCACGGACTTTGACCGCACCAACTATTTCGAAACCCTCCCCAGCAACCAACTGGAGCTGGCGCTGTGGCTGGAGAGCGACCGGATGGGCTTCCTGATGGAGGGCCTCAACCGGGAACTGCTGACGAACCAGAAGGACGTGGTGCGCAACGAACGGCGGCAAGGCGAGGGGCAACCCTACTACGTGGCTCAGGAAGAGATGTTCCATCTGCTTTTTCCCAAGGGCCATCCGTATTACGGCGTGGTGATCGGCAGCCATGCGGATATCGAATCGGCGCGCATCGCCGATGTACGCGATTTTCATCAGCAGTTTTACACACCGAACAATGCATCGATCGCGGTTGCGGGGGACTTCGACCCGGTAAAGCTGAAGGCGCTGCTGATGAAATACTTTGGGCCGATTCCCAAGGGTCCTCCGGTAGCTCCGGTGACTGCGGTGACGCCGCCGATCACGTCGCAGCGCCGGGCAATCGTCACGGACACAGTCCAGTTGCCGCAACTGCGCGTAGCGTGGCTCACGCCGGCAGCTTTCACTCCCGATGCCTACAACGTGAATACCGTCGCGTTTGCGTTGGGCGGAGGCAAGGCGAGCCGGCTCGACGAGGCCATGGTGTACAAGGCACAGACCGCGCAAAACGTAACTTGCGTCTCGATGGTGGAGAAGCTGACCGGGATTACCGAATGCACCATGACTGCCAAGCCCGGAGTGAAGCTGGAGGACCTGGAAGCGACGTTCTGGAAGGAACTGGACAAACTGCAACAAGATGGGCTGACCGCCGACGAGGTGGCCTCAGCCAAGGCGCTTGACCTGACCGCCAAGATCTCCGGCCTTGAGCGGCTTGGTGGTTTCGGCGGCATCGCCGATACGCTCGATCGCTACAACCAGTACACCGGCGATCCCGGCTTTTTGCCCAAAGACGTGGCCATGAGGGAGGCGGTCACGAGGGCGAGTGCGAAGGCCGCGGCAGTGAAGTATTTGAGCAAGGATGCGGCGGTAGTGGTGTACTGCGTGCCGGGGAAAAAGGTCCTGGACGACGTGCCGCGAAGCCCCGCGGATACCGATGCGGATGTGAAGCTCGAGAATCCGTATACGGCGGAGTTCGAAGCGGCCCAGGAGTGGCGGAAGAACAAGCCCGATGCGGGCCCGGCGCCTGTTCTGCACCTGCCCGCGCCGCAAGAGTTCACGCTGGCAAATGGGATGAAGGTTCTGCTGGTGGAGAATCACTCGCTTCCGGTGCTGAGCGCGGAAGTTGTATCGCGAGCGGGCAGCGCAAACGATCCGGAAACGAAGAGCGGCCTGGCGACGCTGACCGCGGAGGTGATGAGCGACGGAACTGTATCGCGCGACCTGACACAACTGGCGACGGACGAAGAGCGAATCGGAACTCAAGTTGCGACCGGCGCGGGAATGGATTTCGGAACCATCTCGATGGACATGCTGACCAGCCATACAGCGGAAGGGATGGATTTGTTAGCCGACGTTGCGGAGCATCCGGGCTTCCGGAACGAAGATGTGGACCGGCGGCGAAAGCAGAGGCTGGTGCGCATCGCGCAGGAGACTGACAACGTGCAGAACATGGCGATGCGCGTTGGACCGAAGCTGGTCTTCGGCGACGCGCCTTACGGCCGCAGCGGAACGGGAACAGCGGAGAGTGTAGGTCCCGTCACCTCAGCCGACATGACTGCGTTTTATGCCAGCCATTATTCGCCGCGCGACTCGGCGCTGGTCCTGGCCGGCGACGTGACTCGCGCACAGGCAGAAAGCCTCGCACGCCAGTACTTTGGCAAATGGACTGGTGAAACGGAAGCGGCGGCCGCAATTCCGCCGGCTCCCGCACCGCAGCCTTCGCACGTGGTGATTGTGGACAAGCCTGGCGCGCCGCAAAGCGCGCTGATGGCCTTTGGCATCGGCGTTCCAGCAAATTCGCCCGACAGCGAGATTCTTACGGTGATGAACTACACGCTGGGCGGGAGCTTTGCCAGCCGCATCAACATGAACCTGCGCGAGGTGCACGGCTACACCTACGGGGCCAGTTCGGGCTTTACTCAGTATCACGATGGCGGGCTATTCCAGGCTGGCGGATTGGTGCGAACAGATGTGACGGCGCCGGCGGCAAAGGAGCTGATGGCGGAGATCACCAAATTTCCCGCGAATCCCTCGACTTCGGAAGAACTGGCGGCGGCGAAGGATGCATCAGTGAGTTCGCTGCCCGGACGCTTCGAAACCACAGCGTCCATCGTTCAAGCCATTGACGGCATCTTCCTTTACGATCGCCCGCTCGACTACTACGCGAAGCTGCCAATGAAATACGAGGCGGTGACGGAGGCCGACATTGCGCGTGTGGTCAACGAGTACCTGCACCCCGATCAGCTTGTCATTGTGACCGCTGGCGATCGCGCCAAAATCGAACCTGGGTTGAAAGATGCTGGCCTGGGTCCCGTCGAGGTGCGCGACATCAGCGGCAAGCTGGTGACGGGACAGTAGTTCCGGCGCAGCCTAGCGGACGTCTCCGGTATTCGCTCTCGAAGCCGGGGTGGGCGGGGCAGGCGGTCGAGCTGGCGCTGCGGCAACTGGCGGGCGCTGCGACTGCGGATGGTCTGACGGCGCCTGAAGCATAGTCACGATGATGGCTTCCGCGGGCCTGCCGCCTGCGCAGCGGTAGGAGTGCGGGGTTCCTGCGTCGAAGTAGACGGCGTCGCCCGTGCTCAGCTTGGCCTCCTGGTCTCCGTGCCGCAAGATCAATTCGCCCGCGAGCACATACAGGAATTCAAAACCCGCGTGCATGTGCGATTTGGGCTCGACATTTTCGGCCAGCGGAACGAATTCAGCGAAGTAAGGGTCCATGTGCCGGTCGGCCACCATGTACCCGAGGCTCTCGAACGTGTAGGTCGGGGGCTCGACTCCGGTTTGCGGCATGCGCACGCGATCCTTCTTTCGGTGCACGCGAAAAATCGGCGACGGCTCGGTCTCAAAGAAATACGAAAGGTCCTTGGAGAAGACCATCGCAATGCGAGCCAGGTTGCGTAGCGTGGGCACCACGCGGCCCGTCTCCAACTGGGAGAGAAAACTCGCCGAAAGCCCGGTGTGCTTGCCGAGATCCACGAGGCCCATCGACTTCTTGAGCCGCAAGCGCCGGATGCGCTCGCCCAGGTGTTTCTCGGTAATAAAACGCTCGGCGGTGTCGGCATCCGCCAGTGTTTTGTGCATCTCTTCGCCGTTTGCCTCGAGCCGATTGGTCATTGCCGCTCCTTAACAAGCTAGGATGCACTTTGGCGGCATTTGTTGTCCAATCAAAACAATTTCCCGTAGCACGAAAGAACTTGGCGAGAATGGGGGCGGGGCGCACCGTGGAGCGATGCGCGTTAGACTGGAAAGTCCGGCGCGATGGAACAAGCCGCCCAGAAAGCAAGATGAAAATGCCTGAAGAATCCGCTCCCGCCAACGTCGAAACCGAAAAATCCACTCCTCCGGTTGCAACCATCGCCGAGATAGGCCGGCACGAGGGGCAATCTGTCACCTTGCAAGGGTGGCTATACAACTCGCGTGAGAGCGGAAAGCTGCTGTTCCCGATCTTCCGCGATGGAACCGGGTCGATCCAGGGGGTCGCTCACGTGAAGAGCGTGACGCCGGAAGTTTTTGAAAAGCTGAAAGGCCTGACCCAGGAGTCGTCGGTCATTGTCACCGGGAAGGTGCGTGCGGACAAGCGCGCGCCGGGCGGGTACGAACTGGACGTGGAAGACGTGCAGGTGGTGCAGCGCGTGCCCGAGTCGGACCCATACCCAATCACGCTTAAGGAGCACGGCGTCGACTTCTTGCAGGAGCGGCGGCACTTGTGGGTGCGCAGCCCGCGACAGTCGGCCATTTTGCGGATTCGCGCGGAGATCATGCGGGCGGCCGCCGAGTACTTTGACTCGAATGGGTTTATCCGGACCGATCCGCCGATTCTGACGCCTGCGGCGTGCGAGGGCACGTCGACGCTGTTCCCGGTGGACTACTTCGGCGATCCCGCGTACCTGACGCAGAGCGGGCAGCTCTACATCGAGTCGACGGCGTTGGCGTTGGGCAAGGTTTATAGCTTCGGGCCGACGTTTCGCGCGGAGAAGTCGAAGACGCGGCGCCACTTGACGGAGTTCTGGATGATCGAGCCCGAGGTGGCGTACATGGATCTCGATGGCTTGATGGAGCTGGCGGAGAACTTCATCTCGCACATTGTCGAGAGCGTTCTAAAGAATCGCGCGCCGGAGCTGCATGTGATCGGGCGCGATGTGGCGAAACTTGAGGCGATCAAGGCTCCGTTCCCGCGGCTGCGCTACGACGAGGCGGTTGAAATGCTGAACCAGGCGTACAAGGACGGGAAGCTGGAAGCGCCATTCGAGTACGGGAACGACTTCGGCTCGCCCGACGAGACGTGGCTCAGCTCGCAGTACGATCGGCCAGTGATGGTGCATCGCTACCCGGCTGATGTGAAGGCGTTTTACATGGAGCCGGATGCGAAGGATCCGCGCTATGCGTTGTGCGTGGATGTGCTTGCGCCGGAAGGATATGGCGAAATCATCGGAGGGTCGCAGCGCGTGTCGAGCTACGAATTGCTGAGTTCGCGCATCGACCAGCATAAGCTGCCGCGCGAAGCGTTCGAGTGGTATCTCGATTTGCGGCGCTACGGCAGCGTGCCGCACTCGGGCTTCGGCATGGGCATTGAGCGCCTGGTGGCGTGGGTGTGCGCTCTGGATCACGTGCGGGAGACTATTCCGTTTCCGCGGATGTTGAACCGGATGTACCCGTAAGGCAGTTCACAGTTCTTAGTTCACAGTTCACAGCGGCCGGCTGGGTGAGCCGGCGGCAGCGAAAATGCTTTGCGCATTTTGCTCTTGACAAACCATAACCATTTGGTTATGGTTTGTGTATGGCGGTCTCTCATCCCAATTACGTCTTTCGCGCCCTGGCCGACCCCACTCGCAGGGCCATCTTCGAGGAGTTGACCCGGCAAGGCGAACAGACCGTCCACGCATTGACTCGTTATGCGGGCGTGTCTCAGCCTGCCGTTTCAAAGCACCTCACCGTGCTCAAGCGGGCAAAGCTGGTGCGGCATCGCCGCGAGGGACGCGAAACCCACTATCAGGCGCAGCCCGATGCGCTGGCGCCAATGGTGGACTGGCTCGATCTCTACGGCGCCTTCTGGCGCGAGCGGTTCGATCGCCTCGAAGAGCTTTTGCAGAGGATGGAACCATGAGCACTACAGCCCAGAGTACCCGCACCCTCGTGGTCGAGAGGATATTCCCGCACCCGCCGGAAAAGCTGTGGCGAGCGCTTACCGAGAGCCCGCTGCTGGCGCAGTGGATGATGAACAACGACTTCCAGCCGGTGCCCGGCCGAAGGTTTCAATTCCGCACCGAGCCCAAGCCGAACTGGAACGGCGTTGTTGACTGCGAAGTGCTCGTCGTCGACCCGATGCGACGCCTCTCGTTTAGCTGGAGTGTTGGGAAGAGCGAAAACTCCCCCGGCCTGCAATGGATTGTGCTCTGGACACTGACTCCGGCGGAGGGCGGCACGCGCCTGCGCATGGAACAGTCCGGATTCAGTCCCGATCAGCAACAGGCTTATGGCGGCGCGAAGTACGGCTGGCAGAAGATGTTCGACGGCCTGGAGCGCGTGCTCGGAGCACTTTGAACGAAAGGGCAGCACAATCGAAAAGCAAAACGCATTAACGCGGCACCGCCCGCGAATTTCAACCTGTGAGGAAACCGATGAAGATCAAACTGACAAGCGTGTACGTGGATGACCAGGAAAAGGCCCTGCGCTTCTATACGGAAGTGCTGGGCTTCCAAAAGAAATCCGACTTCAGCAATGGGCCATATCGCTGGCTCACCGTGGCCTCAGCCGAGGAGCCGGACGGCACGGAGCTGCAGCTGGCCCTCAACAACAATCCCGCAGCCAAGGCGTATCAGCAGGCACTGTTCCAGCAAAATCAGCCCGCGGCGATGTTTTTCACCGACGATGTGCAGGCCGATTACGACCGGATGAAAGCGCGCGGCGCCGAATTCACCATGCCGCCCACCGACGTGACAGCCTCCAAAATCACCATGGTCAACGATACCTGCGGCAATCTCCTTCAGCTCACGCAACTGATGAAGTGGTAGGGCCGGGTTGTCCGGCCAGTGTGCCCGGCTCGACAGCGCGCGGAGCCCCCTATGCCTGGAGGGCTTCGGTGCGCATTAGCGATCGGTTCTGGCAGCAGTGGAGAAATCCCGGCTCAGGCCAAGTTTTGTAGCTGCTTCGTCCAGATCGGCCTGGGTGAAAAAGAACTGATGCTTTGGGTTGGAGTTTGGGTAGAACCGGACGATGATCTCAGGTTTTTCAACCGAATCATTCTTGCCGTCATGAAACGGATATCCGAGATCTTGCAGTAAGTGAAGCGATCCCTCATCGCCTGTGGGATTGCCTGTGTCCCCGACGATAGCAAACACGCTCCTTCGGGTGCGCTTCGAATAAACAGACACGAAATCACCCACCTGTACGCCGCGCCGCCGCGCCACGTTTCCGCGGACGACATAATCGATATTGCGGGCGTCAACGTAGCGCCGTGGATCCCTTTCATTTTGGTTCTCAATATCGGTGAAGGCTGTTTGGGAAATGTAATAGCCCGGAAAGGGATCATTTGGGCCCTGCAGAATCGGGCGATTGTGTTCGTCGATCAGGTAACCGACGATTTCCTTGTGGGCGCGATTAAGGTAATGCGCATCCCTTAGAATGTCGAGTGTTTGCGTGCCCGGCGGACCGTAGGCGTTAGGCGCTCCATCTACATCGACATCCATGCGGTGCGTCAGTATTTCGAAGAACGGATGCTCCTCCGCATTCTGTGCATGCGCGGCGACACTGACACTTAAAGCGCAAGCCAAAGCTATCAACAGGAAGCGATTCACGCATCGGCAATTCTGCAACTCCGCTATCTCCTGATTCCGAATGATTGAGCCGGCCGACTCAGGTCTTGGACCTGTTCAGAGCCACGGCAGCACGAATCAGCGATTTCAGAGCCTTCTCGTCGATCTTCGCGCCTTCGTGGAAGTCAATGGCGCGCCTGAGTCTGCCCTCGAGACTGGAATTGAACAGACCCGCGGGGTCATCCAAAAAGGCGCCCTTGGCGAACGTCATCTTTACCGCCTTCTTGTAGGTCTCGCCGGTGCAGATGATCCCGTCGTGCGACCACACCGGATTCTCCCACTTCCACTCCTCCACGACTTCAGGGTCGGCTTGCCTGATCAACGCGCGCAGGCGGGCAAGCATTTCCCCGCGCCAATCGGCGAGTTCCTTGATTCTCGCGTCGATGAGTCCAGAGGAAGGCTCGACTTTCTGGGAACCACTCTTTTTCATTTGCGTGCCTGCTTTCTTCGCGAGCCGGTCTTTTTGGCATCGCTGGAAGCTTTCACTGATCTTTTTTTATACCAAAACGGACTCCGGCGAGCTGACCTCGACGGCTTCGGGCTCATCTCGAGGAATTACCTGTTGCAACAACAATATAGGCGACGGGGAATCTTTCGAGAACGTCGAGGAATCAAAGAGGTGAGGAAGATTGATTCCGGATTGATTCGTTTGGAGATGAGCGGATGGCGACGAACACGGTTTTGACGGCAGGCGAAGCGGATGCGGTGAAGAAGGCCCCGGAAGTCGAAGGGGTGTTGCCCGCGATCCATGAGCGGTGGAGCGCACGGTCGTTTGATGGGCGCGGGGTGAGCGCGGCGACGCTGAAGAAGGTGTTTGAGGCGGCGCGGTGGACGGCTTCGTCGAACAACGAACAGCCGTGGCGGTGGGTGGTGGGACGGCATGGCGACCGAACGTGGCACAAGCTCTACGAAACGCTGGCGGAAACCAACCGGAAATGGGCTCACCGGGCTCCGGTACTGATGGTGGGCGCGGCGGCGACCCGTTTCAGCAAGAATGGGACGGAGAACAGGTTTGCTCTCTATGACCTGGGAGCGGCGAGCTCCTATCTGGCGCTCGAGGCCGCGAATCTGGGACTGACGACACACCAGATGGGCGGGTTCGACCAGGAAGCGGCGCGGAGGGCGCTGGGAATTCCGGCGGAGTACGCCATTGGAGCTGTGATCGCGCTGGGATACCGCGGCGAGCCGGCGGCGCTGGGCGACGAGACGCTGATCGAGCGCGAGACGACAGCGCGGACACGGAAGCCGCTCGGCGAGATCGTCTTCAGCGAGTGGGGACGGCCGGCGGAGCTGTAAAGACAGTTCGCAGTTCTTGGTTCACAGTTGTCAGTTGTCGGTTGCTGAGTCAGCCACACGAAAGGCAGACTCGAGTCGGCGGCGTGCGCGGTAGAGTGGAGGGTGGAGGACGGCCCTCTTGAGCGCGGCGGGAACACGGAAGCAGGCCGGCACGGGACGAGTGGGCGCGCGCGGTGGAAGCGGAGCGGCGCGACCAGGCCAGAGGATTCAAGGGCAAAACATCCATAGCCGCAGGCACAAGCGGCGGCTCAGTTGGAAGGTACGCGCGATCATTGCGGGGGCCGCGATGGTGGTGGGGCTCGTGGCATGGGCGGCGATTGCGCGAGCGCTGGCTCCCACAGCGAACACGACACAAGATCATTTTGATGTGCTAATGGTGCTTGGCAGCCCGGCTGACACGGACGGGAATCCGACGCCGACGGAACTCGAGCGCGTGACCGAGGCTGTGCACGAATACGAACGGGGCGTGGCACCGAGGATGATTATTACCGGCGGTCCGGCGCACAACCGCTTTATGGAGGCCGAGGTGATGGCGCGGGTGGCCGAGGCGCAGGGAATTCCGGCGGGGGCGATCGTGGAAGAACGAGCGGCGCGGAACACGGTGGAGAATACGTGCGACTCGCTCAAGATCATGCGCAGCCACGGATGGGAATCGGCAGAGGTAGTGTCGAGCGCGAGCCACTTGCCCCGGACGGGGCTGATCCTGAGCCGGCTGCCGCTGAAGTGGCGGACACATGCGGCTCCGGCACTGGAGCCAGAGGGGCCGTGGATGCAAGCGGCGATGACGGCGGTGGAGATTGCGAAGACGGTGCGCTACCTGGTGTGGGCGAAGCAGATGGACGGATGCTCACTGTAAGGTGGTGCGCACACGACTCAAGAGAATGCGAGTCCAAGAGGAAATGCTCGTAAGCCGCGTTGTCCGCCCTCGGGGGGCTCCTGTAAGCTGGTTGGTGATGCATCTCCCAGTCAAGTTATCTGCAACGATCGCCGTTGTTTTCGCTGTGAGTGTGTGTGCGGGAGTGCGCATGCAGGCGCAGGACTCGGGCTCGCAGCAGCCGGGCTCGCAGCCGCAGCAGAGCTCTTCTTCGCAATCGTCTTCTTCTACGCAGGGACAGAGCCAGAACGCGCCGACTCCAGCGTACGGAGTCTACATGGCTGTCGATCCACTGGCCAAGGTTCGCTACGACAACCGCTACGACATGTCGCTGGGATTCGCGTACGACCACATGAAGGCGGGGCCGACGCTGCTGCAGGGGTCGAACCTGGGCGGGTTGGACATGGAAGGCTCCTACTGGCTGACAAGGAACTGGGGGATCGTGGCGTCGGGGCGGGGGTATGTGGGTACCAGCGGCACCGGGCCCAACCACGATGGCCCCAACGGGGCACCGATCAGGGGACCCATGGTGAAGCAATACTTGTTTGTGGGCGGCGCCGAATGGCTGGGCCCGCACAACAAGCACGGGGCGCTGATTGCTCATGCCATGTTCGGCGGGGTGTATGGGAACTTCCAGAAGGACCTGCTCGGAAACCCGCCTTCGGATTTCGATTTCTACTACAATCAGATTGCGCCGGCGGCGATTGTGGGCGGGCACTTCGACCTGAACCGGAACGAACATTGGGTGTTTCGCATTGCGCCCGACGCGGTGATGACGCACTACACATTCAACGACGCTCCTCATTCCTCGCTGACCTACGCACAGTACGACGTGAACTTTGCCATCAGCGTGGGGATGGAGTACAAGTTCACATCGATCAAGCGCTCGAAGAAGAAGGCGAACTGGATTTCGGGCTGGTAGGAAAAAAACAGCGGCGTTAGTGGAGTTAGCAGGGTTAGCGGGGCTTGCGGAGTTTGTTTCGCTGCGGGAGCGGCGGCAGGCAGCGACTGAGCAAGCAGCAGGGCCAACTCTTTGGCCCGTGCCATCATCCAGAGAAGTGCGGGGCTGCCAAGTGCATTGGTATGTGTGGTATTCTCCTGCGTTCAGCGGCAGGTAAGGTCGAATGCCGTCTGAAAGTATGCCGTTTCGGATAGCGGCAATCCCCAACGGCGCCGGGACATGCGAGCCAGAGGTCAATTCAGGACGGGGCCTGATGGATATGAAAGACACACTCGGCGTGTTGCTTGCGGGCGGAGCGGGGGAACGCCTGTTTCCGCTAACGCGTGACCGGGCCAAGCCTGCGGTACCGTTTGGCGGACACTACCGCATCATCGACATTACGCTCTCGAATTGCATCAACTCGGGGCTGCGGCGGGTGTACATCCTGACGCAGTACAAGGCGCTGAGCCTGAACCGGCATATCCGCGAAGGCTGGACGGGAATTGTGGCGCAGGAGCTGGGCGAGTTCTTCGAGCTGATGCCGCCCATGCAAAGGACCGGGGCGAACTGGTACGTGGGGACTGCGGATGCCGTGTACCAGAACCTCTATTCGATCGGCAGCGAGCAGCCGAGGCACGTGATCATCCTGTCGGGCGACCAGATCTACAAGATGAATTACAGCCGCATGCTCGCCCACCACAAGGAATCCAACGCTGAGGTTACGATGGCGACGCTGCCGATTTCGCCCGATGAGGTTTCGCGGTTTGGCGTGGTGGAGGTGGGCGCGAAGGGCGAGGTGCTGGGGTTCCAGGAGAAGCCGGCGTCGACGAGCTTCCGTTCGCCATTCAATCCCAATGCCGTGGATGCGTCGATGGGGATTTACATCTTCAACACCGAGACGCTGCTGAAGACGCTGATCGCGGATGCGGACGACACGGATTCGAAGCACGATTTCGGGCACGACATTTTGCCCAAACTGTTGGGCAAGAAGAAGATGATGGCCTACAGCTTTGTGGACGAGAACAAGCAGCAGGCGCTTTACTGGCGCGACGTGGGCACGCTGGACGCCTACTACGACGCCAACATGGATCTGTGCTCGGTTTCGCCGGTGTTCAACCTGTACGACAAGAGCTGGCCCATCCGCACGCGGCAACGGCAGTATCCGCCGGCGAAGTTCGTGTTCGGCGAGCCGGGCCGCTCGGGCATGGCGGTGAACTCGATCATCACCGCGGGCGTGATCATTTCGGGCGCGTCGGTGTACAACTCGGTGCTGTCGCAGGACGTGAGGGTGAATTCGTACTCGGATGTGGACGCGAGCATCATCTTTTCGCATGTCAACATCGGGCGGCACTGCAGGATCCGGCGGGCGATCATCGACCGTGACGTGCACATACCGGAAGGCACTGTGATCGGGTACGACCCCGTCGAGGACAAGCGGCGGTATTTCGTGACGCCGTCAGGGCTGACGATCGTGACGCGGGATGCGTCAATGTTTGAGAATCCGGTGGATCCGGAGTTTGGCCAGGGTTACACAAAGGAGAGGGCGGAGTAATGCGAGGCCGTTAGCCGCCCGGAATGCACTTCAGCCGGCGCCGCCGGATTGCGGCGGATCGCAACTTGGAGACGCTGCTGAGGGCAGTTCGCGGCCCTCATACTCGAACTTCCGCAGATTCCGGAGGCACTCTGCGAGTGCGCCCATCAGGGTCTCGGCCCAACCACAGGGATGGAATTTCATCGTCTTTTGATTCAACTCAAGATCGGCCACGGCAAAGAATTTCATGTCGGTGGTTTTTGCCGAGGCGAATTCCTTGACTGTAATTCGCGCCTCAACCTCGCCCGACCCATGTTTCTTCTTGATGGAGAAGAAGTGCAATCGGGCAAGGGCTTCTGAGGGGTCCTTTTCTACAAACTTCCAATCTTCCACGTTCCGACCTCCATTTTTGCCAAGTTTACGGTGTAACCCAAGCGATGCGGCGATTTTCTTGCTGGGCACGAGAATTCGTGCCCGTCAAGCGGCGGAGTTGCGCGCCCGGAAAGAACGCCAGGGCGCAGAAAGGCAGAAAGATCCTTTTCATCGATTGCCTCCGGAGAGAATTGGGATTTGTTGAAGCAGTAGCGAATTCAGGCTTGCGCAGGTGACTCGCAATTCACAAGTTAATTCTGCAGCGCGGCGGGGGACAGCGTAAGGCCGGCGATCGGCAGTTCCTTCGTTTCCGGCTCTTCGACAAGAGCGTTGAAGACTGCGGTGTAGAGGCTTTTGCGGCTCGTGAGTTTCCTGTTGCGGGCCTGAAGGAAGCTGAAGCGGAATGGAGAGGAGCATTCAAGCTCGCTGAGAAACGCGGGGGAGAAGAACTCGGGGGCGTGAGCAACAGCGGCAACGATGAGTGACCGCCAGCTCATGCGGAGAAGGTCTTTGAGCGTCGCCGAACCTGCGGGAAAACGGTCGAGCTCGATGCCCACGCTCTGACTGAAGTTGAGCAACTGGACGACAAGCGAATCAAGCGGAATGCCTTCGGCCGCAGCGCGCGTGAAGAGCGTTGCCGAACCGCGGCGGAGATCTTCCTGGATGTCCTGGAGATCGTCGCCCAATTGCAGCAGCACTCCCCAATCGAAGGCCGCCTGGCTCTCCAGCTGATTGAGCGAGCCGCGGGCGAGGCAGGCGTCAGCGAGCACGGAACTGCCGCCTTTGGCGCAACTGATGCGAAGGATTTCGTCTCCGGTGCAGGGCCGGTCGATGTCAAGGCCGGAGTTGAGGCTGGCGCCGAGCTGCGCCATGCTTTGCTCTTGCGCCTGATGGATGGCCAACAAAGAATCGAAGACCTGAGGATATCGGGCGCGGGGATACTGGCTTTCGATCATTGCGACCAGCGCCCACACGGCTGCCTCGTGCGCGTCGCGGGCGGGAATGCGCTCGCCGCGCAGGCGGACTCGGAAACGGGCACAGAAGCGGCGCTTGGCCTGATCGGATGCGTCGCGTTGATCGAGATAGTTGTCGGTGTACGGGTAAAGGAGGCTGTACCCGACGATCGAGGGCGTAATGCGCGAAGGCTCATCGAGGAGCGGCTGCAGCCCATAGACGGTCCAGGCGTTGCGGCAGGCCTGAACGATCTCGGCCATGGTGAGGGCCGCATCGAAGCGGCGCGAGAGGCGGGCAAATTCGGCACCCGCAGGCATGAAACCTCGGGTGATGAGCTTGGCCGCTGACGCTTCGAGGCCCAATGCAGTTGTGGCGAAGTGGGCGAATTTGGCGGCGAGGCGGTCCGGGAAGCCGGCGTGAGCGGCTTCGGTGCGGGAAGAAGTGTGCAGCTCCCGCTCCACTGCGCAAAGGCAGTCGTCGTAGACCTTTTCGCGCTGGCATTGCTGCTGCGAAGTGTAGAAGGGACCACATGGCAGAGGGCGGTCCGCGCAGGCACGCCAGGATTCGGCGGCGAGGACGGACTGGGATTCAACCCAGTGCCAACTGAAGGTGGGATGCATCTTGGTATGGGTTACGGAGGTGAGGGTGCGATGGTTCCGTACGAGCAGGGACAACTGGCCCCTGGCAGCAATCGGCCGGGGCCGCGAGGGAAGGCGAGGCTGAACGGAACCGGCGGGGCGAATTGTCCGTACTAGGAAAGCATGGAGTGCGTGGGTGCATTAAGCTGGAGCGGGGCGGGTTGGGGAGCTGCAATGGCACGCTCCGACGCCCGGGACCCGGCCAGGAAACGGCCGCGGGTCCAGGAGCTTTCCGCCGGGGCCATAGCTGCGACGCCGGCGGCACCTGCGGTGCGGCAGACCCCTGGAGGAGATGATCGGGGACGCACGCAACCAGCAGTGCGCGCGGAGGTGAGACCGCTGGAGCAGGATTGGTCGCAAATCGTCCACCGCTGTATGGATGGAGACTCAGGCGCATGGGCCGAGATGGTCCGCACGCACCAGAAGCGTGTGTATGGGCTTTGCTACCGGTTTACAGGGAATGCGGCCGACGCGGAGGACCTGACCCAGGATGTCTTCCTGAAGATTTACTCGAACCTGGGCAGCTTTGACGCCGCTCGCGGCAGCCTGCCGGTGTGGATCACCACCATGACGCGCAACCTGCTGGTGGATAACTTCAGGCGGACGCGCAATCAGAGGTCGACAAGCTCGCTGGACGAGGGCTGGGAGCAGGCCGAAGAGCTGAGGCCGTCGGACAGGCTGGTGGCCAAGGGACCGTCGCCGCATGAGTCGGCCGCGCACAAGGAGCTGGCCAACATGGTGCAGGGCGCGCTGGCAAAAGTGAGTATTGAACTGCGCGAGGCAGTGATCCTGAGAGACCTTCAAGACCTTGATTATAAAGAGATTGCACAAGTTTTGGCGATTCCCGAGGGAACGGTGAAGTCGCGCATCAGCCGGGGCCGAGCGGAACTTGCGAGGCTGCTGGAACGTAATCAACTGGAGGTGATGTAGCGATGGCAGAGCGGACACAATTTCCGAATTCTCCGGCCTGCGGCGCGTGGGAGACGCTGCTGACGGACGCTCTGGACGGGCTGTTGACGCCTGCGGACGAAGCGACGTTCAGTGCGCACAAGGCGATTTGCCCGGCGTGCGCCGCCCTTTACGAGGAAGCGCGGAAGGGTCGCGAGTGGCTGGAGTTTTTGTCGCCCGAGCCGGAGGCGCCGGAGGGGCTGCTGGAGAGGGTTCTGGCGCGCACGGGTCCGGGACACGTGGCGAGAGGGCCCTTGCCGGCAATGGCCGGATCGGGCGTGGTTCCAGCGTTTGTAGTTCCGGTATGGCAGCAGCCGGGCTTCTTTGCTCGGATGCGGTATGTGCTGCAACCGCGGCTGGTGATGACGGCGGCGATGGCCTTCTTCTCGATCGCGCTGACGCTGAGCCTGACCGGGGTGCGGTTGACGACCCTGCGGCTGGCCGACCTGCGGCCGAGGGCAGTGCGGTCGTACATGGAGCGGCAGTTGAATATGGCTTCCGTGCCCATCGTGCGTTATTACGACCATCTGCGGTTTGTGTACGAAGTGGAATCGAGAGTGCGGCAACTGCGCAGCCAGTCAGAAGACAGAGGCAATGAGAACACAGCCCCGGGAGGGAATGAGGATCAAAGGCAAGACCACCCTGCGACACCGGGAGAGACCAAACAGAATCCCGGCAAAAACGATGGTGGTGGGCGCCTGGACCCTCGGCAGGAGCCGAACAACTCAGTGGCACAGCCGGCGTCCGGCACAATGAATGACTTTGTGGAAACTTCGTTTCACTTGCAAGGCGAGAGAGGGCGATCCGACAGCTCCATAAGGCGAGCAAGGGAAAGGGGCAGAGTATGGATTGCGTGAATCATAGTGGCGTGAGTGCAACGGCGTATTGCCAGAACTGCGGAAAGGCGCTTTGCCAGACGTGCGCCAGAACCGCAGTGGGTGGGCAGATCTTCTGTGAGCCGTGCTGGATGGCATGGCATGGCGGGCAGCAGCCGTTTGTGGCTCCGCCCGCGGGAGCGCCCAGCCCTGGGTTGGCCGCCTTTTTGGGGCTGATTCCCGGTGTGGGCGCGATGTACAACGGCCAGTTCGTCAAGGGCCTGATTCACGTGATGATTTTTGCCGTGCTGGTAAGCGCGGCCCACATGTATGGGATCTTTGGGCTCTTCATCGCGGGCTGGGTCTTCTACCAGGTTTTTGAGGCCTACCACACGGCGAAGGCGCGGCGCGACGGCGAACCCTTGCCCGATCCATTGGGGCTGAACGAGGTGACCAACTGGTTCAGCTCTGGCGGGCGACCGCGTCCGGGAGTGCCGCCTGCGGCGCAGCCGGGAACCGGAGCGGGGCCGATTGGACCAGGGCCTGCGGGCTCGTACCAGGCACCGAATCAGGCGCAGGTTCAGCCTCCATATGAGGCTCCGTACCAGACGCCGTTTCAGGGCCCGTATGTGCCGCCGGACTACACCGGGCTGGGTGTTCCGCCAGTTCCGCCAGTGTTCTGGCGGCGGCGCGAGCCGATTGGAGCGGTGATTCTGATTGCTTTGGGCTTGCTGTTCCTGCTGCACCAAGTCGATTGGTTCTCGGGGCGGATCTTTGAGTTCAGCTGGCCGATTCTGCTGATCGGATTGGGAGTGTGGCTGATTGTGAGGCGCCTGAATGAGACGAAGGGGAATTCGCAGGAGAATTCCAAGGAAGGGCAACCATGAATCGCTACATTCTGATTCGCCGATTGCGTGCGCCGGCATTTTTGCTGCTGGTTGGCGTGATTGCACTGCTGGACGAGGGCAACGTTTTGAGCTGGGGCCAGAGCTGGCCGCTGTTCCTGATCCTTGCGGGCGTGTTGTTGCTGGCAGAGCGCGCGGCGCTGGCGACGGAGGGGAATTCTCCTTATGCGGGCGCTCCGTGGCAAGGCCCAACACAGGTCGCAGGGCAGGGTGCGCAGCAAACGCCGGGCACGGCGACCGTGCCGCAAGAACCGCATGACTTCGGAGATGAGATCCATGGAGGGCAGTCATGAGCAGCGTACCTCCGCAAATGCCTCCGGGCGGCGGAGCGCCCGGGCCTTACGATCCGAAAATGCAGTGGCGCATGTATCGCGAGCAGCAGCGGGCCGCGTGGCGCGCTCAACGCGACGCATGGCGGGCACAGCGCCATGCCTGGAAAGCGAACTACGTGGGCGTCTATGGACCACGCGTGCCTTCCGTGGTCGGTCCAGTGATTCTGATTTGCGTGGGCGTGATTGCCCTGCTGATGGTGACCGGGCATATCGACGCCGGCTCGTTCTGGTCCTGGTACGGGCGGTGGTGGCCGCTGCTGCTGATCGCGGCGGGGTTGGCGCTGCTGGGAGAGTGGGCGCTGGACATGCGGCGGCCGACACCCGTGCATCGCAGCGGCAGCTTTGTGGGGATTCTGTTTCTGGTTGCCTTTCTGGGGCTTTGCGCGGCGGGATGGCACCACATGCAGCCGTTTGTGGGCGGGTGGAATGGCGACAACGACTTCTTTAACTTCTGGGGCCTACCTGAGCACGACAGCGATCAGCCGGTGGACAACAGGCCGATCCCCGCGAACGCGTCGATTCAAATTACCAATCCGCGCGGAGACGTGAGCATTACCGCGGGCGACCAGCCTAGCCTGGAAGTGCAGGCGCACGAGATGGCCTACGCCGACTCCGACTCCGGGGCGAAGAAGATTTTTTCGAGCGAAGCCGCGCAGGTGACGGTGAGCGGAACAGCGGTGCTGGTGCAGTCGAATGGCAACGACCACGGCCGCGTGAACCTGACGGTGACGGTGCCGCGGACTGCAACAGTGACGGTGAATGCGGGCAAAGGGGATGTGTCCGCTTCAGGGCTGGGCGCGGGAATCGATGTGGCCGCCGGGCACGGGGATACGCACCTTGACTCGATTACGGGCTTGGTGACGATGCACTTCTCCAATGACAAGCACGATTTCTCAGCGCACCAGATCAACGGCGACGTGAACGCCACCGGCAACTGCAACGACATAACGCTTTCAGAGATTCAGGGGAAGATCTCACTGAACGGCGAACTCTTCGGCGAGACACACATTGAAAATGCCGGGGCGCAGATCAGTCTTCATACGCCGTATACGGACCTGCAGATTGCGGGCCTTTCCGGCGACATGACTCTGGACTCAGACAACCTGCGCGTGAGCGATGCCAAGGGGCCGGTGCACTTGGTGACGCGCTCAAAGGACATCGACCTGAGCGAGATTTACGGCGATACCTACGTTGAAAGCAGTAACGGAACCATCAGCGTGGAGCCGGCCGGAGCTTATAGCGTTGAGGCCAGAAACAACAAAGGCGACGTAGAGCTGACACTGCCTCCCGATGCCTCAGCCACGGTGAGTGGGCAGGCGCACAATGGAGACATTGTGACGGACTACGGGCTGACGGTGACGGGCGATGAAGACAAAACCGTGAGCGGGAAGATCGGATCAGGCGCGACGCACATCGTGCTGAACACGAGTAACGGCGATCTGCACATCAAGAAGGGATCGGCGTTCCCCGCGGCGGCGCCTGCCGCGCCGAATGCGGCTAATGCGCCGGCTGCGCCCAAGGCTCCGCACCTGAAGAGCAACAAAGCACTGCCGCAGCAGCCGGTGACTCAGTAGTTCCGGCGGCTGAAAACGAAAGACTCAAGCGGGCGCGGGAGGGTGATTCCTTTCGCGCCTGTTTTGTTTTGGACCAGAAAGCATTGTATGCTCCTCGGCAGGGGGGTGCTTCCCTCCGGGGGTCAATTGCGGTGATGATGCATGCGCCGGTGAAGGTGATCACCGTGGAGCGTGAGTTCGGCTCGCGCGGTGGCGAGTTTGCGCACGATCTGGCCAGGCATCTAGGCTGGCGGCTGCTGGATTCGGAGCTGGTGGCGGGCGCGGCGCGTATGGCCGGTGTGGATCCAAAGCTGGCGGCGAAGCTCGACGAGCGGCTGGACCCTTGGTACTACCGCTACGGCAAGATGTTCTGGCAGGATCCGGTGTATGCGCCCGCGCCCACTGGAGAGGAACACATTCTTGACTCTGCCCGCATGCTTGAGCTGATCCGGAAAGAGATTCTGGATGCAGCGCACGAAGGCAACTGCGTGCTGGTGGGCCGCGGCGCAGCGTGTGTGCTGGCTGGGAAGCCGGGCTGCTTTCATATTTTTGTGTATGCCACGGCCAGCGCCAAGAAGGATTGGTTCGCGCATAAATTTCCAGATCAGGCGCAAGAGGCGGAGCAACAACTGGCGGCGTTCGACCGGCGGCGCGCGGCGGTGATCCGCAAGTTCTACCAGCAGGAGTGGTGCTCTCGCGGGCTCTACCATATGCTGCTGAACTCCTGCATCGGGACCCAGGCGATGATCGATGCCGTGCAATGTGCGGCCGGACTTTGCGCGGCAGCGCCGGAATCGGTCGCCAGCTAATTCTCAAAAACTGAGGTCGGAGCGGGAGCGCTTAGACGGCGACGCGCGGGACGCGTGCGGCGATGCGCGTGAAGATTTCCCAGGGAATCGTACCGGCGGCGTCGGCGTGGTCGAAGGCGGTGATGGATTCGCTGCCTTGCGTACCGAGAAGGACGACCTCGTCGCCGGGCGCAACGCCGGGAATCTCTGTCACATCGAGAACGATCTGATCCATGCTGATGCGGCCGACGAGCGGCGCGCGCTGGCCGCGAACCAGCAGGCTGAAACGATTGCCGAGAGAGCGCGTGAGACCGTCGCCGTATCCGGCGGAGACGAGCGCGAGGCGCATGGGCTCAGTGGCCACGAAGGTGGCGTTGTAGCCGACGGTTGCGCCCGCGGCGACCGAGCGCACTCCGGCGACCGAGGCCTTCCAGGTGAGAACGGGTTGGAGAGCGCTGCGGGCGGCAGCGAGCGAGGGCGGCTCGGCGAGAGTAGTCGGGGCGACGGGCGGACCGGCGGGCGCGCTAAAGGCGGGATCGAAGCGCGGGACAAGGCCGTAGAGCGCGAGGCCGGGACGCAGCATGGCCTTCATGCCGTGACGCGCGGCCAGATCGGCAACCACGCGGGCCTGGTCGGCGAGCAGCGTGGCGGATGCGCCGACGTTGAGCCACTCGGCGAAGAGGCCAGCGACGGAGATGCGGCTCATGGCCTCGTCGAGGCGCGCGAGCTGCTCCTGTGTTGACTGGCCATCGGCCTCGTCGGCGGCGAAGAGATGCGTCATGACGCCCTCGAGCCGCAGCGGCGAACCAGGACCCAAGCGCGCGAAGATTGCGGCGAGATCGTTGAGACTTGCACCCTGGCGGCTCATTCCGGTATCGATTTCAAGATGGATGGGCAAGGAACCCGGCTGCGCTCCAGCGGCGCGAGCGGCGGCGAGAAGCTCGTCGAGCTGCCAAGGCTCCCACACAACAGGAGTGAGTTGAAACTGAATGGCTGTCGCGGCCTGGCCGGGAAAGACACCGCCAATAATGAGCACGCGCGCGTCAGGGCACAGTGCGCGCGCGACGATGCCTTCTTCAACGCTGGTGACGCCGAGCCAATTTGCGCCGGCGCGCACAACGGCGGGAGCGCAGAGAGCGAGCGAGTGGCCGTATGCGTTGGCTTTGACGATGGCGAGCAGTTCGGCGTGAGGCGAGGCGAGGCCCGAGAGAAAGCGGAAGTTCTCTTCGAGAGCGCGGGTGCGAATCTCAACCCAGCAAGGGCGCGTTGTCATGGGGGACGGCAAAGATCAGTTTATCGCGCTGATGGCTCACCTGATGAGTGCAAACGCGACGACGGATTCCATTCTTGATCCGATCTCGTCGAGGAGTTCGGCTTCGAGCGCGTGCGGGACAGGCATCTCGCAGGCAGCAACTTGTTCCGGAGACGCGCCGATGAAGCAGAGCTCGCAGTGGCCCAGGCCTTCGGCGCCGTCTTCACCTGTCGCGCGAATCGGCGGGCCGAAGACGCGGCAGGTCATGGGACGCCACGAGTAAACATCGCAACGGCCGGTCGCGGGATCGAGCGCGGGGCAAGCGGCGTCATTGGCGAAGCCTTCAAATTCAGCCTGATCGGAAACCGATGTGCCAAGAATGCCGGTTTCTGGATCGCCCGGAAAGTCCGGGCCATGCTCGGCGAGCCAGGCGCGGGCGCGAAGTTCGAGGTCTGCAGCGAGCGCGGGATTTGTGGCGCGCAAGGCGGCCATTCCCTCGCGGAGGCGCGCGGCATCGAGGGCGTTGATGGCGAAGGCTCCGTGGCAGCACTGCGTGCAACCGATGCGGCAGGCGAGGAGGTCCCCCGCGCGTCGGGCGGCATCGGCGAGCGAGGAGTCGATACTCTGGACAAGCTTGGCTTCGCGGATCTGCACGAGCTGGGCGTCGCGCGCAGGAAGAGGCATGGGGCCAAGGATATCGGATGAGGCGGCGGAGCCCCGCGCCGATCATGTGCATCCGATTGCGCGGGGACCCGGAGAAGAGCTAACCTTGGCGCGGAGGTTTCCCATGGCTGAATCCCGCAGCACCGTGATGCCTGCGCTGCGCTACCGGAACGCTCCGGCGGCGATCGACTGGTTGTGCAAGGTGTTTGGCTTTGAGCGCCATGCGGTGCATCAAGGCCCCGACGGAACTATTGCTCACGCGGAGCTGAAGCTGGGAGGCGGGATGATCATGCTGGGCTCGGCCAGGGACGACACGTACGGGCGGGGCTTCAAGGCTCCTGACGAGCTGGGCGGAGTGGAGACGCGCACTGCATACATTGTTGTGGCGGATGCGGATGCGGCCTACGCACGGGCGCAGGCGGCGGGAGCGACGGTGGTGCGGCCGCTGAAGGACACCGGCTATGGCAGCCGCGAGTTTACCGTGAAAGACCCAGAGGGGCACTCGTGGAGCGCAGGGACGTACGATCCGTGGAGTGCACAAAGCTGAAACGCGTTAGCTTTTGCGTAGATTCAGAGTCGAGTTAATCGTCATTCGGCAGTTGAGGGAGGTCCTCATTGAAGCTGTTTTTATGGGTTGGTTTAGGAGCCGTGTCGTTGGTGGCTGTGGGAGCGGCGCAAGCGCAGCAGGGCCGGCTTCTTGTCGCACAGAAGGGCGACCGCAGCCTGGCGATCGTCGATCCCGTGGCGGGGAAGGTGATTGCCAATGTGGCGGAGAACGGCACGACCGGTCACGAGGTGGCGGGATCACTTGACGGACGGTTGGCGTTTGTGCCCATTTACGGGAATAGCGGTGTGGGCAAGCCGGGAACCGACGGGAACAACATCGTGGTGATGGATGTGGCGGCGCAGAAGTTAGTGGGCAACATCCAGTTCGACCATGGAGTGCGGCCGCATTGCGCGGTGTTCGGGCCGAAGGATGGTTTGCTTTGCGTGACCACGGAACTGGACCGCGCGGTGACGATCATCGACCCGAAGACGCTGAAGATTGTCGGATCGATTCCGACCGGGCAACCCGAGAGCCACATGCTGGCGCTTTCGCACGACGGGTTGCGCGGGTACACGGCGAATGTGGGGCCGGGAACAGTGAGCGTGTTCGACGTGAAGGCGCGGAAGACGCTGGCCATCATTCCCGTCTCGGGCAACGTGCAGCGGATTGCAATTTCGAATGACGACCGCTGGGTTTTCACCGCGGACCAGACCGCGCCGCGCATGGCGGCGATCGACACGGCGACAAATGCCGTGAAGAAGTGGGTGAATATCGACGGGCTAGGCTACGGCAGCGCGCCCACAAAGGACGGCCGCTGGCTGCTGGTGGCGCTTCCCGATGAGAACAAGGTGGACGTGATCGACCTGAAGACGATGACGCTGGCACGCGCGGTGGACGTGGGCAAGAGCCCGCAGGAGGTGCTGGTGCGGCCGGACGGAAAAGCGGCTTACGTCTCTTGCGACGGCAGCAACGAAGTAGCGGAGATCGATCTGGCTACTTGGATGGTGAAGCGGACAATCAAGACGGGTAACGTGACGGATGGGCTCGGCTGGGCGGGGCAGTGAAGTGCTAGGGACTGAGGGACCGAGGGACATAGGGACTCGGGGATTCCACAAATGGAGGTCGCAAATGGCGGCGCAATGCACGCACGAGTCAACGATCAAGAAGGGCGTGAAGCCGAAGACGAAGGGCTGCGAGGAGTGCCTGAAGATGGGCGACACGTGGTTGCACCTGCGCATGTGCCTGGAGTGCGGGCACGTGGGCTGCTGCGACTCGTCGAAGAACCGGCACGCGCGGGCACACTTCCATGAGACAAAGCATCCGCTGATTCAGTCGGCCGAGCGCGGCGAGAACTGGCGGTGGTGCTATGTGGATGAGGTGTATCTCTAGCCGGCGGTTAGTTCCACTTCAATCTTCTTTGATTCGGCGATGAGCTTGGTGATTTTGAAGCTGCGGACCTGGCCTTCGGCGAGAGGCTCGGGCGCGGCTGATGGAGCGTGGGTATTGCCTTTCCAGCGGGCTTTCAACATGGAAGAGAGCTTCGAGAGGTCGGGCGCGGAGGCGGAGGGCTGCGCGAGAGCGGCGGGAGTGGCCGGCGCGGGCGAGGAATTTGTGGTGGCGGGCGTGGTTGCGGCGGCAAGTGCGGTACAGCAGGCGGCGCGTATGCCTTCGCCGAGTTCAACAATTGCTCCAGAGGAGGTGAGCTCGACGACGCGGCCGGACACCGAGTCGCCCACTTTGTGCTCGGCGATGTACTCGTCGATGCTCGTAGGGATGAGCTGCTTCATCGAGAGCTTGATCTGGCGCTTTTCAGAATCGATAGCCAGGACAAGGGCCTTCACGCGCTGGCCTTCGCGCAAAACATCGCGAGGATGGTTGATGCGGCGGTCGGCGACGATCTCACTGACGTGGACGAGGCCGTCAATGCCCTCGGCGATTTGAACAAAAGCGCCGAAGTTCATGATTTTGGTGATGGGGCCTTCAACCTGCGAGCCTGCAGGAAATTTGTGCTCGACTTCGAGCCAGGGGTCAGCGAGCGTTTGTTTGAGGCCGAGAGAAATGCGGCCCTGCTCAGTGCCCGTGGGCGGCTTGACGGAGAGTACGACTGCGTCGACGCGGTCGCCCTCGTGGAGCAGGTCGGAAGGGTGGCGGACTTTCTTGGCCCACGACATCTCCGAGATGTGAATGAGGCCCTCGAGGCCAGGCTCGATCTCGACGAATGCCCCGAAGTCGGTAAGGCGCGTGACGGCGCCGTTGATGCGCTGGCCAGGCACGAAGCGATCGGCCGCGGTTTCCCACGGCTCGGGCTGGAGCTGCTTGAGGCCCAGTGAAATCTTGTTGGTGTCGGGATCGATCTTGAGGATGCGCAGAGTGAGTTGCTCGCCGACGGAGAGTACGTCCTCGGGTTTGGCGACGCGTGCGCGAGAGATGTCGGAGATGTGGAGCAGACCGTCAAGGCCGGGCTCGATTTCGACAAACGCGCCGTAGGGCATGAGGGTGCGGACTGTGCCGGTGACCGTGTCGCCGGGCTTGAGCGCGGCGCGGCGGCGAGCGAGTTCGCCGCGGGCCTGCTCTTCGAGAACGACGCGACGATCGACGACAACGTCTTCATCGGTGACGTCGAGCTTGGTGATGCGGCAGGTGATCTCGGTGCCGACGAGGGCTTCGAGCTCTGCGGCGTCGCGCGTGCCGCTGCGGCTGGCGGGCATGAAGGCGCGGACGCCAACGTCGACACTGAGGCCGCCCTTGATGACAGCGGTGACGGTGCCGGCGACGGCGATTTTTTCGGCGAAGGCGCGCTCGAGGGCCGACCAGTCGCGGGGCTGCGCGACGCGGTGGCGCGAGAGCTCGTAGTAGCCTTCTTCGTTGCGACCGGTGATAGAGACGGGGAAGCTGTCGCCGGGATTGATGCCCTCGGCATTGTTAGGGAAAGCCGAGCGGGGCAGTACGCCTTCCATCTTGTAGCCGACGTCGAGGACAACCTGATCGGCAGTGAGCGAGACAACCGTGCCCTGAAGCTGCTTGGTTTCGGCGCGATGCGTGTGCGAGCGTTCGAAGGCGGAGAGCGCGTCGGCGAACGACTCGGCAGGCTCTTCGACAGGAGCGGACTCGGCGCCCGGACTTTGGTCTTCATCGGGCGCGTTAGGTGCGAGTTCGTCGCCGAGTTTTTCAGAACGGCCGGGCAGGCGGTCCGGGCCTTGCTCTTCCGCGGGCGTGGTGGTGATCTCCGCAGCAGACTCCGGCTGAAGGTCCAGGCCTTGGAGTTGGATGGGCTCAGTGGGTATGGGTTCGGCGGGAGAGACGATTTCGTCGGTCATGGCGGTTACGGGATTATTGTTTCATGGTTCGAAGGGCTGAGGCCCACGCGCTTCCAGGCGGTTTGCTGCTTCGCGCCGAGCCCCACGCGCGCCGGGTTAACCTGAGAGCAGACGATGCAACCCGCTTCCCCACAACCCCGCCGCGGCCTTGAGGCCTTTGCCTTCCGCGACTTCAGGCGGTATCAGTTAGCGCGCGTAGCCGTGATCCTGGGCGCAGAAGCGCAATCGGTTGCGGTGGCGTGGCAGGTATATTCCATCACGCACCGCGCCATCGACCTGGGCTACACGGGACTGGCGCTGTTCCTGCCGGGGATGATTTTTCTGCTGCCGGCAGGCCACGTTGCCGACCGCTTCGACCGGCGGCGCGTGATCCTGGCATGCTACGCACTGCAGGTATTTTGCACGGGCACGCTGGTGGAACTGGCGCGGAACAACACGCAGAACATTCTAGCGATTTACACGGTGCTGTTCTTCGTCGGCACGGGGCGCGCGTTTTCATCGCCGGCGAGTTCGGCGCTGATTCCGCACCTGGTGCCGGAGATTCACTTTGTGAACGCGGTGACGTGGGGCGGGGCGATTTTTCAACTGGCCAACATCACCGGGCCGGCGCTGGGCGGGCTGCTGTTCACGCTTCCATTGACGGGCATTGCGGTGGACTCGCGGCTGGAGGGCGCGGGGATTGTATACGTGTTCACGCTCGGGACTCTGGTGTGGTTTCTGGCGCTGGTGGCAACGCTGCACGCGCGGCCGGGACGGATGGAGCACCGCGATCTGTCGCTGAAGGTAGTGCTGGCCGGGTTCCAGTATGTGCAGCGGGCGCGGATTCTGCTGGGATCGTTTTCGCTGGATCTTTTTGTGGTGCTGCTGGGCGGGGCAGTGGCGCTGATGCCGATTTTCGCGCACGAAATTCTGCACCAGGGGCCGCGCGGGCTGGGCATGCTGCGCGCAGCTCCGGCGGCGGGCGCGGTGACGATGTCGCTCATCATGGCGCGGTTTCCCCTGCACCGGCACGCGGGACGCTGGCTGTTTATCTGCGTCTCGATCTTCGGCGCGGCGACAGTGGTATTCGGGCTGTCGCACACGCTGTGGCTCTCGCTGGCTTCGTTGGCCATCGCGGGCGCGGCAGACACCATCAGCGTGATCATTCGCGGGTCGCTGCTGCAACTGGCCACGCCGCCGGAGATGCGCGGACGCGTGAGCGCGGTGAATTCGCTGTTTATTGGCGCGTCAAACGAGCTGGGCGAATTTGAGAGCGGGCTGACGGCGCAGTGGTGGGGCGCGGTGCGGGCCACGGTGATTGGCGGGCTGGGCGCGCTGGCGGTGGCGGGTTTGTGGTCCGTGATGTTCCCGGGCCTGCGCAAGGCCGATGCACTGACGGCGGAAAGCTTGCGGGAGCACGTGCCTGCGGCGCAGGAGATTCTGTCTGGTCTGTGAAGAGCAAGCGCTCAGCGGCCACGTGGGCGCGCGGTGCGATTGCGCTCGAAGAGGATACGCAGGCCGTCGAGCGTAAGCAGGTCGTCGATCTCCTGGATGTAGCGCGAGTCCGGGGCGATCAGGCGCGCCAGTCCTCCGCTGGCGATGACGCGCAGCGGCTTGCCGGGGTCGACGCCCTGCGTGGCGCCCAGTTCCGCAATGATGCGCTCGATGATGCCGTCAACGAGGCCGATGTAGCCGAAGTAGAGTCCGCTTTGCAAGTGGCCGACGGTGTTGGTGCCGATGACTTTGGCGGGGCGCTTGATGTCGACGCGGCTGAGGCGCGCGGCGCGGTTGAAGAGCGCGTCTGCGCTGAGGCCGAGGCCGGGCGCGATGGCGCCGCCGAGATACTCGCCGCGAGCGGAGATGACCTCAAACTTGGTGGCCGTGCCGAAGTCGACCACGATGCACGGGCCGCCATACCGCTCGTAGGCGGCGATGCAGTCGGCGATGCGGTCAGCGCCAAGCTCGCTGGGGTTGTCGATGAGGAGCGTCATGCCGGTCTTGATGCCGGGCTCGACGAAGAGGGGCTCGACATGGAAGTAGGATTCGCAGACCTGGCGCAGGGTGGAGTCGACGGGCGGGACAACGGAAGCGATGATGATGTCCGTCACCTGGCTGGGCGCCATGCCGTGCATCTCGAAGAGGTTGACGAAGAAAACACCGTACTCGTCGACGGTTTGCGTGCGATGCGAGGTGACGCGCCAATGCGCGGCGAGCTCCGGCTTTTCGCCATCGAGCTTGTAGAGGCCCAGCGTCGTATTCGTGTTGCCGACATCGAGAGCGAGCAGCATTTCTTTTTTGAGCTCCGAATCTTCTAACAACCGGCTCTTAGCTTTTAGCTTTTAGCTTTTAGCTTTTAGCTTTTAGCTTTTAGCTTTTAGCTTTTAGCTTTTAGCTATTAGCTATTAGCTATTAGCTCTTAGCGCTTAGCGCTTAGCCTATCGGTGCGGAAGCAAGGTCATCGGTCGCGCCCGACAAAAGCTAAGAGCTAATGGCTAACAGCTAGAATCCCTCCGCCGCGCGCAGTCCGCCTGTTTGCACCGTGACGAGCCCGCTTGCGGTTGCGACGCGCAGAAACCCGTGTTCGTCGAGGCCGGCCGTGACGCCAGTGCAGGTTTGCGGGCCGTGCACTTCTACTTTGCGGCCTCGAATCCAGGTGGAAGCCTGCTCCAGGCGCGCAGCGATGGTTGCGGCCGCCGCCGCATCGGCGAGCGCGGACGCCTCACGCTCCAGCGATTTTAGCAGGGCGACGAGGAAAGTTTGGCGGCTGATGGTTTTCCCGGTTTCGAGGTCCAGCGAGGTTGCGGGCGTGGCCAGGCCGGGCGGAAACGCGCGCTGGCGCACGTTGATGCCGATGCCAACGACCACTGCGTGGGGCGGGCCTTCGGATTCGGTCTTTGCCTCGACGAGGATGCCGCCGGTTTTGCGCGGGCCGATGAGAAGATCGTTGGGCCAGCGAAGATCGACGTCTAATCCGGAGACGGCGCGAATGGCTTCGGCGGCGGCGAGGCCAGCGGCCAGCGGCAAAAACGGCAGGCGCGAGGCGGGAATTTGCGGTCGGAGAAGAACACTGACGTAGAGCCCTTCGCCAGCCGCGGAGGTCCAAGTGTGATCGCTGCGTCCGCGCCCAGCCAACTGCTCATCGGCAAGAAAGACTGAACCGTGCGGGGCGCCATCGCGTGCGGCTGCGATGGCATCGGCGTTTGTCGAGCCGGTGACGCGGGTAAAGTGCAGCTTGCCCGCGAAGACCGTGCCGGCGAGTTCAGCTTCAAGTGCGGGGAGATCGAACATTAGTTGTGTGACCAATTGGGTTCGGGGATTGTGGACATAGGCGCGATCAAAGGCCGTAGCCTTCATCGACTCTGCCCATCCGCGGGCTGGTCTGGCCGGGCTCGGCGGCGATGGTCATGGAGATGTTGGCGGCGCGGGCGGAGTGGGTGAGCGCGCCCACGCTGATGAAGTCGACGCCGGTCTCGGCGTAGGCGTGGACAGTGTCGAGCACGATGCCGCCCGAGGCCTCGGTGGGAATCCAGCGGCCAGGCTCCGCGGCGGTCACCGCTTTGATGCGCTCGATAGAGCGGCGGACTTCGGCGGGCGTCATGTTGTCGAGCAGGATGGCCTCGGCGCCGTGAGCGAGGGCTTCGTCAAGCTCCTGCGCGGTGCGGACTTCGACCTGCACGCGCTGGCCCGGCTTGCGCTGGGCAAGGGCACGGGAAAGGACGGCCGCAATGCCGCCGCCGAGCGCAATGTGATTGTTCTTGATGAGAATGCCGGAGGCGAGATCGATGCGGTGATTGGTGCCTCCGCCGCAGAGAACCGCGTATTTCTCGAGGGCGCGTAGGCCGGGGACGGTCTTCCGCGTGTCGAGAATGCGGGCGTGTGTTCCCTGAATGGCATCGGCGAATTGGCGCGTGAGCGTGGCGATGCCGCTCATGTGCTGGAGCAGGTTGAGAATGACTCGCTCGCAACTGAGCAGAACGCGCGCGTTGTGGCGAATGACAGCGAGGACCTGGCCGGCGTGGACGCGCACGCCGTCGAAGATTTCGGGATGGCTGACTACCTCGAAGCGGGTTTGCGCTTCGGGGCTTTGGTCGAGGCGGGCATAAATCTCAAAGAAACGCGGGATGGCGCCAAGGCCGGCGACGACCAGTTCTTCGCGGGCGATGATGGAGCCGGCGGCGAGAAGATTGGCATCGATGGTGAGGTGCGTGGTGGCATCGTGGGGAGCCTGGTCCTCAAGCAGGGCCTGCTCCAGCAATGCGTCGATGCGGTGGCTCTTCCAGTCCATAGCTTCAGTGAACAGTGGTCAGTGGACAGTGAACAGCGAACAGTTGTCAACCCTCCGGCAGTCCATCAAGGCCACCCCGGGCCTTGTCCAGCAGCCTCTTCGCCTCGTCCCGCTGTTTCTTCAAGCCCTCGACGATATGCGCTGGAGCCTTCGCGAGAAAACCGGGGTTGTTGAGCTGTCGGTCAGAGGACGCAATAATCTTCTCGAATTTGGCGATGTCCTTTGTCGAGCGCTCGCGCTCGGCGGCGACGTCGATTGGCTTGTTGTAGTTGATTGCAATCTCGGTTGACCCGATGTGGCGCCAGCTCAGAATCTGGAGCACGGGCTCATTGCGATTTGTCGTCTCGACGATCGTCGTTGTCGACAGCCTTTCAAGCCACCCCTTGTTTTGAACGATTAGATCATCGGGCCCGCCTGTTACGTAGCTTGGAGTTGCGAGCACGTACGAAGGCACGCTTAGCTTCTCCGGTACGCCCAGATCCTTCCGGAATTCGCGGATTCCCCTCACTAGGTCCTGCAATAGGGACATTTGACTCTGCGCCTTTGAATCCATCGAGATCGGTTCGGCTGTCGGATAGTTCGTCAACGCAATCGACTTGGCCGGTGGCTTGCCTTCGTAGACCGCGTACCAAAGTTCTTCCGTCAAAAATGGCATTAAGGGCGAGAGAAGACGGAGAGCAACCTCGAACGATCGTACGAGCGTGGTGAGGGCAGCTTTTGTCCGCGCCTTGTCTGCGGTTTCGGAGAAATCAAGGCGCAGCTTGACGATCTCGAGATACCAGTCGCAGAAACTGCCCCAGAAAAATTGATAGATCGTGTTGGCCGCGTCGTCGAATCGATAATTCTCGAGCGCCTGATTCACTTTCGCCGCGGTCGCGTGCAATTCGGCGACGATCCAGCGCGCTTCGAGCGGGGCGTCGCCGGGAACGCTGGGCATTTTGCCGAGCGTGTCTCGATCGACGGTAATGCCGAGCTCCGCGGCGCGGCCCACGTTCATGAAGATGAAGCGGGCGGCGTTCCATATCTTGTTTGCAAACGCTCGATAGCCCTCGGTGCGGGCCACGTTAAAGGCGATGTCGGTGCCGGGCGAAGCCATGGACGCGAGCGTGAATCGAACTGCATCCGTTCCGTACTGCTTGACGATCTCGATGGGGTCGACAACGTTGCCCTTGGTCTTGGACATCTTTTCTCGGCTGGCGTCGCGGATGAGACCGTGGATGTAGACCTCGCGATATGGAACGGATTCTGCAAGCGAGCGCGGGCTGCCGTCGGGCATAGGGACGTCGCGCGAAAACCAGCAACCGAACATGATCATGCGCGCGACCCAGAAGAAAAGAATGTCGAAGCCGGTAACAAGCAGCGAGGTCGGATAGAACGCGGCAAAATCGGCAAGCGTTGCGGGCGTAATGTTAGGCCAGCCGAAGACGGAGACGGGCAGAAGGCCCGACGAGAACCAGGTATCGAGGACGTCGGTCTCCTGCGTGAGCTTTCCCGAGCTGCAGTGCGCGCAGGCGGTGGGGTCTTTTTCGTTGGGCTGGGGCACCGTGATCTTTTGGCAGGCCGAGCAGTGCCATGCGGGAATGCGATGGCCCCACCAGAGTTGGCGCGAGATGCACCAGTCGTGGAGGTTCGTCATCCACTCGAGATAAATCTTTTCGTAGTTCTCGGGCGTGAAGCGGACGGCCCGCCGCGGCGGGCCGTCGGCGTCCGCCTTGACGGCGGCGATTGCCAGTTCCGCCATCGTCGCGCCGCCCGTGTTGGGCTGCTTGTTGACGGCGATGAACCACTGCGTGGAGAGGCGCGGCTCAATGACGGTCTTGCAGCGGTCGCAATGGCCGACGTTGTTGGTGTAGTCCTTTACGGCAGCCAGCAGCCCCTGCGCTTCGAGATCGTGGACGATGTGCTTACGCGCAACGTAGCGGTCGAGGCCGGCGTAAGGCCCGCCCTCCGCGTTGATGTGAGCGCGGTCGTCCATCACGTTGATTGAAGGAAGATGATGCCGCTCGGCCAGCGCGAAGTCATTGGGATCGTGCGCGGGCGTGACTTTGACGGCGCCGGTGCCGAACTCGCGGCTGACCCACTCGTCGAGGACGATGGGGATTTCCCGATTCACGAGCGGCAGGCGCAGCTTCTTGCCGTGGAGATGCAGGTAGCGCTCATCCTCGGGGTGAATGGCGACTGCGGTGTCGCCGAGCATGGTCTCGGGGCGGGTGGTTGCGACGGTCAAAAACTCGCCGCTATCTTTGCCATCGGCGCCGAGGACCGGGTACTTGATCTCCCACAGGTGACCCTTGTGCTCGGAGTGGATGACTTCAAGATCGCTGATGGCGGTTTGGCAGCCCGGGCACCAGTTGACGATGTACGCGCCGCGGTAGATGAGGCCCTGATAGTAGAGGCGGACGAAAGCTTCGCGCACGGCAATCGAAAGGCGCTCGTCCATGGTGAAGTACTCGCGGCTCCAGTCGACGGAGACGCCGAGGCGCTTCATCTGCTCGAGGATGGCTCCGCCGTAGTGCTGCTTCCACTGCCACACGCGCTCGACAAAGGCCTCGCGGCCAAGCTTCTGGCGCGTTGTGCCTTCCGAGACCAATTGGCGCTCGACCAGCATTTGTGTGGCGATGCCGGCGTGGTCGGTTCCGGGTACCCACAAGACCCTTCGCCCAAGCATGCGCCGCCAGCGGACAAGAATGTCGATTTCGGTGTGCTCCAGCATGTGGCCCATGTGGAGGTAGCCGGTGACGTTAGGCGGGGGCAGCAGAACGACAAAGGCGGACTTGCCGTCGGGAGACTGGCCGGCGGACTGGCCGTCCAGGCTCTGGTTTTGGTCACAGGGTGCGCTGGGAGTCGGCTGGGCGAAGAGTTTTTCGCGGACCCAGTAGGCGGCCCAGTGATCTTCAATGGCGGTTGGGTCGTAGGCTTTGGGCAGGTCGTGAGGCATTTTCTCTTTTGCGAGCCCCCGGTGATTTTGGGAAAACACCCGTGCAAAAAGGGGCATTCAAGGCGTGGGGACTACCTCTCAGGTTAGCAGACGCAGGGCAGAGCGATGGTTCGACCGCAAAGCGAAGGCATTGTGGATTCCAAGTGAAAAAGGCCGCACCAAGAGAGGCTGCGGCCCTTTCATTTTGGATCGGTTCCGAACTCAGAACGGGTTGATCTTGGCCAGACCCTTCTTCTTTTTCTTCTTGCTGGAGGACTCGTCGCTCTGGTCCACCTTGGGCTTCTTGGTCTTGCCGCTTGAGGCGGTCTGGGTGGGCTGAGCCGGGTTCTCGCCGGGCTTGATGTCATTCACCTGAATCGGAGCCACGGCCGGCTTCTCAGCCGGAGGAACGACGGTGCCGGTGGGCCCGACTGGCTTGACGACGGCGTTCGGATCGGCAGCAGCGGTGTTTGGCGCGTTGACCACCTCGACGCCAACACCAGTGCCACCAGCGGGCGCCTCCATCTGCAGCGGAGCGGTGGAGGGCTGATCGCTGCGCGGAGGCTCGTTGGGGCCGGTGGGAGTAACGGCTGCCGCTGGCGCAGGCGGCCTGCCGGCGTTCACAGCCTCGGTAAAGACGGCCTTATTCTGGTTGGTAATGTCGGGAGCGAGCGTGCGCGTGGGATCGTCAAGCGTGGGTTCGCCCACATGCACGGCCTCAACCATCGTTGGGCCGCGCTTGATGATGCCGATCATGGTGTCGGTAAAGTGGAGCGGCTGGCGGCTGCGTTCCTCGGCGTCGCTTTCGGCAATAGCAGCCTGTGTCGGCTCGGGAACAGGCCGGTTCATGGCCACGAGGCGGTCGCGGGCGTCCTCAACGTGCGGCGCCATGGGATAGCGGGTGATGACCTTGGCGTAGGCTGCGGCGGCCTTGTCCTGGTAGACGGTGTGCATGCGCTCCTTGATGGCGCCGGGCAGGCCGGGAGCGATCTCTATGTTGTGCGCCTCGCCGGCGTAAGCGTCGCCGATGCCGATGAGCACCTCGTCGCTCTTGGAATAGAGAGGATAGGAGTCCGCGACGGTTTCAAGGCGGGCGATGGCGGCGATATAGTCTTCGCGGGTCCCGTAGTAACTGCCGATCTGGTACTCGCGCTCGGCCAGAACCTCCTGCACATCGCGCAGCCTCTGCTTGGCGCGCGGGATGAGGGTCGAATCCGGGAACATGTTGACCATCTCCCGGTATTCCTTCTCGGCTTGCTGAGCATTCGTGAAATCACGGTCGGGCTTCTCCATCTGCTGGTAGTAGATGTCGGCCACTTTCATCTTGGCTTCGGCGGCCTCGGGGACGTTGGGGAAGAAGGTGATGAAATCCTCGTACTCGGCCTCGGCCTGAGTGAGGGCCGCGGAACCGCCTTCCTTGAACCAGGTGTCGCCGACCGACAGCTTGGCGCGCATGCGGTATTCCGACTCGGGATAAGTATTGAGCAGGGTTTGCAGGTCGAGCCGGGCCACGTCATAGCGGCCTTTCTTCATAGCCACCATGGCCTTGTCGTAGAGCTCCTTGTCAGGCTGCTTGGACTGGATGCTGGCCAGCGGGTTGGCGTTCAGGTCGTAGGCCTTCTTTTGCTTTTTCTTGGTTCTGGCATCGGCCGAGCCCACGCCCAGAAACAACGCGACAAGTGCGACAGCAACGATCTTCAAAGACAACCGACTCATACCACCTCTTGGGAGGAGGACCCTGGGGCGGGCCATCCGCAGCTTGCATGCACTTTTCACAGCGATTCCAGAGTTGTCGCACCTCGAAGCCACAACCGCTGAGTGGCATTTTCCCCAAGGAAAATGCCGCCTTGCACCATCCGGAAAAGGACTCGTTAACTCTGGAATCGTTCTAGTGAATTCTACTCTTTCCGGCCGCCACCTTGCTGGCAATCATCCGGTCGTCGGCCTCGCGGGCCGCGGCCAGCAGGGCGCGGGCATCGCGTTCCGGCTCTCCGGCTCCGAAAACGGCGTTGCCGGCCACGAGCAGCTCCGCTCCGGCTTGGACGATGGCGGCGACTGTGTCGTGAGCCACGCCGCCATCCACCTCGATCCTGAAGTCGAGTTCGAGGTCGTTGCGGAGTTCGACTAGCCGACGGATCTTGTTCAGAGAGAAGGGGATAAACTCCTGACCGCCGAAGCCTGGGTTGACGCTCATGATCAGGACGTGATGGACCATGGGCAGAATATCGATGATGAGGTCGACGCGCGTGGCCGGATTGAGGACCACGCCGGGCTTCATGCCGTGGTGCAGGATCATCTCCAGCGAGCGGTGCAGATGCGTGCAGGCCTCGTAGTGGACGCTGAGCCAGTTGGCGCCCGCGTCGGCGAAGGCGGCGATGTACTCGTTGGGGTTATCGATCATCAGGTGGCAGTCGAGGGGCAGGCGGGTGCATTTGCGCAGGCTGGCCACCACGGGCGGACCGATGGTGATGTTGGGAACGAAGTGGCCGTCCATGATGTCGACGTGGATGGTGGTGCCACCGCCACGCTCGGCCGCGGCAACCTGGTCCGCCAGGTGGGCAAAGTCCGCAGAGAGGATGGAAGGCAGTAGCTCGACCATGGAATGTGCGTGCAACTCCTTGCGGGGACAGTGTATCAGCGGAAGCAGGTGGAGTGGGGCGAGGCCAACGGTTAAGAAGCGGAGACGGAAGGCTTCAATCGCTCTGCGGCCACGCGGCCCACGCCGCGGAGGATTGCCTTAATGGGCCAGTGATCGTCGGCGTCGGGGAAGAAGATCTCGCCGACGCGGCGCGCCTCAGGCCGGTAGTACCAACGCTTGAGGAGCGCGAGATGGGCCTGACGGATAGTGGCTGAGGGCGCGGTTGAGGGTGCGGAGAGCGCGGCGAGAGCGGCTTCGAGACGAGATTCGAGAACTCCGCGAGCGATCTTCGGCGCAACCGGAGTCTGATCTGATCCCTGTTCCTTGTTCCCCGTTTCCTGTTTTTCTGCTCCCTCGCTCCCTTGCTCACTTGCTCCCTGCTCCCTACTCCCTACTCCCTGCTCTTCTGTTCTCTGCTTTTCTGATCCCTGTTCCCTGTTCCCTGTTCCCTGTTCTTCCGGAATCGCCTCAATCGCCAGCGGCTGCGCGAAGAGCGAAGTTGAGCCCGACTGCTCGTTCTGGATTCGCATTCCCAGAGTCGAGAGCGCGGCGGGTCCGCGGAGTCGGCCGCCCTCAAAAAAGAAGACGGCGACTTCATCGGGATTTGCGGAGGCCTGCAGAATCACAGCGCGAAGACGGCTGAGTGGGCGGACAAGTTCGGCGGCCAGCGCGCGCACGGCTTCAACGCGCTGGACTTGGCTGTGAAGTGCCGCGGCGGATTCAAATGAGAGACTGGCCGAGGCCTGGTCGCGCTCGGTGCGGAGCGTGACGAGCCGGCTCTCGCCGCGCGTCGCAAGAAAGCGCTCGACGGCCACGGACTCTTCGGCATAGCGCTCGTCCGTGCAGCCTTTGAAGCAGGGCGCGAGGCACATCTTCATCTCGGAGTAGACGCATCCGGGATAGCTCGGTTCGGGCGCGAGTTCGAAGGTGCAGCGGCGCAGCAGAAACAGCTTGAGCGCTTCTTCGGAGAAGCGCTCGGCAGCGGCGCGCGAGGGAAATGGACCGTAGGCCCAATCGGCCTCGCGCAGGCTGGGCCGATGCGTGACGGTAACGCGAGGATAGGGATTGCTGCCGAGAAAACGGACGAATGCGGGAGAGCGGAGGTGCATGCGCTCCAACGCTTTTGCGCCGAAGATCTCCTCCAGAAGAGAGAACTGCGCGAGCAGCGATTCGAATTCAGAGCCGGTAAGCTGCCATTCAATGCGGCGAACGAGTCCCGCGAGATGCAACCGGCGCGGATGCTTCGCGGAAGGCTGCAGGAGGCGCTCAAGCCTGGAACGGAGGTTGGGCGTACGTCCGATGTAGGGCTCGGCGCGAGAATCGGCGCCATACAGGGCGAAGACCGCTGTCGACTGCGGCAGCTCGGCCAGCGCGGCTTTGGGATCGGCCGGATCGAAGGCCAGAGACCTCCACCCCACAGACTTGGACCTATTCGTGGGGACCCCGGTTTGAAACTCATTCGGCACAGTCCGCAGTCACCTCGTAACGCTCATCACAAGTACACGTGTTCAGAGTGATTTTACGGCGAGCCGCGCGGAATAAAGGGCGTGATGCTCTCGGAAAGAGTACAACCAATCTCAGGGATTCGCATCTGACGCAATTGATACCGCAGTTCGTGGAGGTGGTATCGTGAGACGCTTTGAAGCTGTATTGCTTTCGATTTCTCTCCTTGGTTTTCGGGTCAACGGTTCGGCGATCCAGAACCAGTCAACGCTGACGCAGCCCTCCCCAGTAAACGCACCCGCTTCCATCACAATTCCAGCAGGAACCAGGATTGAACTGGTTGTCACGCGCCCCGAGTGGGCGCAGTCCGCCAAGGACGGCGACACCGTCTACGCTCAAACCTCGTTTCCAACCATTGCCGGCAACAGCATGGCGATTCCCGCGGGCACCTACGTCGAAGGGACGATTAAAAGCGTAACGCGGCCGACGCACAAATTCGATCGCGCCGAGATTCAGGTGCTCTTCACCAAAATCGTCTTTGCAAACGGCTATACCGTGGAGCTGCCTGGCGCGACAAGCGCGATGCAGGCGCCAGCTGTCCCCGCAACAAGTGAAACGCCGCCGGCGCCGGGTGAGACACTGATCGCGATTACGATTCAGGTGACCACGGCGAACGATCTGCTACTCGACAATGGCGCCGAAGTGGAGATGACGCTGGGCGCGCCGCTCCAGTTGGACGCAAAGCAGGTTGCGCAGTCGATTCCGCTTTCGCGCTTGCCGCAGCCGGGACAACTCAAATCAGCCACTCAATGCCGCGACATTCCGGGCAGTCCAGGCACGCCGGGAACGCCGGATACAGTGATTCCAGGCACGCCGGGGACACCTGACATCACGATTTCCCAAGGTCCTGATTTGCCGGATATTGTGATTCCGGGAACTCCCGCCACTCCTGACACAGTGATCCCCGGGATGCCGGGAACGCCGGATGATCCCGGATATGTTTGCCCGGCCAAGCCGCTCGTGATTTCGTCGACTCCAGTCAACAATCAACCAACGCAAAGTTCTCAGCCGGTGGCGGCTCGTTAACCCGGCACATTCTTTAAGTAACGCCCAGGAAGGAAGGGTGTTCCATGTTCGTCCAATCCATTACCGCACTCATGATTGCTTCTCTCGCCATGGGGCAGATTCCGATTCCCGCCCCGCAGATCGCACCTGCAGCGCCAGACTCTTCGGTTCTGGCGACACAAATTGCGCCGGCGCCCGCGGCACAGGCCATCACGGTTCCCACAGGAACGGCTGTTCAGCTCACGCTGATGAGCGCCGTTAAAAGCAAGTCAACGCAAGCTGGAGACACGGTGCGCGCGGTGGTCGCTTTTCCCGTGACCATCGGGACGCAACTCGCCATTCCGGCAGGAACCTTCGTGGACGGCAATGTCCTACAGGTGACGGCTCGCCCGAAGGCGGGCCAGCAGCCATCGTTCCGCGTCCATTTCACGCGACTTGTGTTTTCCAATGGCTATTCAGTCGCGTTGAATGGCGAGAACACACAGGCGTTGGTGCTGCCGGCAGACAGCCGCGCGCCCACGAGTGAAGTGGCGGAACTCGCGCCGCTGCGGCGGCTGCCGGGGTCACGCTTTGCCATGGGCGGAGGGCAGCAGACTCAGATGCCGACACTTCCGCGGGTCGGCCCCAACCCCGCCGTCGTTGGCGGAGCCATTGGGGGAGGCTTTGCTGCCCTCGTCATCGGAATGCTTGTCTGGGCGCATCACCGCGTGAACAACACGGATTTCTTGCTCTACGACGCCGGCTGGCAGTTTCAGATGATTCTCGACAGTCCGCTCACGCTCGATGCGGCGCAGGTTGCCGCCGCCGCAGCGACGCCCAGCGCGAGCTAATCCGCTGCGGTCACGAGAACGACGAGCGCTTGCTTGCCGTCGAGCGAGAACTCGAGCGGAATGGTGCGCTCCGTCGCTTCTCCAGCGTCGAGATCGCGTACCAACTTGCCCCCGGTCGCACCGGTAATGACCACATGCAGCTTGAGTGGGGGTTGCGTTCCCGGCTTGGCAGCAGGCGATTGCTCGCGGCTTGACGCCGGCGTGGCGGCGGATGAAGAGGCGGCAGGAGCGAATTCCAGGGTGTAGCTGCCTTTGGGCCAGACGCCGAAGTCGGCCTTGCCGCCGGCATCGGTGGTGCGCGCCGCGCAGCCGCCGCCCGGGTTCTTGCCCAGCTTGACGTCAATGCCCTTGAGCGGCGCGCCCGCGAAGGCAAGCTGCGCGACGAAGAGAAGTGCTGCTGCGGCCGCCACGGGAAGAGATTTGCCGGCCATTCGTTTTGTTTTGCTCATTGCGCCTCCGGGAATACTTGAGCATCGTATTCGGTCGGTGTGAATCTTGTCTGTTCCCCGAATGGGGCACGGGATTACAGTGATGCGATGCTTTGCCCCGATGCGGCGAAACTGCTATGCTGCGGGCGCTACGGAAAAACGATTTACGGCAGAGGTGAACAGCGATGTGGTTTCTCGGCATGGATGTCGGTACGGGTGGGACACGGGCGCTGATTGTGGACGGCGCGGGAAAGCTGCTGGGGGCGGCGTCGAGCGAACACGCTCCGTTTCGCGCTGAGCATCCGGGATGGGCGGAGCAGGATCCCGAGGACTGGTGGCGCGCGGCGCAGGATGCGATTCGCGGAGCGCTTGTTGCGACACCGGAGCCGCGCGAGCCGGTGGCGGCGATTGCGCTCACCGGGCAGATGCATGGCGCCGTGATGCTGGACGAGACGGGCGCGGTGCTGCGGCCGGCGCTCATCTGGTGCGACACGCGCACGCAGCCCGAGTGCGACTGGCTGACGGAGAAGATCGGCTATGAGCGGCTGATCGAGTTAACCTGCAACCCCGCGCTGCCCAACTTTACGCTGACCAAGCTGCTGTGGGTAAAGACACACCAACCGGAGATTTTCGCGAAGATCCGCCACGTGATGTGCCCCAAAGATTATGTGCGCTACCGGCTGACGGACGAGTTCGCCATCGACGTGCAGGAGGCCAGCGGAACGCTGCTGCTGGACGTGACGCATCGGCGGTGGTCGCGCGAGGTCGCGGAGGCAGCGGGGATCGACATGAGCTGGCTGCCCAAGTTGTACGAGTCGCCGGAAATATGTGCGCGGATCAGCGAGAAGGCCGCGGAGCTGACGGGATTGAAGGCGGGCACACCGGTGGCGGCGGGCGCAGGCGACCAGGGCGCGGGCGCGGTGGGCATGGGGATTCTGCAGCCAGGAAGCGTTTCGGCGACCATCGGGACATCTGGAGTCGTTTTCGCCGCGACAGCGGCGCCAACAAAAGACCCGAAGGGACGGCTGCACACGTTTTGCCATGCCGTGCCGGGCCTTTGGCACGTGATGGGCGTGACGCAGAGCGCGGGGTTGAGCCTGAACTGGCTACGCGGAACGTTCTTTGCGGGCCAAAGCTACGACGCGCTGAGTGATGGCGCAGCGAGGGTCCCGCCCTGTTGCGAGGGCCTGGAATGGGCGCCCTATCTGCTGGGCGAGCGCACGCCGCATCTCGATCCTGAGGTGCGCGCTGCATTTGCGGGCATCGGCGTCTTGCACACCGGGGCGCATTTTGTCCGCGCCGTGCAGGAGGGTGTCGCCTACTCGCTCGAGGACACCTTCACGCTCTTCCACGAGCTGGGCATTCCCGTCACCGGCATTCGGCTCGGCGGCGGCGGAGCGCGCGGAGCGCTTTGGCGGAAGATTCAGGCCGGCATCTACGGGCGCGCGGTCGAGATTCTGGTGGCCGAAGAGGGCGGCGCGTTTGGGTGCGCGCTGATGGCCGGCGTGGGCGCGGGCCACTGGCAGAACCTCGACGAGGCGTGCGGGCAGGCGATCGAAGTGGCGCAGCGGATTGAGCCGGATGCGAAAGATGTTGCGGCGTACAAGGCCGGTTACGCACGATGGAGAAAGCTCTACCCGGCGCTACGCGGATTGCGAAACTAAACGCTCACGGCTTCGACGGCCGGCACGGTGAAGTCGGCGAAGGTGAAGCCGTCGCGGGTGACGACTTCTCCGGCGGCGATGGGCAGCGGCGCGGCGAACATGGGTCCGGCATAGACGCAGGTGTGGAACTCGCCGTGCTCGCCGCACGGATCGGCGTCGGGCGGGAGATCGCGCAACAAGTCCAGATCGAACTCGCGGCCGGCAAAGACAGCGGGGAGTTGCTTTGTGTCCACGCACGATAGGCGTGCGCGCAGGCCGCCGGCGATCATCTCGCGCGCCAGCGCATCGGTCGGGATCTGCCAGAGCGGAAACAGCGGTTCGAGGCCGGTTGGGGCGAGCTGGCGCACGCGATAGTCGCGGACATCCTCGAGGAAAAGATCGCCGAAAGCGACGGCGTCGATTTTCTCGGCGACGGCGCGCCAGCAGGCCTCGGCCATGCGCTGCTCATAGACTTCGTTCGGGCAGGGCCATGGGAGCGGGACGATCCAGAGCGGGAGCCCGGCGGCTGCGGCCTGGGCTTCGGCGACCGCACGCCGCACTCCGTGCATGGCAACGCGATCGAACTCGGAGTTCAGCGTGGTGAGCAGCCCGCAGATCTCGATGGCCGGATCGCGGCGGAGAACGGGAAGGGTCCACGCGCTGTCTTTGCCGCTGCTCCAGGAGAGAAGAACGCGCTTCATAGGGTGATGATAGCGGTCTGCCCTGCCCACTTTGCTTACTTCGCGAACAGCGAGAGGTCGATGGCTCCGCCCATGGCTTTGTAGCCTTCGTCCTTGGGGTGCAAATGATCGCCTGAATCGTAAGCGGGGTTGAAGTGGGTTGGGTTCGCCAGATCCTGGGTGGCTTTGTCGAAGTCGGCGACGCCGTCGAAGGTGCCGCTATTACGAATCCAGTCGTTCACAGCCTCGCGCACCTGCTCGCCCTTGTCGGAGTAGTAGCCCGCGCCGCCATACGGCGTGAGCGTTGCTCCAATAGCCTTGATGCCATGCTCATGCGCGGCGTCGGCGATTTGCTTGAGGCCCATCTCTAACTGCGCAGCGGTGATGTCGTCCCATGGGGTCTGGAGGTGCGCAAGGCGGCCGATGTCGTTGATGCCTTCGAGCACGATGACGTAGCGCACACCGCTCTGCGAAAGCACGTCGCGATCGAGGCGCGAGAGCGCGCTGGGTCCAGCAACTTCATTCAGCACACGGTTGCCGCCGATGCCGGCGTTGAGGACAGAAACGTTCTTCAGATTCGGATCCTGCAGGTTCGGATCGTGATTGAGCCGCGCGGCCAGAACGTCAGGCCAGCGTTGGTTGGCGTTGTGCGTCGAGAGCGCGCCATCGGTGATGGAGTCGCCGAGCGTGACGATGGCGCGCGAGTTAGCCACAGCCTGCACGTCGATACCGTCGAGGAAGTACCACGAAGAGATCTTTGTCGCGTCGGGAAGATCCGGTGCAGTGGACATATCGCCGTTGGCGATGAAGTTGTCCTGGTCGGCGAAGGAGTGATAGGTTTCGGCGCGCATCACTTGCGAAGGCAGATAGAAACTGACCGCGAGATCAGCGAGCGGCTGCACGGCGAGTGCGACGGGATCGGAAAAGAGCTCGGCGCCTGGCGGAATATTGACGGAGGTGGCTCCGACGAAGGTGATGGCGTGATCGACGCCGGGCTGGATGGCCGCGTTGCCGGCGCTCACGGCCACATGCGCGTCGCTGATGGTGAGCGGGTCAGTCCCATAAGCATTCGTAAAGCGCACGCGAATCTCGGCGCCGCCTGCGGAGATGTGAACGATTTCGCGCAGCGTGACGCCGCTGAAGGGGCGCACGTTGAATCCTCCATCGGCCAACATCGGAGCAGTGGCCCACGTGCCCACCCACTGCGGATGCGGCGCGGACTGAGCAAGAGACAATGCGGGGACGGCAAGAACGAGAACAGCAAGACGGAAAAAGCGGTTCAGCATCGATCGATTCCTCTCCGAATTGGAGGAATTTGAGCGAACGATAGATCAGTGAAGGTCAATGTCGGCGGTGAGCGGAGTGTTCTCGCTAGAGTCGCCGACGCGAATGATGAACTTGCCGGGATCGATGATCCACCTGTGGGCGGGTCCATCCCAGTAGCTGAATGCGCGCGCGTCAAGGCTGATGGTCACGTGGCGAGTTTCGCCCGGATCAAGGCGGACTTTGGCGAAGCCCTTCAATTCGCGCTCGGGACGGTCAACCTGCGCGGAAGGATCGGAGACGTAGAGCTGGGCGACTTCAGCTCCGGCCACGCTGCCTGCATTGGTGACGTCGAAGCTGACGTTGACCGTGGAACCGGAAGCAGCGGAAGCGGGAACGTCGAGCATTGAGAACTTGAATGTGGTGTAGCTCAAACCGAAGCCGAAGGGGAAGAGCGGGTGCTTGCCTGTGGTGGTCCAGTAGCGGTAGCCGACCATCAGCTTGTCACCGTATTTGATGTGCTCGATGGTGTAGTCGAGCGGCTTGCCGTCTTCGCCGATGGTATGCAGCGTGGTGTTGTCTTTGGGGTCGCCGTAGTACCACTTCGAGGACGGGTTCTCGTCCCAACTGCGGTCGAAGCTGACGGGAAGTTTGCCCTCAGGGTTGTGCTGCCCAAAGAGAATCTGCGCTACGGCCGTGCCGCCTTCCTGGCCGGGATACCAGGTGTGGAGCAGGACGGGCACTTTATCGAGCCAGCGGCTGGTGTCCACGCCTCCGCCTGCGGTGAGGGTGACGATCGTGCGGGGATTAGCCGCCGCGGCCTCTTCGATGAGCGCGTCCTGGCCTGGAGGCAACGAGAAGGTGCGGTCGGCGCCCTCGTGTTCTGTCTTCGGGTCGAAACCGACGGCGACGACCACCACGTCAGCGTCAGCGATCGCCTTCTTCTCGTCGGGCGAGTCGGGCATGCCGTCACTGTAGAAGACATGCGCATTGGGGCCGAGCAGGTTGGCGATGCCGGTGAGGATGCTGACCGGCTCGAAGGCGCGGGCCTCGGACGAACCGCCACCGCCCGCGACCGCGGGATAAGCATCGGGCCCGATGATGGCGATGGATTTGACCTTGGCGAGATCGAGCGGAAGCAAATTTCCCTGGTTCTTGAGCAGCGTAATGCTCTCAAGCGCGCCCTGAAGAGCAACTGCGCGATCAGTGACGGAGTAAGTGGAGTCGGCGGGATCGAACTGCGGGCGATCGGTAAAGCCGTAGCGGAGCTCGGTGCGGAAGAGGCGCAGCAGATGCTCGTCGATCGTGGCCTCCTTCACCTGGCCGTTCTGAACGGCGGGAATGAGATTCTTCGCGTTCATGAATTTCGGGCTGGGCATTTCGAGATCGAGGCCATTGTTGACCGCTGCGACGCCGTCATACGTCGCGTCCCAGTCGGACATAAGAACGCCCTGGAAACCCCATTCGCCCTTGAGCAGCTTGAGGTTGAGAAAATCATTTTGGGTGGAGTGGACGCCGTTCACGAGGTTGTAGGAATCCATCACCGCGTCGACGTGAGCTTTGGTGACGGCGGCCTCAAACGCGGGCAGATAAATCTCGCGCATGCTGCGTTCGTCGATATCTACGTTGGCGTTGTGCCGGTTGAACTCCTGATCGTTGAGCGCAAAGTGCTTCACGGTGGCCACGACGCCTTCGGACTGCACGCCTTCAATGTAGGGGACTACGAGAGCAGCGTTAAGAAACGGATCCTCTGAAAGGTACTCGAAGTTGCGCCCGCTAAGCGGTGAGCGCGCGATGTTTACGCCGGGGCCAAGAAGGAAGTTGACGCTTCGCGCGCGGGCGTCGCGGCCGAGGCTTTCGCCGATTTTGCGGGCGAGCTCGGGATCCCAGCTGGCGGCAAGCGCAACGCCGCCGGCATAGGCCGTAGTCGGGCCCCAGGTGCGCACGCCGAGCGAGGCATCGGACATCTTGAACTGCGGCAAGCCGATGGATGGCATGGGACGAGTGAACATTTCTTTGATGCCGCCTAGGAGCTCGATCTTCTGCTCAAGCGTGAGCTTGGCGATCATGGCGTGGGCCTGAGCCTCAATGGCGGGCGAGTCGGGCGCGGGAGCCTGGGCCGAAACGGAGCGGCCGCCAAGCACGAGAACTGTGAAAAAGAGAGAGAAAGCAGAGAAAAGGGTGTGCACGCGGAGGTTTTTCATATCGCGCCTACGTTAGCGCATTGGACCGACAGGTGTACAGAGCGCCTGCGGGACGGCGCTTTGGCCTCCCAGCGGATGCGGAAACTTTTTACCCCCCCCTCATCTTTTCCAAGCCACGCATCGTCCTATGATTGAAAGAGTCGATTGATTTTCCAGAGCACCGGGAGGTCGATGCTGCGATGCGCTTTCCCCGCGCGTTGTTTCTTTCCCTTGCAGGATTTGCTTCGTTAACACAGGTGTGCCCTCGTGGATCGGCGCAAGGCGCTCTTCTGCTTGAGGACGCCGCCGGCTTCTCCAGCGTTCTGTCGCCGTCAGGGCACGTTGCATTGTATTTCGCGCGCATCTGTGCCGACACTCCCACTAAACTCCGGCGGTGCGAGCCCGGCGAGCTGGGCACGGTGACCTCCCGGTACGAAGGGATCAAAGGCCGCGATTGGCTGGCCATACCGCTTCTGCCACACCTCTATGCGGTTGAGGACGTCCTGGCGGGTTCGGCAGACCGGAACCTTGCCGCGAAGGCACCGGGCGGTGAAGCACTTCAGGCAAGTGCTGCCGGAGAAGCGCGCCCCTCAGAACCGCCGGAACGGTAAGGCAGTTCTCCAGCGAAATCAAGAATTTGCGTTGTGACTCGAATCACAGATAGGAGTGAATGGGGTCACTGCCCGCCCATGCGGCGGAAGCGCACACTCAGAGTCCAATGAACGGGATAGCAGCGGACTGGGCGGAGAGAGAACCATGAGCTTCGATCAAGGCTTGAAGACCATTGTGGTCGCAACGGACCTCGAAGGTCAGGCTGAGGCGGCTCTGGAATACGCGCGCAAGCTGGCCACGAACTACGGAGCGCGAATCGTTCTGGCGCACGGACTCGATCCGATGGAGTACGCAGCCGTGGAAGGGCTCCCCGGCAGTGTCGCAAGCCACCTGACCGCACAGGCTCGCAAAGTGCTGGACAAGCTGGCGGGCGACTTGCTCCGTGAGGGAATTCACAGCCATTCCGAGGTGCGGCAAGGAACGGTTGCGGAGATGCTGGTGGATGTGGCGCGGCAGTACGAGGCCGGGCTGATCGTGATTGGCACCAAAGGGATGGAGGGCGCTGGACCGGTGGTAGTGGGCGCTATTGCGGAGCAACTCGTCAGGTTGTCGCCTTGTCCGGTACTGGCCGTTGCCGCGGACTGGAATGCAGGCCCCAACCGGCCCAAGCCGGGCGGACCGGTTCTGCTCACACTGGAACAAAACGAGTCTGCCGCTGCTGCTGCCGCGACCGCCTACTCCCTGGCGAAGACCTTTGAGCGGCCATTGCTGGTGCTGCACGTCCGCACAGCCGCCGAGATGAGAGCCGGCAAGGATCCTTGCGTCGCCGATCTGAAGCAGTTTGGCATCAAGCTTCCACCACGCCACTATGCGCTCAGCGGGGGCTCAGGCTGGTTGCTCAACGAGGCCCCGGTGCATTGCCTTGTGAAAGACGGTGACCCTGCCGATGCCGTGGCAGAAGCGATTGCCGAAAATCACCCCTGCATTCTTGTCGCCGGGGTAAAACGCTCGAGCGCCACGCCGGGGCCGCATGGCACGGCCTTTGCCTTGCTCTCTGCCTCGCGCGTGCCGGTTCTTTGCGTTCCGCCCGAACGGTCGCGCGCTGGCCTGGAGCGGGAGACTGCGCTTCCTGTGGGAGCGAAGTAGCGGGCGGGGACATGCACTTCAGCGCATGGTCCTGATTGTTTTTACAGGGAAGAATGGGCGGGTGAAAGGAGAAAACCGCACCGTTTTGTCCAACCCAAATCGAGCACAAATTCGGGAGGTGAGGGCCCTGTGCGACGCCGCGCAGGAGATGGTCCGCCTGCAGGGCATCGCCAGGAGGTCGTGGGCGCGGCGGTATTGCAATTTGGAAGCTTCGAAGCCGGAAGCAGAGCGAGGAAATGGTTAGCATTCAACTAGATACGCGTTTGGAGCGCTTGGCCGCTGCAGCGGCGCATCCGCTCGCGGAGTTGTTGGATTGCCCCCAGGATGCCGGTCATTTGTTGAGCGGGGAGACAAAGTGCATCGACTTTGAACCCGGGGCAGTTGTCTTTCGCCAGCACGGGTCCTGCAAAGGGCTCTACGTCGTGGTTTCGGGTGATTTTGTGCGGAAGGCGGAGCGCTTTGACACGCGTGTCACTCTGGGATCGGCGCGGCCGGGTGACCTGGTGGAACTGGCCGCCGCGCTCGGCGACGGGCATCATGCTTACACCTTGAGTGCAGTCACTTCCGGATCGTTGTTGCTGTTGCCGATGGACGCGCTCCACAGGTCGTTTGAGAGCTATCCACCGCTGCGGATGCGGCTCCTGGAGGAACTGGCGCGCGAAGTGTCGCGGGCCTATATCACCTGCTGCCTGACCCGCGTGACGCCCGCCAGACGCCACAGCAACGCAGCGGCGAGCGCATAGAACAATCGCGAGTGCCGGAGTTGGGGTCCAAAGCGGAATCGAGCAAGTGAGAACGGCCGGCGTGCCGGAGGGGGATTTGCGCTATACTTCACTTAGCCTTCAGCCCCCGACGGTACACGTATGGCTACGCTTCACTCGCATCACCCTCCGGAAGATTGCCTGAATTGTGAGCACCGGCATCTGCGGATGTTCTGCAATCTCACGCCTGAGGCGCTGGCGGACTACGACCAGATCGGCATCATGATGAGCCATGCTCGCGGGGCCAAGCTGTTCTCAGAGGGCGACCCTGCGCGCAATGTCTTTGTTATCTGCTTCGGACAGGTGAAGATCTCCTCGACCTCGCGAGACGGCAAGACAATGATTCTGAAAATCGCCGGGCCGGGTGACGTGATGGGGCTGAGCGCCGTGCTGGCCAACGTACCGCACGAGGTGACGGCCGAGGCGATTGAACCCTGTCAGGTAAAGACCGTGCGCAAGCAGGAGTTCATTGAGTTCCTGGGCCGGCATGGGATCGCATCCATGCACGCGGCGCAGTCGCTCAGTGGCGAGTACCTGACCGTGTTCCACGATGCCAAGCGGCTGGCGCTTTCAGGTTCGGCAGCGGGACGCTTGGCGCGCCTGCTTCTTGACTGGGGACGCGCGTCGGCCAACGGCAAGCCGGAGATTCGCTTCACCATGGCCCTGACGCACGAGGAGATCGCCAACATGGCGGGCACCTCGCGCGAAACGGTGACGCGACTGCTGAACCAGTTCCGGCGCGACCAGTGGATCACCATCAAGGGAACCAGCCTGACCATCCTGAAGCCGGACCAACTGGAGCGGTTGACGGCGTAAGCGCCCGGTACTGCCCGTCCTTCGGATTCTCCAACCAAATCCAGGTCCAACAGCAGTTTGATAGCTTGAGGACATGGCCGAAACGACTTCACCGCCCAACGAAACCGCCCTCGACCTCGAATCCCTCGTCGTCGATGTTGTCGGACAGGCCATGAAAGCGGGCGCCAGCGACGCGGAGGCCGTCGCGCGCGAGGGCGACGAATTCAGTGTGAACGTGCGCATGGGCGAGGTGGAAACTCTCAAGGAATCAGGCTCGCGCGGGCTGGGATTGCGGGCGTTTCTCGGCAAACGATCCGGCTCGGCTTCGACCAGCGACCTGACTGCGGATGGAATTCGGCAGCTTGTTGAGGGCGCGCTGGCGCTGGCAAAGGTCACCGAAGAGGATCCGTTCGCTGGCTTGCCGGACGCGGGCGAGTTTGGCTCCGCCGCCGGCGATCTGCACCTTTACTTCGACGACGTGTACTCGCTGGATGGAGCGGTGCGCATCGAGTGGGCGCGGCGGGCCGAGGCCGCGGCGATGGCTGCCGACCCGCGCATCACGAACTCCGACGGCGGCAGCTTCGACGCCGCCACAGGCCGAAAGGCGTTTGCCAACTCGCGCGGATTCGTGGGCAGCTATCGCACCAGCTATGCGGGGGTTTCCGCTGCGCCGCTGGCCATGGACGCCAATGGCAAGATGCAGCGCGATGGCTGGTGGTCGAGCGCGCGGCGTCTCAAACTTCTCGAGTCACCTGAAGCTGTTGGCGCCGAAGCGGCGCGCCGCACGCTGCGACGGCTGGGTGCCCGACGAGTGCCTACTCAACGCGTACCCATTGTCTTTGCTCCCGAAACGGCGCGAACTCTTATCGGCTCAGTCTTTGAGGCTGCATCCGGCGACGCCATCTGGCGCAGCGCATCGTTCCTCGCGGGAAGGCTTGGCGAGACGATTGGCGCAGAGAACTTGACCATCGTGGACGACAACACCATGCTGCTGCCCTCCGGCGTGGGGGGCTTTGGATCCTCGCCCTTCGACGATGAGGGTTTGCCTTCGCAGCGCACCGTTGTCGTCGAACGTGGAATGCTGCGCAATTACCTGCTGAACACTTACACCGCACGCAAGCTGGGCATGAAGTCCACGCATAACGCCGCGCGAGGATTGGCGGGCGCGCCGGGGATCGGCTGCGGCAATCTCTACCTTGAGCCGGGAAATCTGACTGCCGAGGACATCATCGGAGAGGTGCGCGCGGGCCTCTACGTGACCAGCCTGATGGGCTTCGGCACAAATCTCGTGACTGGCGACTACTCGCGCGGCGCGACAGGCCTTTGGATTGAGAACGGCCAGCTCACGCATGCCGTGGAAGAGGTCACGATCGCCGGGAACCTGGCCGAGATGCTGTGCAACGTGACGGCCATCGGCAACGACCTGGTCTTTCGCGGATCGGTGGCCTCACCGACCATTCGGATCGACGGCATGACAATCGCGGGGGAATGACGATGGCGGGGGTGTGAGCGCCGGCGGGGATGATTTGATCTCAGGCGGAGCGGAGCGTGAGGAGCGCAATCTCCGGCGGGCAGTTGAAGCGGATGGGGACGCCAACGGTGCCAAGGCCGCGATTGACGTAGAGTTGCAGACTCCCAAAACGAAACCAGCCTTCGACATATTTGCGGCCAAGGTCGGGAAGTTCGATGGCGCCGATCAGCGGCAAGCGGATCTGGCCGCCGTGAGTGTGGCCGGCGAACACGAGAGAGAGCGCTTGACCCGTTCGACCCCTCAACAGGTCGTCGACGTAGTCGGGCGCGTGGCAAAGCAGCACGATGGGTTCATGCGGCACATTGCGGATGGATTCGGGAATCGCCTGCTCGGGGTCGGGCGTGCCCTCGAGAGGATCGTCAAGCCCGGCAAGCCAGAATCTTGCGCCTGCGCGTTCGATGGGCAGGTGATCGTCGATGAGCACGGTGATGCCATTCGCGGTGAGCGCCGCGGAGACGTCTTTGCTTCCAACGATCACGTCGTGGTTGCCGAGCACGGCATAACGGTGGGGACATTGGATCTGGTTGAGAAGGTTGGCGCACTCCCAGGCTGCGCTGACGGCGAATCTATTAGGCAGAATCCCGTATGTCACAAAATCGCCGGTGAGAAAAACAGCGTCGGGGTTCAGGCTGTTGACGTGGCGCACAGCGTCGCGGAGGAAGAATGGCTCAGTGAATTCGTCCATATGGATGTCGCTGAGTTGCGCGATGCGGAAGCCATCAAATGCCTGAGCAAGGCCGGGGATGAACACGTCGCGGTGAGTGATCTCGATCCCGTGCCGCTCGATCTCGCCCCCATAGATCGCCAACCCGCCGCCGGCGCATGCGCTTGCTATCAGGAAGCGGCGGCGCGTCATTGGCGCCTTAAAGGGTGAGCGAGATACTGTCATAGTTCATGGTAGCGAAGTTCGGCGGGTGCATTCCGTTTGCGCGGCCGAGCGGCTGCGCTTGTCGGTTACCGCGCAGCGATCAGGCGGTCGCCGGTTGCGAAGAAACGCCGGCGAAATACTCGGCCACTTCGCGCCAGTTGTTCACGCGGACGAATCCGGTTGCGGCCAGGTTGTGAGGCGCGGTGTAAAGCAGCCCCTGGCCCTCGAAGCGCAGGAGATTCCTGGGCTGGTCGTCGATCAGGAAGTCGGCGCGGAGGATGCTCTTGTTGCCGCAGAAGACGTAGTGCGTGGGCGGGATGAAGGGAAAGTGGCGCTGCAACCAGCGGTACTTGGGGCCGAGCGAGTTGGGCACGGCCATGGCCTGCGTGGCGATGAAGATCTCAAAGCGCGTGGAGAGATCTTTGAGCACCGGCTGGGAGTCGGGGATCACATCCAGCACCTCGAAAAAATCTTCGGCATCGAGAAAGGCGCGCAACTGGGCCTGGCGGTCGAGCGGAGTAATCTCCCAAAGGCCTTTGCCGGCGAGGTCTTCCGTCGTCACGTCTTCGTCGAAGGCCTGGTTGTAGCGGCGCAGGTGCTCGGCGAGGGTGTCTGCCATCACCTCATCCATATCCACACAGATGCGCTGCACGCGGAGATTCTCCTGGAGAGTGCTCTCAAGAAAAGGTTAGCAGGCGTGGAGCGTGCAGCAGCGGCTTGGGCGGTAGAAGAACAATGCCCGCGGAGCAGACGCTTCTACGCGCCCGCCACGCGGGGTTTGCGCGGGGCGCGACCGGCGCCGGGAATCAACTCTGGTTGCGGCGCTTTGGGAGCGGGCGACATGGCGGGATCCCAGTAAAGCAGACGGCTGCAACTATCGCAGCTGAGCAGTTCGCCCTCGCGGAGCTGGTTCCAGACTTGCGGGCGCACCCCCATTCTGCAGCCTGTGCATTGCTGATTTTCGGCGCGGGCGATGCCGGTGCCGCGACCGGAAGCGATGCGGTCAAAGCGCGCCAGCCAATCGGAATCGAGAGCTGCGCGCACTCCCTCGCGCTCCGCGTCCAGGTCGGCCAGCTCCGACGCCATTGCCTGCTGGCGAGCGGCAACGCTCGAGCGAACCGCGTCCACCCCGGCAGCAAGCTGTTCCACCTGGGCGCGCGTCTCGGCCAGCGCGGCCTCGTGCGCCTCGGTGCGCTCCAGGCTTGCATATTCGTCGGCTTCCAGGCGTTCGGCTTCTTTAGTTGCGAATTGAATCTCGTGCTCGATGGCAGCGGCCTGCTCGGGAGTCGTCACCGAGTCGACCTGGACGCGGAAGCGCGCGGCTTTCTGGCGATGCGCGTCGATATCCCGTTCCAGCCGGGTGCGCATCGAGTCTTCGCGGTCCAGCGCGGCAGATAGATCGGCGGACTGCCGCTGGGCGGCGGCCAGCGCAGTCGCGGCCTGAGCAATCTCGGCAGGCAGCGCGCGCATCTGTTGGTTCAGGCGGGCACGGTTCAATTCGATCGCCTGGAGCTTTACGAGGTTTTCAATCAGCGCTTGCATCCGTGAGAAGAAGTCTACGGCATGGAGGGGAAAGGCACAAAGCGAACGAGGGCGGCCGATGCGGCGGCGCGAATGTGGATTCAGGTGCGGCGCGCGTCCAACGGAGCGAGGGTTGTGATTCCGGCGTGGGCGCGGCCTGCGAGAATGGTCGCAGGCGAGGATGAGTGGTGGCGGCAAAGAGAGTGAGAAAACGGCACAAGCGCGGATGGCTGAAGTGGGCCGCTGCCGCGGTCCTGCTCGCGTTTCTTTTGCTCGGCGTGGCGATCTCCATTGCGCTGCACCGGGCCGAGCCCATGCTGCGCGCCGCCATCGTGGGGAAACTCGAGGAGCACTTTCACGCGCGTGTTGAGCTCGACAGCTTTCACGTCTCGCTGATCGACGGGTTGTGGGCTGAGGGCAAGGGATTGCGGATCTGGCCTCCGGCGAACGTGGCGGGCGTGGCTGTTCCAGGTCCAAATGGCGCCGTCGAAACCAAGCCGCTCATCCGGCTGGATGAATTCCGCTTTCATGCGCCCCTGCGTTACAAGCCGGGCGAGCCGATCAGAATTGCAGTCGTCGAGTTGATTGGCCTCGATGTAGACGTGCCGCCCAAGCCGCACTTCACGCACGTGGCCGAGGCGGCTGGAAGTGTCGCGCCCGGCCAGGCCCGCGAGCCCATGCTGCGCTTCGAGATCGAAAGCATGGAATGCAAAGGCGCGCACCTGACGCTGGAGACAAGCAAACCGGGAAAGCTACCGCTCGAGTTCGCCATTGCGCACATAAAACTGAGCCACGTAAGCGTAGGCGGGTCGATGCAGTTCGATGCGCAGTTGACGAACCCGCGGCCGGCAGGAATCATCATTACCTCGGGCAGCATGGGGCCGTGGGTGGTCGAGGATCCGGGAGAGACTCCGCTCGAGGGCAACTACAGATTTGAACATGCGGACCTTAGCGTCTTCAAAGGGATCGCGGGAACCCTCAGCTCGACCGGCAAGTACCAGGGCGCGTTGCGCAATCTAACAGTGGACGGGCGGGCCGATGTGCCGGATTTCAGGCTGACTCACTTCGGCACTTCAGTGCCGCTCAAAACGGAGTTTCACGCTACGGTGGACGGCACAAATGGCGACACGTGGTTGCAGCCGGTACATGCGATGCTCGACGAATCGCGCTTTACCGCCGAGGGAAAAATCGTGGGTGTTCCGGCTGAAGCTTTGCCTAACGGAGCCGCGTGGCCCGGCGGACACGAAATCGTGCTGAACGTGATGGTGGACCGCGGGCGGATGGAGGACTTTCTGCGCCTGGTGAGCAAAAGCGGGACGCCGCTGATGACCGGCGAGCTCACGCTGAGAACAACGCTTGAGATTCCGCCGGGAACGGAGCCGGTGGAGCAAAAGATGAAGCTGAACGGGAACTTCAACCTTGAGGACGCGGCGTTCACGAGCGTAAAGTTTCAGAACCACGTCGCCGAACTGAGCCTGCGCGGACAAGGCCAGTCGAAGGAAGTGAAGAACGAGGGCTCGGACGTGCACTCGGCGATCGAGAGCAATTTCACATCGGCCGGCGGAGTGGTTACACTTCCCAATCTCAAGTACACCGTGCCCGGAGCGGAGATCGACTTAGCGGGCAAGTACGGCCTGGAAGGCGGTACGCTCAATTTCAAGGGCACGGCCCGGACCGATGCGACAGTGTCGCAAATGGTCGGCGGTTGGAAGGGATTGCTGCTGAAGCCGGCCGACCGTCTCTTCAAGACGGATCGAGCGGGGACAGAGGTTCCCATTCATATCGACGGCAATGAGGAGGATCCGATCTTCGGGGTCGATTTCGGCAGGATACGACACACGTCCCCTCAGGCTCCCGGTCAAACGCAGTAGGGTGGCGCAGTCGGGTGTTTCCGCAGAACGAACGATTTCGAGAAAGAGGAGACCGGCATGATCGCGGCGAGTGGAATGTTGAGAAGGATTTCGAAATGCGCTGCCGGCTTCGTGCTGGTGGCCGCGGCGATCGCCGCAGGAGGGCAAACAGCGCCGGTGAAAAAGACGACGACTGCGCGGAGCGCGGAGAAATCAAAACAACTGGACTGGTGGAAGAACGCCGTGATCTACGAGGTGTACCCGCGCAGCTTTCAGGACACGAATGGCGACGGGATCGGCGACCTGAACGGGATCACGAAGCGGCTCGACTACCTGAAGGAGTTGGGCGTGGATGCAATCTGGCTGACGCCCGTGTACCCGTCGCCGCACGTGGACTTTGGCTACGACATTTCGAACTACAAGGACATCGATCCGCAGTACGGCACGCTCGCTGATTTCGACCGCCTGGTGGCCCGGGCCAAGAGGCGCCACATCCGCATCATCATGGACATGGTGATGAACCACACCTCGGACCAGCACGAGTGGTTCCTTCAGTCGCGGTCGTCGCGCGACAATCCTTATCGCGACTGGTATTGCTGGCACGACGGCAAAGGCCAGACCGCAACCAATAGGGGCCAGCCGCCGAACAATTGGCAATCTCTGTTCGGCCACTCGGCCTGGCAATGGGATGAAAAGACGCGGCAGTACTACTACCACAAGTTCTACGTCGAGCAGCCGGACCTGAACTGGCACAACCCCGCCGTGCACGACGCCTTCAAGGAGATCATAGCCTTCTGGCTCAAACGCGGCGTGGGAGGGTTTCGTTTCGACGCGATTACCACGCTCTTTGAGGACCCGAGCCTGGCCGATGAGGGAGTGCGGCTGGACAAGGACGGCAAGCCGGTGATGAACGCATTCGGCGATCCGCAACTCGACGGCTCCAAAACCGACAACCAGCCCGGTGTGCACGAAGTCATCCAGGAGATGCGCGTTGAGGCGGACAAATTCATCACCACCGGCTTCCCCGGTACGCGCGTGCTGATCGGCGAGACCTACCTGCCCAACATCGGCGAGCTGAAGAAAATGTACGGTACGCCTGAGAAGCCGGAGTTTCACCTGCCGATGGACACGCAGGTGGGAATGATCAACAAGCTCGATGTGACGGAGTTTCGCCAAAGGCTGATCGACGCGGAGACGCATCTCAGCACAAATATTCCTCTGCTGCTCTTCGACAATCACGACAACCCGCGGATTGACGCGCGCTACGGCGACGGCGTACACGATGTGGACATTCAGCGCGCGATGGCAACGATCCTGTTGGCCAGCCGCGGCTCGGCCCTAGTCTACTATGGCGACGAGATCGGAATGATGACCACGCCACCGATGCGCAAGCGGGACGTGAAGGATCCGATCGGGATCATCGGTTGGCCGAAGGAGAAGGGCCGCGACGGCGAGCGCACGCCGATGCAGTGGGACGGAACCGCGAAAGCCGGATTCACCAGTGGCGCGCCGTGGCTGCCCGTGCCGCCAAGCGCAAAGACCATCAATGAGAGGGCTGAAGAAATCGATCCCAATTCGCTGCTCGCGTGGTACAAGGCGCTGATCCGGCTGAAGAAGACACTGCCGGCCCTGGAGAACGGCGCCAACATCATGCTCGACACGGAAAACACGAAGGTGCTGAGCTGGATGCGCCAGGCGACAGGCGCTCCGCAGGTCATCGTCAGCGTGAACTTTACGGCCAACCAGGAGATCGTCGACCTGACCCTGGGCGAAGCGGGCATGAGCCCAAGAGAATTGAAGACACTCCTGAAGACGCCAGGCGGACCGGACACTGTGGCGCTCAATCGGATTGTGCTGGGGCCGTACGGTGTGTATATCGGCGAGGTGCAGTGACGGGCCAGTCAATTCCCCTGCCCGAAGCACGAAGTTCATCAACCGCGCGTAAACTGGTGGCAGAATCCGAGCGCCATCAATTGAAGGATCGGCGATGAACGATCTGCCGAAACACGATTCCACCGATAAGCGCCGTCAGTATCGCGATGCTCGCTTCGCCATGCTGTTGTCGTTCATCGTGGGCGTGCTCATGCTTGCCGGAAAGATGACGGCTTACCTCTACACGGGCTCCTCCGCAATTTTTTCTGACGCCGCGGAATCGGTGGTGCATGTGGTGGCTGTGGCGTTTGCCGTCTTCAGCCTGTGGCTGAGCGCGCGGCCTGCTGTCGCGCATTTCCACTACGGCTACGAACGGATCACCTTCTTCTCCGCGGGCTTTGAAGGCGCGATGATCGTGCTCGCCGCGGGAAGCATCATTTACACCACGACGGAGAAATGGAAAAGCGGCCTGGCGCTGGAGCACCTGGGCCGCGGAGTCATCCTGATCGTCGCCGCCGGCGTGCTGAACGCTGTTTTGGGGTGGTATCTGCTGCGCATCGGCCGGCGGAATCATTCGCTGATTTTGGAGGCCGACGGAAAGCACGTGCTGGCTGACAGTTGGACCAGTTTTGGCGTCGTTGCCGGCCTGGCATTGGTGATGACGACAGGATGGAAGCCCTTCGATCCGCTGGTTGCTTATGCCGTGGCGGCAAACATTCTGTGGACAGGCGGTCGCTTGCTTTGGCGATCCTTCAAAGGGCTGCTCGACTACTCGGACCCCAAGGTCGGTCACCTGATTCGCGCGCGCCTCGACGCGCTTTGCCTTGATCTCGGCCTCGAATACCACGGCGTGCGCTTCCGCACCACGGGCTATCGGCAGATCATTGAAGTTCACCTTTTGTTTCCGGACAAGATGAGGCTGGGCGAAGCCCACCGGCTCGCGACTCAGGTGGAAGAGCAGCTTGCGCTCGACCTGGAGATGCCCGCGGAGGTGACAACCCATCTCGAGTCGCTGGAGGACCACTCCGAGGTCCATCACGTGGAACACTACACGGGGCGGCCCGATTGAGGCGCGGAACGGCCATCCGCCACCTGACGCCGCGGATTCCACAGTACGCATCGGGCATGCCCTAAGTCACACACATCATCCCGCGATCGATTCCACCAGCCGGTTCATTTCTTCTTCCTGCCGCTCGATCGACTCCACCAGCTTGAATTGTGTGCGGCAGCGGTCCAGGTTGTGCCCTTCGCGATGCACTTTGAAATACGTGTCGCCGGCCAGGAAGTCGGCGAGAAAACGAATGCCGATTTCGAATGTGATCAGCTTGCCTGAGAAGGCCAGATGTTTTCTTTCCGCGGCTGTCAGGAACGCGCCCGCCGATTCAAGGTAGCCGCGAACCAGCGCCTCGAACATCGGAAACTGCATGGTCACCTGTGATAGATCCTGTTCGTCCTCCTTCGCCGGACTGGTCGTGGTCCGCACCATGTCGCCGAAGTCGTAAAGCGCCAGGCCGGGCATCACGGTGTCGAGATCGATCACGCAGACGGCTTCGCCGGTTTTGTCGTCGAGCAGCACGTTATTGAACTTGGTGTCGTTGTGCGTAATGCGCTCGGGGAGATCGGCGTCGAGGAGAATGCCAGTGATGGATTGGCGCGAGCGGGCGAACTCGATCTCCGGCTTGGCGAGCGCGGCGCGGCCGGCAGCGTCCGCGGCGATTGCCTGTTCCAGCGCGGCGAAGCGCTCGGGTGTGTTGTGAAAATCTGGAATCGTCTCGTGCAGGCGCGGCGGGGGTAGGCTGGCAAGATGCTGCTGGAAGCTGCCGAAGGCGCGCGCGGCCTGGAACGCTTGATCGGAAGACGTCGCGGTTTCATAGGTGCGCGCGTTTTCAATGAAGCAATAGGCACGCCACGTTTCTCCCTGCGCATCTACATGCCATTTGCGCCCATCGCGCGTGGAAACAAGCTGAAGCGCGCGGCGGGCACTGTCAGGCTGGCCTGCAGCCTGCGCGGCCAGATGCGCCGTCACGCGTTTGACATTTTGCATCACAGCGACAGGATCGCGAAAGACGCGGCGGTTGATGTGCTGCAGAATGTAGCGAACCGGCGCGCCCTGCGCTTCGCAGGTGACGAGATAGGTGTCGTTGATGTGGCCGCCACCATGCGGCGTCAGGCCCAGGACTCCGCCGTGGAATTCGAATTCGCTTGCCGCGGCGTGGGCGTCGAGCCGTCCGCTCATGACCAGAGGCTTTCGGGATAGAGACCATCGGCAATCAGGCGGCGGATGCTCTCGACAACGCGGGGCCGGTCCTCGCGATAAGTGACGCCGAACCAGGAATCGCGCGAGTGCAGCACTTTGACCCGGGCCCGCCCGGCGCGAACCAGCTCGCCGACGGTGTTGGGAATGTAGCACTCCGACTTCAAATCGGTTGAATTGCCCTCAAGGAACTTTTCGAAGCGCTCGCGCAGTTGATCGAAGACCGGGGGCGTGAATCCCCACATGTTCATCGAGACCGGTTCGTCGCCGGTCAATTTCGTTACTGTTCCGGCCGCGTCGGTGTTGCGCGCGCCGTTTCCGTCGCGTTCAACCTTGGTGAGCTCAACGATGTGCTCGAGGTAGCCGTCGCCGGAAACCTGGCAGACCCCGCGCGCCACAGAGCCGAAGTCTGAGAGCGTGTTGCGCAGGACGAAGCCGACCATGGAGTAGTCGGGCGAGCCGGAAGTCAGGTGCCCGGCCAGCGAGCGGTAGCCGTCCGCGCCGTAGAAGTCGTCGGCATTGATGGCTGCAAAAGGCTCGTGGATTGCGTCTGCAGCGAGCAGGATGGCCTGCGTGGTGCCCCACGGCTTGGTGCGGCCCGCAGGTACGGCAAAGCGCGGAGGAATGTCTTCGAGGGCCTGAAAGACGTAGTCGACCGCAACGCGTTTTTCAAACCGCGCGCCAACAATCTCGCGGAACTGCTGCTCGATGTCTCTGCGGATGACGAAGACCAGCTTGCCGAAGCCCGCGCGGAGAGCGTCGAAGATTGAGTAGTCGATGATGGTTTCGCCGGCGGGGCCAACAGGGTCGATTTGCTTGAGGCCGCCGTAGCGGCTGCCCATTCCGGCAGCAAGAACAAGCAGCGCGGGAGAGGATGTGGGAGTCATCAATCAGGCCTTTTCGAGTGGGTTAATCCAATCGAATGGTACAACACGGGGGGCTGGGGAACGACAGTGGATAAGAGACCATGGGCAGCGGCGCAAAGGGTCTGCTAGAGTGGGTTGCCATGAGAATTTTCAACCTTTGCCGGCCGTTTCTTTCCACTTCGCTTCTGGCCGCGCTCGGATTTTGCAGCGCAACGCTTATTGTTCCCGCGCAGACGCCGCCTGCGCAAAACCCGCTGCCGCCCGTGCCGGATTGGGCGCTGCCCGGCTCGGCGACTCATCAACAGGTGGCGCCGCCCGCGGACTTTCACCGGCCGAGTACAAACTTCGATGCGCCGATTGGAATTCTCGATGGCCAATCGGACGTTGGCAGCGCGCTGGTGCCCGGGAGCGCAAGCTACGATGCCGCGACGGGGCAGTACACCATCAATTCCGCCGGGTACAACATCTGGTACACGCGCGACGAATTCCGCTTCCTGTGGAAGCGCATGTCGGGCGATGCATCGCTGGCAGCGGATGTCAACTTCCCCGATCCGAAGGGCTATGGCGATCGCAAGGTCGTGCTCATGATCCGGCAAAACCTCGACGACGATTCGAAGGCAGCGATGGTGGCCGAACACGGCGCGGGAATGGTGCACCTGGCGTGGCGGCCGGAGCGCGACGCGCGCGTCACCGACATGGAGTTTCGAATCGGGGGGCGCGGCCGACCGGGTGGCGCAAGTCCTGACAGCCTTGTGACGATCGGCGCCAAACGCATCGGGATCGAAAAGCGCGGCGACGAGTTTTCCATCTGGCTAAGCCTCGATGGAGAGCCGATGCACCAGTTCGGTCCGCCGATCAAGCTGCACCTGGACGCGCCGTTTTATGTCGGCATCGGGTTCTGCTCGCACCAGCCGGAGACGGTGGACACGGCAGTGCTGTCGAAAGTGGTGCTGGAGAGTGCAGCGGGAAAAGTCCAGTAAGTGCCACAAAGGAAAGGAAAACTAGACAATTATGGTTATATCGACTATAATTCTAGTCTGAATTGGCGGAGGAAGTAGAGATGGCTAGCTGGCAGGTGCAGGAGGCGAAGACGCGGCTGAGCGAAGTGATCCAGCAGGCTCACAGCAAGGGGCCCCAGATCATCACGCGGCATGGCGCCGAGCGGGCCGTGGTCTTGTCGATCGGCGACTTCCGTGCCTTGACGGCGCACAAGCCCGGGCTGAAGGAGTACCTGTTGAGCGGGCCAAAGGTGGACGATTTTGAGATTGAGTCCGACCGCGATACGGGCCGCGAGATCGCGCTGTGAGCCCGGCGCCTGCCTACCTGCTCGACACCAATGTCCTGAGCGAAACGCGCAAGAAAAGGGCCGACCCGGGAGTAATGGCCTTTCTCGAAGCGGCCGACTCCGATTCGCTTTTTATGAGCGTGCTGACGATTGGCGAGCTGCGCAAGGGCGTCGCTGCCAGAATGCGCGCCGACCCGGCCGCCGCGAAAAGCCTGTCGGCGTGGGTCGAGGGGCTGGAATTCGGCTTTGCCGACCGCATTCTCGGCATCGACGCGGCCACCGCGCGGCGGTGGGGCGACTGGTCGGGCGATCGTCCGCGACCGGTTGTCGATACGCTGCTCGCCGCGACCGCTGTCGAACACGGACTGATCTTTGTCACTCGGAATACGCGCGATGTGGAAGGAATTCCGGTGAAAACGCACAACCCGTGGACTGGATAGATCCGGGGACTCATCTTGCTCTGTGAGAGGTCTTGTGCGCGGCGGCCAGCGACGCTCGCACCTTAGCGGCGGATACGGCGCGCGTGGGGTTGGCCTTCATGGCTTTGTAAGCAGGCGCCACCTGTTCGCGCAGCCAATCGTTGAGTGCCCGCTTATGGAGTTGGAGCGCCCGCAGCCCATCTCGGATCACTTCGCTTTCCGAGGCATACTCGCCCGATTCGACCTTGGTGCGGACCAACTCGGCCATCTTGTGATTGAGGGTAATGCTGAACTGCCTCGTTAAGCGCATGGCTTGGCTCCAAGTCAGCGGAGAAACGCCGCAAGCCTTTCGCGGATATAACTTGGCTTGCGGGTCCAGCACTCCCAAACGACAAGAACCTTCCACCCGTCCATTCGAAGGGCGCTAATGTGCTCGCGGTCTCTCTGAACGTTTCTTTCGCGTTTGTGGTTCCAATATTGGACGTTTGTGACAGGTGAGATGCGTCCATGGAGGCAGCTGTGTGAATGCCAAAAGCAGCCGTGAACAAAGATTATCTTGCGGCGCGAGGCAAAAACGAGGTCCGGCTTTCCCGGCAGCGTCTTCAAGTGTAGGGCGTAACGGTAACCCATGGAGTGGGCTAGCTTTCTGACGATCATCTCCGGCGCTGTGTTCTTCCCGCCGACGGAACGCATACATGCGCTGCGTTGTTCCGCAGTAAGTGAGTCCGCCATCTAGTCTCCAATCCCCGCGTTGGGCGGTAGGGCATACTCAACTAACCCTTTTGTGGGTCGGCATTGTTAGTGGCCAGATCGGGGAAGGCCACCTCCCCGTCAATAAGGGTCATCAGAAGTGTTCCGTTCTCCTTTACAAAACCATAGGGGACATTCTTCCGGTACCGCTGCGGGTAGGGATCAGGATATTGCTCTCTCCATTTCTCGAAGAACTCCCTCATCTTTGAACCGTGTAGATAGCGGAGGTGTACCTCTTTCAGATTTTCAAAATACTCGAAGAAAAGGTGGCCGACCTTGGCATCCTTTGCCAACTTATCGAGCCCCGTATTCCTGTGATATTGGTACTCATAGCTCGCGCCTTGCTTGGCCGATTTGACCTCATAGTTCGCAAGATCAATTCCCGCTCCGAACTTACGCCCCAGGTCCTTCACCAGCATGGAAGCAAATACTTCCCAGTCGGATGACATCGCGATGGACCCCGGCGGAATCCTGCGAGCTCCATAGAGCCGGAGCTTGCCTTGAAGCGGGCCATACATATACGCATGGAAGAACATTAAGGATTTTTCGAAGTCGAGATTCGTCGGAGGGGCTCCGAATTGAGGCAATTCTGGCATCGATTTCTTAACGTGTCCAACCACTATGCCGCGCTTCTTGATGCAGAATCTGGTAAGTCGATGCTTCTCGATCGTGCGGCAAGCGGCGCTAGAAGGTAGCGCGCGAGCCATCGGGTAACGGGCACAACGACAGCATCTCCCATCGCACGGTAGCCGTCGTTATAAGAGCCAATCAGTCGGTAGGTGTCCGGAGCTCCCATTAGTCTCGCGCACTCCCTAACTGTCATTAGTCGTGAACGAACTGTTCCGTTATCAACGAGAATCACTGTCTGCCGGCTGCTGCCGCCGTTCGGGGTCCGTAAGCATCCAGCAACACCATCGAAACGAATTTCCAAGCGCTGGATCGGGTTGCCGTTTTCGTCAGGCCTCGTTCGGCGATAGGCGGTGCCTGCGAAAAACGTCTTTGCCCTTTTGGCCGCTTCGAGCTTTCTTTTGTTTACGAGTGAGAGCATAGTGCAAAGTTCCTTGGTCTTGACAGGTGGGTCGCAAGGAACGTCGCGCTCACAAAGGTCACCGAATGCCCGTCTCCTCCGGTTTTGTTGGGGAACAGACCACCAAATCCAATTGGGGTCGTTCACTGTAAAGGCAGCCCGAACGAGGCCGGCAGGGTGAAATGGTGCTGAAGGGAACTGCTGGGTCAGTCCATCAAGCGGAAGCTCCTCGGACGCGGCGATTATGAATGCTCTCGGCCGGCTCTGCGGCACGAAATCCTTGGCATCGATAACAACCGCACCCAATCGGTAGCCGAGGTCGCGAAGCGCCCTGTAGGCGAGTCGAAAATGCTTGCCCTGGTCGGCCACTATGAAGCCGACGACATTTTCTGCGACAAGAACGGAGGGGCGCTTGCCACTTCCATCCAACTCCTTCAGGACACGCACCCATTCCCAGAAAAGGCCCGATCTTGTCCCAGAATGCATTCCTTCAAGGTTGCCAGCAAGAGAGAGATCCTGGCAGGGAAACGAGGCCCAAGCCAAGTCAACCGCTGGAAGGTTCCTCCCTTTCACAATCTCGATATTCCCGAGACGGAAATTGCCTCCAGAGTGATTCGCTTCATAGATTTCCTGCTTTTTCGCGCAGTTGTCGTTCGCCCAGAGCGTTTCAAACTCGGGTTCCAGCCCCAGTCCAACAAGGCCGCTTCCGGCGAAAAAGTCCAACGCTGTATACATCGCTATGAGCGAATCTAGCAGCGCCGCAATAGCAGAGTCAAAGGAAAAGGCCGCGGATGAACCCTAGGGCAAATGTGGGAATGTGGGTTCCAATTCGGTCATGACCGTCATTGCCTTCGCTCTGCCCTGCGTGTTTGACTGGTTGCCGGAAGGTGAGCGGCGCTTATGGCATACGTTCTTGCGTTGGACCAGGGAACTACGAGCTCGCGGGCGATCCTGTTCGATGCGGCCGGCGCGATTGCGGCCGTAGCGCAGAAGGAACTCCAGCAGTTCTACCCGCAGGCGGGGTGGGTGGAGCACGATCCGGCGGAGATCCTCACCAGCCAGCTCTCCTGCGCCCGAGAAGTTCTTGCGCAAATGGAAGCGCTGGGCAAAGTGAGTGCGCGGCCTCGCGATGTGGCGGCGATCGGCATCACTAACCAGCGCGAAACTGTCATTGTCTGGGATCGCGCGACGGGGAAGGCAATTCATCCGGCGATCGTTTGGCAGGACCGTCGCACAGCGGCGCAGTGCAAGGCGCTCGAAGACAGCGGAGCCGGAGAAATGGTCTCGTCTAAAACCGGCCTCGTGCTTGATCCCTATTTCTCCGCGACTAAGGTGAAGTGGATCCTCGACAACGTAGACGGCGCGCGCGCGCGTGCTGAGCGCGGCGAGCTGGCCTTCGGAACCGTTGACAGTTGGCTCGTGTGGCGCCTGACCAGCGGCCACAAGCACGTGACCGATGTGACCAACGCCTCGCGCACGCTGCTTTTCAATGTTGTAAAGGGTGAGTGGGACCAGGAACTGCTGAAGCTCTTCGGAATTCCCGAAAGCATGTTGCCTGAAGTTGTGTGGTCCTCGGAGCGCGTGGGCGAGGTGACGACGACACTGGGCCCCGCTCCGGATCTTGTCGGCGTGGCGATTGCGGGCATTGCCGGCGATCAGCAGGCGGCGCTCTTCGGCCAATTGTGCTGGAGCGCGGGCGAGGCCAAGAACACCTACGGAACAGGATGCTTTTTGCTGCAGAACATCGGCACGGAGTTCATGCGGTCGAAGCACAAGCTGATTACGACAGTGGCGGCGAGCGCGCAGAAGCGGCTTGAGTACGCGTTCGAAGGCAGCATTTTCATTGGCGGCGCGGTGGTACAGTGGCTGCGCGACAATTTGAAATTGATTGCGACCTCGGCGGATGTAGAGGCGCTCGCTGCGAGCGTGCCGGACACAGGCGGAGTGGTCTTTGTGCCGGCGTTTGTGGGCCTCGGCGCGCCGCACTGGGACGCGCACGCGGCGGGCATGCTGATCGGCCTCAGGCGCGACACCGGGCCGGGGCAGATTGCGCGTGCGGCGCTTGAGGCCATCGCGTTCCAGGTGGCTGACGTACTGGAGGCAGTGCACAGCGAGACGGGTGCGCCGCTGCAAGCTCTGAGAGTCGACGGCGGCGCAGCGGTCAACGATCTTCTGATGCAGTTCCAGGCCGATGTGCTGGGCGTTCCGGTAGTACGTCCGCGCGTGACGGAGACGACGGCGCTGGGCGCGGCCTATTTGGCCGGACTCGCAACGGGCTTTTGGGCCAGTCCCGATGCGCTGCGCGCCGAGCGCAAGGGCGACGTGCGCTTTGAGCCGAAGATGGACGCGACTGAACGATCCGAGCGGCGCGGACGCTGGCAGAAGGCCGTCGAGCGAGCCAAGGCATGGACCGCGTAGAAGTCTCGACCGCGCAGTAGTCTCGATGAATCCGGCTGCGAACGTGTGTTGATGCAAATTTGTTCCGATCGTTGGTTAGGAGTTTTAGGGTTGTGAATCTGTTTCGAGGCTTACGGCCGCTCCAGCGCACAGGCGCTCTACGCGATGCGCTCGCCGGCGTCGCGATGGCGGCGATGGACATCCCGCAGGTGCTGGGATACAGCAAGATTGCGGGAATGCCCGTGGTGACGGGACTTTATTCGCTGCTGCTGCCGCTGGTGGCGTTTGCAGCCTTCGGCTCATCGCGCTACCTGGTGGTGGCGGCGGACTCGGCAACGGCGGCAATTTTTGCTGATGGAGTGTCGGGCACGGCAACGCCGGCCGGGGCGCGTTATATCGCTCTGGCGGCGATTGTCGCGGTGCTGACCGCGGCAATTCTGCTGCTGGCGCGATTGCTGCGCTTGGGGTTTATCGCGGATTTTCTTTCGCGGACCGTTCTGGCAGGTTTTCTTACCGGCGTCGGCTTTCAAGTGGGAATCTCCGTGCTGAGCGAAATGTTTGGTGTGGCCGTGGATTCGCACCGGCCGGTGGTGCAGATTTGGGAGGTGGTTCGCGGATTGCCGCGCGCGAATCCGCCCACGGTTGTACTTTCCGCCTCAGTGCTGACGTTTGTTCTGCTGCTGCGGCGCTTCGCCCCGAAGGTGCCGGGAGCGCTGGTGGCCGTTGTGGCCGCGATTGCGGCGAGCGCGGCGTGGAATTTTGCGGGACACGGGATTGCGACCATTGGGCCCGTGGTTGGCGGTCTACCGCACCTGGGATTGATGGCGCTGCTCAGCCTGCGCGAAATGAACCGTAAGGAAGTGGAGTTGCTGCTCACAGTGTCGGCCTCGTGCGCCGTGATGATTCTTACGCAGAGCGCGGCGACCGCACGGATTTATGCAGCGAAACATTACGAGAAAGTGGACGAGAATATCGATCTGTATGGGCTTTCGGCTGCGAATGCCGCGGCGGCGCTGAGCGGCGGGTTTGTGGTGAATGGAAGCCCCACGCAGACGGCGATGATGGAAGACGCCGGCGGGAAGAGCCAGATGGCGCAGGTGGCGACGGCGGTCGTAGTGGGTGTGGTGCTGCTGTTTCTCACCGGGCCTCTGCAGCATTTGCCCACATGTGTACTGGGCGTGCTGGTGTTCCTGGTCGCGCTTCGGCTCATCGATTTGGGTGAGCTGCGGAAAATCCTGGCGGAGAGCCCTCAGGAATACGCGCTGGCAGTGATGACGGCGGTGGTCGTGGTTCTGGTGGGAGTGGAAGAAGGAATCGTGCTGGCGATGGTGGTATCACTTCTCCGCGTCGTCCGGCACGATTATCACCCGCATAGCGGCGTGCTGCAGGCAAACCCGGACGGAAGCTGGAATCTCGCGCCGGCCGCGCCGCATGTGGTCACCGAGCCCGGGCTGGTGCTCTACCGGTTTGGCGCCGAGCTTTTCTATGCGAATGCCGGGCGATTTCTCGAAGAGATTACGCAAGTTGTGCAGCCGATGCCCTCAGCCGTGAAGTGGGTGGTGGTCGATGCGGAGGCGATGACGCACCTGGATTACACCGCTGCGCGCATCTTGCAGGTGTTGAAGAAGAGCCTCACGGAAGCTGGAGTGGAGCTGGCGTTCGCGCGCGTGCCATGGGACCTGAAATCCGACTTCGATCGGCATCACGTGACGGAGGCGATCGGGCCGGGCTGGCTATTCAACCGGCTGCACGATGCAATCGCGGCGTTTGAAGCGTCGGCGAAGCCGTCGGAAGCCTGAGGGCGCGATTGGGATTCTGCAGATACATCGCGATTCGTCCCAACCGGGCAGTCGCTTGATCTCAGCCCGTCAGCCGATCTCCTGGCTCCAGCTTTCCAGCGTCTTCTTGAACTCGAGCATGAACTTGCCGCCATCGGCACCGTCGATAAGGCGATGATCGAAGCCGAGGCAGAAGTATTGCGTCGACCGAATCGCAATCGAGTCGTTGCCTTCGGCGTCGGTCAGGACAGCCGGTTCCTTGCGCAGGCCGCCGACGGCGAGGATCGCGGCTTCGGGCTGGTTGATGATGGGCATGCCGTACTCGCCGCCGAATGCGCCCGCGTTCGTAAGGGTGAATGTCGATCCGCCGACCTCATCGGGCAAGAGTTTTTTGGAGCGGGCGCGGAGGGCGAGATCCGCGATGGAGCGCGCGAGATCGGCGAAGCTGCGCTGCTCTGCGTGGCGAATGACGGGCACGATGAGCCCCCAGTCGAGAGCCACGGCGATACCAAGATCAATAGACCGGTGGTAGCGAATGGCCAGCCCCTGGGCGGTGCTTTCAAGCGAAGCGTTGACGATGGGGCAGCGGCGCAGCGCGGCAACTGCTGCGGCGGCGATGAAGGGCATGAAGGTGAGCTTGATGTGGTGGCGATGCTCGAAGGTAGCCTTGTGCTGCTCGCGCAGCCGCGCGATGCGTGTCATGTCGACCTTGTAGACGGTGTGGACGTGAGGGCTGATGCGTCGGCTCTCCACCATGCGTTCGGCGATGATGGCCCTCATGCGGGTGAGAGGCACGGGATCGGCCGGTAGTGTTGCAAGATCGGGCGGCGCCACCTGCGCCACCTGCGGTGGCAACTGCGTTGCGGCAGACCTTTGGACTGGCTGTTGTGCCGATGGAGAGCTCGCGGCGCGTAAGACGTCTTCCTTCGTAATGCGGCCTTCCGAGCCCGTGCCTGCGATGCGACCGAGTTCGAGGCCGTGCTCCTTGGCGATGCGGCGGGCGAGCGGCGAAGACCGGATGCGACGACCCGCCGCGACCGAAAGAGCGGGGACCACGGCCGTGTCAGCTGCGGGCGCGGCAACCTGCGCTTTCGGCGGCGCCTGCGGAATGATGGATTTCGCCGCCGGTGCAGGCGCGGCAATCTTTGAGCCGGCTTCGCCAATCACCGCGACGACAGTATTGACCTCGACAGTAGCGCCTTCCGGAAAGCGGATCTCAGCCAGCACTCCGGCGACTGATGACGGAATCTCGGCGTCCACCTTATCAGTGGAGATCTCGAAGAGCGGCTCATCAATTGCGACGGTGTCTCCGACAGCCTTGAGCCATTTCGTGATCGTGCCCTCGAAGATCGACTCGCCCATCTGGGGCATGATGATTTCCGTCGGCATGCATTCCTCTCTTCGCGGTCCGGTGGGCGCCAAAATTTCCTGGGCGCGCCGCGTCAGTCTCCTGCCGGATTATAAATCGCGGGCGCTATGAAACCGACGGGCGCGCTCAGGCAGAAATCGGACGGCCTTTGTTGTGGCGCAAACGCTCAATCTCGGGCGGAATCTGGAGCGGCGTATCTTCTGCGGGAAATTGGCGCGCGGGTGAATCAGGTGCGGCGTCGGCCAGCGCGCGAAGGGCGTCGAGGCTTTCGACTGGCGCGACCGGTTCATCGAAGACGAGGCCGAACTCGCGAGCAGCCAAGTGGGCGAGGGATTCGAGGTTGGGCAGGCTTTTCGCATCGGCGACTTCCCTTTCGAGACTCGTCACGGGGCGGTCGGTGATGCCGCAGGGATTGATGAGGGTAAAGTCGCGCAGATCGGTGGTGACGTTGAACGCGAAGCCGTGGGAAGTGACACCGCGGGCGACGTGAATGCCGATGGCGGCGATCTTGCGTTCTCGTCCCGCGGGCGGCAGCGTTTTAGAAGAGAGTTGTGGCGAATCGCACGTTTGGCTTCCCTCCGCGGGGCCGGAGGGAAGCCCGCACCACACGCCTGTTAATCCGCAGATGCGTCCGGCACTCACGCCAAACTCGCCGCAAAGGCGGATGAGCGCTTCTTCAATGAGGCGAACGAAGTCGACCGGCCCGAGCCGATTGCGGCCGCTAGGGTTGCGCAGGCTGCGCAGATCGAAAATGGGGTAGCCGATGAGCTGGCCGGGGCCGTGGTAGGTGACGTCGCCACCGCGGTTGATCTCGTGCAGCGTGACTCCGCGTGTGGCCAAGAGTTCGTCCGACGCTAGAATATTGGCTCGCTTGGCATTGCGGCCCAATGTCAGCACGGGCGGATGCTCGAGGAGCAGAAGCACGTTGCCGATGCGGCTCACGGTGCGCAACGAGACAAGCTCTTGCTGCAGGCGAAGCGCCTCGCCGTACTCCACGCGGCCGAGATAGATGTACTGGATCATCCCTTACTGCGATTGTAGCGAGGCGGCGAGGCGCGGATCGCGCTACTTCATCGGATCAACGAGCGCCTGGTCGACAAGCGCATGCACGCGGTAGAGCAGGTCGTGATTGTGCCGGCTGGTCCGGCGCTGGATCATGCCGACGAAGACGATGTCGTTTGCGGGATCGGCCCAGAACCAGGTGCCAGCAGCGCCGTCCCAGAAGAATGTGCCCTTGCCGTCGGAGAGATCGGCCAGCGGCGGATCGTAAACGACCGCGCAGTCGTAGCCGTAGCCGAAGCCGGGACGCATGATGTGCTGGCCGATGCCGAACTGGCCGGTGAGCAGCGCTGCTGGCAGATGGTTGGAAGTCATCAGCTTGACCGTGGCCGGCGCGAGGATGCGTGTACCGCCCAACTGGCCGCCATTCAGGAGCATCTGCGCGAAGCGGTAGTAATCCTCGGTAGTCGAAACGAGGCCGCCGCCGCCCGATGGATTGGTGGGCTGGGTGGCATAGTCGTCGGGGATTCCATTGGTCGTGGCTTCGGCGACCAGCTCGCCGTTTGCCTCGCGGTAGCCGGCAGCAAAGCGCGGGCGTTTATCGGCCGGGACAAAGAAGCCCGCGTCCGTCATTCCCAGCGGCATAAAGATGTGGTCGCGCATGAAGTCGGGAAGCGACTGCCCGGAGAGCTTTTCAACGATGTAGCCCTGGATATCCATCGACGGGCTGTAGACCCAATGCGTGCCGGGTTGATAGAGCAGCGGAGCCTGCGCCAGGCGTTCGATCCGCTCCTGAAGGTCCTTCGCGCCATCCAGCTTCAGGTCGTGGACCATCTTGTCGACAGGCGTGTCGTTGTCGCCATACGTGAAGCCGGCGGTGTGCGTCATCAGCTCGTGCATGGTCGGCGCGTGGTCGGGGTCGGCCAGGAGCATCTTGCCATTGGCGTCGAAGCCGTTGAAGACCTTGAGGTGCGCGAACTCGGGGATGTACTTCGAGATTGGGTCCGACGGCAGCCACTTGCCCTCTTCGTAAAGGATCATCATCGCGACCCCGGTCACGGGCTTCGTCATCGAGTAGTCGCGGAAGATTGTGTCCTTGGTCATCGGCGTTGCCGTGGACATGTCGCGCATGCCGTAGGTGCGGTAGTCCACGATCTTGCCGTGGCGCGCGAGGAGGGTGACGGCGCCGGCCAGATGCTTCTGATCGATCTCCTCCTGGATGACCGCGTGGAGACGGTCCAATCGCTCAGAAGAAAAGCCAACTGACTCGGGCTTAACGGGGGTCATGTCGATCTTCGGAGCCGGGGCCGGAGCTGAGCCCGAATCGGGGGCGGGCTGCTGCGCGCGCCCGGTGAACGAGCCTGCAATGAAAAGAAGCGCGATAAGGGCGGAGGCGATAGGAAGCGATGCGGCCATTCTCGTGGGAATCCTTTGAGCGATGGGTTTGCGAGGTGAGTCGTCCGGGAATCTTTATAGCAGATGCGCCGGAGCCGGTCCCGGTTGAACCAACGTAACGGTGAAGGGAATCCCGATTCGGGGTACACTAGAGGCTGGCAGGAGGACCGGGCGGTCGCTGCCGGAAGTCCTTGCGCAAGCAGGGGTTGCCGGGAGAGGAAAGTCCGAACTCCGCAGGGCAGTGTGCCGGATAACGTCCGGGACGCGGGCTTTAAGGTCCGTGGACGGCTAGTGCCACAGAAAACATACCGCCCGGTCGTTCGCGCTTCGACACGGACGATTGGCCGGAAGGGCTTAGGCCTCGACGGCCAGTCCGGGTAAGGGTGAAAAGGTGCGGTAAGAGCGCACCGCTCCGTCAGTAATGGCGGAGGCAGGGTAAACCCCACACGGAGCAAGACCAAATAGGGAGGGAAACCGGGGCCAAGAGCCAGGCGCCGGTTGCGCATCGGCCCGATGCGGCAAGGCAGCTCGAGCAATCGCCGGAACCTCCGGGTAGGTCGCTGATGAGCGTTCGCGGCAACGCGGCGCCTAGAGGAATGACCGCATAGAACAGAATTCGGCTTACGAGTCCTTTTGCCGAATGCTGGGGTCCCCGACGACAGGTCTTCGTCGTTGGGGTAGCCTGACGACAGCCCCGGTTGGGTCCAAGCCCGGCCGGGGCTGGCCATTTTGTGGGCACGGCGGCACACGTAGGCGTACCAAGGCTTCGGGTAGCGGCTGGAGCAGCGACGGCCAGTCGAGCCATTGCGGCAGTGCGGCGTCTCTTGAGTAGTCAGGCAGATTTCCCGAGCGCGACCTCAGCGAACTGATGGGTTTCGATGATCCTCTCGGAGTATTGGCGAATTTTTTCGCCGACCCCGATTACCGTCTGGTCAACGCAGACACAGTAGACCTGAATATCCCCTTCTTTCGGGCCGGCCGGCGTGCCGCGCACAACATTGAACATTTTGCGGGCACTCTCAAGAAAGTCCTTGTGAACCGGGCGTCCATTCGGCGTGTGGCCTTGGGCTAACGAGAGGGCTGAATCGACGACCGCATGAGCCTCTTTGGAGCTGCACGTGTGTTCCCAGACGTCCCAAACACCATTCTTGAACTGTTCGGCAAAGACAATAATCTTCATCCATGTCCATCCTGAGCAAGGAGAATGATGCTTTCGCCGAAGCCGCTGGCCAAAGGATTCTTGATTGTTGGTTTGGGGCCCTTTAACCTTTTGGCTCGCCGACCGGCTCTAGCATGCCTTGCAAGGTTTCAGTACCGGGAAACAGACGCTTGGGAAAAACTGGTTCGAACCAAGTCTAGGGCACCCATCATGATGCATCAATGCGACGAAAGGGTTATCCGAAAGCCCCGAAAGACTCACAAACTCTTAAGCCTGCTCTGGGTTCTGCCTTCTGAAGGGGCCTATCCCCGTTCCGCTGCTAGCATCAGACTTATGTTGCGCGTGAAGCGTTTGGAAGTTGGTGCGCGGGCGCCTGTAGTGGCGCATCCGGGCGAGGACCTGGGCTATGACCTGTTTGCGCTGGAGGGCATCGTGCTCGGGGCTCGAGCCACGGTCAAGGTGCGGACGGGAATTGCCGTGGAGGCGCGCGATCCCCAGACGGGCGCTCCACTGGGGCTGCTGGTGCGCGACCGCTCGTCGATGGCGGCGCGGGGGATCGCTACGACCGGCGGCGTGATCGACTCGGGCTACCGTGGCGAAATTCTGGTGGTGATGACCAACCTCGGCGATGCGGCCGTCGAATTACACGCGGGGGAGAAGATCGCGCAGATGGTTCCGGTGCCCGTTCTCACTGGTCTCGTCCAAGAAGTCGAAACACTGGAAGTGTCTGTGCGCGCGGCAAAGGGTTTTGGCAGCACCGGCCGCTGATTTCTCGCGCCGGAACCCCGAATCGGGCGTTTGCGTATCATGAAAGCAGATCATGCCATTCGGTGAGGCCTTCAAACTCGCGTTGCAATCGCTGTGGGCAAACAAGATGCGCACCATTCTTACCTTGATTTGTGTGATCATCGCTGTGTCTTCGGTGATCATGGTGATCACGCTCACCAACGGGGCCAAGCAGTTTGTCACGTCGAAGATCAACACTTATGGCGCGGCCGTCATCACGGTCAGCAAGATGCCTGAGACGTTCATGACCATTGAGGAGTACGTCGAATTTCAGAAGCGCAAGGACGTCACCTACGACGACTATCGCGCGATTCTCGACGAGTGCCGCTCCTGCGCTTCGGTGGGCGCGCAGCGCGACACTACCGGCAAAGTTGTGCGCGGAACGCAGTCCACGACGGACACGGACATTCGCGGCTGGACCTGGACCATGCCGCCGATTTCGAATCTCAACATTGTATTGGGCCGGTCGTTTACCGAGATGGAGGATCAGCACTCGGCGCATGTAGCCATCGTCGGCTCCGACATTGTGGACAACGTGCTCGGCGCCGGCGATCCGCTCGGCAAAGAGATTCGCGTCGACGGCGCGCCGTACACCGTGATTGGCGTGGGTGAGAGCCAGGGCAAGATGTTTGGCCGCAGCATGGACAACTGGGTGGCGATTCCCCTCACGACTTTTCTTGAGGCATACGGGTCCAACCAGAGCCTGCAGATTCTCGTGAATTCGGGCGGAGGAGGAGCCGTGATGGAGGCGGTCAGCGACGAGCTGCGCGTTATTCTTCGCACGCGGCGTCATCTCGCACCAGGCACTGCCGACGCATTCTCCATCGATTCCAGCGCGACCTTCGGGAATCTGCTAGTGAGTATTTTGAACAATTTTGGCGCCGTAGTCGTTGCCATCGCCGCGGTTGCGCTGGTCATCAGCGGCATTGTGATCATGAACATCATGCTGGTGAGCGTGACGGAACGGACGCGGGAGATTGGCGTGCGCAAAGCGCTGGGCGCGCGGCGCCGCGACATCCTGCTCCAGTTCCTTATCGAATCGGCGGTCATTGCTGCGCTGGGCGGAATCATCGGCGTCGTGATCGGTATCTCCGGGGCCAAGCTCGTTACCCTGGTCATTGCCTTCCCGTCGGTTGTGGCGCTCTGGTCCATCCTGGTCGCGCTTTTTGTGGCCACCGCCGTGGGATTATTCTTCGGAGTTTATCCTGCGTACAAAGCCAGCGCTCTTGACCCGATCACTGCGCTTCGCGCGGAGATGTAAATGCATCCTCGACTTGCTCGACAAACAGGAATCCGAATAACTGTGAACTAAGAACTGCCTTATGCGAGCCATTGGCCAATCCGGAGAAGCAGTCAAACTCGCACTGGACACGCTGCGAAAGAACAAGCTGCGCTCCGGGCTCACCATCCTCGGCATCTCCATCGGGATTTCGACTGTGATCCTGATCTCTTCCGCAATTAACGGCCTGAACTCCAACATCGATCATTTTGTGAGCACGCTGGGCACCAACGATTTGTGGATCTTCCAGTTTGAGCCGTTTGGCCACCGGCCCACGACCGAGGAGCTGAATCGCAAAAAGCTCACTTACGAAGACGGCGTGGCAATGCGCAGCCTGCCGCATGTGATCGCTGTCGATCCGGAGCTGACTTACCAGAACTTTCAGACGGGCCTGGGTAGCGTTGCCATGAAGGCCGGCACGCACAAAATCCAAAATACGATCATCTATGGCAGCACCGAGGCCGTGACGCAAGTGGTCAGCGTGAACTTGAAGGAAGGCCGCATGTGGACGGAATCGGAGGCGGAGCACAGTAACAATGTGGTCGTTCTCGGTCACGATTCCGCCGAGAATCTCTTCCCGGACAAGTCGCCGCTGGGACAGGACGTGGAGTGCGAAGGCGATGTCTTCACCGTCATCGGCGTGCTTGATCCGCAACCGCAACCGTTCGGCAGCGGGCGAAACACTGCGGACAATTCAGCCTATTTTCCGCTGGGGACTTTCAGAAAGATTCATCCGGAGATCCTCGACTACTGGATTGTGGCGCGATACGACAACCCAGCCAACAAAGCTCTGGTCACCGAGGAGATCCGCGAGTTGCTCCGCGTGCGGCGAAAGTTGCACGTGCAGCAGGACGACAACTTCGCCATCTTCAGCCCCGATTCGCTCACTCGGCTTTGGAATCAGCTGACGATCGGGCTGTTTTCATTCATGGTTGCCGTCTCTTCCGTCGGTCTGATGGTGGGCGGGGTGGGCGTAATGAATATCATGCTGGTCAGCGTCACGGAACGCACGCGAGAGATTGGCGTGCGCAAAGCAATCGGCGCAACCAGGAAAAACATTCTGCTGCAATTTACGCTGGAGGCGGTGACGCTCTGCATGGTCGGCGGGCTGCTTGGCATTTTTGCCGGGGCGCTGTTCACGCTCATTCTGCACTTTGCCGTGTCCTTTTTGCACGCGGCACTTTCGTTCACCTGGGTGATTATCGCCTTTCTTGTTGCGTGCGTCATTGGATTGGTCTTCGGCATCTATCCGGCCTGGAAGGCGGCGAGCCTGGACCCGATTGAAGCGCTGCGCTACGAATAACGCAGCTTCTAGCCTCTAGCCTCTAGCCTCTAGCCTCTAGCCTCTAGCCCTGACCTTTGGCACTCAATCTTCGGTACGAAAAACCCGTATCGCGAGTCGGCGATCCTTTCAAAAACAGAATCTGTTGATGCGCGCACGAAGAGCTAGCGGCTAGAAGCTAGCAGCTAGAAGCTGTAATCTAGCCGTTGTGATGCCGCACGCTCTGGCGCAGGCCGTGGAGATCGTGACGATGGCGCTGGCCGTGGCCGGAATGGGTTACTTTCTGGCGGTGATCGTGGCGGCGCGCGTGTTTTTGCACGAGCAGCGCATGCCGCGGGCTGAGTTCGCGCCCGGAGCCCCCACAGACGGGTCTTCGTCCGTGGGGTGGGGGCCCGGCGTGAGCATCCTGAAATCTCTCAAGGGGCTCGACCCCGGTATATTGGACGCTTTTCGCAGCCACTGCCGGCAGAGCTACGCGGGCGAGTTCGAATTGCTCTTCGGCGTGGCTTCGCTGGACGATCCCGCGGCTACCGCGGTGAAGGAGCTGCAGGCCGAATTTCCGGATCGGGCGATCGGGCTTGTGGAGTGCCCCGAGCGGCTGGGCACGAATGGCAAAGTGAGCACGCTCGCTCAGCTCGTAACGCACGCGCAGAACGATTTTCTGCTCATCAACGATTCCGATATTACAGTGAGTCCCCGCTATCTGGAGCGCGTGATGTGCCGCTTCGCACCGGCGTCGCACGACGCGGGCAAACCGCCGGTGGGACTGGTGACGGCGCTCTATCGCGGCAGAGCGCACAACACACTTCCTTCGCGGCTTGAGGCGCTGGGGATTGCCGCGGAGTTTATGCCCGGCGTGCTGCTCTCAAAGCTGATCGAAAGCGGATTGCACTACGGGCTGGGCTCGACGCTTGCAATGCAGCGCGAGACGCTGGAGAAGGCCGGGGGTCTGCTGTCCATCGTCGATTACCTGGCCGACGATTACGAGCTCGGCGCGCGCATTGCGCACGCGGGCTATCGCGTGGAGGTGAGCGCCGAGGTCGTCGAGACCTCAGTCCCCGCGTATAGCTGGCGCGGATTCTTCGATCATCAACTGCGCTGGCTGCGGACGGTGCGCTCGGCGCGCCCAGGCGGCTATGCGGGTCTGATCTTCACCCACGGTTTCGGTTGGGCAATCGTGAACGTGCTGGCGAGCGGATTGAGTCCATTGAGCCTGTGGCTGCTGGGGTTGAGTTTCTTCCTGCGTCTGGCTCAGGCGATGACCGTGGGAGCCGGGGTGCTCGGAGATCACGAAGTGCTTGCGAATCTTTGGCTGCTGCCGCTGCGCGATGCCATCGCGATGGGCTTGTGGGTTGCGGGCTTTGCAGGAGACACGATCGTGTGGCGCGGGGAGCGATTCGTGCTCAAAGATGGAAAGCTCGCCAGGGTCTGAAGGTGGCACGCGAACTCTGGAGCTGCTCTAGTCTGCCGCGGCGAGCGCGTCGGCTTCCTCGCCGGCGCGCATGGCTGCTGTGTCAATGGTGAGGCACGCGCCGAGTTCGTTGAAGTCTTTCTCCAAGCGCGGACGGTCGTCAGCGGGAAGCGCGGTGAGCGCGTAGCCTGAAGTGCGCAGAATCTCGTACCAGATGTTCTGCGCTTGCCAGAGATTCAGGTCGAAAGGCAGCTCAGTGAGCGTGCGCGCAAGCACAAGTGCGCGGTCAAGTTTCTCAAGAGAGCCGGACGACATTTGCAGCTCGACCATGGCGCGCTTCATGCGCTGGTCGGCGTTGTAGGAGAGAGTTGCGGTTTCAAGCTGAACTTGGTCCGCCTTGGCCAGCGAGAGGAAAGATCGCATCCGCGCGACATCGATGGGTTCTCCCTCGAGCGTGCGGCGCAATCCGGCGTTGATGGCGAATCCTGCGGCGAGAGCGAGCGCGGGCGGCTTGGGCAGCCCCGCCTGCGAAAGATAGTGCAGCAGGCTGGCGTGATCCCGATAAATGGTGGTGAGCGAACTCTCAATGTCGGAGAGGGTAGAGTTGAGAATGATCCCGATGATGCGGCGCTGCTCGTCCCTGAACAACGAGGTCAGCGAATAATCGGCGTGGCCGTAGAAGCGATCGATCAGCCGAATGACCTCGGGAAAGTCGGCGCGCTGCACATGGCCGGCGGCCTCGGCGGCGAAAGCCTCGAAGGCTGCGGCGCCCGAGTCGTCATAAGGTTTCACCGCGGCAGTTATGTTCTGGTCGCCAAAATGGAGAACGGCGAAGGAAAAGCTCTGCGCGTGGCGGGTAATGGTGCTGAACACATGCGCGCGGCCCACGGAGAGACGGCCGCGCCCGGAAGTGAAAATCTCGTTGGAGATGCGGCTGATGCGAAAGCAAAAGAGGTCCGTCTCATCGGCGAACGACGAGAATACCGAGCTGATGGCATAGTGCGCGGCCACCTGCTCCAGGTGCAGCTCCATGGTCGCGACGCTCTTCTTGTAGATGCGGGCCCCGTCGCCGGCATCGGGTACGTTGGAGCGCGCTTCAGAGAGGCGGGCGAGAAACGCAGGCTCCAGCGGCGCGACTTGTTCGCCAAAGAACTGCTGCGCAAGCTGCAGCACGCGCGCGGCGTAGGCAATCACCTGCACGGTCTCAATGCCCGAGATGTCATCGAAGAACCAGCCGCAACTCGTGTACATCAACTGCGCGTGGCGCTGCATCTCCATGAGCTCCAGAGCGCGTACGCGCTCGGGATCAGAGAGCGCATGCGTCTGCTGCGCCGCGAAAAAGCGGTCCACCGTCTCCGTGCTGCGGTCGAGCAAGACCTGAATGTAGGCGTCGCGTGCGGCCCACACATCTTTAAAGAGCTTGCCGCCCTCGCGCTCGGTCAGTGGGACCAATGCGTCGCGCAGCTCGTCGAAGGCCTGGCGTAGAGGCGCGCGCCACGCCTGGTTCCACCCGGGCTTGCCGCCGTTGCAGCCGCAGTTGGAGCGCCAGCGCTCGATGCCGTGCACGCAGCTCCATGATGTGTTGTCGACAATCTCGCACTCGAACTCCGGCGGAAACTGCCCAAGAAAGCTGGCGTAGTTGGTCAGCTTGACCGTCTTGTCCTGTTCGATGAGCCGCAGCGCGTAGGCAAGCGCCATCTCGCCGTATTTGTGATGATGACCGTAGGACTCGCCATCGGTGGCGACATGGACCAACTGCGGCTGGGACGAGTCTTTGAACCCCGCTTTGAGGCGCGCGACAAGATTGTCGCCGGAGTCGAGCAGCCCCTCAAAAGCGACGGCGCGCGAATCCGGGCCGTCGTAGAAGAAGACGGAAATCGATGCGCCTGATGGGAAGCGCACCAGATAGGGATGAGTGGTGTCCACGCTGGCGTTCGGCGTGTCGGTCCACTCGGCTTCGCCTTTCAGCGGACGAATGTGTTTGCACTGGTGCGGCGCAAGCACGGTGAATTTGATGCCGTTCGTAGCGAGCGCCTCAAGGGTGGCCGTGTCGGCCGCGGTCTCGGGTAGCCACATGCCCTTTGGCGGCGAGCCAAAGCTTTTCTCGTAATCGGCAATTCCCCAACGAATTTGCGTATTTCGGTCGCGCGCATTGGCCAGCGGCATAATCATGTGGTTGTAAGCCTGCGCCATGGCCGAGCTGTGCCCGCGATAACGCTGCCGGCTGCGGTTCTCGCCGTCGAGGATCATGCGGACTGTGCGCGGTGCATTCTCCTTGAGCCAACTGAGAAGCGTGGGGCCGAAGTTGAAGCTGATGCGCGCGTAGTTGTTCACGATGCGCGTGATCTGGTTCTTGTTGTTCACCACGCGGGCAGCGCCGTTCGGCGCGTAGCACTCCGCGCAGATGCGCTCGTTCCAGTCGTGGTAGGGAGCGGCCGAGTCCTGGGTCTCCACCGTCTCCAGCCAGGGGTTTTCCCGCGGCGGCTGGTAAAAATGTCCGTGAATGCAAACAAAGCGCTTTCCAGGCGGCATGAATGATCCGATGCAGTGCGGGCGCTCGATGCCGCCCACTCAAGCTATTTTACGGCTACAGCGCTCGCGCTATCGAGCCGAGCGTCCCGCGGGAGCGGTCTTCCGGGCCAGGTCGCACGCTCGCCACAGGTACCAGCTCGCGACGGAGCGGTAGGGCGCCCAGCGCTGGCCGCGGTGAAGGACAACGTCGGGTTTGGGAAGATCGGCGGCTTCAAGCGGGCGTGATTTGGGGACGCGCTGAAAAGTGAGCGCGAAGCCCTTGCGCACGCCGTAATCGGTCACGGGCAGCACGTCTGGCCTGCCGAGGCGGAAGATGAGAAGCATTTCAACGGTCCAGGAACCGATTCCGCGCACTTCTGTGAGACGCTCCACGATGTCGGCGTCGGACATTTTGAGGATGGCGGCGTGCGAGGGGACAGTGCCGTCGATGGTGCGGGCGGCCAGATCGCGGAGCGCCGTGATTTTGTTGCCGGAGACGCCTGCGGCGCGCAGCGGCTCGTCGGGTGTGTCGAGCAGGAGCTGCGGTGTGGGATCGCCGCCGAAGTATTCGCGCACGCGGCGGTGAATGGTGGCCGCGGCCTTGCCGTGCAATTGCTGGTAAAGGATCGATTCGAGCAGGGACTCGAAGGGCGAGGTAGTGTGATCGAGGCGGAGGGTGAAGGGGCCGGCGCGGTCGATGAGCACAGCAAGCTTGGGATCGCTGGCCCGCAAGTGCGCCACTGCCTTGGCGGGATTGAAGGGAAGTTTGCGGCTGCGGCCGTCGTGAATCATGGATGGAGTGTAACGCAGGAGCGCGGCGCGGCCAGTGAGCCGAATGACCAGCGGACGATGTAAAAGGCCTCCCGCGGTTGCGCCACCTGGGAGGCCTCTAGTTCGGCAGACTCGATCAACTGCCCGAGCTATTCACGATCGTGATTTGCGTCTCGCCGTTGTTTTCGCTTGCCGACTGCGAGACCGTCACGGTGACTGAGTTGGAGCCATTCTGCATCGTGATCATCCCCCCGGCGCCGGTCGTCATGACCTGCGCATTGGGGCCTGCCTTGTCCTTGTAGAAAGCGATGACCTTGTCCGGGGAGTCGGGCGTGAGGAAGTTTGCGGTGACCATGGTTTTTCCGGCAATGGTCATGCGCAGGCCGCCCTTGCCCTGCGTAGCGCCGGGGTAGATGGCAATTCCCAGATCGCTCTCCGTGAAGGTCTCCGATGAATTGGCGGAAATGGTGCCCTTCGGTGTACTGACGGTGATGTTCCCGTTTGCATCCTTGTGGATGGAATGGGCGACGCGATAGACGCCGTAGGCAACGATGCCGGCGCCGATGATGCCCAGGCCGACAAAGACTGCCAGGATGATGAGGATGATTTTGAGCGCGCTGGAACCTGACTTGGGTGGAGGCGCGCCAACAGGCGGCGGGACCGGCTGAAATGAACCGGGCGGCGGGACTTGACTGCTTGTGGAATCGGACATGGTGATTTCCTCTTTGTGAAGCGTCATTCTTCTGAATTTGCGCGGGGGCCGTTTGGGGACCCAGCCACTATACCTCATCCAATGCTCTTTGGGTAACCGATTTCTATCGCGACAGATGGGCGCGCCGAACCCTTAACGCGGAATTCATTCCCGATTCGCAATTCGACGGTCCCACGCAGTCGAGCTGCGGCGGACAATCTGAGCCCGTCCGCTTTACCATCTATAGGTAGACCCAGGAGCTCCACCATGAAAATGCGGCCGGGAACGCAAACCGGTTTTCTGTTGTGCGGCAAGGAATGGATTGACGGAGAGGCGCTTGAAGTGCGGTCGCCGTGGGACCAGGGGCTGGTGGGCCGAGTCACTGTGGCGACGCGAGCCGATGCGCGCCAGGCCTTGAGTCATGCCGTAGCAAGCCTGCGCCGCACGCGTGCTTTGCCGCGATGGAAGCGCCGCGAGATTCTCGAAGACGTGGCCGCCGCTCTGATTGAGCAAAAAGAGCGCTTCGCGCAATTGATCGTGGCCGAGGCGGGCAAGCCGGTGCGCATGGCGCGGACGGAAGTGGATCGCGCCGTGCTCACCTTCAAGACGGCCGCCGAAGAAGCTGTGCGGTTGGGCGGCGAGAGCATTCCTCTGGACTTGACTGAAGGCAATGAAGGCCGCTGGGGACTGGTGCAGCGCTTTGGCGTGGGGCCGGTTCTGGCCATCACACCATTCAATTTTCCGTTGAACCTGGTGGCGCACAAGGTTGCGCCGGCCATCGCCGCGGGCTGCCCGGTGCTGGTGAAACCCGCGCCGCAGACGCCGTTCACTGCATTGGCGCTGGGCGAAGTGATTCTCAAGGCCGGTTGGCCTGAGGAGGCGCTGGCCGTGCTGACGCTCGAAGACGCCGACACCGCATGGCTCGCGGAAAAAGAGGATCGCATCAAGCTGGTGAGCTTTACCGGGTCGGCCAAGGTGGGCTGGGAGTTGAAGGCACACTCGGGACGCAAGCGCGTCTTGCTGGAGCTGGGCGGGAACGCAGCGCTCGTGGTGCACAGCGATTGGAAGAACCTGGACGATGCGGCGTTGCGCACCGCGCATGGGGCCTTCGGTTTTGCGGGCCAGTCGTGCATCAGCGTGCAGCGCGTGTTTGTCGAGCGCAGCATCTTCCAGACGTTCCTTTGGAAGGTGGTGGAGGTTGCGGAGAAGCTGGTGATCGGCGACCCTTCGAACGAAGCAACTGAAGTGGGACCGATGGTTCGCCAGAGCGAAGCAGAGCGCGTTGAAGCGTGGATAAAGGAAGCGGCGGCGAGCGGAGCCAAGCTGGTGGTCGGTGGCGAGCGCAAGGGATCGATGATCACGCCGGCCATTCTGACCGGAACTAAAACCGGCATGAAAGTTCGCGATGAGGAGATCTTCGGGCCGGTGCTGCTGATCGAGCCGTATGACGATTTCGAGGAGGCGCTGGCGCAGGTGAACCACTCGAAATATGGATTGCAGGCAGGGCTGCTCACGCGCGACTCCGGCCGCATCCTCACCGCATATCGCGAGCTGGAAGTAGGCGCGCTGATCGTGGGCGACACACCCAACTGGCGCCTCGACCCCATGCCCTATGGCGGAGTCAAGGACTCCGGCCTGGGCCGCGAGGGCATTCGCTGGGCCATTGATGAAATGACCGAGCCGCGCATGCTGGTGATGGCGTCGCTGGGCTAGATCGGAATCGCCGCCGACCCATAATCCGCGCGAATTCTCAAGTTAGAGACCGGCTATCCCTTTTGCTTGGCCTTGGCTCGCACTGCAGCCCAGCGCTTGCGCTGTGCATCGGCTATCCGCTTGCGCGCGTCGGCACTCAGAACACGCTTCTTTCTGGGTTTGCCTTTCGCAGTCGTTTTTCCGGCTTTGCGTACGGATATTGTGGATGCGGTCCCGATTGTGGCCAGCAATGCACGTGCCTGCTTGAGCCGTGCAATCTCGGAGTCTAATTGGGTAAGAATATTTTCAATCGCCATGCTGACAGGATAAATGACGAAATTCATATTTTCGTCGTTTTGCGCAAGACATTTTTTCCACTTAGCAGTTCCTTAGAATCGATAAAGTAACTTTCTTAGGGTGACTTACGCCGGCACAAGGGCTACGAGTGGATTCGATGGAACTACACCGGTCCGGAAAAGGCCACAGCCGCTGCAGACGCAGCTAAAACGGACTCGGCGGGAAAGGCTTTGGGTCCGTCCCGCCGAGTTACTTTACCTCTTTGCGATGTCAATACGGAAACTTCGGACTTACGCGCCGAGATACATCACGTGCACATAGGTGCCGAGGCGCACATTATAGGCAAGATACCAGCCGATGTGGTCCGGATCTGCGTAGATGACGATCTCATCCGAGTCCCAGAGCCAGTCTGTGCAGAATGCCAAATCGGCCGCCGCGACCGACCAGTACCAGCCGTTGAACCAGAACCTGTCAGGTCCGCCGCCGGCAATCCGCCATACGTGACTGGGGCCAAAGCCGCCGGTGAAGTGGCCGTGTTGCCAGGGTTGGTCGAGATGGTAGTTCGGATCGTTGGGGCCCGTATCATGCCCAACCCACTTTTTTCCCTCCACGTGCGGAGTACCTGGATGGCCCGGCTGCTCGGCAGAGTTAGGGTGGGTAGCGGGGGCTTTCGGCGTGCCATGATATGCCGACGGCCCGTGCGCCGGCGGAACTTGATGGCTGCCCTGGCTCGGATGCTGCGCAAATGCCGGCACTGCGAAAACGAGCAAAGCTGCGAACGCGATCTGAATGGACTTCATCGATTCCTCCTGATGACTGTCTGGGGAGCCGAGCCACCCGTTACGGGTTTCATTCGATGGTTATCGACAAAACCTTGGTTGCTCACCGGCATTCTTGCATATACCGGCACTGCCCGGCACGCAAATTCTTTGTGCCGAACGCTTTGAAAAAGTGGGGGCAACTTGTGCGGCAGCCGGCGGCCTACGCTGTCACTGCCACCGGCGCGCGCCGCCAGGCGTAAAGCGGGAATTGATTGGCCATCTCCGCCACCTCGCCGCGGATGCGCGCAAGCGCCGCATCGTCGTTGCGCTGCTCAAGAGCCTTGGCGATCCATGCGGCAATCTGGCGCATCTCCGGCTCCTTCATCCCGCGAGTGGTTAGCGCGGGCGTGCCCACGCGTATCCCCGATGGTTTGAGCGGCGGATTTGTATCCCACGGGATGGAATTCTTGTTGACCGTAATGCCGGCCTTGCCCAGCGCCAGCTCGGCGTCGGAACCAAGAATGCCTTTCTCAAAGACGTCGACGAGCAGGAGGTGATTGTCTGTTCCACCAGAAATCAACCGAAAGCCTGCCGCACGCAGTGCCTCCGCAAGAGCTTTGGCGTTAGAGACGATCTGCGCGGCGTAGTCGCGAAACTCGGGGCGCAGCGCCTCAGCGAACGCCACAGCCTTGGCTGCAACAATGTGCACCAGTGGGCCGCCCTGCTGGCCGGGAAAGACTGATTTGTCGATCGCTGTCGCCAGATCCTGCGTGCTGATAATGAGGCCGGCGCGCGGGCCGCGCAGGGTCTTATGCGTGGTGGTGGTGGTGATTTGCGCGTGAGGCACAGGCGATGGATGCACGCCGCCCGCGACCAGGCCGGCTATGTGTGCCATATCGAAGATGTAAACCGCGCCCACTTTATCGGCGATCTGGCGCATGCGTGCGAAGTCCCATAGCCGCGGATACGCGCTGGCGCCGCCAATGATGACCTTGGGTTTTTCCTGGATAGCGACCGCCTCCATCTCGTCGTAGTCGATGGTTTCGGTGTCCCGGCGCACGTGATAGAAGGTAGGCCGGTAAAGCTTCCCGCTGAAGCTGAGGCGATGGCCGTGAGTCAGGTGGCCGCCGTGCGAAAGGTCGAGGCCGAGAATCGTATCGCCCGGCTGCAAAACGGCGGCGTAGGCGGAGGCATTGGCTTGCGAACCGGAGTGCGGCTGCACATTGATGTGCTCGCCGCCGAAGAGCTGGCGCGCGCGGTCGCGGGCGAGGTTCTCCACAATGTCGGCGTACTCGCAGCCACCGTAGTAGCGGCGCCCGGGATAGCCCTCGGCGTATTTATTGGTGAAGACCGAGCCGGCCGCCTCCAGCACCGCTTCGGAGACAAAGTTTTCGCTGGCAATCATCTCCAACCCCTCGTGCTGGCGGAGAGTTTCCTGGTCAATAGCGGCGGCGACCTCGGGGTCGACCTGAGCGAGTGTGAGAGACATGCGGTCCGTCATACTTGGAATTTTAGCTTGTTCTCCCCTGTGAGAATAGGTCGATCGCCCCATCCTTGAAGTGCAAATCCCGTAAACTGAATTCGGCACTGACTTTCATCGCGATCGAGGATTCAGTGGAAGGCCGAGGCACGCAACTTACTTGGGTCCAACTGATTGGGATATTGCTCTGTGCATTCTCCTGGCATCTGGCGGCAGCCCAGACGGCGAGCCCGGCGGCAGCCCAATCGAGCATTGACGCGGACCAGCTTGCCAAGGCGAATGCCGGCGATGCGGCTGCGCAAGTCGAAGTGGGCGAGCACTATGCAAAGGCGGCGGCGACCGAACATAACCGTGATCGGAGCGCCGGGGAATATCAGCTGGCAGCCGATTGGTACCGGAAGGCTGCCGGGCAGAAATCCATTGACGCTGAGCTCCATTTGGCCGCGCTCTACCGCGATGGGGGCAGCGGCTTTCCGCGGGACATGGCGCAGGCTGCGGCGTGGTACACCAAGGCAGCTGAACAGGGCGACGTGGGAGCGCAGGGAACGCTGGGAGTGCTCTACTCGATGGGCCAGGGCGTGCCGCGTGACGATGTGGAGGCCTATTTCTGGTTCGACCTTGCTGCCTCAGTCAAAGGGCCAAACCAGGAGAAGTTTGCGGCAAACCGGCAGATGATCGGCGAACGCATTACCGCCGATGAGTTGGCCGATGTCGAGGATCGTGTGGCGGCGTGGAAGGCCGCGCATCCCCGGCCGGAAACAACCAGGTGAGCATCGCACCGTGGAACACGCCCGGTATGCTGATTGCATGACCAGCGTGCGCATTCTGCGGTTTGCATTTTGGTGCGTTTCTGGCGCGCTGATGTTGGCGGCGGCGATTTCGGCAGCGCGTGCCAGAGCCCAGTCGGCGATTCCGGCCGATGAAGTTACGCTCACTCCGGCTGTGGTCGTGGCCGGCTCGCCCGAGTTGATCCGCGTGCGCTTGCCGGCGGGCGACACTCTGGAAGGCGCGTGGCTGGACCAAAAGCTCCAGTTCTTTCGCGGACGCGACGGGCAGGTGTGGTATGCGCTGGCCGGCGTCGATGTCAAAGCGCAGCCCGGCCCATCCAATTTGCAAATCTCGGCGCGAGCGTCGGCGGGCGCAACGATTGACCTGACCCGCATGGTTCAGATCCTTCCCGCGCACTATCGGACGAGTACTCTCACTGTCGCGCCGAAGTTTGTTGAGCCGGGGCCCGACGAACTTTCGCGGATCAAAGTAGAAGTCGAGCTGAAGAGCAAAGTGTTTGCGGCGAGCGCTGCCCAGCCCCTGTGGTCCGGCGACTTTCGCGCGCCGGTGCTTGCCGCGCCGACCGACAGCTTCGGCACGCGGCGCACCTTCAACGGAGAGCTCGCCAGCATTCACGAGGGGATGGATTTTCGCGCCGCCACGGGAACGCCGGTGCGCGCAGGCAACAACGGCGAGGTGGTGCTGGCGCGGCCGCTCTACTATGAAGGCAACTGCGTGGTGATCGACCACGGCCTGGGTCTCTTCACGATTTCGATGCACCTGAGCCGTATCGACGTGCACGAAGGCGACCATGTGACTCAGGGCCAGCGCATCGGATTGAGCGGAGCGACCGGCCGCGTCACCGGACCGCACCTGCACTGGGCAGTGCGCTGGCAAAATGCATACCTCGACCCCGCGAAACTGCTGCGGATGGATCTGTCTGGCGTTCGCTAGCGCGAGAGAGCTTCTTCTTCGGCTTTCTGGGAAGCACGGTTCGCTGCGAGCGAGCTCGACGCCTTCTCGTCGCGCAGGGCTTTGAAGGCGCGGTAGACGAACCACCCCATGTACCATCCGTCGATAAATTTGTAGGGCGTTTCGCCGGTTGTGTAGTGGCCGCACGGCAGCACGCGGACTTCGTAGTTCAATCCGGAGTGGCGAGCTGCTTCAACCACCTTGAGCGAGTACTCCAGCGGAAACGTGAGGTCGTACTTTGCGTAGACCATCAGAACGCGCTTCTGGGGCCCCCCGGCTTCAGCGCTGGCAAATTTTTGGTAGTAGCTGATCGGGCTGACGGGCGCCCACAAAGCACGCAGCCGATCCTGCGTGAGGCCCGCCGCTTCGACGCCCGCGCGGATGTGGCGCGTGCTTTGCCCTGCCCAGACGACGTCGCCAAACGCCGTGGACGCGTGGTTGAACGCGTTCACGCGCAGCCGGGGATCGTGCGCGCTGGCCAGAAAGCCGTAGCAAGAGCCGAGGCTCGTTCCGAGTACGCCGAAATGCTCATAGCCTTGCTCCTCGAGCCAGTCGATGCAGCAGCGGATATCGACCACCGCCTGGCGGCAGGCGGAAATGGTGCGGCCGACATTGGCGCTCACGGCGTAGTCAGACCGCTCCAGCTCCGAGGGGCGGCGAATGTCGTGGTACGGCTTGGAGAGTCGCAGCGCGGAGATGCCCATGCGATTGAAGAGCGTGCACAGTGAGTTGTGGCTGAAGCCGTCTGCGTTCCATTGTGGCATCACCACAATGGCCTGTTGGGGCCGCGCTGGATCTTTGTGCGCGGGGGCCGGAAACCAGCGCGCGTTTACCAGGTCGTTCTCTGGGTATGGCGTGCGTTCCGGCGAGGTAAAGCGCAGATACTGGACTTTAGGCAGCTTGCCCTCAGCCGCCTGCTGCTTCAGCGCAGCGTCCTTGGCCAGAGTCTCAGGACGCACGTTTGTAGGGAACAGCTCCGGATGGCGCTCTTCCAGGCGGAAGTCCGTGGGGCGCTCATAGCCGAAAAAGACGTCGCTGTGGTGGATGAGCAACTCGTTGATGCGGAGCATCGCAGCTTCAGCAGCCGCGGGGTCGCGAACAATATCGGGATCTGGCACGGCGGCACCAAAGCCGTGCGCCTCAAGAAACGGTGCAATCCATTCGAAGCCCCACTCCAACGGGCGCACCACGCGGTTCTCGTCGCGTGTGCTTAGCCGCGTCTCCCACGCGTACATCTTGCGTGCATACCAGCCAGTCAGCATGAATCTGCTTCAATTTTACCAGCGCGAGATGCGGAAGATCGGGCCCAGCAGCAGGAACGAACCCTACGCCGATGCTGCTCGGCCCGCGCGCGACTTCGCGATTTGCGCCGCGATGAGCCAGCTGGCGCTCAGCACCGTAATGAGAGCGATGATTCCCTGCGAGATGACGCAATAGAGGCACCAGACCTGAAGAACGTTGTGCTCGATTTCGGAGAGATGCAGCGCGAAGCACAGTCCGATGAGAGCGGCGGCGAGCAGCAGGATGCGGCACCGCGCCAGCGCGAGCACGCCCAGCAACAGGTAGCCCGCGATGCCGATGGCCGCCACAGGGACGTGAAAAATCACAGCGTACGAGCTATGGTTGACAATGCCGCAATCCCAGCGATCGTTGATCGAGCATGGCTCCGTGCCCGTGTCGTAGTGAACACGGAGCGCAAGCGTGGAGACGCAAAGACCTGCGAGGGCGAGCAAAATGAGTATCGGACGCATAGGCCCTGAACAACGCAAAACAATTCTATCGGATGCGCCTCGCGGACCGGCCGGGTCGCAAAGCCGCTCTAGAGATTACGATGGACCCATGACCGCAGCGCCAATCGGCCGTCGTGTCGCGTTCTTCGGCGGCAGTTTTGACCCGCCGCACCTGGGCCATCTGGCCGTGGCGCGCGCCGCACGCGATGCGTTCCACCTGGACACGGTGCTCTTCGCTCCGGTGGGCGCGCAGCCGCTCAAGCCTGAAGGGTCGTCCGTAAGCTTTGAGCACCGTTTAGCCATGACGCGGCTGGCGATTGAAGGCCAGCCGGGGTTTGCGGTTTCGCTTGCCGACGCGCCCAAATCTCCTGACGGCCGCGGCCTGAAGCCGAACTACACCATCGACACGCTCGAGGGCCTCCGCTCCGATTTCAAGCCTGACTGTGCGCTTTATTGCCTGATGGGAGCGGACTCGTTTTTCGGCCTGCGGCGTTGGCATCGCGCCGCGGAGATTCCCTACGCGGCGGCCCTGATCGTCGCCTCTCGCCCGGGTCAGCCTTTGGCCGGATTGAAGTCTGCGCTCCCGCGTGGGCTCACGCTTGAACCTGCGCCGGACCCCGCTCGGAACGATTCTGACCGGAACGAAGCCGGCGCCAACCATTCCGACGTTGCCGTCCGCGCCTTCTTTATCGTGAATCCCGCTGGAAAACGAGCGCCGTTCTACGTGCTGCCCGGGCTGGATGTGGAGATCAGCGCGTCGGAGGTTCGCGAAGCGATCCGCAAGGCCGGCCGGGGGGCGTCGACGGGTGCGCAGCCTGGTTCCGAGGCAGTCCAAACGATGCTCCCCGCCGCGGTCGCCGAGTACATTCGCGTGAATGGCCTCTATCGCTAACGGTCCGCATCGCCCCGGCCGCCTGCCGTCCACGGCCCACGGTCCACGATTCACGCCCTTCCCAAACTTGCTCCATGCCGAATCGACAGGCTACGATGGGTTTGGAGAAGCCTCCCGAAGAATGAAAACATCGCCGGCGCAGAAACAGACGCGCATCCTGGTACAAGCCGCAGCCGCGGTTTGTGAAGAAAAGAAGGGCCAGCACACCCGCATCCTCGAGCTCGATCCTGTCGACTCTGGCCTCTCTGACTTTTTCCTCGTCACCTCAGCCACCAACGAGCGGCAGGCCGTCGCCATCGCCGATGAGATCGAGCTGCGGCTCAAGCGCAACTTCGGCGTTTACCCAAACTCCGTCGAGGGGCGCCGCAACGGTGAGTGGATTCTGCTCGACTACGTGGACTTCGTGATTCACGTGTTTCTCGCCGAGCGCCGCGCCTTCTACGACATCGAGCGGCTGCGCAAGTCCGCGCGGCCCCTTACGCCGGAGGAGTTCGACGCCGAGCTAACAATAGCCCTGTCTGAGAAGACGCGCGCCGTGCGCAGGAAAAAGGCCGCAAGGGCAACGGCGAAAAAGCCCGCCGCCGCAAAGAAGACGCGGCCCGCGAAGGCCGGAAAGACCCCGGCCCCAAAAGCGCGCGCCCGGAAGCCCGCTCCCAAAGCGAAGACCAGGAAGAAGCACTAAGGCCCACGCCGAATAGCCATCCCCAAACACCGAGGGCGCCTCTAAAAGGCGCCCTCGGTGTTTCAGCTTTTGTGTAACGGGTTAGAAGGTGATTTTCAGCGCGAACTGCCCGAAACGGCGCTGGTCGTGGTTGCCGCCGGTAGCGAGCGTACCGAGACCGCCCTTCTCTTCATTCACGTAAAGGGCTGCGGCGTTGGCCGAGAAGTAAGCCAGCGTCGTGGTGTTCACGAAATAGTCATGATGGTTGAGAAAGTCGAAGCCCTCGGCGCGGAACTGCAGGCCGACTCGCTCCGTGATCGGAAAGTCCTTCTGCACCGCCGCGTCCGCATTCCATCCGCCAGGTCCGCGAAGCTCGTTTCGGTGCATCATGTTCGCTGGGAACGGCCCGAAGTCCGAAATACCCAGCGTCGGGCTGAGAGAAGCACCGGGCACTGGAAGCGGAATGTTCAGGCCATTGAACAGGTTGGGGCCTACCACCTTGGGACTCTTGCTGACGTTGTGGCTGGTGAAAGGTGTGGCAGGCGTCAGGCGAGGCACCGTGTAGTAAGTTTCGTCGTTCGAGTAGTCAAAGACGGAGAACGGGACACCGCTGCGTGCAGTAAAGATGCCGGAAATGTTCCAGCCTCCCAGCGCCTCGCGCTCGATGCTGGTGCCGTGCTTGAACCAGGGAGTCGCCCAGATGGGTGCCAACGCGATGCGTTGCGGCTGATCGAAATCGGAAGGGCCCCAATCGAGTTTTGGATCCGCCAGAGAGGTGTAACCCAATGAACCGATATAGCCGGAGCCGCCCTGCAGACTATCGCCGAAGGTCGAGCTCAGGTCGTCATGAGAACGCGACCAGGTGTAGTTCCCTACGATGCTCAGGCCCGTCGAGCGGAGGTTTTGCGTCTGGAACTTGACGTTCAGGGCGCTGTAATTGCTGCCTGCGAAGCTGCCGCGCATGTTGATGTTGGTAAATTGCTGCGTTGGGCGGGTCAGGCACTCGTCCTCTCCAGTGTTGTTATCCACGTAACCGGAATTGGAGCATTGAGTGCCTTCAACCAGCGGCGCGCCAAGATAAACCTGAGCGGCGCCGGCCTGATTCACGTTGGCCAGATCGTAGAGGTGGTCTCCTTTTGCGCCGCCGTAGCTGACCTCGACCACTGTGCCGTGCGTGAGCTGATGCTCGAGGGCCAAGCTCCAGAACTGGGTTTGCGCGGTTTGGATATTCTGGTCAAGATGGCGAAGCTCAACCGGAGGCATAGCGGCTGCCGGGCCGGCAACGGCAAGGGGGCCCAGGTCGGCATTGGTCACTCCGTAGGCGCAGCTTGCGTCCCCTGCCGAGCACACATCGCTGAGAACGCCGCTGGCTGGCGGGTTGAAGCTGGCGTTAAAGGTCACGTTGCCGAAGTTGCGCTCGTAGCTGATGCCGTAGCCGCCGCGAAGGCTGTCGCGCCCGTTGCCGAACAGGTCATAGGCAAAACCGACGCGTGGCGCAAGCGTGCCCCAGCGCGGTTTCCAGAACGCGCCGATGGGGCTGTTCTGGGTGGTGAAGACGCCTCCGCTGGCAACCTGCTCCTCGACCCCATTACCGGAGCCAAAGTAGAAGTTCGAGTCCAGAGCCTGATTATTGTTGTGCTGCACGCCGTAGTGTTCGTAACGCAAGCCGATATCGAGGTTCAACCTGGGTGTCAGCTTGTAGCTATCCTGCCCATAGCCCGACCAATCCTTGTAACGATAGCTGCGTGCGTATGAAGCAGAGTGAAGGGGCGGCTGGACTAGGCAGGAAGAGGGAATAGGGCTGGGCTCGTTTCCGTAGATATCCACGGCACAGGGGAGCTTGCCCTGGGGGTCGACGCGAGCCTGGAAACTGACCAGCGTTGCTCCGACGGGATCGCCGCCGATGATATAGCCGGCACTGTTGCAATCTTCTGCGGGCGTTGATGCTATGCACGGCATGGCGTTTACCATGTCGCTCATACTGTCGACAAAGTCAGCTCCGAGCTGCTCCACGGCCTGAGCGTAAGCACCGTAGGCGATATTCATCTGGATGTAGGTTCCGAGAAAGCCAAAGCGCATAGAGTGCTTGCCCTTGGTCCAGGAGAGATCGGGCTCGTATTGAATGGTGTTCTGGGGTCCACCATAGGGTAGACCACCTTCGCCGGGTTCGCTGAAGTTCTGCAAACCAGGCATTTGAATCACATTGCCGGTCACCGGATCAGTGGGTGAAACGAACATCAGGTTGGGCGTGTCGGTCAGCGACGTATCGAACGAATTCACATCGCTGAAACGGGTGTAGCTCGCCTTCGCAGAGAGAAACACGCTCGGGCTGAAGGTGTGAGACAGCGAAAAAAGATAACTCTGATTCGCGTAGGCCGTGCCCACGTCGTATTGCGGGTAGGCGGAGTAGTCGGCCGAGCCGACGAATTGGTTTTCGCTCTCACGGCCGCCACGGAAGAACATCTGGGTCTTGTCGGTGGGGTTAAAGTCGACGCGGCCAACCAGGTCGTAGGCATTTTCCGGGATGCCGCCGCCCGCATCGAAGGGGGCGGAAAAGTTTACCGTGTCGAACACCGCTTGCGTTGTCGGAATCGCCGTCTTGCCATTGACGAGGGGGAACGGGGTTGGGTCCACACAAGCCTTCGTGGACGCCGAACCGAATTCACATGTGTTTACGATGTCTCCCACCGTAGCGGCTGCGCCGGAGGACTTGAGCGTCGTTTGGCCGTAGCTCTTGTAGTAAGCCTGAATATTGGCCGGCAGATATGCAATGAAGCCGGGATCGAAGATTTCCTCGCTCTCGGTGGCCGCCGAACGAACGCGTGTCCACTCCGTGCTCTCAAAGATGAAGAGCTTGTTCTTGATGATGGGACCGCCCGCGGCATAGCCAAACTGGTTGCGGGTGTAAATGCCTTTGGGGTCCGGAAGAGCCCCTGTTCCTCCGCCCGCGAGGAAAGTCGTGTTCGCCGCGTCATTGGCGTAAGTGTTGGCGGTGTAAGCGGAGAGGCGGTTATACCCCCACGCGGAACCGTGGATGGAATTGGTGCCGGCCTTGGTGGTCACGTTCACAACACCGCCGGAAGCGCGGCCGTATTCCGCCGAGTAGTTGTTGGTCAGGACGCTGTATTCCTGCACCGAGTCCATGGGGATGTTTTCACCCACGGCGACGCTGAAGATGGAAACGTTCTCGGCGCCATCCAGCAGAATCTCCGTTCCAGACTCGCGCTGGCCGTTGATGGCGTAGCCGACGCCGCGGTTGGAAAGGTTCTGGCCGCTATTGGAGCTGTTGGTCGTGTTGTCGCCACTGGAAACGTTGCCCGAGATCGAGACGAAGTCGTACGGATTGCGCGTCAGGCTGGGCAGGGCGGCGAGTTGCTGAGTATCGACAATCTGTGAGAGTTCCTGACTCTGCGTGTTGACCTGGGCGCCGCCTTCGCCCACCACCTGCACTTCAGTCACGGTGGCGCTGACGGAGAGCTTGGCGTCAACGGTCACATGGCTACCCACCGTTACCTCAACCTCTGCGACATAGGGCTTGAAGCTGCCTGAGTTGACCGTGACCTGGTAGATGGCCGGTTCCAGCCCAGAGACCTGATAAGCGCCCGTGGAAGAGGAAATGGTATTGCGCACGGAGTTCGTGCCGAGGTTCTTGACCGCTACGGATGCTCCCGGGATAGCCGCCCCCGACTGGTCCAATACGGTTCCGGCGATCTGGCCGGTCTCGACCTGCGCCGAGGCCATCACGCCGCCGACTGACAGGACAGCGAAGAGACCCAAAATGATGAAGGTAAGTAATTTCAAGCGATCAAAGGACCTGCGAGATGAAGCGGCCTGAAGACTCGACCCGGAATGCAACGCAAACAGCTTCATAAAAATCCTCCAAACTCGATCTGAATCGAAAAGCCCTGGGTAAGGCCTTGCCATCCAGGTTGTGCGCTTTCGGTGGCTCCGCTGAGCAACTCCGATCCCGCAGGTTGGTCAAAACAAGCAGAAGGCAAAAAATCAGAAAAAGACTCCTGTGCATCACCGAGCAAACCATAGCTCGCTGGATGCGGCTCCAGTAACATGGCAGGAAATCTCTAAGTCTTTTAAGGCAATTGATGTGCCATTTAAATCAAACGAGAGACAAATGCTTAACAAATTGAAAAGAAATGACATTGCAGTCTGCGAGCTCCCCCGAAAGTGTTAATCAAATATGAAAATCAGTAGTACGCGACCACAATCTTGCGAAAATGGGATCTAAGGGCGCGTCGAACCGTCGTCCCATGTCGCTCATGGCATTCCAGGACCGCGCCGATCCTGTCGGTCTCTGCCACAGTCGGCACATCTTCAAGCTGCCAAGCAGGATCGGCGTGATCCGGCATTCTTGTGAGCAATAGAAAGGGCGCCCCATCCGGGACGCCCTTTTGTTCGCAATAGGCCAAAAGCAGGGTCGTCAGAAGGTGACCTTCCCCACGATCCGCGCCGTGCGGCCCGGTGACGGATCGTGGTTGTAATCCGCGGACACGTCTACCGAAGTGATGGATCCAAAATACGGACCGTCAGTGTAGTTTCCGTCCGGACTGTCAAAATTGGCATGGTTGAAGACGTTCGCAGCCTGCAACATGATCTGAACTCCGCGGCCCGATTCCTTGCCGAATGGGATGTTCTTATACAGGCTCATGTCGGTGTAGTTGAAGCCCGGCCCATGGAAGAAGTTGCGCTTCACATTGCCGAATGTACCAAGTTTCTCTTGAGTGAAGGTTGATGGGCTGAAACCTGAGTTGAGGCCCGCCGTATTCAAGGTTCTAGGATTGGGACTCATTATGTGAAAACTGCTCGTGTTCGGTTCGTCCGGGCAGCCGTAGTAAACCCACCCGTCGCACCACAAGGAGTTATACGTGCCCTCATCGAGGATCGTGACTGGGAATCCGGATTGGAGAACTGTCAGTCCCGCCACATGCCAATCGCCGAGAATCTCCTTGATGGCGAAGTTCTCGTTCATCGATTGCAGCAGAGGCACCTTGTAGTCATACGAAGCGACCATGCGCTGGCGGGCATCGTAGTCGGAGTCGCCATAGTTGAGGTACTGGAACCCTGGAACATTGTTCATTCCTCTGCCATTGAAACCGGAGCTTTCGAGTCCCGACGCGTTGTCCAGGCCGTGGCTGTACGTGTAGGCAAAGGTAAAGTACAGTCCGTGCCAAGTGTTGTTCACAAGGCTAGCCTGCAGGGAGTTATAGTTCGAGGCCCCCTTGGTTGCAAGGGCGCCAACATCCAGGTAGTCCGGGATGCCGAATTCCGTCGCGGGCTGCGAGGTGTTCTGCGGAAAGTACAAATGTTGCTGTGAACGGCCACCGACGCTGGTGCAACCTGCTTCCGCGCCCGTGTTGGTCAGGCAGGCCGCGCGGCCGGCCGCCGTGATGGGATCGGCATCGTAGGTGGTCGCGAGATGGTGGCCCACCGAGCCGACATAGCCGATTTGCAACACCATGTTGCCGGACAGTTGCCTCTGGATATTGAGGTTGAAGTTATACACGGACGGCGCTGTGTAACCGGGGTCGATAGAACTCGTGTCCAGTCCAAGATAGCTCGGCCAATCGAGAGCGGTGCCGGCTTTGGGGCGTACGTACGGGAACGGGTTGGGCTCCGAGCAGCCGGTGCAGCCAGTTACATCGGTAAATGGATCTTGATAGCCCGGACTCCCCACAAAATCCGCGGCGCCGTGCGATTCGAGGAAATTGGGTATGTCGCCGAGGTTCTGCAACTGGCCTTCTTGTGCGTCGCGGTTGTAGTAAAGTCCGATTCCGCCGCGAATGGAGAACTTATGCTCGCCCGACCCGCCGATCAAAGCGGACGGGCCTTCGCTGGGCGACCATGCGAAACCAAACCGCGGCCCAAAGTGGGTATATTTGGTTGTCGCGCCTCCGGCCTTGTTGCAACCCGGATCGCCCGGGAAGAGCATCCCCGGAAAACCGCCCGGGAAAACCTTGGACGTTTGGCTGCTCAGGACAAAACAGGTGATTCCGAGACCGTCGAACTGCAGATTAGTGTTCGGCGTCTCTACATCCCATGCGATTCCATAATTGATGGTCAAGTCGTTGCTCGCATGCCAGCTATCCTGGGCGAACACGTAGTCCTCCCAGGCGCTGGTATCGATGAAGCCGCCTGAGGTCTGAGCATAGGTGTCCGGGATGCCGAGCAGAAAGTCGATGCCAGGGTCGCCGGAACTATAGGTGCCTGATCCAGAGTATCCAAAGTCGCCGTTGTTATCGGCGGAGTAAGGGTTGCTCACACGGAATTGCTCGATGTTCACGCCGAACTTCAGATCGTGATTGCCCACGAGATGGCTGAAGTTGTCGCTGTACGTCAGATTCGTATCCTTGCGTGGTTGCGGGCCCTCATAGCTGAAGCCCAGTGTGAACAGCCCGGTCAAGGCCATGTTGGGTATGCCCGATTGTGGATTCTGCGGGTGGATGTTAAAGCCCAGGCTTGCCGGGCTGACCACCGAGGCCGGTTCAACCGACGCATAGTTCAGGCGATAGTAGCCCGCGCGCAGCACGTTCAACGTATTGGAATTGAATGTGTGGGTCTCCTGTGCCGCAAAGAGCTTGAAGTGTTCCGCATTGATCATGCCGAAGCCTGGCAGGTCTGCGCCGCCAAAGGGCAGCGTGCGAGTCGAGGGACTCGATTGAAAGATACCCGTACCGAAGATCGAATCCTTATCGCTGATGTGGAAGTCGGCACGGAGAACGCCCTGATCCTGCGCCCCCGTGTTAGCTGTGGGAAAGTTATATAACGGGGCCAGCGCAGTGCCGGCGTTGCCCGCGGGAACATACTTTTGCGCGAGCTTTAGGGCAACCGGATTGAAACTCGTGGGATTAATGTCAACCGCCGTCCCGACTGGAAAACAGTCGGTCCAGGCTAGGTAATCCGTTCCCGGTCCGCATGTGACTCCCGAGCCGATCTTCGCTCCCGTGCCAGTCGTAATGTCGAATGGAATGTCACTGTCCGTCAGTCCGGCGTTCATATTGGTATCGCCGTTGGCCACGTTTTGCTCGTTACTGAAATTTCCACCGGGATTGGATCCGCTGGGCAGGATGCCGTTCTGAAAGACTGCGGTCTGGACAATCGCTCCCGTTCTGGCACGTCCTCCCTGGTAGGCTACGAAGCCGAAGAGCCGGTTCTTGATGACGGGCGCGCCGAGAGTGCCGCCGTAGACATTCTGGTGGTACGGAACCCGCTCGCCGGGAAGCGCAAAGTAGCCGGGAAGGTTCATGAACGTGTCACGGTAGTACTCAAACCCGCTGCCGTGGATCTGGTTTGTTCCCGGCTTGACGACTTCGTTGATCACCGAACCGCTGTTGCGGCCAAACTCGGGATTGATGGTACTGGAGACGATGTTTTCCTCCGCCAGCGCATCCGGGTTGATGACGAAGCCTTCATCCTGCAGCGGGCCGTCGTTGTTATCGATCCCCTCAAGGACAAACGCGTTGCTTTGCGTCTGATTGCCATTCACGGAGTAAGAGCCGAAGCGGTCAGAGGATTCCACAACGCCGGGCGCCAGCCTTTCCATCGCCGCGGCATCGCTGCCCAGCATGGGTAGATTCTCAAGCTGGCTTGCCGGAACTTCCTGTTCTAACTGCGTGTTGCTGGTCTCCACCTGCACCGCCGACGAACTCACCGTCACCGTCTGCGCCTCGGTTCCCACCCTTAGCGCGGCGCTCTCTTCCAGGTCCGCGTTTACGGTCAGCATGATGCCCGTCTTCTCAACCTTCCGGAAGCCGGAGACTTCGATCGTCAATGTGTACGGACCCCCAATTTGCAGCGCCGGAAAGACAAAGAAGCCGCTCTTGTTAGAGGTTGTTTCCGTGGTGATTCCAGTAGCCGTATTGAGCGCCCTGATTTTGGCGTCGGGAACCACGGCTCCGCTGGGATCGGTGACCGTGCCGTGAATCGCAGCGGTGGTGACCTGGGCCATGGCAACCGGGGCCTTCACAAACGCGAGAGAACCAACGATCACCAAAAGGGTGAGCGCCAACATTGCAGAATGAAACCGCAGAATCCGCATCTTGAATCCTCCACTGTGAGCTGAAACGTTTTCCTCTCAATCGGGAAGTCGCGTGAGCTTGCTGACTTCTTCTTCACTGCGAAACGGCCACTCGCCTTACCGAATGCCCGAAAGCAAATCAAATAAATGTTGAGAAGTGAGGGCTAGATCAAATGTTCCCGACGCTTCGAATCCAGGTTCAAGCGCCGAAATGCAAACCGAAAACAAATCCTCACCTTTCAATAATCATGCACGCGGTGGGCCAATCTGACCGTGGAACCCCTTTACAGCTTATTAATAGAAAACAAAGGGGTTGCCTATCCCATTTTTGTGTAAGCCGCGCAAGCCGGCCTCGAACCCCGGATTTGCCCCTATGAATTTCCATACATTAGCCTTCAATTCATCCAAAAATTCAACCCAAGTTTCAGATTTTGAGAGAGATGGTGGCGTGAGAATAACGCTCGCCAGCCAGCGTTCTGAGGTATTCTCCTCACGATGCAGGTTACCCTCGCTCATTTCGGCGCTCCGTCGCGGTCGCGGGATCCCTACGAGGGGCAGGTTCGTGACTATCTCAAGCGTTGTGTTGGAGTTGCGCGCTGCGGAAGTCAAGCCTTCCGGAACGAAACGGCTTTTTTCGATTGGCTTAGCCGGCAAAAGGGGCGTACGGCGCCGGTGGTCCTACTTCTGGATGGACGCGGCCGGCAGATGAGCTCCGAGGCTTTGGCAGATTGGCTCGGCGCGCGCCGCAATGATGGCGCGCAGCATGTCGTCTTCGCCATCGGACCGCCGGATGGGTGGTCAGAGGAGGCGCGAGCCGAGGCGAAACGCCGCGGCGGGCTGCTCTCGCTGGGACCCATGACGCTGGCTCACCCACTGGCCCGCCTGGTGATGGCAGAGCAGCTCTATCGCGCATGTACAATTCTCACGGGTCATCCGTATCACAAGGGGCATTGAGCATTGGCAGAGACTCGACGCGGACTGATTCTGATCAACACCGGCCCCGGCAAAGGCAAGACCACCGCGGCGCTGGGCACGGCCTTGCGCGCTGTGGGATGCGGCATGAAGGTACTCGTGCTGCAGTTCATCAAGGGCTCCTGGCGTTACGGCGAGTTGGATGCGGTCGAGGCCTTCGGCTCGAACTTCGTTCTTAAGCAAATGGGGCGCGGCTTTGTGAAGGTTGGCGGCGCTGAAGCCGATCCCGAAGACATTCGCCTCGTGCAGGCAGCATGGGAGGAAGCACACGCGGCGATCGACTCCGGTGAATGGGATCTTGTGGTGCTTGACGAGATTAACTACGCCATCAGCTACGGGATGCTGGATGCGGGAGTGGTCGCCGAGGCGCTGAAGGGAAGGCCGGAGATGGTGCACGTGATCCTGACCGGGCGCAACGCCCACCCCCTGCTCGTGGAGTTGGCCGATACTGTCACGGAGATGCGCGAAGTGAAGCACGCTTACCAGAAAGGCATCCTCGCGCAGCGTGGCATCGAGTATTGACTAGCGCGGGATCGAGTACTGACCGACGAAGGAGGCGCCATGCAGGAAAGCAAGCACCATCGCTGGGTCAACATCAAACCGGAGCCGTTGAACGCGCTGATCACGCGGCAGTACGTCGTAGGAACGAACGTCATGCTGGCGCGCATCGTGCTGAAGAAGGGCGCGCACGTGCCCATGCATCACCACATTCACGAGCAGATCAGCCATGTGGTTGAAGGAGCGTTGAAATTCACGGTCGACAGCAAGGAGGTCATCGTGCGCGCGGGCGAAATTCTCTCGATCCCGCCAGACGTGCCGCACGAAGTCGTCGCGCTCGAGGACTCGGTAGCGCTCGACATCTTCAATCCGCCGCGGCAGGACTGGATCAACGGCGATGACGCCTATCTGCGCGGGGGAGCCACTTCTTCGCCCCCAAAAAGTTAAGCGGTTGCTATCGCTCCATCCATTTACAATTGGGTTCGGTATGTCGTGGTTTAAGCGCGAGGACGGCGAGTATTCTTCCGGTGCCGGTGGGCCCGGACCGGACAACGGGCCTGAAGCGGGCGCGAAAAACGTGCGCACCGAGGGCCTGTGGGTGAAATGCCCCGGCTGCCGACAACCCATCTATAAGCAGGACCTTGAAGTCAATCTTCTGGTCTGCCCCAAGTGCCAGCATCACTTTAAGCTCTCGGCGCGCGAGCGCATCGACACGCTCCTCGAGCCCGGCTACACGCTGGTTGATACCGGCCTGCGCTCTACCGATCCGCTCAACTTCACCGACGTAAAGCCCTACAAGCAGCGTCTGCGCAAGGCCCGCCAGGACACCGGCCTCGATGATGCGATTCTGAACGCCATAGGCCAGATGGGCCCTCATGAAGTCGTGCTCAGCGCCATGGAATACGCATTCATCGGCGGGTCGATGGGGGCGGTCGTGGGCGAGACCATCGCACGCGCCGTTGACCGCGCGAGAGAAACGCGCAAGCCGCTGATTGTTGTGGCCGCTTCAGGCGGAGCGCGCATGATGGAGGGCGTGGTGAGCCTGATGCAGATGGCCAAAATCTCCACCGCCCTGGCGCAACTGGACGACGCGCGCGTGCCGTATATCTGCGTGCTCACCGACCCCACCACCGGCGGCGTCACTGCCAGCTTCGCCATGCTGGGCGACCTGAATATCGCGGAACCCGGCGCTCTGATCGGCTTCGCCGGCCCGCGCGTCATCGAGCAGACCATCCGGCAAAAGCTGCCCGAAGGTTTCCAGCGCTCGGAGTTCCTGCTAGAAAAGGGATTTCTCGACGCAGTCGTGCATCGCCACGCTCTAAAGGCCTACCTGATCCGCGCCCTGCACTTCCTCCAGGCGCCGGCGGCTGCGTAAGAGCGCATTCGCTACTTCAACCTGGATTGCCGTTCAGCCGAATCGCCTCTGAGGCGCTCGCCTTCGCTCTAGAAGTTCCACACCAGCCCGCTCGAGATGCGCCCAAAGGATCTGGGCAGGGGCGTGCCGTAAACGGGCTCTTGATCCACGATGCTTTTGATCAGCCCGAAATGCGACCACTGGTAGCCGCCCTCGATCCGAATGGCGAAGCGCTTCGAGATGGGCGTATCGAGGCCGCCGCCAGTCACTGTTGCGAATGAGGCGGTCTCGCCAGGCGCTCCGTTTGGTCCCCAGTATCTTGACAACCTGCCATCGCCTGCGAGCGCTTCAATAAAAGCGGACTCTCTGCCGAAGCGGTGGAAGTATTGTGGGCCGCTCAAGACGAATACCGATTTCTGCGAAGCGCCCTGGTTCGTCCCGAGGTACCCGAAAACGTCAATCTTGAAGCACAAGTTGTGCCAGGGCGGGAAAGCGACGAACGATGAATCCCATCCGCTTAGCGGATAATGCGCTCCCGCGAGCCCATTGAAGGAGTTGGAAAGGAAGGTATAGCCGCCGTAGAGCTGATGGCGTGCGGGCTTCCGCGACGGCGCCTCGGTCTGGGCGTGGATAGCGGCGACCATCCACAGCAACGCGATCGGCAAGAAGAGACGAGAGGTCATGAAAAGCCATGAGGGGAGGGGTTCCATCCATCCTATCTGACCCGGCCGGTCTCACAGTTGAGGATCGGCTCAGAAATTCCACACCAACCCGCTCGATACGCGTGCGAAGTTGTTGGGCAGCCCTGGAGTCTGAATCGGCTCGATCTGCTCCACGTTGTTGATCAGCTTCAAATTGGTCCACTGGTAAGCGCCACTGACGCGAATCGCAAATCGCGGCGAGATGGGCGTGTCGATGCCGCCTCCGAGAATCGCGGCAAATGTTGCCGTCTCACCAGGCGCTCCGTTTGGTCCCCAGTATCTCCCCAGATCGCCCGAGTTCGGCGCGATCAGTCCCTCCAAAAAGGCCGATTCCCTGCCGAAACGGTGGAAGAATTGTCCTCCCGCCGCGACGAACAACGATCTTTGCGAAGCGCCTGTGTTCGTACCCAGGTATCCTGCAGCGTCGATCTTGAAGCGCAGGTTGTGCCAGAGCGGGAAGGCGATCGATGAATCCCATCCATTCAGCGGATGGCGTGCTCCCGGCAGCCCATTGAACGAGTTGGAAAGTAAAGCGTAGCCGCCGTAAAGCTGAAAGCGCGTGTGAGGCTGAGACGCCGCCTCGGTCTGTGCGCGAGCACCCGCGCCTATGCACAGCATCGCAAGCAGCAAGCAGAGACGAGAGGTCATGGATAGATTCGAAGGAAGCACTCCCGCAAACGGATCACTTCAAATGCGCATCGGCATCAGCACGTAGCGGTACTTGTATTCGGCGTCCGGATCTTCGGGCCGCATCTGGCCGGCCGACTGTGCGTCCTTGAATTCCAGGCGAACCTCGCCGGCGTTGTCGAGGGCCTTGAGGAAGTCGAGAATGTAGCCGGAGTTGAAGCCCACCGTGATGGGCTCCGATGAGTACGGCGTGTCAATGGTGTCTTCGCTCTCGCCTGACTCCGTCGAATTCGCGCTGACCTTGAGCTCGTTGTCCTCGAGCTTCATGCGAATGGCGCCGGAACGCTCGTCGGCGAACTGCGCCACGCGCTGAATCGCAGCCGAAAGTTCACTCGAGCGCACCACCGCAAACTTCGTGTTGTCGCGTGGCATCACAGCCTCAAAGTTCGGGAACTGTCCGGTCAGCTTCCGGCTGCTCAGCGTGCGATGACCCACGCGGAAGAAGAGCGTGTGTTCGTCGTCGGCAAACTCCACGACGAGAGGCGGGAATGTTGTCTTAGGAGCGGTCTTCTGCTCCGCGTCTCTATCAGCCTCAGCTGTTGCGAGTAGTTGCAACAGCTCGTGCAGCGCCTTGCGCGGAATGAGCACGCGCTTTTCGCCGCTGATGCCCTCGAGGGTCTCGCCTGGTTTCTCGACAAACGCAAGCCGGTGGCCATCCGTCGCGACCATCGCGAGAGACTCGGCCTTCAGGACCAGCAGCGCTCCGTTGAGCGTGTAACGCGACTCCTCGTTTGAGATGGCGAAGATGGTGCGTGCAATTAGCGTGCGCAACGAGACGAGAGAAATGCTGGTCGAGGCGACAGTCGGAAACTCGGGCACCTGCGGATAGTTCGCACGCGCCATCCCGACCATCTTGGTATTTGATCGGCCGCTCCTGATCTGCACCCAGTGATTCTCAAGCAGCTTGATCGAGATATCGCCGTCGGGCAGCAGCTTGATGTAGTCGTAAAGCTTGCGCGCGGGGATGGTACACGCGCCCGCTTTCTTCACTTTTACTGCCGTGCTGGTGCGGATAGCCTGATCCAGGTCGGTGGCAGTAATATTCAGGCGATCCTGGTCGGCCTCCAGCAGAAAGTTGGAGAGAATCGGGATCGTGGTTTTGCGCTCTACCACGCTCTGCGTCGCTGTAAGTTCCTTCACCAGATCCTGGCGGCTTACTGTAATCTCCATCGCTGCCCCCTCGACCGCTGATCGCCCGGCTGGCTTGTCAACTTCAGCTTCGGCACTCGGCATACCCCACCTCTGCTTGCAGAGCCGCGCCCTATGCCCTCACTCTATAACAACTTGCGAGTCATCGGAAGCGGCTGCTTTTTCTCCATCCCGATTGTAGTCATCTCTTAAGATGCGTGCGCGTGGAAAACCGGGCTGATTTTGTGAATTCTGCGACTTGGCTGCCGTTTAGGAAGTCGCCGAGCGTGGCCTTAGCCCGCCGCATTCCGTATGCTGAATTCCTCGCTGTTCGGCTCTGGCGGGTAGGTGAGAAGAAAAGATATAGATAAACCAGTAGTACCCGTAGTTCGGTTCGGAAAAGTGGGAATCTGCGCAATGTTGCGTAGGGGAAGCGAGTTGAGTGGTGCGCGAGTTTCCTAAATCGCGGTGTGCTACATCGAACAAGCCGCAAAACAGGCGGCCGCAAGCTCGATAGCGCGCATGTTTCCCACTTCTCCCACAGCAGCCTCGAAATCGCCTGTGGAACGTGTTGGGGTTGTGTGAAAGCCGCGACAAAGGCGAAACGGTGCAGCAGTTTGCGATGAGCCTGTCTTGCACAGCGACCACCTTTGGATCGGCGGTGGGCCAACTGCGGGACGGGCCTCCGATTCGCCTCTTATACTTAACCTTTCATGTCCCACGCGGCAGCCATGTCCTACACAGCAGCTATAGACCAACTGAATTCTCTCGCGCCAGAGCTCTACGCGCGCCCAGGGCAGCCGCGGCGCCGGTTCTCGTTAGGTGAGGTTCGAGAACTGCTCGGCGCACTCGGCGACCCGCAGACGCAGTTCCCCGCTGTGCTGATCGCGGGCACTAACGGCAAAGGCTCGACGGCCTCAACACTCGCATCGATTCTCGCGGAGTCGGGCCGGCGAACAGGGCTCTATACCTCGCCGCACCTGGAGAGGCCCAATGAACGCATCCGCATTGGCCACCAGGAGATCGCCGACGCCGATTTCGCCCGCCTCTACTTCCGCGTGCACGATGCAGGCCAGCAGTTGCTTCTTTCTGGACAACTCCCGCAACTGCCCAGCTACTTTGAGATCCTCACTGCTTTGGCGTTCCTCTTTTTTGCCGAGAACAAAATCGACGTCGCCGTTCTCGAGGTGGGTATGGGCGGTCGCCTCGACGCCACTAACGTAGTCAACCCACTGCTCTCGATCATCACCGACATTTCTCTCGACCACATGGAGTGGCTTGGCCCCACCATCTCTGCCATCGCGCGCGAAAAGGCCGGAATCCTGCGCAGCGGTGGAACCATGATCACGCTGCCGCAGCATCCCGGGGCGAACCAGGTCCTTGGCGAAGTCGCCACAGAGTTGGCGGTTCGCGGGATCAGCGCGGTTCCCTATGTGCCGGCAGCAGGGACGAGCGGCTCATACTCGGTCGAGGCATTGGGAGTGGCGATCCAGGTGGATTCGCCGCTGGCAGGAGCTCATCAGCAGCGCAACGTCGCCCTCGCCATCGCTGCGGCGGTCGAGCTTGCTGCCCACCACGGTTTTCCAATCGCGCCTGCTGCAATTGAGAATGGGATTCGCCGCACGCGTTGGCCAGGACGGCTAGAACGTATTTCCAAACTCGACCGAATCACAAAGAAGCGCGTCGAGTGGATCCTCGACGTTGCGCACAACCCGGCCGGTGCATGGGCGTTGCGTGCGGGTATTCGCGACATCCTCGAAGTTCACAGGCCACGCGTGCTTGTCTTCAGTTGCCTGCGCGACAAGCCTCTCGACGAAATGGCCCAGATTCTCTTTCCTCTTTTCGACGAGGTGATCGTTGCGCCCATCCACACGGCGCGTGCCGCCGCCCTCGACGATCTGCTGGCTGCAGCCGCGGCAACAGGAACGCCGGCGATAGCCGCGGACTCCGTGGCCGACGCTCTGCGCATCGCCGAAGAGCGAGCAGCCGGCGGCGTGGCCGTCGTCTCTGGATCGGTCTACCTTGTGGGCGAGGCGCGTGGCAAATTGTTCCCTGGGAAAAGCGAATCGTCATGAGCCCGCGCCCCAACCCGCTGCCTCGCTTCTACGTCTGGCTCAGCTACGGATTGCAGGGACCGCTCATGCTGGTGCTCACTGCGGTTTGCGCATCCACCGCGTTTCTCGTCTCTGTTGTGGACAGGAAGGGCCGCATGCAGCATCGCATCGCGCATTTCTGGGGACGCAACATGGTGCGCCTTTCGCTTTCGAGGCTGCGAATTGAAGGCGCGGAGAACTTCCACAAGTACCCCGTCGCGGTCTACGTCTCCAACCACACCTCCTACATGGACACTCCCGTTATCTTCGGCGCGCTGCCCTTCCAGTTCCGAATCCTGGCTAAGAAAGATCTCTGGCAGTGGCCAATGATCGGCTGGTATCTCGGCCGCTCCGGCCAAATGCCCATCGACCTCGAAAATCCCCATGCGACGCTCTCCAGCCTCGGCGGCGCTGTCAAGGCTTTGCGCGCGGGCATGCCCCTCTTCGTTTTTCCTGAGGGCGGCCGCACCTCGACCGGCGCATTGCGGCCGTTCCTCCCCGGCGCAGCCTACCTCGCCATCCGTGCTCAGGTGCCTCTCGTCCCCATCGCGCTCAGTGGCGTCTTCGATCTGCTGCCCATTCACACCAAGCACTTCTATCCCTGCAAACTCACCGTGCATGTCGGCGAACCCATCGAAACCAAGGGCATGACCGTGCGCCAGAACGGCGAATTGACCGAGCGGCTTCGTGCGGCGATTGAAGAGATGCTCAGCCAGCCCGCGCAGGCTCACGCCGAATCGTCCGCGCCCATCGCGTGAAACTGCGACCAAGCTCCCCGAACATCTCAATTGGCAGCGATACACCGAAAGACATTCGTGACGGACTGAACCGACGAAGTTCCTGAACGGGGGATGAGTTGAACAATTAATATGGCAACCATGAAGAAACGATGCTTATTCTTCATCGTCTGCCTCACGTTGCCGTGCCTCGTCGTGGCTGCGCCCGGAATGTCATTGGACGCGCAGGCGCCAGGGGATGTTCTTGAAGTTCAGTCCGAGGGCGCATTAGGGACAACGAAAGCAGGTATGACCATTGAGGTTCAGCAGAATAAAATCACGGGTGGCCACTACTTCGTTGCCAACGACCTTCGTGATATTCCGATCACTGGCAACATACAAAGCGGACGGATCGTCATTTCCGGCGCGGACGGCTCGTCGTTCGACCTTCGTTTCAAGGGCAACGGTAGCGAACATGGCAAAACGTTGAATTTCGACAACTCAGTGGGCCTTATCGGAACCCGCCTAAGCAATGGGAAGGTTGAAAAGATAGATTTAGGTTTCCTTACAATGGGTCAACCGTCGTCGGAGGGCCGTCGCTATGCCTTCACTACGGATCTGAGCGACTCGGAGTTTGAGTCGATAGTGCGCGAGTGGCGTTTAGCAGTGCTTTCGGGCAACCGCAAAGAAGCAGCCAAGCGCACGCATTTTCCTTTGCGCGTGAACGCGCGCCGCAAACACAGGACGATCCGTACCTCCGCCGAGCTCTTCAGTCAATGGGATGACATATTCACTCCGGTATACCTCTTGCGAATCAAGAAAGACTTGCCACATGACATGCTGGGCGAAAGCTCAAGCCTGATGGTGATGCTGGGCGCGGGTGACGTTTGGTTCGATGACAAGGGCATCGAGGTAATAAATCTACCCGATTGATCGTGTTGTCGCCTGCCCGGTAGGGCCGCGCGAATTCCACGACACGCCTTACACTGTCTCCATGGCCCCGCGCATCGCCATTCCCGAGCCCACAAGCGACGATCCGGAATACAACCAGCGCGCGTTGCCGCAGTACGTTGCCGCGGTCGAAGCCGCTGGCGCCGAGCCGGTCGTGGTTCCGCTGCACGAGACTCGGGACCGCATCGCCAAACTGCTCGCGTCCGCGCAGGGCATTCTGCTGCCGGGCAGCGGCCACGACGTGGATCCCGCGCGCTATGGCGAAGCGCGAGCTCCGGAGTGCGCAGATGACGATCCCGTTCGCGCTGCGGCCGACGAACTGCTCCTGCAGGACGCATTCAACCTTCGCAAGCCGATCCTCGCAATTTGCCACGGCGCGCAAACGCTGAACGTGTGGCGCGGCGGATCGCTGATTCAGGATTTGAAAACTCCAGTGAATCACCGGCCCGGCCGCGATGTGGTCGAGGCGCATCCGGTCCAGCTTGCACGAGGCTCGCGATTGACGGCAATTCTGGCTCACGCCGGCGAGTCGAATGCGCAGGTGAATTCGAGCCATCACCAGGCAATTCGCGAGGTCGGGAAGGATCTGCGCGTGACCGCATTTTCTCCAAACGACAGCGTCGTCGAAGCCGTCGAGCTCGACAGCCCGGATCATTTTGTCGTGGGCGTGCAGTGGCATCCGGAGCGCACCTGCGAGCAAAGCGAATTTTCTCGCGCGATTTTTTCCACGTTTGTCCGTGCAGCCGGCGCGTGGCAAACGCCACGGGTGGACGCTCCCGAAAGCGGAACCCTAGAAAGCGAAAATTGACGGATGACAGCGGAAGGCGCAGGCTCCCGGCTCAATGAGTTGCTGCAAAAGGCGGGCCAGGAGCCGGCGGACGACCAGACGGCCGGCCAATTCGAAACCTATCTTTCGCTCTTTGTTCGCTGGAACAAGCGCATCAACCTCAGTTCTGTTCGCGACGAAGAAGCCATTCTATCGCGCCATATCATTGAATCTATTGCCGTTGCGCGCTCATTGCCGCAAGAGATCGCCACATTGCTCGATTTTGGTTCCGGCGGCGGCTTGCCAGGAATTCCCATCGCGCTCTGCCGGCCGCGAATCGCCGTCACGTTGGCCGAGTCGCAAGGCAAGAAGGCTGCATTTCTGCAGGAAGCAGTGCGCGTCCTGGGAATCGCGGCGAAGGTCCATGCGGATCGCGCAGAAGCGCTCCGTACAGTTTTTGACTGCGTAGTTTTGCGGGCGGTTGAACGAATGCCCCAGGCGGTTGCCGCCGCAGTCAAGCTCGTTGCGCCCAACGGTTGGCTTGCGCTCATGACTACGGATTCTCAACTCGCAGAGCTTCAGGCAGCCGCAGGGGAGCAGTTCCGATGGGAAAATCCGATTCGTCTGCCGGGGAGTGAGTCCCGAATTCTCGCTCTGGGCCGTAGAATCAATTCGCCAGCTTGATATCGACGAGCTTACGGACCGAAGCCAGGTCTTCAGGTTTCCCAATCATGAGCCGAACGGCGGTTCCCTCCGCGTAGCGCCTGGCCTCCGAGATCTCCTTCAACAGACTCTTCGGCAGACCGCTCGTGCGGGCTGCGGCTACAGCCTTATCGCCGAGAGCAAAGCTAACGCGGAAACAACCGTCACATGGACCGAGGTAGAGGATGGTACGCTTCTTGACCGCTGGGCGGAGAACCCAGCCGTACTTCTTCGGAGAAACCGACTTCCATTCCCCGCGGGCGATTCCCTTTTCGTTGAGCCAGGTGATCAGCTCCTTCCAGGTTGCCGAGGCAGGCCCGAGCTTGGCGGCTACATCTCTTTCTGAGGGAGGGGCTATCTTGCCTATAAAGGCGTTTGGGAGGTCCATTTGTGCCCTCTTTCTGGATTCGGTTGGAGGTGGGCAGCGTTGAGAGTTGCAATTGCAGAGTCAGTTCCCGTGAAAGACGGGCGCACGTTTCTCAAGGAAGGCGCGGATGCCTTCCTGGTAATCGTGGCTGTCATAAACGTCGCGGCGGAGGGCCTGGAGGCGCTCAAAGGATTCGGCGTTGAGAGGATGGGCGTTGGCGAGGGCACGCATTTCTTCTTGCATCACGCTGAGGACGAGAGGTGAAGTGCGGGCCATCCGGCGGGCGAGGTTGAGCGTGAATTCCTCGAGTTCATCGCGCGGGACGGCGTGATTGATGACGCCGGAGGCGACGAGGCGGGTGACGGAGACGGGCTCGGCGGTGAAGAGCAGCTCTTTGAGCAGGTGGATGCCTGCGACCTTGATGAGATTGAGGGTTCCGTAAATGTCGTAGGGGACACCGAGTTGGGCGGGTGTGATGGCGAACGTGGAGTCTTCCGCGGCGACAATGACGTCGCATCCGAAAACCAGCTCGCAGGCGCCGCCCCAGACGGAGCCTTCAACCATGGCGATGACGGGATGGGGGCTATGGTCAATTTTGCGCGTGACCAGGCGCAGAGGATCGTTGTAGGTGAGCGGATCGCGGCCATTGGTGAACAGTTCGCGAACATCGTGGCCGGCGGAGAAGACGTTGACGCCTTTCGCGGCGCGGAGGACGATCACGCGGACGGGAACTGCCTGGAGGGCGTCGAGGGCGAGAACGATGTCATCGAGAAGGACTTTGCTGAGTGCATTGACCTTGCCGTGATTCATGGTGATGATGCCGATATTGCCGTCAAGAATGGAATAGGGGGCGCGGGTGGAAGGCGAGGCTTTCACGTGCGGACTCCAGAGTTCAGATTGATCGCAGACCCATATTGCGCGCACGGCGCAGGATGCGCGGTGATTCCTGGCACGATCGGAGTCAGTCGATGCAATCAAAATCACAAGTTCGCCGGGGCACCCTCTGGGTGCGGTCCTCACGGTTCTTGAAGTGATCTCTGCTTGGGCAAGCCCATAGAGCGGTTCCCTTCGTCTCACCCTCCCCGGTGTGTTCCACGTGGAACATGCCAGAGCCCAGGACCAGGGGTAGCAGTCGAAACAGCAATTGTTTCACGTGGAACATCTCCTCCCTGTAGGCCCAAATCGGGCTAAGAACCAAAATGGAACACACCCATTCGCCCTCACAAAAAGTGCTCCGCCCACGGGCAGTTTTCCACCACACGCCCTTTTTTCTACCCCTTCGGCCCTCAACGGGCAGCCTTCCCCAAACCTCTTCCACCCCAATGAGTTGCTCCCCAACGCCGCAGACGCCTCACAGCCGCTTTCCACAACTTCGCCCCGTTTCCCACAATGCAAGCGCAACCCGCGAACCTACTGTCGTTTTACTCTGGAATGCCATGGGCAAGATCGTCGGTCTCGTGAATCAAAAGGGAGGTGTGGGAAAAACCACCACGGCCATCAATCTTGCTGCCTGCCTGGCGCTCGAAGGCCTCAAAATCCTCCTCGTCGATTGCGATCCCCAGGCCAACGCCAGCTCGGGCCTCGGCCTTCAACGCGACGACAGCCGCCACTCCGTCTACGACGTCCTCATGGGCGACAGTCTCGCGGAACAAGTCATTTTGCCCACAGAGGTTGATGGGCTTTCACTGCTGCCCGGCTCGAAAAACCTCACCGGCGCAAATATCGAGCTTGCAGGCGCGGAAGATCGAGCCCTCCGCCTTCGTACCGGTCTCGAGCCCATCAAGGACAGCTACGAGCTCATCTTTCTCGATTGCCCGCCCGCCCTCGATTTGCTCACATTGAACGTCCTCTCTGCCGCGGAATCCCTCATCGTGCCCATGCAGGCCGAATACTTCGCGCTCGAGGGGATCTCGGAGCTGATCTCGACGCTTGAGCGCGTGCGCTCCGCCTACAATCCAGACCTTGCCATCGAGGGCGTGCTGTTGACCATGTACGATGACCGCACTAACCTTGCACAGCAAGTGACGGAAACCCTCCGTGAGCACTTTCGCGAGATCATTTATCGGACCGTCATTCCCCGCAACGTCCGCCTGGCAGAGGCGCCCAGCCACGGCAAGCCGATCGCCCTATATGACCCACGATCACGGGGCGCAGAGGCATACTTCGAAATGACTTGGGAGTTCTTGGCCCGCAACCAGATTGAAAGCCCGCGCGCTGCGGAACGCAAGGCCGCAGCAGAAGACCGCCCCAGGGCCCGGGGCACGTTCTGGCCCTATACGTGACCGATCGTCAGCGATCCAATCAGGCAATCAAATCCGGAGTTCAATCGCTTTGTTTCATTCACTATCCCTTGAGGTTTCAGCTCCATGACTACAGCCGCCATCGACCCCAAGCGCCGCGCACTCGGCAAAGGCCTTGACTCTTTGCTGCCGCGAGCACAGGCCTCTCCAGCTCCCGAAACCGAGGGAGGAAGGCCACGCGAGATTCCTCTCGATCTGATCGACCACAATCCTTTCCAGACGCGCTCGAAGGTGAATGAGGAACAGTTGGCCGAGCTGGCTGCCTCCATTGCCGCCAACGGGGTGGTGCAACCGGTGCTTGTTCGCCCCCTCGCAGGCGGCCGCTTTCAACTCATCGCCGGCGAGCGCCGTTGGCGCGCGTCGCAGATCGCCGGCAAAACCACCGTCCCGGCCATTTTGCGTCAGGTCTCAGACGAGCAGGCGATGGAAATCACCATCGTCGAGAATTTGCAACGCGCGGACCTGAACCCGATGGAGCAGGCGAGGGCCTTCGAACGGCTCTCGCGCGAGTTCCACATGACCCAGGAGCAGATGGCGCAGCGCACCGGAAAGGATCGCGCGACCGTAGCCAACTTCTTACGTTTGTTGAAGTTGCCGTCATCGGTCCAGGCCCGCGTCGAGTCCGGCCAGCTCACTTTCGGCCACGCGCGCGCCCTCCTCGCACTTCAGGAACCCGACGAGATGGAGAAGGCGGCGCAGCGAATCGCGGATCGTTCGCTTTCTGTTCGCCAAACAGAAAGCTATGTCCAGGAGCTCATCGACCCGAGCCGCAAAGCGAAGAAAGGAACCAAACCTGCGCCCCAAGTTGATCCCAATGTTCGCGATGCTCAGGAGCAACTGCAGCGCGCTCTCGGCCTCAAAGTCACAATCGAAGACCACAATGGCCGCGGCAAAGTGATCATTGAATACGCGCGCCTTGAGGACTTCGACGCGTTAATGGAGCGGTTTGCGGTCGAGTGAAGTGGTCGGATGAAGTGGTCGGAGGCTGGAATCGCTGGCGGCATCGGAAAATCTGATAATCTGACCCCATGGACCCCGTTTCGATCAGCGTGACTGAAGCTTCGCGAAACTTTGCCGACTGCGTGAACCGGGCGCGCTATCAGGGGACAAGCTTTATCCTGCTGAGGGGCCGCACGCCAGTGGCGCGCATCGAGCCGGCAGAAGCGCAGGTGAAAAAAGGGCGTGAATTGGCCGCGGCGCTCGAGAAGGCAGTGGAAGGCGTCCACGTCGGCGCGGAAGAAGCCACCGCATGGCTTCACGATCTGGAACAGGCGCGCGGATCGCTGCAGCCGCAGGTGAGGCCGTGGCGTTTCTGATCGATGCCGATGTGATCATTCAGGCGGAGCGAAAGGCATTCGACCTCGATGCATGGCTTCGTTCGCATCCCGATGAGGAGATCAAGCTCGCCGCCATCACTGTGGCTGAATTATGGCGAAGTGTGGAGCGCGCCAGTGGCATTCATCGCGCGCAGCGGCAAAAGTTTCTGCAAAGCGTGCTGACTGTATTTGAGGTCGCTCCGTACACCGAGAAAGCGGCCGTTGAACATGCGCGCCTGTGGGCCGACGTTGAGGGAGCAAGCCAGAGAATGAGCCCGCACGACCTGATGCTCGCGGCAACCGCCAAGGAATCCGGTGCCGCGATCGTCACCTTCAACACGAAGCGTTTCGCAGCCGTCCCCGGACTGACGGTGCTCAAGCCGTAGTGGGTGTTCGAATGAAGGGGCAAAACCGGATGATGAAGGCGTCAGCGCTGCTGATCTGTGCCGCAATCACCGCAGGCATCGGCGCGGGCCAGACGCCATCGCCGTCAAATCCGATCTCGATCAATGTCGACCTCGCCAAACCGGTGGGCAGCTACAAACCGATCTCCAGTTGGTTTGGCTACGACGAGTCCAACTACACCACCATGAAATACGGCAAGCAATTGCTCGGCGAGTTGCACGATCTGAGCCCGGCGCCTGTCTACATTCGCACTCACCATCTTTTGACTTCAGGCAACGGCGTGCCCGAGCTCAAGTGGAGTTCGTCGAACGTCTTCAGCCTCGACAACGATGGGAAACCGGTCTACGACTTCACCATCACCGACCAGACATTCGACGCGCTCCAGAAGGCCGAAGGGAGGCCGATGGTGGAACTGGGATTCATGCCCAGGGACTTGGCCGCAGCGGTTCCGGGCATCGCCGATTACCAGCTCCACTATCCCAGGCCGACAATGGGCGGCGCATCGAATAATCCGCCCAGGGATTACAAAATGTGGGGCGAGCTGGTGCGCAAGTACACCGAGCATCTCGTCGAGCGCTACGGCCGCCAGCAGGTCAGCACTTGGTACTTCGAAGTCTGGAATGAGCCAGACATTGCCTATTGGCATGGCACGCCGGAAGAGTATTTCAAGCTCTACGACTATGCTGTCGCGGGAGTGAGGGCCGCACTGCCCAACGCAATCGTCGGCGGACCGGCGACCACGGGACCCGCCAATGCAAAGGCGACCGCCTTCCTCGAACGCTTTCTCGAGCATTGCCTGCACGACAAAAGTGCGGCCGACGGCAATCCAATTCCGCTCGACTTCATCTCGTTTCATCCCAAGGGCCACACCGCCCTGGTCGACGGCCACGTGCGGATGGGCCTCTCGAACGAGCTCGAGGCTGCGCAAACGGGATTCCAGGTCGTCGCGAAATACCCGCGGTTTCGCCGCCTGCCGATCATCTTGAGCGAAGCCGATCCCGAGGGCTGCGCCGCCTGCTCCATCAAGGACAATCCAGCCAACGCCTATCGCAACAAGCCGCTTTACGCCAGCTATACCGCAACGGCAATGAAGGCACTTTTCGAACTCCAGGACGAAGCGAAGGTGAACCTGATCGCCATGCTTTCCTGGTCGTTCGAGTTCGAAAACAAGAACTACTTCGAGGGATTTCGAACGCTCGCGACCAACGGCGTCGACAAGCCCATCCTCAACCTCTTCCGCATGGCCGGCCTGATGTCCGGCGAGCGCGTTAGGACCACCAGCACAGGCGAGGTTCCGCTCGGCGATCTTGTCGCAACGGGCGTGCGCCAGGCGCCGGACGTGGACGCGTTTGCCACGAAAGCCGATCGTGAAGCGGCTGTCATGGTCTGGAATTATCACGACGATGATCTTCCCGCGCCAGACGCGGAGGTGCGCGTTACCGTCATGGGAATACCCGCTGGCGTCAAAAGAGTGTTGCTCGAGCACTACCGGATCGACGAGAAGCACAGCAACGCCTTCACCGCGTGGAAAAACATGGGCTCACCCCAGTCGCCGACGCCTGAGCAATACGCCGACCTCAAGGCGGCCGGTCAACTCGAGCTCCTTACCTCTCCCGAGTGGCTCGACGCCCACGACGGCACCGTGACCGTCGAAACGGCCCTTCCTCGCCAGGCCGTTTCTCTGCTGCACATCAAGTGGTGAGCGGCCCGCGGCTCAATTACCGAGGTGCCCAACAGGCAATTCGACAGTTGCTTTGCGGCTGCGAGAGATTTATCCTTCACTTCTAATCGCGGCTCCTCCAAATGATGCGGAGGAGCCCGTCTTTTTTCTCTGAATTCAGCTCTTGAGTCCTTTTGCGGAGTCACTTCCATGGCCCTCCAACCCGTAACCTCAAATAACAGCGCGTCCCACACTGTTCGATCCATCCCAGTCGTCCTCAATGGACGCACTCTTGAAGCTAACCGGCGCATTCCGCTCAACCTTGATTGGGTTGAGGGCGTGCGCGTGAACACCAGCGCGGTGGAGCGGCGCGCGGCGACCCAAGTTGCGCGGCGTACCGTGAAGAAGGAAACGCAGGCTGCATGGCTGCTGCGCGCCATTGCGTGCATGGACCTGACCACGCTGAGCGGGGACGACTCGGCCGACCGCGTGCGGCGCCTCTGCGCCAAGGCGCGCAACCCACTGCAGCGCCACATCGTTGAGGGCCTCGGCATTGAGGATCTGCATCTCACGGTCGGAGCGGTATGCGTCTATCACGCGTTTGTTGAGACGGCAGTGAAGGCGCTCGAAGGGTCGGGCATTCCCGTTGCCGCGGTCTCGGCCGGATTTCCCGCAGGGCTTTCGCCCCTTGCCGAGCGCGTGGAAGAGATTCGCCGCAGCGTGGAAGCCGGCGCGCAGGAGATCGACATTGTCATCACGCGCGCGCACGTCTTCGACGGCGAGTGGCAGGCGCTCTACGACGAGGTTGCGGCCTTCAGGCAGGCCGCGGGACCTGCACACATGAAAGCTATCCTGGGCACAGGCGATCTGATGACTTTGCGCAACGTTGCACGCGCCAGTTGGGTAGCGATGATGGCCGGAGCGGACTTCATCAAAACGTCAACAGGCAAAGAGAGCGTCAACGCTACGCTTCCGGTTTCGCTGGTGATGGTGCGCTGCATTCGCGACTACGCCGAGCGCACGGGCAGCGCGGTCGGATTCAAGCCGGCGGGCGGCATTCGCACGGCAAAGCAGGCGACAGATTGGCTGGCGTTGATGAAGGATGAGCTGGGCCGTCCATGGCTTGAGCCGTCACTCTTTCGGTTCGGCGCCAGCGGAATGTTAGGCGATATCGAGCGCCAACTGGAGCATCATTTAACTGGGCGCTACTCGGCCACGTACCGTCATCCCATTGCATAGAGGGCACAAGGAGACGCTGTGAGCATAGCGGAAAAGTTCTACACTATGGAGTACGGCGCCGCGCCGGAAGACCCCAAAGAAGCCGTGCAATGGCTCGAGCGGCACCACCGCCGGTTTCAGGAATTCATCGGCGGCGCGTGGGTTGCGCCCGCAAGCGGCGAGTATCAAACCACCAGCGATCCTTCCACCGGTGAGACCCTCGCCGAGGTGGCCAAGGGCAACACTGACGACGTCGAAGCCGCCGTCTCCGCCGCGCGCAAGGCTCTTCCCGCTTGGACTGCGCTCAGCGGACACGAGCGTGCGCGCTATCTCTACGCTCTCGCTCGTCAGGTGCAGAAGCACTCGCGCCGCCTCGCTGTTCTCGAGACCATGGACAACGGCAAGCCCATCCGCGAAAGCCGCGACATCGACATTCCGCTCGTCGCGCGCCACTTCTACCATCATGCGGGCTGGGCGCAGCTTCTTGAATCCGAATTTCCCAGCTACACGGCCTGCGGCGTTGTCGGCCAAATCATTCCGTGGAACTTTCCGCTGCTGATGTTCGCGTGGAAGGTGGCTCCGGCTCTTGCCGCCGGCAATACGGTCGTCATCAAGCCCGCGAAATATACGCCGCTCACCGCGCTCGCCTTCGCTGAGCTCGCTATGGAAGTGGGTCTGCCTCCGGGTGTGCTCAATGTGCTCACCTGCGACGCCAAGACAGGTCAGGCGCTCATCGAACATCCCGGCATCGACAAGGTCGCATTCACCGGCTCGACGGAAGTGGGCCGGACGATCCGCAAAGCCACGGCCAACTCGACAAAGAAGCTCTCGCTCGAACTCGGCGGCAAATCGCCCTTCGTCGTCTTCGATGACGCCGATCTCGACTCCGCTGTCGAAGGTCTGGTCGACGCCATCTGGTTCAACCAGGGCCAGGTGTGCTGCGCAGGCTCGCGTCTGCTGGTTCAGGAGCGCGTGGCCGAAACGCTATACACCAAGGTTCGCGCGCGCATGGAATCGCTGCGCGTTGGACCTCCGCTCGACAAAGCCATCGACATCGGCGCAATTGTCTCGCCGGTGCAGCTTGAATCCATCCGCAAAATGGTCGATGCAGGTGTGGCCGAGGGCGCGCGCTGCTGGCAGCCGAGCAATCCTCTGCCTGAGAAGGGCTGCTTTTTCCCGCCCACTCTGCTCACCGACGTTCATCCCGGGTCGACAGTCGTCCAGGAAGAAATCTTCGGTCCAGTCCTCGTCGCCATGACGTTCCGCACGCCGGCCGAAGCAGCCGAGCTGGCCAACAACACCATCTACGGCCTCGCAGCGAGCATCTGGAGCGAGAACATCAACGTCGCGCTCGACCTTGCCTCGCAGGTAAAGGCCGGAGTCGTGTGGGTCAACTGCACCAACCAATTCGACGCAGCCTGCGGATTCGGCGGCTATCGCGAATCCGGCTACGGACGCGAAGGCGGCCGCGAGGGCATGCTCGAGTACCTCACGCCAAGGTGGCTGCACACGCTGCCGCCGTCGCCGGCGAAAGCGGCTCGCCCCAATGCTCAGGACCCCAATGCTCCGGAAACTCACGCGCCCGACGAAGAAGACGGATTCGCGCCAACAGGATCGGCCCCGGGATCGAGTATCGACCGCACCGTCAAGCAGTACATCGGCGGCAAGCAGGCGCGGCCCGATTCCGGCTACTCGTTCCCGGTCTACGGGCGCGAGGGTGAGCTGCTGGGCGAAGCTCCGCTCGGCAACCGCAAAGACATTCGCAACGCGGTCGAAGCCGCGCGCAACGCCGCCGGCTGGGCGAAAACATCCGCGCACAATCGCGCTCAGGTGCTCTACTTCCTCGCCGAAAATATGATCCAGCGCCGCGACGAAATTGCGCATCGGCTTGCTCGCGTCGTCGGCCCGCACCCGAGTAACGTCCCGAGCGAAGTCCAGGCCGGCGTTGAAGTCGATCTCTCCATCGAGCGCATCTTCACCTATGCCGCCTGGGCCGACAAATACGAAGGTGTCGTTCATCATCCGCCGGGCCGCAACATCACCATTGCCATGCCTGAAGCCGTGGGCGCCATCGGGATTCTCGCGCCGTCTGAGGCTCCGCTGCTGGGCCTGCTCTCGCTGGTCCTCCCGGCCATCGCCGTCGGCAACACCGTGGTCGCCGTGCCTTCTGACCGCTATCCGCTCATCATCGGCGACCTATATCAATTACTCGACACGAGTGACGTGCCCGCCGGTGTTGTGAATCTCGTTGCCGGCCGTCCCGTGGAGCTGGCCAAGACTCTTGCCGAGCACGACGGCATCGAGGCCATCTGGTGCTTCCGCAGCAACGAGGAAGCCGACGCGGTCCGCGCCGCTTCCATCGGCAACATGAAGCAGGTGTGGACCAACGACGGCCACGAGTACGACTGGTTCAATCCCGCGCATGCCGAAGGCCGCTGGTTCCTGCAGCACGCCACGCAGGTGAAAAACATCTGGGTGCCCTACGGCGAATAATCCGCGAATGGCCGACTCGCCCGATTCTACGCGGAGGCAAAGCGTTCTCAAGGCGCGGCCGCATCCTGGAGCCAAGGCCGGCAGAGGTCCGCCCGAAGGCCACTATAATCCGAAGATACATTGGTCGAGAATAGGGGAGCGCACGCAATGGCCAGCGGATCGACTCTGGTTTCTCCACTCAATGTGGTCATTCTCATACCCGTTCGCGACGACTGGGTTTCGGTAATGGAACTCCTTCGCCGCCTCGGCCAGGCAGTTCCCTACAATCCCTATGTGATCGATGTTTTGCTGGTAGACGATTGCTCAGTTGAGAGCTTTCGCTTTGCGGAAACCCCATCGCAATTTGCCGCATTTCGGAGCATTCGGATCCTGCGTTTGCGCCGCAATCTTGGCCACCAGCGGGCAATTGCGATTGGACTCGTGCATGTTGAAACACAAATGCCATGCGATGCGGTTCTTGTGATGGATGGCGACGGAGAAGACACACCACAGGGGGCCTTGCAGTTGCTCAACGTTTTTTCCGGTAAGGCGGCAGTGTTTGCAAAGCGGAGCCGGCGAACGGAGTCAATTGTTTTTCGCGTGTTCTACCAGGCGTACAAGTTGTTGCATCGCGTGTTCACTGGCGTCCGCGTGCAGGTTGGAAACTTCAGCATTCTGCCCCCAAGCCACCTTCATACACTTGTAGTGATGCCGGAATTATGGAATCACTATGCCGCCGCGGTCTTTCGTTCCGGTTTGCCATTCACCACGACGCCGATCCCGCGAGGGCACAGGATCGCGGGAAAATCCAAGATGAATTTCGTCTCTTTGACCACGCACGGCATGAGCGCGATTTCAGTTTTTGGTGATGTGGTCGGCGTGCGGCTGCTGATTGCATCGATGGCCGGTGCAGTCATGGCTTTTGCCGGCATCGTCGCGGTGATCTGGATTCGCGTGTTCACCAGCCTGGCGATTCCCGGCTGGGCCACCTACACTGCTGGAGCGTTGGTGATCATCCTCATCCAGTTTGTAATCATGGCGTCAAGTTTCACATTTACCTTCCTCTCCAATCGAATCAACTTCAATTTTGTGCCGCTCCGCGACTGCGGAGCACTAGTCGAAGGGTTCTGGGACGTTTGCCGCAATGGCTGATTTTAAATATGCGGGCGCCGAGCTGGATTTGTTCGCCGAGGTTCACAATTGGAAAACCTATTGGTCGCAATCCCTCCAGCCCTTCATTCAAGGTGACGTTCTCGAGGTGGGCGCCGGAATCGGATCCAACACCCGATATCTCGATTCAGGCGGCCATGGGCGATGGGTCGCTCTCGAACCCGACGCGGAGCTTGCCGGAAGGTTGGCGGAAAATCTTGCGCAAATTCGGAACCGGCACGCGTACGAAACCGCGACCGGCTCCATTAAGGACCTGGATGCGGTCCGGCAGTTCGACACCCTGATCTACATCGACGTTCTCGAGCACATTGAGAGCGACCGGGAAGAACTTGAGAACGCCGCTAAGCTGCTTCGCCCGGGCGGGCGAATCATTGCGCTTTCGCCTGCGCACCAGTGGCTGTTTACGCCCTTCGATGCCGCAATCGGACATTTCCGGCGTTACAACCGCACGAGTTTGCGCAGCATCACTCCGCGTGAGCTTGCGCCGGAGCGGCTCTTTTATTTGGATTCTGCCGGTCTCGCTCTTTCCATGGCAAACAAGCTTCTCTTGCGCCACTCGATGCCGACCAGGACGCAACTGGCGATCTGGGACCGCTGGGTAATTCCTGTCTCTCGCGTTCTTGACAAGTGCTTATTCAACGCTCTAGGAAAATCGATTGTGGGTGTTTGGCGGCGAAATGGCGAATAGTAAGCCGCCTTGATCACAGAGAGTTCCGGGACTGCCGCCCATCGGATTTGGGCAGTGTGCGGTAACTGTGAATGGAGCTGCAATCTGGTCCTGACCGAGGTCCGCGCAAAAATTCAAAAGATCAGCAACCACGCTGATCAAGTCAGAATTTCGGCGGCTCGTATACGCCGAGCCGGATGGACTCACACAAAACGTCGCGAAAAAAAGCGCGCAGTGCGGTCGCGGATTCGGGTTCATTCGCTGAGGCCTGAACCGGGCCATCGAACCTGCCCGCTGGCGAGTGCTCAAACGCAGCCATACCCTGAACGATCGAGTCCTTCCGCCTTGACATCTCTCGATATCCCTGCAAATCCATGGAAAGTGAGAACGCCATAGAAACGATAATCACAGCCCACAGCGGTGTGTTCCTGAGCAGCGTCTCATGTCGCTCGTGTAAGAACTCTTCGCAAATGGCAGCCCAGGCCTGGATCAGCAAAATCACGCCGAAGATGGTGTAGCGTGAAGTCACACTCGTTTTCAGTCCTAGACCGGAGCGCATACTGGCCACACCCAGCGCCGTCAGCAAAATGAAGAGCACGCAATAAGAAACGAACGGATTCCGTTTGGCGTATCCCCGGCGCAGTAGCCAACCAAACAGTGCAAGAAGCAACATGGCCAACACCAGGGAAATAACCACACTGGGGCGCGACTCGCCGGCAATTGCGCCGGCATTCCCCACAAAGGCCAGGGCATAGACGGGGTGTACCCGCAAAAAGACAGCGAGCGCCGAGCCATGGGGGGGAGCCTGCGAAGACATGATGTTGTACTGGTATGCATAGGCGGCAAGACAGATTGCTGAAACAGCAATCCAAGCCGCGGTACGAACGAACTGGCGCCGTCTCACCAGAATCAAAAGGCCCAGAGGCAAAAGAAGAAGGCCATTTCCCATGGCGCCAATCGCCAGCACGTAGAGAATAAGCGCGCCGGCAAATGATTTTCGCGAGGGGCGCAGCAAGCAGCCAATCGCCCCCATCACAAACACAATGACCCACAGATTTTGTAGCGCGTCCACAGGCCAGTCAATCGCCTCCCAGTATTGCAATTGGAAGAGTAGCCATGGTATCGGCACGAAGAAAGCCAGGCGCCGGGCGAGGTCTTTCTCCTTGGGAAGAAATCTGGACCACAGAATCAATGCCATTGGCAAGACCGCGCTATCTCCAAGCAGGCTGATGTACGCGAAATTTACTCGGCCGGTCAACGCTACCTCAGCCCAAGTCACGCCGTGAGCGAAAAACAGCTTGTACTCGTTGTCCTGCGCAGCAAGAAAATACAAGAACTTCGCCGCGATCCCATGGCTCTGGACGATAGTGTTGGTGAACTGAAGCAGCGTCGGGTAATCGTCCCAAAAGGGTATGTTTTCTACACAGCGCAGCGCGGCGCCGGTGAAAAGAACGACCGGGATTGCAATCAAGATCGCCGGAAGCGCTATTCGAGAAATGGATCTCTTTTCCAGAGTGACTGCTTGCATCCGCCACCTCAAGTTCCATCTGTCGCTTCGCTAATAGTATGTCGCGTCGGCTTCCGGCCACGAATGCGGTAACGCAATTGCAAGGGTATTGCGCAGATTCCCACATCCTATTGGGCGGCCTTGGAAGCAGGGCCTATTTTCCGATGCAGAAAGTTGAAAAGATCAGATTCAATATGTCGTCGGACGTCGTTTGGCCGGTGAGCGAGTCGAGCGCCCACAGCGCGCGGTAGAGGTCAATCAGAATCATCTCGTGAGGAATGCCGCCGGAGTTGGCCGTTGCGGCGTCAGCGAGTGCGGCAAGTGCGGTCGCGACGGCCTGGTGCTGGCGTAGATTCGTCAGCATACCGGGCTCGGCTGCGGCGCCTCCGGTCGCGAGCGACAGAATGCGCTCGCGCAGCTTGGCGATACCGTCGCCGGTGAGGGCCGAGGTTTGGACCGCGGGGAGCGCTGCGAGCGCGGGCTGAGCTGGAAGAGCAGACTCCGATTCGCCCGCAAGCAGGTCGCTCTTATTGAGCGCAACAATCGCCGGCCTTCCCTCGACCGCGGCAAGCAGCCGGTGATCCTCGTCGTTGAGCGGCTGGGTCGCATCAAGAACGATGAGCACGAGAGCTGCATCGGCCAGCGCTTCGTGGCTGCGGCGGATTCCGAGCTGCTCAGCTTCCTCGAGAAGTTCGCGTGCGCCCTCGCGGAAACCCGCCGTGTCCACAAGCTCAATGGGAATGCCGCCGAGAGAGATGCGTTCGGTGACCAGATCGCGCGTGGTGCCGGGCGACGCGGTCACAATAGCGCGGTCGCGCTCGACGAGGCGGTTGAACAGCGAGCTCTTGCCAACGTTGGGGCGGCCCACAATGGCCAGCGTCAAGCCGTCGTGCACGATGCGGCCGCGCGCAAAGGTGGCCTCTAGCGCGGCAAGCGTCGGGGTGATCTCTTCGATGCGGCGTGCAATTTCGGCCTGCGGCGTCACGTCGATGTCGTCTTCCGCAAAGTCGATGCCGGCCTCGAGCAGAGCGATCAGCTCCACAAGCGATTGCTTGGCGGGCGCTGCGCGGCGGCTGAGCGCGCCGCCCATTTGGCTGGCGGCCTGGCGCGCCTGCGTGAGTGTCTGCGCATCGATCAGGTCGCGAACCGCTTCAGCTTGCGTTAGATCGAGCCGCCCGGCCAGAAAAGCGCGCTGCGTAAACTCGCCCGGCTCGGCCAGGCGCGCACCGAGCTCAAGCGCGCGCCGCAACAGAAGCTCGAGCACCACGGGCGAGCCGTGCGCGGCAATCTCGACAAGGTCTTCCGATGTATACGAATTGGGCGCGGCGAAGAACGTAACAAGCGCCTCATCGATACTCGCGGAATTGGCGCGCGCACCTTCAGCGTCTGCCGCCTCCTGCATATCAATCACGTCGGCCAAACGGGCATGAGCGTGCTCGAGGGGTTGATGAGGCTTCACGAGATGCGAGGCAATCGACGCGGCTTGCGGCCCACTCAGGCGCACGATTCCGATGCCACCCCGCCCGGGTGGCGTGGAGATCGCGGCGATTGTATCCGTTGCAGCGTCGGGCGCGGCCATGGGTTTCACTCAGTGTAGTGTCTCGTGCGCTAGAGAGTATCGCAACACGATCAGTGGATTAGAGTTGCCTAACAGCTATTCCTTTCTTGAACGCGCAAGATGATTTCGCGCGTGAGTCCCGGAGATGTTTGTGGCGAGTGCCGTGGAATCTGGCCTAGACTCTAGACGAGAACTGCAACCCCAGCGTTCTCCTCTGTTCCGGCCCCGCAAATCTCGACCGACTTGAGGTAATAGCGATGAAAGCTGCCCGGCTAGCCACGCTCAAGTTCTTCGCGCTGCTGTTTCTCATACCCGGCCTGGCGGGCCTCATCGTCTCCGCGATGATCTCCACGCACTACCTTGACACCATGCCAAGATGGCCTGCGCCGGAGGTGAATCGCGTGGTCCCGCGCGGCATTCATGGCACCACGGTGTATCAAACCCCCGGCCGAGAACCGCGATCTCAATCTGATTGAATTCTCATCCGTGGGAGTCTTTATGGTCGGCCTCGCGCTTGGAGTGGTGTATCTGTAGCAATGGGGAGCCATGCAATCTCGAGCGTCGGAAGAAGAATCCGAGTTGGTCGAGAATCACCGGTAAACTCGCGCAGTGCGGCTTCCGATTCGCGATCTTGTGCAACGCGATCCTCTACAATAAGCCGATGCCGGAACTGCCCGAGGTGGAGACGATTGCTCGCGGCGTCGACAAACGCATTCGCGGCGATCGCATCGTCCAGGTCTGGTTTGACCGTCATCCTCAACCCTTCAAGACACCCCGTTCGCGCCAGGCTAGGGGACTTACCGGCCGCTCCATCCTCGCGGTTCACCGCACCGGCAAACACATCGTCTTTGAACTGAGTTCGTCTGGGTCCACGCCCGATGCACTCAAGCCCGACGCACAATGGATCGTTCATCTCGGCATGACGGGGCGGCTCCTGGTGACCACGCCCGAGAGCCTTGTTGCTCTTCATACACATGCGCGGCTCACCCTGGCAAGCGGCCGCGAGGTGCGCTTTGTCGATCCGCGGCGATTTGGCCGGCTTGAGTTTCGCGATCTCCGTCGAGAGCCTGCATTCGGTGCGCCAGGCGACGAACCGCTCACGATTGGCGCCAGCGAATTCGCCACACTCTTTCGCGGGCGGCGTTTGTGCATCAAGGCAGCGCTGCTGAACCAGACGCTTCTTGCCGGCGTGGGCAATATCTACGCCGACGAAAGCCTCTTTCATGCCGGCATCCGCCCGCGGCGGCGTGCCAACCGCGTTACCCGCGCCGAGCTCGACCGGCTGCGAATTGCATTGCGCGAGGTCCTGACGCACGCAATTCGACTCGGCGGCTCGTCAGTCTCCGATTACGTGGATGCCGATGGCGCGCGTGGGTTTTTCCAGCTTGAGCACTGTGTTTACCTGCGCACCGGCCAGCCTTGCCGCCGCTGTCAAACGCCGATTCGCCGAATAGTGGTGGCCGGGCGCGGAACCCATTACTGCCCCAAGTGCCAGCGCTGATCGCCCAGTGAAAGGTGTCCAAGCGCACTCCCTCTATGCTTTTTTGAAGAATTTTCGCCCTTTGGCTTCCAGAATCCAGACAAATCGGTGTCTGCCGTCCGCATAAGTGATTGCAAATAAACAATGTTGCGAACGGAACACGGATTGCTTCATGTATGAACGCCAGTGATGTTGGGCCGTTTGGGGACATGTCCAGCGAGCCTGTGCAACACCGGGTACCCGGTAGAGCAACCGCCAACGAGCGGCCCTCAAAAAGGGATAAGCCAGCCGGGGAGCCTGCAATCGGAGCGAAGGTGACTGCCACCGCTCTTCAATTCACTGGGAGGCCAGTGACCAGCTCAGGGCCCCCCGCCGATATTGAAACGCCACTCCTGAGGGGTGGCGTTTCGTGCGTCTGGGCGCCTTTTTCGGTGGGCACTCGCCGTGATCACTTTGGCATTCCTGGAGTTTGCCGGCCTTATTACCAAAGGCGGTTCCTCCTAAAACCTGCACTTGCCAGAGGGAGACCTTCCCTGTAGTATCGGAGTTGCCTATCAAGCGGCTGACGCAGGCCACCCAGGCATGGGTAGAGCAAGCTCGCCGCGGAGCAAAGATATCATCGCCCGGCAGTCTGATTGCGATCAAGCTGTGCGCGGCGAAGGCTCACATAGGAAAGGGCATTCTCCGAGAAAAGCAGAGGCTGCGCCGGGAAAACTGCGGCGGTCGGATGGAGTTGATTGAAGGCTCCCGCGTATTGAAGCGGCAATCGCATTCTCAAAGAGGCTCAATGGTTTGGAACCACAGAAGTTGAGGCACGGCGGCCGGTTTTTACAGCACTTTCGATTCTGGTCTTGACGGAGAGCTGGAGGCTCAGTGGTTTTTTCCTCATCCGGGGACCCCGCAGACGGGTCTTGGTCTGTAGGGTGGAAGTAGAAGCCACCTTGCACGGTCTCCAGACGGCAATGAGTGAATCGAAAATGCTCTAAGACCGTGCGCGCTGTACTTCCTCGCAGGATAGAAAACGGTCTGCGCCAGCTTAAGCATTGAGAAGTTCGTTGATTGATCTGCACTGCTTTCCGGAGGAATCCGGAGAGCACTTACGCTGGGTCATGAACGGCTCAGTCCGGGGTTAAACGCGCAATTCAATAAACCAGAAAGCAAAGTACCAGGAAGTATACGCATCATGACAACAGAACCGACGCAGCCCCAGTCTGAACAGGGGCCAGCTCCTGACAACGGTCAGGCGCAGTCGCATGGGCATCGGCGCCGTCGCCGCCGCCGCAAGAACAAGTCCAGCCAACAGGCCGGGATGCAACCTCAGCAGCCGCAGGGGTCGATGCAGGAGCAGCCGCATACGCAGGCGCCGCATCCTTTGCAACCCGCACAGCACAAGCCTGTCCACCAGCACCAGAGCCGCAAAAAGAAGAAATTCTTCCAGAAGAGCTCGGCTCCTCAATTGCAGCCCGGGAACAGCATTTCCGGTCCGCCGCAGGGCAAACGCAGAGGACGGCAGAAGGGTCCGCGCACGTTCGTCGGTCCCATGGACCACAGCTATCGCGCGGTGAACGGCAACGTCGCCGATGGCCCGCCCTCCACCATCCCCACGGCCGGTAACGGCCATAGCAGCGGGTACTATCCCGACGTTTATGCGGCGCAGCCCCCCGCTCCCATTCGCGAAGACGCACCCACGCGCATCGTCTGCTTCATTGAGGATCTCTTCTTCCTGGCCAAGATTCAGGAGACAGCGCGCAAACTTGGCGTGAAAGTGGAGTTTGTGAAAGGCGAGAACAAGGATGCCATCACGCGCATCTACGAGGCGCCGGAGAACGAAAAGCCCGCCCTCATTGTCTTCGACCTGAACAACCTGAACGCCAAGCCCATGACGCTGATTCCCAAATTCAAGTCCAAGTTCAAAAAGGCCGTCTCGATCATCGGCTTCCTGAATCATCTGCAGGGGGACCTGAAGATGAAGGCCGTCGAGGCGGGATGCGACTCGGTGATGCCGCGCTCGGCCTTCTCGCAGAGCCTGCCCGTCCTGCTGCGCCGCTACGGCGTGGACGAGGAAGAGGAAGTCTCGCAGCAACCGATGTAACGGGAACGCTGAGCCACCGGAAAACAGAAGGGCGCGCCGCTTTGGCGTGCCCTTTTTGTTTTGCGTGACTCTTGTTCCCTCGGTCCCTTGTTCCCCTGGTCCGTGCCTTTATCCCGGTGGCCACGTCATCTGCCGGCCGCCCAACAAGTGCAAATGCAGGTGGTCCACGGTCTGGCCACCGTCATCGCCCGTGTTCACCACGATGCGGTAGCCCTTCGCGAGGCCTTTCTTGCCAGCAATCTCCGCCGCCACGCACAACAAGTGGCCGAGCAGAGCACTTTTTTCCGTGCCCGCCTCGGCGAGCGAATCAATGTGCTCGCGCGGAATGATGAGGACGTGCACAGGCGCTTTAGGATTAATGTCGGCGAATGCGTAGGCGAGCTCGTCCTCGTAGACGGCGGTGGATGGGATTTCGCGGGACGCAATCTTGCAGAAGAGGCAACTCATGGCGTGTCCAGTGTAAATGGAGCTTGTGCGCTCGACAGCCGAGTTCAGCTTACAATGACGCCATGGCTGCTTCCCCGCCCTTCCGCATCGTGCACACGGTCTGCTCGCACGACTGTCCTGACTCGTGCGCGGTGCTGGTGACGGTGAACGAGCAAGGCCGCGCAGTGAAGGTGGAGGGCGACCCATCGCAGCCGGTGACGCAGGGCTTCCTGTGCGGCAAGGTGGCCAAGTATCTCGACCGCGTCTATGCGCCGGACCGGATTCTCTATCCCTTGAAACGAAAACTGGGAACGCAAAAGGGCCCACGGCCCCGCGGGCGCGAGCACGAATCCTTCGAGCGCGTGAGCTGGGATGAGGCGCTCGATGCAATCGCCGCGCGTCTCAAGGAGATCGGCGATCGGTACGGGCCCGAATCGATCCTGCCTTACAGCTACGCCGGCACCATCGGCGTGCTCGGCTACGGATCGATGGATCGCCGCTTCTTTCATCGCCTCGGCGCGAGCCAGCTTGATCGTACGATTTGCTCCGAGGCCGGCGGGCAGGCGTGGAACCTGGTCTATGGCAAGAAGTTCGGCACGCCGACCGAAGACGTGCGGCTGTCGAAGCTCATCCTTGCGTGGGGCGCGAACATCCATGGCAACAACATTCATCTGTGGCCGTTCGTTGAGGAGGCACGGCGCAACGGAGCGCGGCTGATCGTCATCGATCCTTATCGCACGCGCACCGCGGCGGTGGCCGACTGGCACATCGCTATTCGTCCCGGCACTGACGCGGCGCTGGCGCTCGGCATGATGCACGTGATCCTGAACGAGGGCCTTGAGGACCGCGCGTACATTGCAGATATGACGCATGGCTTCGAGCGGCTGGCGGAGCGCGTGCGCGAGTACACGCCGGAGCGCGTGGCCGCGTGGACTGGCATGGCTGCGGCCGAGATCGAACAGCTTGCGCGCGAATACGCCACCACGCGTCCTGCCATGCTGCGTCTGAACTACGGCGTGCAGCGATGCGAGAACGGCGGCACAGCAGTGCGCGCCATCGCGATGCTGCCGGCGCTTACCGGCGCGTGGAAGCATCGAGGAGGCGGCGGCCAGCTTTCGACTTCGGGCGCGTTTCAGTGGAACAAGCAGGCTCTCGAGCGGCCCGATCTGGCGCTCGCTTCGCCTCTCGGCAGGCTTGCGCGCGTCGTGAACATGTCGGAGCTTGGCCGCGCTCTCACCGAGCCTGGACAAGCCAGGGAGCAAGGAAGCGAGGGAGCGAGGGAGCAAGACGGCCCGGCGGTTCACGCGCTGTTTGTGTACAACTCGAATCCGGGCGCAGTAGCTCCCAACCACAACGCGGTTTGCCGTGGATTGATGCGCGACGATCTGTTCACGGTCGTCCATGAGCAGTTCTTCACCGACACAACCGACTACGCCGACTTCATTCTTCCGGCGACAACGTTTCTGGAACACACCGACGTGCAGGGCGCATACGGCCACTACTTTGTGCAGCTTTCCAAACAAGCGATTGACCCGCCCGGCGAAGCGCGGCCGAACGTGTGGCTCTTCGGACAACTCGCGCAGCGCATGGGATTCACTGAAGCCTGCTTCCGCGACACGCCGGAGGAGATGATCCGGCAGGCGCTTTCGATCGGCGCCGACGGCCACTCGAAGAACGCCAACATGGAGCACATTACCTTTGAAGATTTAGAACGCGAAGGGCACATTCCGCTCGCGTTTCATTCCGATCCGGAGACGCGTCCGTTTCTGCCGTACACTTCCGGCTCGGCGCCAACGCCTTCCGGCAAAATTGAATTCTTTTCGGAGACACTGGTCGCCACGGGGGCCGACGGTCTTCCGGCATTCATTCCGCCAACCGAGTCGCGATGGGACGACGCGGCGAAAAAATATCCCCTCGAGCTGCTGGGGCGCAAGAACGACAACTACATGAACTCGACCTTCGCCAATCTCCCAGGTCATCGCAAGATGGAAGCGCGGACGAGCCAGCGGATCGAAATGCACCCAGCCGACGCGCAGCGGCGCGGCGTTGCCGATGGCGAGCGCGTGCGCGTCTTCAACGACCGTGGCTCGCTGGAGCTGACGGCGATGCTGAACGCGAGCCTGCCTTCCGGCGTGGTTGCGGCGCGGCTCGACTGGGCCAAGCTGCATGCGGACGGGACGAACATCAACGCGCTGACTAGTGAGCGGCTCACCGACATTGGCGGCGGAGCGACTTTTTACTCGACGCTGGTGGAAGTGGCGAAGGTTTAGCGACACGCTGTCTTGCCCGGAGATTCAAAAGAAATTGCGAAATGGCGAGCTTAAAAAAGACCACAACCGATCAAAAACAAAACTGTGAAACTGTGGAGCAAATCGCTGTAAGGCTTTGATTCCAAAGGCTCCACAGTTTCACAGTTTCACAAAACGGGTAGGGGGGTGGGTCAAAAGCAGGGGGTACGGACCGGGGACATACCTGACAGATTGAGCCGGGGACATATCTGACACTGCGACGAGGTTGGGGGTGCGAAGGCCGTTTTTGTCTGCTCGCAATCATGGATCCATTGTGCAACAAAGGCCGGAAATTATCGGCAAAGTTGATAGAGATCAGAGATCAGGGGTCAGGGATCAGAAAAACAATGACTTATGAGAAGCCGGACGGATTTATTTCGGCCGCGAGGACTTGACATCTCCAACCGACAACGGCGGAAGTCAAGTTTCTTTCGCCCGCTGAGGCGAGCTGGGGCGTGGCGCGCGCCTGACTCTACAAACGGGTCAGAAAATCCGTAATCATCGAATGTGCTTCGTCCTTCCTCGCGAATGGGACGATCAGTAGAGGAATTCCGTATTCTTCACAGTACTGACGTTTTATGGCGTCTCGCTTCTGAACGACAGCAAAGGCTTTGTTGATGCTTCCTGACATTCCAAAGAAGCGCTCAGTTTCGTAATGCTGTTCCCCATGAAATTCGATGAGAGCAACGAGAACGTCATTTTCCAGAATTGCAAAATCAAATGGCAACGGCCTCTTGTACCGACATGCACCGATTCTGTATTCCCGAACAAACTCCTTACCAAGATTTCTAAGGATCTGGTCAATCATGTGCTCCCCTCTTGACTCGGAGCACTTAGGGCACCCTGCGCCGGTCAGGTGATTGCCAGGAGTTTGCTGAAAATCCCCGTGCCCTGGTAGGGGACATGAAATCACGACTTTAGTATGGTTGTTTTGGTATACAGCATGAGCGTAGCTGTATTTTCCGCCATGCAGCGCCGTTGCGCGCTCGATAAACTCCTCAAGCGTGAGTGGCGCAACACGGGCGCATTTCGGGCAACCAACCCCCCTCAAATGATCAGCAGGCAACTGTCTAAAGTCGCCATGCCCTGGCGCTGGACAGGTGATCGTAACCTTGGAATGGCCGCTTTTGTACACGACCTTTGCGTAGGAGTACTTACCGGCGTGCTTCTCCGACGCTCGCTTGACGAAATCTTCAGTTGTGAGTCTTGTATTGCCACCGCACGTCGGACAACCAAAGCCACGCAGGTGATCGTGGGGCGTCTGCATGAAGTCACCATGTCCAGGCACGTTACACGTGATTGCCACCTTTCTAAGGGCTCCCGTGTATTTGACATTGGCGTATGAGTACTTGCCGGCATGCACGCTGTTGGCTCTTTCCACAAAGTCTGCGGTGTTTTTCCGCTGCTTGTTGTGGCAAGAAATCTGACCGCACAGAGGACATCCCGCTCCCCGCAAGTGGCTGATTGCTTTTTGCTGGAAGTCGCCATGTCCTGGCAGAGGACAGGTGATTGCAACCTTGGCGTTACTTCCTCCGTACAACATGTGCGCGTAGGTATATTTACCCCTGTGCTTCGCGGTGGCATGCTGGATGAACTCTTCGTGAGTTAGCGAGCCATAGCCGCATTTTGGGCAGCCGCGACCGCTCAGATGACACTGCGGGGCTTGCATGAAGTCGCCGTGCCCATGCTCTGGACAAGTGATAGCGACTTTGGTTTTCGAGTTCTGATAATCGGTATTGGCGTACCCGTATTTCTCTCCGTGCACGATCCTTGCCTTTGCAAGGAAATCCTTGAGAGTAAACCAGCGGTAGCCGCATTTCGGGCAGCCGCTGCCGCTCAGATGAGTTGCTGGAATCTGGAGAAAATCACCATGTCCGGGACAGGTAATAGCGATCTTAGAGTTGCTGCCGAGATATATCGCTCTTTCGTATCCATACTTGTCGCCATGTATCTTCCTTGCCTTTTCGATGAATTCCAATGTGGTCATTTTTCGTGGCATTCGGAGCTCTCAGGATTTTCTCGCGCGCTCGCGCTGAAGTTCGCGATAAACCTCACTCTTTGACTGACCCAGCTCACGGGCCAGCCGCTTGAGCGCCTCTTTCTCGTCGATTCCGCTTTCGGTTGTCATGCGGGCAACGCGGGCGGCGATCGATTCGTGCGCGTTTGCCGCGCCCGATGCTCCGACCCCCGACTTTCCGGCCGACGAGGCATTTTGCGCGGGCGCTTCGATGAGCAACGTAATTTCGCCGCGAATGCGATCGCGGCTGGCGAGTTCGCGGCGCGCCTCGGCAACGGTTCCGCGAAGAAACTCTTCGTGGATCTTGGTAAGCTCTCGGGCCACGGCGATGCGAAGCTGCGGCCCAAAAACCGATTCCAGATCGGTGAGCGTATCGAGCAGGCGGTGCGGTGCCTCATAGAAGATCAAGGTGCGAGAGGTTTCGCGCGGCTCGGCAGCAAGATTTTCGAGTTTCGTGCGGCGTGCGCCGGTTTTTTCGGGAAGGAATCCAAGAAACTCAAATTCGTCGGCGGGCAGTCCAGAGGCGATCAATGCGCTGATGGCGGCATTGGCGCCGGGAATGGGAAAGACGGGAACGCCGGCAGCGATGGCCTCGTGCACCAGCCACGAGCCGGGGTCGCTCACACCAGGTGTCCCTGCATCGGAGACGAGAGCGATGGCCTTCCCGGCCTTTATGTTTTGGATCAGTTCCGTGGCACGGGTGCGCTCGTTGTGCTCGTGGCAACTGACGGTGGGTTTGGCAATCTCGAAATGGTTGAGGAGCTTTTGCGTCTGGCGTGTGTCTTCGCAGGCGATGCGGTCGACATTGCGCAGAACTTCAAGCGCGCGCAGCGTGATGTCGCCCAGGTTGCCGATGGGAGTGGCGACGAGGTAGAGGCCGGGGGCCAGATTCGCCCCAAGATTCGCTTCGAGATTCGTCGTGTGGGCCGCATCTTCCTCGCGCGCCATCGGAGCCTCTAGTTCTCTGCTTCCTGGCGTTCGATGCGGCGCTGCTCGGCGAGCAGGGACATGGAGCTCATGAGGTTTTGCACGCTGACAATGCCCACGACGCGGCCGCTTTCAGTGATGGGGATGAGCGCCAGCCCGTGGCCGGCGGTGAGGCGGCGAATGGTGGTGCCGAGCGTGTCCTCAGGCCGCGCCACTTGGAAGGCGCGCGACATGACGGATTGCACGTAGCCGTTGCCATCGCTGCGCAAGGCCTCAAGAATGCGCTGGCGGGAGACGATGCCCACCAGTTGCGGGCCGCGCACGACGGGGAAATCCTCCTGCAGCGAATGCACGCAGCGGTAGAGCGCGTCGGCAAGCGTGTCAGAGGGCGAGAGCGTGGCAAAGTCTGTGAGCATGACCTCGCGCATGCGCACGGTATCAACAACCGACTGGAAGAACACGCCCTGATCCTCAACCTGCGCGCCGATCATGATGAAGAAGCCGGCGAGAATGAGCCAGGGCTCCTGCGCCAGCATGCCGCCGAGGATTGCAGCCAGCGCAAGCACCTGGCCCACGCCGGCAGCGGCGCGTCCCGCGGGGGCAGAGCCGTGCGTGCGCGCAAAGTTATTGCGGATGAGGCGGCCGCAATCGAGAGGATAGGCGGGGCAGAAGTGCAAAATGCCCAGAGACGCCTGCATCCAGACCAAGCTGCGCAGCAGATGGGCAGAAGTGATGTACGGATGCTCGAAGAGCCGCACATCGCCGCTGGCGCCGAGGACGATGCCAGCAGCAGTGACCGCGGCGCCGATATTCGCGAGAGGACCGGCAAGCGCCAGCACAAACTGCCCGCTGCCATGATTGGCGGTTTCCTGGCTCTCAGGATTGGCGTAGGCAAACAGACCGCCGATGGGCAAAAGCAGGATGGCGCGGAGGCGAAGACCCAGCCACGCCGCCACAATGAGACGCGCGGTTTCGCGCACGGCCACAGCCGCCACCAGAAGAAGAAAGAGAGCCAGCGCGCGAGGCCATCCGTCTGCGCCGCTGATGGCGAACAGCACCAGCACCAGCAGAGGGAAGAAGATGTGGACGCGCATCTCCACACCCATCCATCGGCCCAGCGGGATTGACCAGCCACGCATACACCGATTGTAGTAGCAGTCCACCCCAACGGCTTCGACCTGCCGTTGGGGGCCCCGGTAGCAGGCGACTCGAAAAGCAGCCATCAGCTTTTCGTTCGGGGGCTGATCCGTGGTTCGCGTGGACGAGCAGTCGCCATGGGCGGTTCCGATATGCTGGTTGGCGATGCGCATCATTGCAGGAACGTATCGCTCGCGCACGCTTACGGCCCCGCCGGGAATGAGCACCCGACCCACGAGTGACCGCCTGCGCGAGACGCTCTTCAACGTGCTCGCGCCGCGCATTGGGGGTGCGGCGTTTCTCGATTTGTATGCCGGTTCCGGCGCGGTGGGCCTGGAGGCGCTCAGCCGCGGTGCTGCACGCGTCGCATTTGTCGAACGCGCGCCGGCCGCCCTGAAGGTGCTGAACGGCAATCTGGAGAGGCTCGGAATCGGCAGTGGAGTTCGTGTTTACGCGAAGAGCGTCAGCGCGTTTCTCCGTTCGGCCACCCGATCTAATCCAAGACCAGAAAAAAACGAAGTAGTGTTTCTCGATCCTCCCTACGACGCGGCGCAGGAGTATGCGATCACGCTGGAACTGCTGGGCGGCACGGCTCAGGGAATTCTGGCGCAGGGGGCGGTCGTTATAGCCGAACACCGGCGCAAACAGCAGCTCGACGAGCGGTACGGCAACCTGGAACGGACCCGCCTGCTCGAACAAGGCGATGCGGCAATGAGCTTTTACGCGGTTTCGTCCAGGCTCTCTGGCGAGCAATAAACAAAGAACATTTGATGGTCCGGACCCGGGCGTTTTTCCCTTGCACGTTCAAGTGTGAGCAGGGTCACTTCCAACTGCATTGACAGCGGAGGAAAGTAGATGAAAAATGGCGTGGCGAAAGAATTCGCGCCGTTCAATGAGATCTAGTCATGTGGTTCAGGGAGGAAACGTGAAAAACGCGGTCAAGTTGCAGATTTTGGGAGTCTTGGTTTTGCTCGGAGCTGGGTTATGGATTGCCGGCTGCAAATCGGCGCCGGATCTGACCGAAGCCCAGGCTTTGACGATGATTCAGGCCAAGTACGACCAGACTCCCGCGGAGCCGGTCAGCATTACTGTGAACACCAGGGGCATGGTGCAGGGAGTGACGGCCAAGTACTGGTTCGAGACCAAGAGATATCCCAACGGATATTGGGGCGACTTTACGGTGACGCCGGACGGCAAAAAGGTACTGAAGCTGGCGAGTGGCGGGGATGTGATTCAATGGCGGCCCGACAACCCAAACGATCTGAACTTTGTCGTTGTCATCCAGACCCTGGCAACCAATCATCTGAAAGCGCGCGACGTCGGCCAGATCCAGTCGGTGGGAGATTCGAGGATCGCTTCGTTCACCGAAGACGTGAATTTGGATGGAGTTCCGCAGCCGCTGCAGGATATCGCGCACAATCCCGGCAACAAACTGAGCTCGCTGCGGCAGGCCACGTTTGTGCTGACCAATGGCGCCTGGACGCTGCAGTCAATCGAATAAAGCTCGCTTATTGGGGCGGCGCGCTACGCGGAACCTGTGACGGCGTCTCGCCGCGCGGAACCGTAGGCATCTCGCCGCCTCCCATTCCGAAGACATTCACGCTGGTTGCGGTAAACACTCCATCCTTCACAGCGCCTTCCGCGCGTACGGTGTCGCCAACCTGGATATCGGCCAGGGTGATCGGATTGCGTCGCTTGCGAAACTCCGTGTTTTCATCAGCGACAAAGGTGTGAGCGGCGTTGTCGAGCGCGCCGGTGAGCGTGATCTTTGTGCCGTCGATCGCGGTTACCTTGCCCATCAGCCAGGTCTTGCCAAAGTCAGCTTGCATGGCACGGATCTGCTGCACGACTGCGGGATCGAGTTGCGCAATCCGCGTGGCGGCCGCCGATTTGGCTGTGGCATCGATATTGCCCATCACGGCAATGGCATCGCCGGCCTTGATGTCTGACGACTTGATCTCCTGGGGAGGATTGCCGCCGTAGCCGCGGTTCATTCCGCCGCCCTGGCCGCCGCCCGAACCCGCGCCTTCGCCCGGGCCACGCATTCCTCCGGCTACCTGCTTGAAGATGCGCGTGTCCGCGGCGAAGTGGACGGTGTAGATGTCGCCCGAGTCGGTCTTGATGGTGTAGTGATCGGCGGCAACCTCGGTGACCGTACCCACGAGGCCGCGGCTCATCATCATTCCCGCGCCCCCGCCCATGCCGCCGCCGTATCCGCCGCGGGCACCGCGCTGCCCATTGCCGCCGCCTGGGCCAGGGGTCGCATTTTGGCCACCGTTCTGGCCGGCTGGCGGTGCGGAGCCGGAGTCCTGCGCGCAGGCTGCGGTGGTGAAAGCAATAGCAATCACAATGGAGGACAAAAGACGGATGTTCATCGGAATCTCCCGGGCGGCGGAAAAGACGGCCTATCAGATAGACGCGCGAGGCGCGGCGGGAGACGACGATTCGCTCAAAGCGCGTGCTGGTCGCGACTTACTGGCTGCGCTGCTGCTCGGCGAGCAATTGTTTGAAGGCCGGGTTGTCGCGCAGGCTGGCGAACTCGATGTCGTTTGCCACTTTCTTGCGCGTGGTAAAGCCCTCATCAAGCGCCAAGCGGAGATACTGGAGGGCGCATTCGGCTTCGCCGGCCCGAGCGCAACCCGCTGCCATGTAGTAGTTCATCGCGCCGCGCTCCTGCACTGAAGAGGGATCCTGAACGGACGGAGTGCCGCGATCGGCAAAGATCTGCGGATCGATCGCCAAAGCCTGCTGGTAAGCTTCCCAACCCTTGTTGTACCTGTGTTCCGCCAAAAGGTTGGTGCCGAGATTCTTGAGGGTGAGCGCGGAGTGAGGGTTGTATTTCAGCGCCTTGCGGTACAGCCGGTCTGCCTGGCCGTACTCCTTGAGCGAGGCATAAACCGTCCCCAGATTGTTGAAGACCTCAGGGTTGCGCGGATCGATCTGGAGCGATTCCTTGTAACAGCGAGTCGCGTCCTTTGAGTTGAACATCATCTGGTAAGCGATGCCCATCTTGTTCCAGATGTCGACCGTCATCTGGGGCGCCTTGGAATAGGCTGCAATCGCGGCCTGGTAATGCTGGTGGGCCGAGAGCGAGTCACCCTCCTGCTCGGCGGTCGGCTGCGTATGAGCGGGAGCAGCGGCCTGGGTGGCTGGCGGGGTGGGTGCCGGAGCCGGCGACTGGTCGTTTGCCTGGGCCGGCAGAATTCGCGGGGTCGCCAGCGAGACAGTGACCAGCGCTGTGGATAGCATCCAGCGGATTGGCTTTAACGTTCGCATACTCCCTCCTGCCATAGCGCCAGGGGGCGAGAAATCTTTCAAATCTCTGGCTGGAATTAAACCACCATTCAAAGTCAAATACCAGTGCCAGGCCTAGCATCGTAACCGTTACATGGGTAAATCCGGACGGTCGGCGGATAGCGTAACCTCGGTTGCATGCGACCCGTCCCACGGTGATCTGACGGATGGCGCTCATTTTGGTGTTTTTAGGCTGGTCGGCTGCCGCAATTTAAGGTGTCAAAACGGCAGGAAACAGCATCCAAATGATCTACACTCAGCCCATGCGGGAGGGGCGCCCCTTGAGTACAACCACAATTTCTGGCCCCGGCTCGGCGATCCCTGCCTCGGCCATTTTGACCCGTTTCAACGAGGTGCGGCGCCGCACCCTCGCCCTTTGCGAGCCGCTTTCGGCGGAAGACATGATGGTGCAGTCGTGCCCTGAGGCCTCGCCAGCCAAGTGGCACCTGGCGCACACAACCTGGTTCTTCGAGTCGTTTGTGTTGCGGGAGTTTCTGCCCGGCTACAGGGTCTTCAACGCGGATTTTTCGTGGCTCTTCAACAGTTATTACGAAAGTTTTTCGGCGTTTCCTGAGAAGCGGCTGCGGGCCTCGTTTTCGCGGCCGGCGCTCACAGAGGTCTTGGGCTATCGCGAGCACGTAGACGCTGCCATGGAGCGGCTGTTCGAGCGGGAGCCGGAGCCGGAGGCTCTGCGAAGGATTGAGCTGGGCGCAAATCACGAGGAGCAGCACCAGGAGCTGCTGCTGACCGACATTTTGAATGCGTTCTTTACGAATCCGCTGAAACCCAGATACAGGGAACAGGGAACAGGGATCAGGGACCAGAAAAGCAGGGACCAAGCCACTAAGGGAACGAGGGACCAAGCAGGGCCGCTCGGCTTCACGCAGTTCGAAGGTGGGCTCAAGGAGGCGGGGAACGCCGGCGGTTTCTGCTTCGACAACGAGCTGCCGCGGCATCGTGTTTGGCTGGAGCCTTTTTCACTGGCCAACCGGCTTGTAACCTGCGGCGAGTATGCGGAGTTTATGGCCGACGGCGGCTACCGCAAGCCGGAATTGTGGCTTTCGGCGGGATGGGATGCGGTGAAAGCGAATGGCTGGCGAGCCCCGCTCTACTGGACCGAAAGAGACGGCGCCAAGAAAGACGGAGCCCAACGAGACCGAGCATGGACGGTGTTTACGCTGCGCGGAGAACTCCCGCTCGAGGAGCTGGCGGAAGCTCCCGTGAGCCAGGTAAGTTTTTATGAGGCAGACGCTTACGCACATTGGGCCGGCCGCCGGCTGCCCGCGGAGTTTGAGTGGGAGACCGCGGCGGAGGGCCAGCCGGTCGAGGGAAATCTGCTCGATTACGGGCGGCTGATGCCTTCCACAAATCCCATCCAAAACCAGAACGCCACGAAGTGGTATGGGGACTGTTGGGTGTGGACGAGCAGCGCCTACCTGGGCTATCCCGGCTTCAAGCCGCTGGAGGGCGCGCTGGGCGAGTACAACGGCAAATTCATGAGCGGGCAGATGGTTTTGCGCGGCGGATCGTGCGTAACGCCGGCGCAGCACATCCGCTCGAGCTACCGCAACTTCTTCTCCCCCGAGACAAGATGGCAGTTTTCCGGCATTCGGCTGGCGACATAAACGCGCCGGCCGCATCCAATTTGAGAGCGAACTAACTGAAAGCACATGAGCGCAGCAGCTTCCCCTGCCCCAGTTCTGGAAATCGACGAACGCGTTGCCGCGGTGGTCCGCGAAGGACTCGGATCGCGGCCCAAGCGGCTGCCCGCGTGGCTGTTCTACGACTGCACCGGCTCCCGGCTCTTCGAGGCGATCACCAGGCTGCCCGAATACTATTTGACTCGAACTGAGCGCGGCATTTTTCTTGGCGCTTCACAGCAGATTCTGGAGCGGGCGAGCGATGGCCGGCGGCTGCGCATCGCTGAGCTGGGCGCGGGTTCGGCGGAGAAGACGCGGTTGCTGCTGAAGGCCGCTGTGGAACGGCAGGGAACGGTGCTCTATGAGCCGGTGGATGTTTCGGCGAGCGCGCTCGACGGTGCGAAAAGGCGGATTGAGCGCGAGATCCCCGCGGTTACAGTAGCGCCGCGCGTGATGGATTACACCGATGGCGACGATCGCAAATTCCACCTGGGAGCGCTGGACGACGACGAAAGCCGCCTCGTCCTCTACATTGGATCGAGCATCGGAAACTTCGAGCCGCACCAGGCCGCGCGCTTGCTGCGCCGCGTGCGCGCCGGCCTGGGAATTGGCGATGCGATGCTTCTCGGCGTCGATCTCGTGAAAGATGAAGCAACGCTGGTGGCGGCCTATGACGATGCGCAGGGCGTGACGGCGGCCTTCAACAAAAACATTTTGCTGCGCCTCAATCGCGAGCTTGACGCGGATTTCGATGCGGAGGCATTCGCGCACCGCGCGGTGTGGAACCGCAGTGCGTCGAGGATTGAAATGCACCTTGCGAGCCGGATCGCTCACCGAGTGAATGTGGGCGCGCTGGATCTTGCCGTCGAGTTCGCCGCCGGCGAGACCATCCACACCGAGAACAGCTACAAATACGAGCCGGGGCAGGCCGAAGCGCTGCTCGAGGAAACCGGTTTCCGCGCCGAGGCAACCTGGACCGACCCGCGTGGCTGGTTTGCGGTGTGTTTGGGGCGGGCGAGCTAGAGCGGCTCTCCAGTCGGCAATTACGGCTTCGCCATAAAGCAACCAGCAACCGGAGAACCGCTGTCGTCTCAACTCGCCGACGAATCGTCGTCGACCGTGGAAGTATCATCGACCGGCGTATCGTCGACGGGCGTGTCATCCACAGGAGTGTCATCAACTGGCGTATCGTCGGCCGGCGCGTCTTCTGTTGTATCCGTCGGCGTATCGACTGGCTCGCCGATCGGATCGCCGTATTCGCCCGCTTCGCCGGAGTTGTCGGCATTCTGCTGTTCGTTTTGAGCGGCGTCGCCGTAGAGTTGCGCGTCGGCCGCATCGTCCGGATTCCCGGAAGGATCGTTTGCGTAGCTTTCGGCGGTCTGCTGGTCCTGATCCGCGGTCTGCTGGTCCGAATTGGCCCAGCTCTCGTCCAGTTGCGCCGTCCAGGTTTCGTCAGTGTTGTCGGGGCCTCCTTCGTTGGCCACGGTCTGCGATTGCTCGTAGGCTTGCTGAGCATCGTTCTGCGCGGCCGAGTAGTCGCCTGACTGAGCGGCTTGGCCCTCTTGCTGCTCGTCCTGCTCAAGGGTTTGCTGGTCGTCCGCCAATTGACTCTGCGAATCCGGGTCAGTTGACCCAGTGGCAGTGGGGTCAGTCGTGCCAGTGGAATCAGGATCGGTCGTCCCAGTGCCATCGGGATCGGAGCCGATCGCTCCCCCCGCGGTGGGGTCGCTGGGGGTCGGGTCGGTGGGATCGGTGACGTCGGGCGATGTGGTTCCGTCACCTGTGTCAGGAGCACTACCGGTCGGATCCACCACGCCCTCTGCGGTTCCTGGGTCGCTGGTGGTCGGGTCGGTGGGATCGGTGAGGTCCGGCGTCGGCGAGCCGTCCCCGGTGTCGGGAGTGGCAGCGATGGGGTCCCCGACGCCAGTCGGATCGGTTCCCGGATCGCTCTGGCCTGTTGGATCGGAGCTTGTCGGATCCGACGAAGATCCTTCAGTGCCCGGAGCATCGGCGACCGGGTCGATGACGATGACCTCCGGTTCGCCATCCGGTGTAGCGCCCTCTTCAACGACGATCACTTCTGGTTCGCCCCCTTCCGGCCCGCCTGTCGCCGTTCCGGTCGAGTCGGTTGGGTCGCTGCTTCCGGTTGGATCGACGACGGCATCGAAAACCTCGACCACGACCGGTTCGGAATCGGAAGGATTGGAGCCATCCGCCGAACCCGTGGCTCCATCGTCGGGCGCATCGGGGACAATCACTACGACTTCATTGGGATCGTCTGGCATAAATTAACCTCTCTTTTCTTTTTGGGTCACCTGGCTTGTTTATGGGCGGCTGTAGCTACGGACGGCCGGGCAGGCGATTTTGTTTTTGCATTTGCCGGCAAAATTGCCGCAGGTGGTTTCGATGTCGGCGACACAGCCGCGGGTGGTTTCGATTGTGCAGCGGCAGTCGCCGGGGGTATGGCAGCCGGTTTTGCCGGTGCGGAGGGGGACACCGGCGGTGCGGGTAGTTTTGTTTGTGCAGCGGCGGGAGCCGGCGCCTGGGGAGACGTGGCCCCGGGGGACGTGACCTGTGAAGCTGGTTTGGGCCGCAGCGTAAAAATATTTTGGCATTTTGGACAGCGTACATTCAGCGACGTTTTGCCGCGCAAAACGGCAAGAGGAATTCGCATTGCGGCCTGGCACTTGTTGCAAAGAACACGGATGGAGTCGGTGGGCGTCGGCGCTGCGGCAGGCGCTGGGGCGGGGCCGTGAGCTGGCAGCGGGCGCCGGATGCCGGGCGCGGCAGCAGATAAGCCGGATATTGGCGCCTGAGGCGGCGGCGTGAGCCGCTTGCGAATCGGCTGAATACTCTGGCTCCAGCGCATGAGCTCAGGTTCGCGCGCCGACTGTCCCAGTAGCCGCAGACGCCGCGTGGTGTACATCGAGGAAGTGGTTGTCATCTCGGAAAAGCGAGTCATTTGATCGTCGCTTGCGTCTTCCTGCTTCATCCATTCCTCAATGTTGACTTGCTTCAGGAGCCTCGCGGAACGGATGGACCACGCCAGCAGCACACGGCGCGCCAGAGCTTCGTCACCCAGAGCGAGCAATCCGGCGCGGTCGGCGGTAATATCCGCCTGGCGCGCCCACGCCATCAGCGGCAAGTCGACCGCATCCTGAATCCATTTTGTGGGGCTGAGGCTAATTGCGTTCAACACGCCGTTGGAGAGCAGGCCGTGCGTACTGTTATCCCCGACGAGGAAACGAGATACCGTCTTCCAAAGGGCATGGCCGGCGCGGCAGTGCCCCATCTCTCGCGCCAGCACGAAGAGCAGATCGTCGTTCTGGAAGTTGTTGAGGATGGCCGTGCCCAGGACGATAAACGCGCTGGTGTCGGTGCCATAGGTATACGTGTTCCACTGTGAATCGCCCGAGATATAGACGTCGGGCATTTTGGGCAGGCCGAGAATGCGCGCGGCCAGAACCGCTCGAACCCAAATATCGGAGAATTGCCTCGGTCCAAGGCGAATGCCATTGAACGTCGATTCGATCCACGGGCGGCCCACCTTGTCGGAGACTGCCTTCACGGCCGCATGAAGCGCGGAGATGCTCTGCAATTTGGTCATCGCCTGGCCGTCCTGCGCCCAGAGGAAGACCGAGCGATCGAGCGTGTATCCGGGAAGCAACGGGCGCAGCCAACTACATTCCGGGCAGACGATCGTGTCGTCGCTCAGGCCCGCGCCTGTCCCCCCGCAAACTTTGCAGGGGAGCAGCTGATTCTGGGCGGAGGGCGCTGCCTGCACGGGAGCCGGACCCGCAGGAAGCGCCTGAGCGGTCGATCCGGTCGATCCGGGCGCCGGCTGCCACTGTGGTCCGGGCGGCGGTTGGGTCGTCGTTGCCGGCGCTGGTTGCCATTGCGGTGCGGGCGTCGCCTGGGCTGGCCCCGTATTCACTGGCTGCCACTGCCCGGCGGCTGGCGGCTGCGTCGCTACAGGATTTGCGGACGCCGGTTGCACCGGCGCAGACGCCATGACAAGCTGCGTCCCGCAGAACGTGCAGAATCGCGAACCGGAGACTCCGGGCCCATGTCCCTGCGGACAAATCAGCGGTAGTGCGGTGGTGGCCATGGGACTCCTTGTTTGGTTGAACGGCGAGTCAATCAATAACCCGCGAATTGAAGTTCCGCTAACTTGAAAACCCAGCTCACGAACAAAAGCACAGTCGATGCATAGATAGCCTTGTTAAACCAGGCGTGATTTGTAATCCGTCGAAACGAGATGCGGCGCCAGAGCAGAAGGATCGCCGTCGGGATGAGAGATACAGTGCCGAAGAACACCAGGATGCCGAACGGATTGGCGAAAAATGCCTTCCGGAATTGAAGTCGAATAGCCCACGCGAAACACGTCGTCATGCCGCAAGTCGGGCAGGGCAGATGCGTCAAGCGGAGAAAGTTGCACGGGGGCAAACCAAGCTGCACATGCGTTCCATAGCCGATTGCCGCCGGTTTGAGCCAGGCTGCGATGGCAAGAACTGCGCAGGCAAACGCCAAAAGCCCCACAGCAACCGATTTGTCGGTGCGGCCGTACATGCAGGCACTCCGATTGAACTCAAAAACCGTGTAGGCCGTTTCTGCTCCAGATGAACAAGTACCCGATGACGGAGAGAATCAACGCAATAATGTTCAGGTAAAACGCGCCTTTGGCCGAGCCCTCGTTCAATTGCGGGGCGCGCCCGGAGGCGAATTCATCCATGTCCTTCTTGGCGAGAAAAATCCCTGGAATCGCTGTAAATGGTCCGCAGCAGAACAGGGCGGCAATACCAAGCCCGATGGCCCACTTGGTGTTTTGACCGGTCACTTTGGCGCCGGCAACCATTGGCGGATAAGCACCGGGCGGATAAGCGCCAGGCGGTGCGGGAATCGCGCCGGGTGGCGCAGGAATCGCGCCTGGCGGAGGGGGCTGGTTCGGGGCGGGTGGCTGCCACGCCTGCGGTGGAGGCTGGTCTGTGGGGGCCGTGGGTGGTTGCGGTAGTTGAGTAGGAAGCGGCGTTCCGCAGGTTCCGCAGAACGCAGCATTAGATTCATTGATCCCCCCACAATGTGGGCATCTGACATCGCTCATCGCAAGACCCCTTGAATACTGGGTAAAAGGAATTTAGATCGCTAACGGACAACACGCTCCATAGCTGCGCGCTAGAAGCGCCACAAAGGTTTCGGCGAGGGGGGAGCCGTTTGGGATTACTCTAACCGGTTTTTGCGCCGAGAGGGGAAAAATTCTCAAGTTCCCGCCAATCAAATTCTTCGTAAGATCGAAAGGCCTTTGCGAGCCCCTGCTTTCGCCTTACTTCGGCGACGGAATCCGCACCAGCAGAATGTCGTGGCTTGCGATTTCGACCGGCATATCGTTGGTGAGCGTGATCTCCTTGCCAGTCCAGAGGTCCTTGCCCTTTTGCGGGCCGCGCAGGCCAAGCTTCGCCAGGCTCAAATGAAACGGATGCGTGGAGTACCGATCGCTGCCGGCGTTGACGACCGCAATGACCATGGCTCCTCCGGATAGGAGTCGCGTCCAAACGTCCACTTCCCCGTCGGAGTAGGCGCGCGTAGCTTCGCGGCCCAGGCGGTCCTGGTCGATGGCGATCACGTCGCGATTGGTAAGGATGGCGAGAACGTCGGGAGTCATGTTGGGCAGGTCGTTTCCGGCGAGCAACGGCGCCGCCAGCATGGCCCACATGGAAAAATGCGTGCGATTCTCGGCCAACGAGAGTTTGCCGTTGCCCACTTCGAGCATGTCGGGATCGTTCCAGTGGCCCGGGCCGGCGTATTGGGCGAGTCCGGCCTGTTCGTTCAGGATGGAGTAGATACTGTTCCAGTTGGGCTGAATATCGCCTGTGGTGCGCCACAGGTTCGCGCCGACCTTCGGCCCCCATTCCCACACAGCATCCCAGCCGTACTGGCAAAGCGAGTAGACAATGGGCCGGCCCGTTGCCTTCAGCGCTTTGTCCATCTTTGTGTAGGCGGCAACCATCATGCGCATTTGCGCGTCTTTGTCGCCGGGCGCCCGATTCATCATCACGGTGGGGATATAGCTGCATAGGTCGTACTTGAGATAGTCGATTCCCCATGAGGAGTAGAGTTCGGCGTCCTGCACCTCATGATCGAGCGAGCCTTCAAAACCAGCGCAGGTCTTTGGCCCGGGCGAAGAGTAGATGCCGAGCTTGAGTCCCTTCGAGTGCACGTAATCGGCCAGCGCTTTCATGTCGGGAAACTTTGCATTCGAATGAAGGACGCCGTTGGCGTCGCGTTCGCCCTCCCAGGTGTCGTCGATGTTGACGTAGACGTAGCCGGCGTCCTTCATGCCGCTGGCAACCAGTTGATCGGCGGCGGCACGAATGTCCTTGTCGGTAACGCGGCCGGCGAAGAAGTTCCAACTATTCCAGCCCATCGGGGGCGTCAGTGCCACCTGCGTTGGGGTGGGCCTTTGGACGAGATTCTTCTGAGCCCCAGACGCGATTTGCGCCCCCGCAGCGAGAGCGCTCAAAGCAAGAACACCAACAGACAAAAGCGAATGAACACGCACGGCATCAATCTCCTGAAAACTTTTTCAGTTGCATCCTATCTCGCCGGCACGGAGACCGGCAACGAACGACGCGAATCCTTTTGCCGTCTGAAGTACGAGATACTTGGAACAATGCCATTTACGCTCTCTCACGCCGCCGCCGCATTGCCTTTTCGAAGAACGCGTCTTGAAATGTCGGCGCTGGTGACAGGATGTTTTGCGCCCGATTTCGCCTATTTCCTGTTTCTCAAACCGCACGGACTCATCGGCCATACTCCTCTCGGTGCTTTCATCTTCGATTTGCCGCTGAGCCTGGTTGCGCTTTGGCTGTTTCATGCCTACGTGAAGCAGCCGCTTTCAATGTTGCTGCCGACAGGGATTCGCAGGAGACTGAAGCCCAGGGAGAAGGGTTTCTCTCTCTGGCCGCCGTCACGACTGGCGTTGATCGCGCTCTCGATCCTCATTGGAATTGGGACGCATATTTTGTGGGACTCATTCACACACCCGTTCTATTGGCCGTATCGACACTGGAGCTTCCTCAAGCAGATGGTGCAAGTGCCCATTGAGGGGAATGTTCAAATGTACAAGTTGCTGCAGAACGGCAGCACTTTGTTCGGCCTGGCTGTTGTTGCGGTCTGGATATGGTTGTGGTATCGCGCTACCCAGCCGGTTGAATTACCGGTCGCGGAGCCCTATACACGGGCACAAATTCGCGTCATCACAATGGTGGCGCCTGCGCTAGCGCTCTTCGGCGGAATGCTCAGGGCGTATGTGGACCTCGGCGCTCCGAGCATTGATATTCGATCCATGCTGCACTTCGGGGTCGAGTCAGGAATTACCGCAATCACGTTGTTGGGGCTTGGATTGGTGGTTTGCGGCGTAGTTTTCCGCAGGCGAGTCGCCGCGACGTTGCCGATCTAAGCGGGAATGATCGAGCCGCATAGGGCTTTTCGCCGGGCGTTTCCTTCTCTTTGGGTCCGAGCAGGAATTGAAGGCCAATGTAGGCAATCCAGCTCGGCTCGCCGTTGGTGCGCGTGACCGCGGCACAGGGCAGGTAACGCGACTCCATGATTGGCATTGAGGATTGGCAGCGACCGATTGCGCCACGCCCATCCCAGCGCTAGGCGTTTTCTTCCCGCCGCACTTCTCGATTGCGCGTAAGCAGAAAATAGACGAGCGGCGTTACCACCAGGCTTAGCACCATAGAAACAGTCAGGCCGCCGATCACTGCGATCGCCAGCGGTTGCAGCATCTGCGAGCCGGCGCCGAGCGCGAAGGCCAGCGGCAACATGCCGCAGACGGCGGCAAGAGCGGTCATGACAATGGGTCGCAGGCGGCGCTGCGCGGCGTGCAGCATGGCTTCCTCGGCCGATGCGCCGCGGGCGCGGAAGCGTTCTTCCGCGTCGAGCAGCAGAATGCCGTTCTTGGCCACGATGCCGATGACCATGATGAGTCCCATGAACGACGAAACGTTGAACGTGGAGCCGGTGACAAGAAGGGCCAGAATAACGCCCGAGATGGAGAGCACCGACGAGGTAAGAATTGCAACCGGCGCGGGGAAGTTGCGGAACTCAATCAGCAGCACGCCGAAGACCAGCCCCAGCGCCAGCACGAGAACCTGCAGCAAATCGCGGAAGGATTGCTGCTGCTGCTGGTAAGTGCCCCCGTAGACAACGCGAACCGACGCGGGAAGATGCAGGGCCGTCACCGCCTGCTGCACCTTCTCCATGACTCCGCCCAGGTTTGAGCCTTCCAGGCCGGCAGTCACCTCCACAAGCTGCTGCAGGTCTTCGCGCTGAATTTCGTTTTGCGGCGGCAACTGCTGGATGTTGGCCAGCGAGCCCAGAGTCCCCGTGTGGCCTGAGGCGCTGTTGAAGACCGTGGTGTCAATGGCGTCGAGCGAGCTGCGGTGCTCGTCTCCAAGGCGCACGCGGATGGTGTATGCGCGCCCGTTGGCGACGAGCGGGTTGGTGGTAATTCCATCCAGGATCGAAGTTGCGTCGTCAGAAACTTCGGTGGGAGTGAAGCCCAGCCGGGAGGCGACAATGGGGTCGACCTGAAAGTTGGTCGCGGGTCCGCTGATGGTGTTATCGATGCCATTCGCGACATCGACGACGCCGGAGACCTTGCTAATGGCGTCGCCCACGCGCGGGCCCAGTTGGGTCAGCAGCGCAGCATCGTTGGAGAAGATCTTCACCTGGATTGGCTCTGGCGTATTCGACAGGTCATTGATGTTGTCCTGCAGGACCTGCGTCAGCTCGACGTCCAGCTCCGGCTCAGCCGCCTTGATGCGGGCGCGCGCCTCATCCATCACATCCCAGACTGAGCGGCTGCGTTTTGCTTTGAGCTTCACCGTGAAGTCGCCGGTGTTGGCCTCGGTGACTGTGGCCAGGCCCAACTGCAAGCCGGTGCGCCGCGAGGTGTTTTCCACCTCAGGGATGGACTGCAGGATGCGCGTCACGTCCTGGAGCACGCGGTTGGTCTCGCTCAGCGAGCTGCCGGGCGGCATAAAGTAGTCGAGGATAAAGCCGCCCTCGTCCATGTCAGGCAGCTGATTCGTGCCCAGCAACTGATACCCGCCCCATGTGCCGAGAACCAGGAGCACACAGATTCCGCCGACCCACCGCGGCTTGGCCAGCGCCCATTCCAGGACCCGGGCGTGAAATTGCAGGACGCGCTGCAGCAGGCGGCCGGCACTGTGATCGTGAGCGGCATCGCTTTCGGTTTCGTCCGCGGCTGCCTGCGAAGGCCGGGCGGGCTCGCGCAGCATCACATAGCTCAGCCCCGGTGTCCAGGTGAGCGCCAGCGCGAGCGAGGTCAGCAGGGCCGCGGTCATGGTAATGGCCAGCGCGCGGAAGAAGACGCCGGTCACGCCGCTCATTGAAACCAGCGGCAGAAAGACCACCACCGGCGTAATGGTGGATCCGAGCAGCGGGACGGTGAGCTCTTTAAGCGCCTTGCGCACCGCTTCCGCGCGGTGCTCGCCCGCGTCGCGGTGCATCACAATGTTTTCCACGACCACGATGGCGTCGTCGATGATCAGGCCGATGGCCGCGGCCATTCCGCCCAGCGTCATCAGGTTGAAGCTCTCGCCGATGATCCAGAGCGCAACGATGGTGATGGCGATCGTCACCGGGATCACCAGTCCGGCGATCAGCGCTGAGGTCCAGTCTCGAAGGAAGAGGAAGAGAATCACGCAGGCCAGAGCGAGCCCGATGCAGATGGCGTCGCGCACGCTGGAGATGGCGTCGCGCACCAGTTGCGACTGATCGTAAAACAGCTCGAGCTTGACGTCTGGAGGCAGCTTCTGCTGGAGCGCGGCCACTTCCTGGGCTACGGCATCGGCCACGGCAACGGTATTGCTTGAAGGCTGCCGCGTAATGCTCAGGAGTACCGCGGTTTTTCCGTTCGCATTCACCACGGTGTAGACCGGCATGGTGGACGGTTCTACGGTGGCCACGTCACCAAGGTGCACCGGGGCGCCGCTCGGTGTGGTCTTGACCACAAGCTGGCGCAGACCGGCGAGGTCATGCACTTGCGCTCCCACCAGGCCCAGGATCAACTGATGGTTGGCTTCGTAGAGGCCGGGCGATTGCACGATGTTGGAGGCGTTGATCGCGTTCACCAGGTCGGTGATGGTGACTCCCGAGTTCTGCAGCAACGCCAGGTTGGGCACTACGTGAAACTCCGGCACCTGACCACCCTGGACAAGCACGGAGCTCACCCCGTCCACGCGGTTCAACGGCGGCTTCAGGTCATAGGTCGCAATCTCCCAGAGCTGAGTTTGCGGAACCGTGTCGGAGGTAAGGCTATAGCCCAGAACCGGAAAGGTGGCGAAGGTGAGCCGGTTGGTGGCGATGTGCGCCGTGGACGGCAACGTCTGCTGCACCTGGGCAAGCGCTGAATCCACCAACTGCAGTGACTGGACCATGTCCACGTTCCAGTTGAAGGACAGGTCCACCTCGGCCGAGCCGCGGCTCGTGATGGAGCGTATGGACGTAAGCCCAGGAACGGAGTTGACCGCATTCTCGATCGGCCGGGTGATGGTCACTTCCATCTGTTCCACGGGCATCACGCCATTGTCGACGCCAATAATGACGCGGGGGAAGTTGGTTTCGGGAAAGACCGAGATCGGCACCTTGAAGGCGAGATAGACGCCGGCCATCATGAGCATGACGGCGAAGAAGAAGATGGGGCGCGTGGACCTGGCCAGCCAGAATTGCTTGTGCCCGGGACTGGGGCGCCCAACGGGCCCATCATCGGGCATCAGTCATTCCCTCCGCTGCCGGCGGCGACCGCCGCGCTCACCTGCACTTTGGTGCCTTCGTCCAGGCCATAGGGCGCCACGGTGATCACGAGATCGGCAGGCGCCAGCCCGCTCACCACCTGCACGTCCTTGCCGTTGTCGATGCCCAGCGTGACAGGCTTACTATGCGCCGCGCCATCGCTACCCACCACCATCACCGTCTTGCTGCCATCGTCCGCGGTCAAGATGGCGGAGTCGGGCACCTTCCAGGCTTGGGCCACGTTCCTGCCAGTGATCGAGACCTTCACGGGCACTCCCACCTTGAGCTTCCCGGATTTGTTGTCGATCTTCATCCAGACCTCGACGGTGGTGCTGCCGGAATCGAGCGCCGGGCTGATCATGGAGACCTTCGCCGGCACGGGATCGACAACACCCGGCACGAGCACCGTGGCTCCGGTGCCGACCTTCAACTGCTGCGCGAGGCCATGCGCGATGTGCGTCTTGGCCAGGAGTACGGAAGTATCCATGACGGTGATCAGCGGCGCCCCGGCCGCAGCGGTTTCGCCGGCGAATAAAGGCCGGTCCGTCACCACCCCGTTGATGGGGCTGCGAATCTGGGAATAGTTGACCTGAGCCTCAGCGCCGTTGTACTTGCCTTCGGCTGAGGTCAGCTGTCCCTGTGCCGCTTTCAGCGCGGCATCGCGGCTCACGCTCTTCACCGAGTCCAGATGCTTGGCCGCTGCGTCATAGGCCGCCTGCGCCTGCAACAGCGCAGCCTTCGCGGTGTCCAGGTCGCGGCCCGGAATCGCCCCCTCGGCAAACAGTTGCTGGCGGCTGTTCACAATGCTCTGGTTCAACTCAAGATTGGCCTTGGCCTGCGCGAAGTCCGACTCGGCCTTTTGCTCGTCTTCCGGCACTTGCGCTTTGGTCGTCGTGGCGTACGCCGCCTGCGCTGCTTCAAGCGATCCCTTGTTGTCTGTGGCCGCTGCAGCCAGGTCGTTGTTCTCAAGCGTCACCAGCAGCTCACCGGCGTGCACCTGCTGCCCGCGCTCAACGTAAAACTTCCGCACCGGAGCGCTGATCTTGGGCGCGATTGCCGCTTGTGCGATCGGCGCCAGAATGGCGTCGGCGGTGATCTGCTCGGCGATCGGCCCCTGCACGGGATGCTCGGCCTTCACTGTCACCTGCGTTTCAGGCAGTGCAGCCTTTTTGCAGCCCGGAAGGAAGGCGACAAGCAACGCCAGCGCGGCAAACGATATCGCCCATGCCCCTCGGTTTGTGTTCTGCTTCGTTCTTTCGCTCATAACCAATTCACTGTTCTCTGATCCCTGATCTCTGACTCCTGTTCCTCACATCGTTCCCGTGATCGTCTGCAAAGCGGCTCTCGCGGTTTCGTAGCGCACGCGGCCGTCCTCGCGCGCGTTTTCCGCGCTCACGTAGGCGTTTTCCGCGTCCACCACTTCCAGCACCGTGGCCTCGCCGCCGCTGTAACGCAACTTGGTCAGACGCAGGCTCTCGGCCGCGGTGGTCACGCTCTGGTCCAGCGAAGCGAGTTGATCGCGCGCCGCCTGCGCTTCCTGGTAGGCCTCTTCCAGTTGCACAATGAGCCTGCGCTGGGTGGCGCTCAGCGCTACCTGCTCGGCGTCGCGGCGAATCTCGCTCTGCTTCACCTTGTGCTCGCTCGCCAGCCAGTCCCACACCGGAATGTTCACCGTCAGGCTCGCCGAGTATCCCAGATTGCGCTCCCCGTTTGGGCCGTTGGCTGCGAACTGCGGTGCGTCGATGCCGTAAGTTACGTTCAGGCCCACGTTGGGCAGCAAGGAGCCCCACGCCGCCTGCACATCGGCGTCGCTGGCGGCCAGTGCGGCGAGCGCGCTGTTCAGCTCGGGGTTGTTCCGGCCCGCGGCCTGTTCCACATCGGCTTTCGAGGCGAGCGGGGGCGCTGGCTGCGGGGCGTTCAGGCTGTAAGGCGTACGGGGATCCGCAAACAGCAGCACGCCGAGATCCAGGCGCGCCTTTTCGGCAGCCACTTTTGCGTCTTCCAGATCACGGTTGCGTTGCTGCTCCACCAACTGCGCCTTCACCACGTCGGCGTGCGCGGCCTCGCGCGCCTGCTCCCGTTCGGCAGTCAGTTTCGTAAAGTCGGCGGCCTCCTGGCGCGCCTGTTCGGCCACCGCCAGCTTTTGGTCCGCTGCGAGCGAACTATAGAACAAAGCGGTCACCGCCGCCACCAGCCCGCGCCGCGCAATCTCCTGTTCCGCCTGGGCCATTGCCGCCGCGGCACCGGCGTGCCGAACGGCCGCCACCGGACCCAACCCCAGCGTCTCGTTCACAATCGCCTGGCTGAAATATTCCCGTACTCCGTTGTTGGCAATGAACTTCGGCAAGTCTGGCGTGTCGGAGACCTGCCCCACTTGCCCATGCGCGCCGTTAGGCTCTGTGTAGAGCCCCTGGTTGAAATAGGCCACATTGGGCAGCAGCCCGGCCCGCGCAATCGACTTGTCCAGGGCCGAACTCCGGCTAGCCGCAGCGGCTGCAACATACGCCGGCTCGCTCGCCTGCGCGCGCCGGATCGCCTCATCCAGCGTAATCGTCACCGGGCCCCCAGTGGCCGAAGCCTCCGGTACGGTGCCGTTGTCTTGCGCCTGAGTGTGGGAAACGGTCCCCGGCGCGGCAAGCAGGAGGAAGATCATGACTCGGCCCAGAGATCCAGAGCAGCATCCCGTGTCCCGCCTGAAGTTGTCACACCTACTCACACTCAGAAGCATACAAGCCGCGGCAGAATTCTACTTCAATCTTGATACCTGAGTGCGCAGCGCGGGAACCAGCCGGCCCCACGAAGATTTCATCGCCAAAGAAACCGGAGCAGCGCAGCCGGGCCTTGCGGCGTAGTCGAAGGGTTTTGGCAAATTGCCTTCCACCGTCGGCCCCGCTCTGCGATACTTGTCTGTTATGCCGATTGACGACCTGCAGCAGGCTGCCCAGAAAATTGCCGGATTCCTGAACTCCCTGAACAAGCTGGGCGGGCTGCGCCTGAAGTACCGCATCAGCGCGGCTGATGGAACACAAGAAGGGGAAGGCGTTGCGGCGCGGCAGATCAGCGTTGAATTAGCCGGACCCGATGTGCCTCTCGTAATCCAGCACAACGGTGAGCTGCTGCGGGCCCTGGAAACCCTGGCCGCGCAGATGCTGCGCCTTGACCACCACGAACACGATATGGTGAGCTTCGACGCCGCGAACTTCAAGGCCCTGCGCGCCGAAGAGCTGCGACAGGCCGCCGAAGCTGCCGCGGAAAAGGTGCGCCAAACAGGAGTTCCTTACAGTTTTCCGCCGATGAACAGCCGCGAGCGGCGCATGCTGCATCTTGTCTGCCGGTCGTTGCAGGGCGTTGAGACGGCCAGCGTAGGCGAGGGATCAAACCGCTTTCTGGTGGTCTATCCCGAGGGCAAGACGAACCTGCCCGTCACGCCGCAGTTCAAGCCGCGAGGGTTTGGACGACGGTAGGGCAGTGATCAGTTGTCAGTGGTCTGTAGGGCGGGTTGCAGGCTTAGCCGGGCGAAAAGACCGCGCAGCTGTGCCAAAATCCAATATATGAAACGACAATTTCTCGCGCTCGTTGCGCTGGCTTGCGTCACCATCTGCCCCGCGCAAAAGCGTCTCGTCCTCATTGATCAGGATGGCGCCGGCCCGGGCGGATCAGACCAGATGGCGATGCTGGTGCTGTTGCAGGCGCCGGATGTGCAAGTGCTGGGCATCACCATGGTGACCGGCGACGCATGGCGCGACGAAGAGACGCTGCACACACTGCGCATGCTCGAGCTGACCGGCCACTCCGACGTTCCCGTGGTTCGCGGCGCGGTGTTTCCGCTGGTCCGCAATGAAGAACAAACACGCCTTGAGGAAGCGCTCAATGGCAAAGTGGCGTGGCTGGGCGCATGGGGAGGGGTACCGATGACGACTGCCGGAGCGCCACGGCCGGAGCCGCACGGGCCCTACGAGATTCCACCCATGCCCGAGGGCGTGCCGGCGACCAAGCCGCTCGACGAAGACGCCGCGCATTTTCTCATCCGCGAGGTGCGCGCGCATCCGCACGAGGTGACCATCTACGCCGCAGGGCCGTTGACCAACATCGCGCTTGCCGTCTCGATTGATCCAGAGTTCGCGGCCCTCACGAAAGGCATTGAGGTCATGGGCGGCAGCCTCGATCCGCAGACCGACGATCGGGAGTCCGCCGATCTGGAATTCGCAGACCCACGCCACGAGTTCAACTTCTGGTTCGATCCCGAGGCCGCGCACATCGTGCTGCACGCCGCTTGGCCGCGCGTTGAAGTGACGACCATGGATGTTTCTGAGAAAGCACCGTTCACGCAGGCCATGCTGGGCGCGATCGCGAAGTCGCAGGCGCCGGCGGCGCGCTACATTGCCGCATGGAGCCAGCGGCGCACATTGATGTGGGACGAGCTCGAAGCATGCGCGTGGATCGATCCCGCCATCATCACCAAAGAGGAAGACGTGTATATGGATGTGGACCTGAGCCACGGCCCCAGCTACGGCGATACGCTCGCCTGGCCGGAGCCGATGAAGCCGGCGACCGGTGTCCGGCTCGTCCACGCGCAAATGGATCTCGATTTGCCGCGCTTCCAAAAGGAGTTTGTCGATCTGATGACGCAGACCCCTTAGCAATCAGCTCAGGCAGGCGTCAGTCCGATTTGCTGCCGCCGTCGCGATCGTGATGCTTGTACTTGAGGATGGTCTCGTTCAAACGGTCCGGATCGACCGAAACCTGCACGACATCAAGCTCGTTGCCATCAAGATCGAGAATGAAAAGACCCATGCGCCTGCCCTCGGGGTGCGAGAAGATGAGCGTTTGCTCGCCGCTATGGCGGTTGGTCTCGCGGATCATCCGCTCCCATCCCTGGCCAAGCTTCTCCTCGACCAGCCGGTTCAGCTCCTCGCCATCAACCGGCGCGGAAAAGTGCTCAAACTCGGCAACGTGCACGCCGTCCACGCCGCCGCGCGTGGCCGCGCCCGCGACCACGCTGGCCAGCCCCATGAGCGGGATGCGCATGGCGTGCTCGTGATAGCGGCTCTCGATGGAGCTCACCACGCCGTCAAAGCCGCCCCCGCCGCCCGCCGCCAGAGCAACCCAGGGAACGATCACAGCAACACAAAGCGCCGCGCAGCCGAGCGGAATCCAGAAGTGCCGGTTCCCAGGAAACTCATTCATTGGTCGCCTCCCTTTGCGGTCTTCCCCTTGTCCTTGCCGTCGCCGTGCGGCGTATGCTGAACGCCGCCCAGTGGGCCAGTCGGACCCAGCGGGCCGGCTGGACCCAACACGCCGCCCAGCCCGCCAAGACCCTTCAACTCGCTCAGTTGGTCCATGCGGATGGGGCCCAGAATCAGCACGATCGTGAGCTCCTTCGGCTCGGCATCCAGCACAAAGATTCCGTGCGGCTCACCGTTCACCATCTTCATCATCACGTCCGTGCTTTCGCCACCCTTGCTTTCGCGTTCGTGTACTATCGGCGACCATTCGGGTGTTTCAAAGGCCTTGCGCAGTTGTTCAAGCTGGTCCATCGAGTACTGGCCTTCCTTATCGAACTCGTAGTCGCGCACGTAGATGCCGTCGAGCCCCTCGATCAACTGCTTGGCCGCGGCCTGGTCCTTGTTGTTGTTGTCCATGAATTTCGCGGCGAAATCGAGCATGCCCTTGCCCAGCGTGACTTCGGTTACGTTGGCAGCCCGCGCCGCCAACTCCTTCTCAACGGGCGCGGGAAGCGGGAGCGGCGACGGTGACTGTTGGGCAAGCGCCGGCGCAATCAGCGCGGCGGCTCCCAATATGAGTGCGGCAATGCGATGTTTCATGATCGTTCTCCTTGGCTTTGCGAATCCCATTTTTGCGAGTCGCCTTTACTGCGAATCGCGTTCACTGCGAATTCTTGTCTCGTTCCTGCAACTGCCGGTTCATCACCTGGAACGCGTGATTGGTGATGCGCAGCGCGGTGAACACCTGCTGTTTTGCTTCTTCTCCCTTGTGGCGCTCGATGGTGTAATGCCCGAAAACTGCTCCGCCTGCCACGCTTGCAACGACCAGCGAGGCCGCGATGCGCTCGAACCAGATCAGGCGGGTACGTTGCCGCGCGGACTCCCGACTGAAGCGGAGCTGCGCCCGCTGCTGCCAGCGGCGCTCCATCACCTTGCGCTTCAAGCCGCGCGGCGCTGGTTGGCGCTCGAAGCTCTCGCGAAGCTCGCGTTCGAATTCGTCAAACTGCACGGATGTACTCCTTCAACTGGCTCTCGGCCTTGGCCCGCAGCAGCTTCAATCCCCGCTGCAACTGGCTCTTCACCGTGGCCACGGGCGCATCGAGCGCGGCCGCGATCTCTTCCGGTGTCATGTCCTCTTGGTAGCGGAGGATGAGCGCCGCGCGTTGCGCTTCGGGCAGCGTCGCCAGCAGGCTTTCCAGGCGGGAGCCTAACGGAGAGGTTCGCGCTTCCACTTGTGCCGTTTGGTTCTCGTCCATCTCTACCCAGAACTCTATGCCCCGAGCGCGCCGCCGGCGCAACGCATCGGTCGACCGGCTTATGGCGACGCGCCGCAGCCAAAAAATCGCGTGCTGCAGACTTTCGATCTTGCCCAAATTCCTATCCAAAGCCAGAAAAGTATCCTGCGCAATCTCTTCGGCCAGGCCGCGATCGCCGGTCATGCGCAGCGCGAGCGAAAAGACCATGGACTGGTGCTCGTCGACGAGTTGTTCGAAGTCGGGCTGCCAGCTTTCGGTCATAAAACTCGCTGCTACCTTCTAATCCGCAGGAAAGTGCGAGATGGGATGCAGAGAGTTACGCAATCGCTCAGGAAAAGTTCGTTTCAAGCAGGGCGGGATGGGTAGTGCCCGACACCTGCTGGGCTTGGCGGACCGGCCGTGGCGGCGCTCACGTCAACCGGCCATTAGCCAGGCAATGCGTCAAAACAAATCGGGGATGGCGTTGAACGCGATTCGCGTGGGCGCGGCCTTGTACGCGGTGAGCATTGCGGCGGGGGCGAGGGTGCTCATGCCGTACTTGTCGTTGATCTGATCCATGGTTGCGAGCAGGCGCGTGCGGCTCTGTTCCTCTTCGAGCCCGTCAAAGAGCGCCAGCGTGTGCAGGCGATCGGGAACCAGGTTGTTCAGTTGCACTCCAATGAAGTACGGGTGATCGTATTGCTCACCGCTGGGGCGCGACTCCCACAGGCGGCGTAAAGCGGCAATGAGCGTCTGGTTGTCCTGGCACTCGCTCAGCTTGATCTCGCTGCGCCAGCCGCGTGCAGGCACGCCGAAGCGCGAAACGGGCATGTTTTCGCCGCGCGGCACGGCGAATCCAATCGCCAGGCCGATGTGGCTTGCCCACAGGTCCGCCGCGCGCAGACGCATGGCCGCTTTGTGCAGCAGCTTGTGGGCCACAGCCCAGGCTTTTTCCGCGGTCCGCATCTCGGGCGCAAGGACGTGCGAGTGGCTGATGGACTTCTGGTGCTCAGCCTCCGTGTGATCGAAATCTTCGCCCTGCAGCCAGTGAAAAAGCCGCTCACCCCACACCGATCCCCAAATTTCGCCGGCATGTTCGCGGTCGAGCGCGAGCAAATCGTCCATGGTGCGAATGCCTTTTTCGTTCAGGCGCTTCTCAGTGCGCGCGCCGATGCCGGGCAGATCGTGCAGCGTGAGTTGATGGAGCGCTTCGGGCAGGATGTCGAGCGGCAGCGCCACCAGTCCGTCGGGTTTTTCCATGTCGCTGGCAACTTTGGCGAGGTAACGGTTAGTGGCGAGACCCACGGAGCTGCGCAGACATTCGCCGACGCGCTCGCGGATTGTCCGTTTCACCCGCATGCCGAGATCGATGGCATTCAGCAGCGGACGCTCGCGGCCGATGAGGCGGCAGGCCATCTCGTCGATGGAGCAAACGGCAGTCACCGGCACGCAACTCTCCACGGCTTCAACGACGCGGTGGTGGTATTCGGTGTAGATTTCATGACGGCCTTCGACAAGAACAATCTCCGGGCACATGCGCTTGGCGTCGGCGACGATGGTGCCGGTGCGCACGCCGAAAGCCTTGGCCTCGTAGCTGGCGGCGATGCAGCACGTGGTGTCGGCCATCATGGGCACCACGCCAACCGGCCGTCCGCGAAGCTCGGGGCGGACTTGCTGCTCGACGGAGGCGAAGTAGGAGTTCAGGTCGACGAAGAGCCAGTTAAGCAGTGGCCCCTGAGCAGAATCGCCGCAGGGAACGGGATCGGCGACATCGGGGGCCTCTTTGGCTGCAAAGCGAAGGTTCGCAAGCTCCTCCGGCCATTCTTCGGAAGAATGCGAAAGCGCCGGATTAGGGTGAGCGGCCATCGCTTTCACTTGCTAGTTTCGCCTTTTCTTTGCTATTTTGCAATTGAATTCTCTCCCCCCAATCAGGTCGAACGATTCCCGGAAAGTGTTAGAGGCTGACGCAAAAGGGTGGAATAGCGTTTAATGTAAGAAATGGGTAGCATTTTTGTAGATCCGAAGTCGTCTCAGATGACCGGATCGTAACCCGGAACGGTGACCGAAGATGCGGACCCTTGCACATTGGATCGCGGTGAATGGAAGCGTACTTGCCGTGTTGGTCACGGTCGGGATAGCCGTGCTCCTCGTCGCATGCCTCGAGTGCACACACTGCCCGAAGCGCGAAAAGGATGAGTTCTTCCGCCACGAAGGCTAAGATGCTCTAATTCCCGCTCGCTGCCGGCGTGGCCGGCTTAAGATAAGTGTCGAACTGCGCCAGGATCCGGCTGAATAGGTGCGTCTGCACCTCCGGTCCTGCGAGCGAGTGCGTCTTGCGCGGGAAGATCTCGAGGTCGTAAGGAATTCCGGTATCAATGAGTCTCTGCACAAACTGCACCGTGTTTTCGAGGTGCACGTTGTCATCGCCGGTTCCGTGCACCAGCAGCAAGCGTCCCTTCAAATCCGCAGCCGAATTGACGACGGAGAAGTCGCGATAGCCATCCGGGTCTTCGGCGGGCAGGCCCAGATAGCGCTCGGTGTAGATGGAGTCGTAATCGCGCCAGTCGGTGACTGGAGCCACGGCCACGCCGGCGCGGAAGCGGGCCGAGTGTGTCATGGCATAGAGCGTGAACGTGCCTCCCCAGCTCCAGCCCCACCAACCCAGACGATTGGGATCAAGTTGGGGATATTTGGCGAGCGCCGCGTCCACCACTGTCAACTGATCCTCGAGCTGGACCGGGCCGAAGTTGCGATAGGCCGCCTGCGCGAAGGCGCGCCCACGGCTGCCCATGCCGCGATTGTCGGCATGGAGCACGGCAAACCCGTGCTGCGCGAGCAGCTCATCGAAGAGCAGCGAGCCGCTCCATTGGTTCATGACGATCTGGTCGTGGGGGCCTCCGTAGGGATTCACGATCAAGGGCGTTCCGGCGGGATCCGTCGAGCCTTCCGGCAGCAGCAGCGTGGCGTAGAGTGTGGTGCCGTCGTGCGCCTTCACCTCGAGCGGCAGCGGCGAATGCAGATTGTAAGAATCGAGCGCGTGCGTTTCCCAGAAGACGCGGCACGAACTCGCGGCGGTGGACTTTTCGGGCGCCTGGCAGACGCGCATCACCGGCGGCGTCATGCGAGAGGCGAACTTGTCGGTGAACGCGCCGCCGTCGGGAGAAAACGTGGCGACATGGAAGCCTGCGCCAGTGCTCAATTGCCGGCGATTGCCGGAAAAGTTCACCTGCCAAAGCTGCTGCTCCATCGGATTGCCTTCGTTTGATGCGTAATTTACGACTTTGCGCTCGGTGTCCACGCTGTATATGTCGCCGACTTCGAAATCGCCGTTGGTGAGCTGGCGATCGAGCTTCGCGTCCGACGCAAGCGGCTTCTGCTTGTCGTAGCTGTAGAGGTAAAGGTGATTGTGCCCGTCGCTCCAACTGGTGAGCACGATGGCTCCGTCACTTACAGCCACATCGTAGTTCTCATCGAGGAACTTATCATCGCTGATCTCGAGCATCGGTCGCGCGTCGCCGTAATCAGTGCCGGCGAAGAAGAGCGAGCGGTGCTTGTGATCGCGAGTCAGAGTTTCAATCCAAAGAGTTTTGTTGTCGATCCAGCCGAAGCGGGGCACGTAATCGTCGCCATCGTGAAATGGAATCTTCATCCAGACAGTTTTGCCGCCGCGCACTGGCACCACCCCGAGGTGGACCTCGGGATTGGGGTCGCCCGGCTGCGGAAAGCGCTGCCAATCCACCGTGGCGTGACTGGGAATCCAGTCAGTAAGCGGATAGCGCGGCACCTGGGTCTCGTTCATCTGCAAGTAGGCAATCTTCTTTGAGTCCGGCGACCAGAAGTAGTTGCTGCGCACGTCGAGCTCTTCCTCATACACCCAGTCCACTTCGCCGTTGAGGAACACCCGGCCGTCAACGGAAGAAGGGTTGGGCGCGGGAGCGAGAGGAATGGTGGGCGTGCCGGGCTCGCGGAGCGGGATGACAGCCAAGCCGTGATCCTTGATCAACGAGATGAACCAACCATCGGGAGAAAATTTGGGATCGTCGCCGGAGAGGAGGCCGGAAAAGCCCAATTCGACTCCGGTGCCGTTGTGCAGATCGTAAAGCCACAACCGGCCATTAGAGTCGAAGAGAATGTGCGTGGAATCCGGGGCCCACACATAGCTGGCCAGGTTATAGCGGTGGCGATGATCGCGATCCTGCTCGGAGCCGTTGCTGCCGTTCAGGTTTTCCATCTTCGCCGCGCTTACCAGTACATGCGTCTTGCCAGTGGCGGGATCCACATCCATCAGTTCGCCGCCATCCAAATAGGTCAGATGCTTTCCGTCGGGCGACCAGGTGAGCTGGTTGGGCAGCACGCCGATGAGTGGCCCATGCGCAAAGATCGCGTCGATCGTTAGCGGCTTCTCGGGCGCTTGCGCAGCCAGTGAAAGGCCCGCCAAGGCGAATACGACGACGGCCGAAAACAGGAAGACGGATTTTCGCGTCAATGCACTCTCTCCTGGAGTGGGAATCCGGCCCGGAACGCGGGACATCGACCGCAGAGATCGGGGGTGGGCCGGCAGATCCGGAAGACTCAGTGTAAATCAGCCCATTTGAAAAGGGGCCGCTATAACTCGCCTACGCGAGCGCGAAGGCAACTCCGCGAGGACAGGCCCTACTGTTGGAAAGCTCGCTCGACCTCGGGCACGATTGATACGAGGTAACTCAGCAGAACCTTACCCGCGCGCAGAAGTTCACCGTCTCTTTGAGGATTCGCCGTCGGATCGATAGCAAACTTGCCACCATGGAAGAGATTGTTGCGCACCTGCTTGATGATCCACACTGCCTCATCTCCGCCCGATCCAACTTTCGACACATAGGCAACCCACGACACGGCGCCGTCTTTCACCGCAAGTGTGCGAGGCGGATTATGCGTTAGGTATCTATAGGCAGACGCAAGCTCCGGCGAACTGTCCGGGTTGAAGTGAGGCGAGATTTCGGCCACAAATTTCTTCCAATTCGCTCTCGCTTCACCGTCTCCTGGCTGCCGAAACCGCGTGACTTTGAGTGAATACTCAAGGCGGGAAAACGTACGAAGGAAATCGAGCACAAGGGTCGGGTCAGCCGTGAATCCCATATTCATTGTGAGCCAGTAACCCCACTTGTCTTGGTCGCTAAATTATCCGCGGGACCGGCGCATTGCCCCTCGCGGATAAGGTTCAGCACTGGGCGGGTGCCATAATCAAGAAATCCTCGCGCGATCCAGGCGAGTGACGCTTGCCTGTCGGCCACCTAGACCTTCCGTACAAGGGGCGTCACTTCTTCGCCGTTTTGTCCTGCAAGGTCCCGTTTACAAAATCAAGGCAATGTCCGGAATGCACAACAGGCTCGTTTTCGGCGGTGCTCGATTCTTCATTAAAGCGGCCGGTGGACAACCGGATTGTGAGGCGGTAATCCGAGTCTGAACCGTCCTTCTTGCGAATGGAATGGCGCAAGGTCAACTCCGTCCCCTGATCGATCAGAAGTTTACCGAAATCATCTTCAAACGAACCGCCGGCGTCAGAGCCGAACAGCCTCTTCGATACGAAGGACCCCACTGCCTCGTACCAATCGCCATCTGCTGCCAGATGGAGCCCCTCGCGATCTTCCGTGCCATTTCGAAACTGTCTGAAGAAGATTTGTCCACCTTTGGTCAGCGGATCGGCATTAGCTGGCCTCTGGTCCCGGTCGCGCGGCGTGTCGTAAGAAATGACAAAGAACGCGTCTTCGTTGGATAGGAAGCAGGCGAGTGCTCGGTTCGAGGTCAGGTAGGCGACGACGGCGTCGTTCGCGATAACCATTTCCTTCAAGCTGTTACATGCCTTTTCGGTGACCGGGTCTGCGCAGGAAAAAGATGGACGTGATTGCTCTTCGGGTTTGGGCCGGTTAGGTCCCTGAGAGCGCGCCGTCGCAACCGAGCAAACGGTGACACAGAGTACCACTAGCAAACTTCTATGCATGGCATTACCCAATGATCGACGGGAATGAATAATACTCCTGGGCCCTCGCTTTACGCAGTGATAACGGGAGGCGTCTTCCAGTTTCGGCGGAGCCAGCTTTTTGGTATCGATTCTCACGTCAATCGGGCAACTTCGAATCCACCAATTCTGAGCGGCAACTTCCTCCCTAAATAGATGCTTGCTCGATGCAGGCAAGCCGACGTACATTCTGGAGATTCCCCGGGAGGAAAACGCATGTCGACAACTTACGATTTAGCCATCGCAGGCGGCGGCCTGGGCGGCGCGGCTCTGGCCAAAAGCATGGCGGAACAGGGCGCCAGCGTCCTCGTCATCGAGCATGAGCGGCAGTTCAAGGACCGCGTGCGCGGCGAGGCGATGTTTCCCTGGGGCTACGCCGAAGTTCAGGCCCTGGGAGCGGCCGATTGGTTTGCCGAAGCCGGCAGGCATCACCTCAATTGGATCGACACTTACGTTGCGAGCGACCTGGTGGAACATCGCGAAGTTGCCCCCAGCACAAAGCATCGGCTACCTTTTCTCACTTGCTATCACCCCGCCATGCAGGAGTCACTTTTGAAAGCGGCGGCAGCAGCGGGAGCCACGGTGCGACGGGGCGCGGCGGTTCGCGAGGTGCGGCCGGGCGCGCCGCCGGAGATGGTGATTGAGGAAGATGGCCGCGCTGAATCAATCTCCGCGCGGTTAGTGGTGGGAGCCGAGGGACGATCTTCCGTCGTGCGCTCTTCGGCGCGCTTCACGGTACAACGCGATCCCGAAGACATGATGATCGCCGGAATTCTGCTCGAAAACGTCCCCGCCGCGGACGAGATACTCCAGGGCATCTACAACTTTGCGCTGGGCCAGCTGGCTATCGTCATCCCGCAGGGCGGCGGCCGCGTGCGGATGTATCTCTGCTACCACGATGCGACGCAACCACGCTTTCAGGGGCCCGGCGACTTGGCGCGCTTTGTTGACGGCTGCAAGAAAACTGGCGCGAGCGCGGCACTCTTCGAAGGCGTGAGACAGGCTGGTCCGCTGGCAACGTTCGGTTGTGCGCACAGTTGGATCGATCACCCGTACCGCAATGGAGTGGCGCTCGTGGGCGACTCGGCCACGTCGAGCGATCCAACCTGGGGGCAGGGCCTTTCCCTTACCTTGCGCGACGTTCGTGTGCTGCGCGATCACCTGATGCGCACCGACGATTGGAATGCTGCAGGACACGCCTACGCCAACGAGCACGATGACTATGCCGGCCGGTTGCACACCTTCCATCAGTGGTTGACCGCAATGTATCTCGCCACGGGACCGGAAGCCGATGCACGCCGGGCGCGGGCCATGCCGCTCATAGGGCAAGACCCCAGCCGGCAGCCGGACGCGCTCTTTGTTGGACCCGACCTGCCGCTCGACGAAACGGTAAGGAAACGCTTCTTCGGCGAAGACTAACGGCGCGCGGTCTCGATGTTCTCTCGATTCCGCGGGATGGAAGATGTCGCGAGTGCGGCTTCGCTGTTTGTTGCCGCAAGGGTCGACAGTGTATGTTCCGCTGTATGCACTGGGCGTCTCCTGAAGAACGGCGCGCACTTGGCCAGGCGCGGCGCAAACAAGTGGGCCGCCACCAGCACGAAGCGCTGCATCCCAAGGCGCGGCCGGCCCCGGCTTTGGAACTGATTGCGCGATCGATGCGCGGCCGCGTGCCGCCGCTGATTCAGCTCAAATACCAGCTGATGGCAGAGTCGCCATTCGGCTACTTTCGCGGCGCGGCGCCTGTGATGGCCGCGGACCTGGCGCAGCTTCCATCGACAGGGATCGTAAGCCAGCTTTGCGGCGACGCCCATGTATGTAACCTCGGTGCATTCGCCGCGCCCGATGGGCGGCTGGTCTTCGACATCAACGACTTTGACGAGACGATTCGCGGCCCCTTCGAGTGGGACCTGAAACGCATGGCTGCTTCGCTGGTGCTTGCCGGGCGCGCAGCGGGGCACAAAGACGGCACCGCGCGCAAAGCCGCCGCCGCCTGCATCGAACGCTACGCCCAGCAGATGCGCACGTTTTCCCGCATGCCCCAGCTTGAAGTGAACCGGTTTCAGGTGCATCGCATCGACCTGGCCAAACCGGTGCACGACGCGCTCTCAAAAGCGGAGCGGGCCACGCCGCAACACACGTTTGAGCAGCTCACTGTGCCCGTCTCGTCCCGGCCTATCTCTTCGAGGTCAAGCGTGCGACGACGCTTCAAAGAATCGAAACCGATGCTCTGGCGCGTTACCGGCGCGCGCGCCGCAGCTGTGCTGGCCTCGCTGGGGCCGTATCGCGAAATGCTGGAGCCGCAGCGGCAACACCTTCTCGATTTCTACCGGCCCGTGGATGTGGCCTTCAAGGTGGTTGGCACCGGCTCGGTAGGCCTGCGCGACTACTGTATTTATATGGAGGGCAACGGCCCCGGCGATCCACTGTTTCTGCAGATTAAGGAAGAGGTTGCGTCGGCGTACGCGCCGTATCTGCCCGACCCCCTGCCCGCGGCGCACAACGGCCGGCGTACGGCCGAGGGGCAACGCTTTATGCAAATCCAGACCGATCCGTTTCTCGGCTGGACTCACATCGGAAGCCGCCAATATCTTGTCCGCCAGCTCAACGATCACAAGGGATCGATTGCGATCACAGATCTAGTCGGCGCCAATCTCAAGGCTTACGCTGAAGTCTGCGGCGAACTGCTCGCCCGCGGCCACGCGCGATCGGGCGATGCGCAAACGATCGCCGGCTACATCGGCACCGGCAGCGCGTTTGCTGAAGCGATTGCGGAATTCGGCATTGTATACGCCGACCAGACGGGAAAAGATTGGGCAGAGCTGCGGCGGTCCGGCAGGGCGAAGAAGAAATCGTAGCGCCGGGCACTGGCGTACAATCTCGGCAACTTACCAAAGCCATTTTCACGGCAGGGTTGGGGACTGCCTGCCCGTGGTAGACGTGCTGAAAGGACCGGAGACAGCTATGAACGACCAGCTGAACCAGGTGTCACCCCCAAGAATTGCAAGAATGGCCGGGCTGCTGTACCTGGCTTACATCGTGATCTTCGCAGATTCCTCCTTCATCCAGGGCAAGCCCATCGCGTGGGGAAATGCCGCAGCCACCGCCAATGCCATTGTGGCTGCGCAGGGATTGTTTCGTCTCGGCGTGACGATGGAGCTGATTGCCGCACTTCTGTTTCTTTTAGCGGCTTGGGCGCTGTATGTGTTGTTCAGGCCGATCAACAGAGATCTCGCGCTGCTTTTTCTTTTATTGAATCTGGTGGGAGTGGTTATTGAGTGTGTTGCTACGCTGATTCATTTTTCAGCCCTTATAGCCTATCAATATTCAACGTCGACCGGAGCGTCCGGGCCAGATCAGTTACAAACGTTAGGACTGCTTTTCCTCAAAGTCAGCAGCGGCGGAGGCATGGTGACCGTGTTGTTTTACGGCGCGTGGCTGTTTCCTCTCGGATATCTGGCGATAAAATCGCGGCTTCTTCCAAAGATTTTTGGAGTTTTGCTCATCCTCGACGGCGTGTCCTTGATGATTTGCTTTGTCCAACTATGGTTCTTTCCTGCTTATCAGAAGTGGACCTATCCGTTGTATCCGGTCATGTTCATTGCCGAGTGCGGGCTGGCGTTGTGGTTGGCGATTATGGGCGTGAAGTTGTCAGAGTCGTCGTCCGTCGTCACAGGTTGAAGAACTTTCAGACGCGGGGCCCTCTGCGAATCATCGGCGGCGTTTTCTAGCTAGCGGCGGTACACGTCGTATCCACGCAGGTGCGCGGCCAGCGTGAATTCGCCCATCAGTGCTTGCATGGTCGCGGCACGGTTCGGCGTCGGGTCTACGATGATCTGCAAGTCTCGCTTTACGATCAGCCACCGGATGTTCTGCGAACGAACCAACGCGGCAGTCTCGGCCGGCGAATAGGGATCGGTCGTGGGATCGAAGAGCAGCACCGGAAAGCGCGGTACGCGGCCCGTGGCAAAGTAGAACGGATCCTCTCCTGGGGTCAGGATCAGGCCGTCATCAAAGGGAATATTGGCTTGGGCGTAGCGCAGCAACTCATCAAATTCGGGAAGATAGGGCCCGGGCGTGGCCATGCCCGCAAGCTGCGGAAATGCCGAATGCTCAACCGGCCCATCGGGCAGGTTGAGGTAGGAGAGCCGTTCCTCACTGGCGGTGTAGAAGCTCCCGCAGACAAGGAGCGTGACGGAAATGAGGGTGGCGAGCGCGGGCACGAACCAAGGTGTGGCGGCGCGCGTCGTGAAGCGGCGAAGAGATGCAAGCATCTCGGCCACGAGCAGGGCGAGCAACGGCCAGATGGCGTATGTGGAGCCCCATAGTTGCTGCGACATGAACGTGCCGCAGATGGCGGCGAGGACGATGAGCGGGAAGAGTGCGCGCGATGTGGCCTCTCGCCGCAAGCGAAGCAGATTCACGATCGCCAGCGCCGCCGCCAGCAGGAGCAGCAGCGGCCAAAGAGCCAGCAAGCTGTCGCCGCGCTCGTCCGCGTCATCGTAGATCAGCAGCGAGGCGAGCGTGAAAAGAAACGGCGCGGCCAAGAGGGCGAAGGAGGCGATCCGCGTCCAGCGGAATCTTGGCGGCGCCAGACGCAAGAGCAGCAAAGCAGCGGCAACGCAGGGCAACGTCCACAAGAGCGACGGATCATGGAAAACGGCGAGCATGTTCTCCAGGCTCGGCAGGCGGCGCTCGCCGGCAAAGCGAATCGTCCAGCCGATGTAGGTGCGGATGCCGACGGTCCGATGCAGCGCCAGAGCGGCTGCGAACAGAGTGGCAAACGCGGCGGCCAGAATGGAGAGGAGGGTGCGAGCGTCGGACGCCTCAGCTTGAACTCGTCCGCGCCGCATGCGCATCAGCGCGAGTGCGAGGACGAGCAAAACCGCGCCGATGGCCGCCGCCAGAAATGGCAGCCCCATGTTCTGCTTGCAAAAAAGCGGCACGCATAGTCCCACTCCGGCAGCAAGGCCGCCCGCGACGCTTCTTTTTGCGTCGGCCCGCTCGAAAAGCCACAACGCAACCAGAATCCAGAACGCGCAGTCGCAGTCGTATTCGGGGATGGGGATGATGCTGTAGATGCCGAGGACTGCGAGCGGCGCGGCCACGAGCAGAGCGATTACCCACGCCGCTCGAGCGCGCCCGCGCAACGACGCCAGCGCTAGCCGCCATGTGAGAACCGTGCCGAGTCCGCCCACCACCGCGGCGTAGAGCACGTGATGAAAGAAGACGCGGCCGGTGAAGCGGATGATCGCGGCCTGAGTGAGGAAGGTGAGCGGCGGATGAACAAAAGGAAAGTGACGGTACGGCGCTTGTCCGTGTGCGAATCGTACCGCGCTGTCGAGTACGTAGCTCGTGTCCCATAGAATCGCGACATGCGCGTTTTGCCAAAGCACCACGCACGCCGTTGCCAGGAAGAGCACGAGGCCAGCGAGCGAGTCGCGCAGTGCCCAGCGCGGTTTCGCCTGATTGGATCGCGCCTGACCGGACTTTCGCAGCCCGAACCCCAGGGATTCGGCCCCTGTCCTCACCATCCGCGGCGATAGTAGTAGGGGACGCAGTAGGGCATCGAGAAGATGGCCATCAGGAGCGCGGCAAACCAGCCGATCACGGTCCAGCCAAGGAACAAGTTCAGCAACAGGATTCCCATGGAGTTGTGCGTGTGCCGCACCGCCGCGATGATCGCAGGAAGGAAATAAAAGCCGATGCCGAAGATCAGGAAGTGCATAGAATCTCCCGCTTGTACTCCAAAGTTGTTACGGAGATTTTACCGCCGAAGTTCCCTCATTTCGCGCGCCAGGGTCGCTAATCCCATGAAAACGCGACGCATATTTTGATTGCGCACCGGTTTTCCCGTGCGTATACTCCGGTCGTCTCTCAAAATCCCCCAAGGAGCGCATCATGGGAAAGATCAACGTGGGCCGCCTGATCCTGGGCGGAATTGTCGCCGGAATTGCCATCGACGTGTTGGATTATTTCGTGGATGGCGTTTGGCTTGCGTCGCGCTGGGCTAACGGAATGGCCATGCTCGGCCGGCCCGGATTCTCGCAGGTCCAGATTATCCTGTTCAACGTGATTGGACTTCTGACCGGACTCGTGGCCATCTGGGTTTATGTGGCGATCCGGCCGCGGTTCGGCGCGGGCATCAAGACGGCGATCTATGCCGGACTGGCCGTTTGGCTTCTCGCAGTCCTGTTCCCGAACGCCGCCTTCATGCACGTTGCGAGGCTGTTCCCGAATCACCTGACGCTCTACACGACCCTGGGCGGGCTGGTTGAGGCCGTTTTTGGGACCGTTGCCGGAGCATCGGTTTACAAGGAAACTTAGCCCGGCAATCAAGGTCAAAACGAAACCGCCACAGGCCGCGCGGGCCTTCCAAGTGCCTGCGCCCTCTGGGCTTGCGTGCAAACCTCCGCATGGCTTGGGCGCCTGGGAAAGCGAGTGTGTGCCTGCCGGCCAGGCACCGCTTTAGGAACGGGAAGTCATTCCCCGAATACCGGTCGTGGGCGCCGTGTACCTCTACAATGATCCGGTATGCCGACCGTAGTCCGATCGCACGCGAAGATCAATCTGGGGCTTTTCCTCGGGCCGCCGAGACCGGACGGCTTTCACGCGCTCGCCACCGTCTATCAAACGCTGGAAATGCATGATTTGGTGACGGTTACGGCCAAGCTGGCCGAAGTGAACTCGCTCCAGATCAGCTCCAATGACCCCCGCGTTCCCACAGACGAGCGCAATACTGCCTGGAAAATTATTTTTCTGGCTCTGGAGGAGCTTGGAGTCTCTGCGGATATTGAAGTGCATATTGATAAACGACTTCCGGTGCAAGGCGGGTTGGGCGCCGGGTCGGGCAATGCTGTCGCGGCGCTTATTGGACTGGAAAAAGAGCTGGGCGCTGCAGCCCTTCAGGACTTGTTCACACGCCGCCTGGAGCTCGCCGCCCGAGTGGGCTCCGATGTGCCGCTCTTTCTCATCGGCGGAACGGTACTCGGCGTCGACCGCGGGCAGGAAGTCTATCCGCTCAACGACATTGAGCCGACCTGGTGCGTAGTCGCCGTGCCGGAGATCGGCATCTCCACGCCGCTGGCTTTTCGCGACTGGGACGCGCTTTGCTCGGCGGAAGGTTTGACCGTTGACGCAGGTACCGCTAGACTAGAGAAGTTGAGCCGAAACTACGCCAGCGCCTTTCGGGGAGAAATTCCCGAGGGCGGGTTTGGAATAGGCTCCTCCGGTGTCTTCTCCTTGGGAGAAGACCTGGCCGGACCGCAAGAGACGACACACGGGTCTGGGCTTGTCCGCACCGGGATCATGAGCTGGATCGAGAACGACTTCGAACGTGTGGTCTTTCCCCAGCATCCCTCCCTTGCAGAGATCAAGCGTCTTCTTGCGGCTCCGGGCACACCGGAGGCAGCCCTCTTTGCCTCTCTGTCGGGTTCCGGTTCGGCGCTCTTCGGGTTGTACCTGACCCGCGGAGATGCTGAGGCGGCACAGGAACGGATCGGGAATCAAGTTCAAGGATTGAGCGTGAGAACGACCATCACGCGCACCCTTCCGCGATCCGCTTACTGGGACCAAATGTTGAAAAGAAGCTGATTGACAGTCCACCGTTGGGCAAGCGAGACTCACCCTCGGCTGACCGACATGCTGGGCGATCGTTCAATGGTAGGACAATGCCCTTTGGAGGCATTTATCCAGGTTCGAATCCTGGTCGCCCAGCCAGAAAGAACAGCTTCTAGCTGCTAGCTTCTAGCTTCTGGCTTTTTCCTGCTTGAGACGGGATCGTTGCTCTCAGCAAGGAGGAGCTAGAAGCTAGAGGCTAGAAGCTAGGAGCTTGCATTAGGAACGCAGCCATAGCCAACCAGCATGGAGGTGCTCTCACGATGGAAGCGGATACGTTGACGGCGACACTCGAAACCAAACCGGGCGAAGCAACACCGGAAAAGCAACCCGGTCCTGACAAGTCCGATGGCAGCAAGGACGCACCCAAAAGTGGGTCCGGGGATGGCAGCAGGGGCAAAGATGGGAAGCCCGCGCCGGAGCGCAAGAAGGCCGCGAAGCTCAGCGAAGACAAGCGCTTCAAGCTGTTCAGCGGCACGGCGAATCCCAAGCTGGCTCAGGCCATCGGCGAGCACATCGGCGTCAAGGTCGGCGAGGCCAAGATGCAGCGCTTTGCCGACGGCGAAGTCTACTTTCAGCTTTTGGAGAACGTGCGCGGCGTAGATGTTTTTGTGGTGCAGCCCACCTGCTATCCGGTGGACCAGCACCTGATGGAGCTTTTGGTCATGATCGATGCGCTCAAGCGAGCTTCGGCGGCAAGGATCACGGTGGTGGTGCCCTACTACGGGTACGCCCGCCAGGATCGTAAAGACCGCCCGCGCGTAGCCATCAGCGCCAAGCTCATCGCCGATTTGCTGACGACGGCAGGCGCCAACCGCGCGCTGTTTGTCGATCTGCACGCCGCACAGATCCAGGGCTTCTTCAACATTCCCGTCGATCACATCTTTGCCAGCCCCGTGCTGGTGAGCTATTTCAAAGAGCTCAAGCTGCCCAACCTGACGGTGGTTTCGCCGGATGCGGGCGGCGTGGAGCGGGCACGGTTTTTCGCACAGAAGATGGGGGTGCCGCTGGCCATCGTGGACAAGCGGCGCACCGACATGAACGTTGCCGAGGTGATGCACGTGGTGGGCGACGTGAGCGGGAAAACTTGCCTCATCATCGACGACATTATCGATACGGCGGGCACGCTGGTAAAAACCGTCGACGCGCTTTACGCTTCCGGCGCGACGGCCGTGTATGCCTGCGCAAGCCATGCCGTGCTTTCCGGGCCGGCCATCGACCGCATCGCCGCATCGCGAATAGAGCAGGTGGTGGTTACTGACACCATTCCTCTGCGCGAGGCGGCACAGAAGCTGCCCAAGATCAAGGTGCTCTCCATCGCCGGCCTACTGGGTACGGCGATCGAAAACATTCATTTGGAAACCAGCGTGAGCACGCTGTTTAACTAGCGAGTTGTCAGTGATCAGTATCAGTAACCGAAGGATGGTTGGCAGAATTCATTGCTTAGTGATCGCAGTTTTTAACTGAACACTGACAACTGAGCACTGACAACTAGCTTTTACAAAGGGAGCGGAGCAACACTCCGTGCCCGATCTCTTGAAGAAACGAGAAAACACGAAATGGCAGAAGTTGTCGTAGCCAAGGCCCGCGAGGGCAAATTGAACAAGAACGCCGCGCGCCGCGTGCGCGTCGCAGGCAAGATTCCGGCCGTGCTATACGGGTCCGGGCATGACGCCGTGGCCGTCGAGGTCGATCCCAAGCAGATTTCGCGGATCCTCCTCTCCGAGACCGGCCACAACACGATTTTCGATGTCGAGATTGCAGGCCACCCGGCGGCCAAGGCCATGATCGTCGATTGGCAGCGGGAGCCGATCAAGGACAGGCTGATCCACATCGACCTGAAGCGTATCGCGCTCGATAAGGTTCTGCGCGTGCGGGCGCGCGTGAAGTTGCTGGGAATTCCGATAGGCGTGAAGGCCGAGGGTGGCATTCTTGATCAGGTGCTGCGCCAGGTCGAGGTCGAGTGCCTGCCTGCTGACATTCCCGGTCACATCGATGTGGATGTGAGCGAGCTGGGCATGCACCAGGTGGTCCGCGTGAGCGGCTTACCCCACTCCGACAAGATCAAGTACATCACCCCGGAAGATGCCACCGTGGCTCACGTCGTCCACATCCGCGAGGAAGTGGTTGCGACGCCGGAGACGGCGGAGGCGGCTGCGGCAGTGCCTGGAGCGGTTCCAGCGGCGGGTGAGGCAGCTACTCCCGCCGAGCCCGAGGTGATCAAGAAGGGTAAGGGCGACGCTGAGGCGACAGCGGCAAAGAAGCCCGAGGCAAAGAAGTAAGCCTTGCCTGAAGCAAGCGAGACCGGTTCTTCGAACGGCCCCTTCCTGATTGTGGGGCTTGGCAATCCCGGCCTTGAGTATCTGTGGACCCCGCACAACGCGGGCTTCATGGCCATCGACCGCATCGCTCTTGAGGAGGGCGTTGTGGTCCAGAACCGGCGATGCCGGGCTACCACGGCGACCTGCCGCATAGCAGGGCGCCAGGTGGTTCTGGCCAAGCCGGAGACATTTATGAACCTGAGCGGAGTTGCAGTGGCCGCTCTGGTAGAAGAGTTTGAAGCGGATCCGGCCCGGGATTTGCTCGTGATCCACGACGAGCTCGATCTGGTGCTGGGAACCTTCAAGATCAGGGGGCGTGGTTCGCCCGCCGGGCACAACGGAGCCCGCAGCGTGACCGATGCTCTGGGCACGGAAGAATGGTTGCGCTTGCGGATCGGCGTGGCGCCGGATCTGCCTCAGGAGGCAATTGCAGCCGGAGGCGGAAAGCGGCCGGGCAGGGATTATCTGCTCTCGCCCATGCGCAAGGCGGATCTGACGGTGCTGGACGAGGTGCTGGACCGTGTGGCGATGGCCACGCGGCGCATCCTCGAACTGGGACCGGCGGCCGCGATGAATGAGTTCAACAGGAAGGAAGACAGGGATCAGGGATCAGGGAACAGGACCGAGAACTGACAACTGTGAACTGTTGGCTGGAGCGATCGCTCCGGCAGAAAAGGAATGCAGATGTCGCGTGTGTATGAAGTGATGTTTATTATCCGTCCCGATGTGGACGACGATGAAGCAGAGAAGCTGATTACGAACTTCTCCTCCACGGTTACGACCGGCGGAGGTGTGGTGAAGTCGGTAGAGAAGTTGGGCCGCCGCAAGCTGGCCTATACGGTGCGCAAGTTCAACGACGGCAACTACGTGCTGCTGACCATTGAGGCCAATGGCCCCGTGGTTCTGGAGCTCGAGCGCCGGTTGCGTGTCACCGAGCCGGTGATCAAGTTCATCACCGTGCGCATTGACGAGGAGGAGAAGCGCCTGGCCAAAGTGAAGGCGCTGCGCGGAACGCGCCGCAAGGCGAGCGACGGCACTCCAGCGGCTTCCGCAGCGGCTGACGCCGCGCCCGCGGAGCCGGCCGAGCCCGTGCAGGCGAACGCGTAGCGCGTTTACCACAGATTGCCGACGCCGTTCTTTGCGATTTCAGGCGGCGGCCCAACAAGAGAGATCCGCGGCGCATGCTGCCCGCGCCGTATCAAACAAATGGAATGAGGAAACAAGATGCCTGAAGAAACCCAAGCAAAAGCGCCCTCCGCGGACGCAGCTCCACAAAGTCCATCCGGACCGGGCTCCGGCCCGCGCGGCCCGGGCCGAGGCGCCGGCGGGCCCGGCGGACGCGGCAAGTTCTTCCGCCGCAAGAAGGTGTGCAAGTTCTGCACGGAGAAGATCGACGCGATTCCTTACCGCGACGTCCGGCTGCTGCAGCAGTTTGTGGCTGAGCGTGGCAAGATTGTTCCGCGGCGGTTGAACGGCGTTTGCACCACGCACCAGCGCCGCCTGACGCGCGCCATCAAGCAGGCGCGGAACATCGCGCTGCTGCCGTTCGCCACCAGGCACTAGGGCCGGACTTAAACCCGAAGCTGTCATCCTGAGCGTAGCTGTCCGCCGCGGCGGACAGCGGAGCCGCCCGGAACGGCAGGGTAAAACGATCTGCGGTTCAGGACGCGCGCAGTCCGGCAGTCTTGAAGAGAATTCGAAACAGGCCGCGCGCCTGGAAATCTGGAGAGTTTCCCATGGAAGTGATTCTGAAAGAAGATGTAGCCGACCTGGGCTTTCGCGGAGAAGTGGTGAAAGTGGCCGACGGCTACGCTCGCAACTATCTGCTGCCGCGCAAGCTGGCCATGCAGGCCACCGCGGCCAACAAGGCCGTGATTGAACAAATGAAGGCCGCTTCCGCGCGCCGCTCCGCCTCAGAGAAGGCGCAGGCCGAAGAACTGGTCACCCAACTCGAGCCGCTCGTGCTCAGCTTTACCCGCAAGGCAGGCGAGGCAGGGCATCTCTTCGGCTCGGTCACCTCGGCCGACATCGCCGCGGAGCTGGCAGCGCAGGGCCACGAGGTCGATCGCCGCAAGATTCAGCTGGGCGATCCGCTCAAAAGCGTCGGCGACTTCAAGGTGGCCATCAGGCTGCACCGCGAAGTCACCGCGCGGGTGACTGTGAAGGTCCAGGCGGAAGTGACGGAGGAAGAGAGAATAGCAGCCGCTAATGCTGCTGCGAACGCCACCGAGACCGCTCCGGCCGAGGCTGCTGCCGAGCCGGCCGCGGAAGAAGAAGCAGCCGTCGAGTAGTTACGACGGGAACAGCGAGCCGGAGGCGGCGCGAATCGGAGCCAGGCGGCTGCGGCGGCGCGATTGCTGTTGCACCGCGGAGCCAAGCAGGCTTGCAATCTCACGCAACTCGGCGCGGGCGTGGCCGATAGCCGCTGCCACTGCATCGAGTTGCTTGCCCTCGCCGGCAGCCAGCGGCAATGCGCCTTGCGCATCAGGCTTCTTGTTCCGGTCAGGCCGGCGCAACTCCTGCCCGAGAACCGCGCGTGCCCCGGACAGAGTGTAGCCTTCGGCGTGAACGAGGCGCTTGATCTCCATCGCCATTTCAACATCGCGGCGGCGATAGAGCCGCTGTCCGGTCCCGCTTTTGTTCGGCTTCAGTTGCGGAAACTGCGACTCCCAGAAACGCAGAACGTAGGTTTCCACGCCGCAAAGTTCGGCGACATCTCCAATTTTGAAGTAGAGGCGATCCGGGATTGCGGGTGGCTCGTAGGCGCGCTTCCGATTCAGTTGCGTGGTCATAGAATTCGGTGAGGGAAAACCACCTCGAGCGGGGAGATCCTCACCCTAAACGCAGTATAGGGCACGTCTTTCGCCCTTTGGGAAGCAAAATCGCGCGATGAACCAACCTGTACAGAGGAAAAAACAGGGCGAATTCATGCCGTAGAGTTCGCGGACTCGCTTTCTACATGCGAGCCGTTACGGCACGTGTGACCGAGCCGGGCGGTGCCGCGCGCAAATACTGTTTGGGCCAGCTTGCCTGTTCGCCCAGTGCGGCCGCCGCGTGCACCGGCCAGTAGGGATCGCGCAATATGGCACGGCCCAGGAATACAAGATCGGCCTCGCCCTCCGCAATGATGGCGTTGGCCTGCGCCGGCTCGGTGATGAGTCCAACCGCGGCCGTGGCAATGCCGGTTTCCCGGCGGATTCTCGAGGCAAAACCAACCTGGTAACCGGGAGCAACAGGAACCTTCGCGTCCGGAACGAGTCCGCCCGAGGAAGCGTCCACGAGATCGACGCCGTGCTCGCGCAAGCGATGGGCAAGCTGCACAGATTGGTCGGGATTCCAACCACCATCCGCCCAGTCGGTGGCCGAGATGCGCACAAACAGCGGCAAGCGCTCCGGCCACTCGCGGCGCACGCCATCCACCACCTCGAGCACCAGCCGGATGCGATTGTCGAAGCTGCCCCCATAAGCGTCAGTTCGGTGATTGGAAAGTGGCGATAGAAACTCATGCAGCAGGTAGCCGTGAGCCGCGTGAATCTCGACGAAATCGAAGCCGGCCTGGAGAGCCCTGAGCCCCGCATGACGAAAGCCCTCAACAACGGCCTGGACGCCGGATGAATCGAGCGCAGTGGGCACAGCGTAGTCCGGCGCAAAGGCGATCGCGCTGGGCGCGACTGGTTGCCAGCCGCCCTCAGCGGGCGTTACCAGGACAGGCCTTTCCTCGAATGGCGTGGCTGTGCTCGCCTTGCGCCCGGCGTGCGCAAGTTGAATGCCGGCGCGAGAGCCCTGCGTATGGAGGAACTCCGCGATGCGGCGGAGGCCCGGGATGTGCTCGTCTTTCCAATTGCCAAGATCGGCCGGCGAGATGCGGCCTTCAGGCAGAACTGCCGAAGCTTCAAGCGTGACCAGCCCGGCTCCCCCCTGCGCGCGGCTGCCCAGGTGCACGAGGTGCCAGTCGTTGGCAAAGCCGTCCTCACTGGAGTACTGGCACATGGGCGAAACGCCAATGCGGTTGCGGAATTCAACAGAGCGAAGTTGAAAGGGAGAAAAAAGCGGAGCTGTCATATCTGTCCTAATGGATGATTGCCACGCGAAAGCGATTCAACATACTTGCGGCACGACTGGCGGCAGAAGCTTGCGCGCAGGCGAAATGCCCGCGCGAAGCTTCGACGGGAATCTACTGTTTCTTGAGCACCGCCGCGCTCTTTTCGTCGAACAGGATCGCGCTTTCAAACTTCCGGAAGTCGGCGGCCTTATCGGGTGGAATCTCCACCTGCCGCACCACGTAGTCGCGCTCATAGTGGAGCACATTGCCCTTGGCCGTTGTGGCCGAATGGTAGCTGGCAAAGTCCATGTCCACGTCGACCGGATCGGGCGTTTCGTCGACCACGTAGCCGGGCGGCAGCGTGATATCGAAGCTGTCGCGCCACTCACCCGGCCGTCCAATCTCGATTGGAAATTTGCGCGTCAGGCTCTCCAGCATGTCAGGTACGGGACCCGTGTCGCTGCCCATCACGCGCGGACGCAGCAACAGCAGCGAACCCGCCGCGTGCGTGTAATTGGTTGCGCTCATGTGCATCTCGAGCGTTACTGGCTGATCCAGATCGCCCGTCTTATGGAATTCAAATCCCTTAAAGTCCACTCCGGGAAGGTAGCGGCTCAGGTTCTCTTCCAAATCGGCGTGAATCTTTTTGGAGTCATTTTCCTTCAGAAACCCGCGTTCGTCGGCCGCATCCACGCCGGTAAACACGTCGGTGATGTCTCCAGAGAGCGTGCCGTCCGCCGTCAGGGTAAAAGAGCCCTTACGGCTCATGTTGGCTGAGTCCGGCGGAAGCACGGGCATCTGCAACACCTGGCTGTCAGCGCCATTGGCGAGGTTGCCGTAGGCGCCTTGCAGCTCTCCGCGAATCAGACCAAGCGGTGTTTCTTCATCGGTAGGATCGAAGATCAGGAGGGTCTTCCCGTTCGCAGCTTTCACGCGCGCTTGCAGGCGAGGATCGTTTTCACCGGCCGGCAGCTCGATGGCAGTGATGACATGGTTGCTGACAAGCGATGGAGCTTCGGGATCAACCGCGCCGTGCAAGTCGGCAACGGCCACAACCAGGTAATGAGCTCGGATGCCGATAGACTGGAGCATCGAAATCAGCAAAGTGGTCTTGTCCTTGCAGTCGCCGTAGCGATTGCGATAGATGTCACCGGCGTAATGCGCCTGCCAACCTCCGATGCCCTTCATGATGACGAAGTAACGAATGTTGTTCTGGATGTAGCTCGTGATGCGGCTAAGCTTGGTGTAGAGATCGGGCGCACCGGCCACGAGTTCCTGTGCTTTCGCAGTGATCTCAGGCGTGGGATCGGTCCGATGCTCTTCAAGATTCTCCTCCCATTGGCCGAGGGCGCGCCATTGGTTCTCCGGCCCCTTGACAGCCTCGTCTCCCCACATCACCGTCATGCGCGCCGCCAGCGCCCTCCAAGGCGGAGTTGCATGCACGTTTTCTAGATCGAGCGCTGGCACATCTCTGATCTCCCAACGGAGATGGTTGTCTGCTGTCTCAATGGGTTTTACGGGATTGTAGTGGCCCCACGACTCGGCAAAACGGCCGCCGGCGGGCAGCGCCAGCTCCAGAGCTTCGTTCACAACGGGAATAGAGTCCTGAATCAGCCAATCTTCCGAACTCATGTAGGGCCGCAGACGAGTCTCGAATTCGCAAGTGACGACGGTGCCGGGGTCGCCGCCGGGAGGCTTGACGATGCGGATGCGATCCGTCTCCTGCTCGTCCGCGCCCTCGTAGGCTCCAACATCCGTGAAGTCCGTGTCCATTGCCTGGAGCTGCCGCCCATCAGCGGCGATCGTCCACGAGTGAAAATAATCCAGCTTTTCATCGGTGTCGTACTCGGCGAAGCAGTAGGAGTGTTCCCGTCCTTGCGGCTGGAGAATGCGGATCGCCTTTCGCTTACGCTCGACGGCGTGATTCTGTTCGTCGACCGTAATGAAGTGCTCGTCGAAAAGGACCACTGCGGAGGCATCGCCGACATTTGCGGGAGTCGGTGTTTTGGCCGCATCCAGCGCCCATTGCGGCGCTGGCTGCGATTTCTCCTTGGCTGCGGCTAGATGCGAGCCGAGAAAGGCCGCAGAGCAGCAGCCTGCGACAGCAAGAATCCGGGATATGGAGATGCGCTGCATTAGTGGGCCACTCCTACGGGGCCTGCCTGCGTGGCGGAGTTGGTCAGAACCAGTTGTTCCTGATCGGCGGCCGCGACCTTTTGGTAGAACCCGCGCAGGTCCTGGTACTCTTCCGGTTTGGCTTCAGTAAATGCCCTCGCCAGCGAGTTGGCGATGGTGATCTGGCCAGGCTCAGCCTTGCTCTTTACGATAAAGACTGCGTGGCCAGTCCAGGGGACGCTTGTGTCCTGCGGTGCGCCCTCCACGGTCACTCCGTCAGGAAGGTGATAGGTGATCTCATCAGTCACGCGATCACCATAGTGCATGTCGACCGGCTCCAGACGCTTTTCCTCGTTGACGAAGGGCACATGGCCGCGGGTCTCAAAGAAGAACCCTGGCAATATGAGGCGCTTGGCCGTCGCTGCGCCCAGCGACCCTTTGAGCTTCACCACAGCCATCAGCTTTGTATACGGGTCGTTCATGGACAGGAAGTGATCGACATGCGCTTCAACGCCCTCGGGCACGGTCCGGTCCAATTCTTCGCGATCGAACTCTTTCTTTAATTCGGCGTCATCTTCCTCAAGGGCCCGCTGCCGCCAGTGGAGAGCCGCCTGGCCGATCATGATGATATTGATGTGTCCAGTGATCCCGCCTTGCCCATCGAGGTACACATCTCCCACACGAGTCGTGGTATTTTCCGTGTACTGCTGCGAGGCGGTGGTCGCGATGGAGACCCCCTGCGGGCTCTGGCCGAGGCCTTTGGCATTTGAATGCCTCCAGTTCGTTGTCTGGAACGGGCACATCTTCTCGCCGGGATCGAGCAGGATTTCCTTGTCGCCTGTACTCAGTGCCACGAGCGTGCTGTCGAGCTGCTCCAGGCTCAGATAGCTGGGATCGAAGAGGCCCTGGTCGCGATCCACCACCTTGGTCGCGTAGGCGGTTAGTCCTGCGGCGCGCAGCATGGCCAGGTAGAGCATTGCGATGTCTTCGCTCGATCCGCTCCTCTGCACCCAGGTGTCCTGGGCATGCTTGGCCACCCTGATCTTCAGCTCTTTCATCTCCGACGCGCTCTTCGTGCGAGAGTAGTCGGTGTTGTCGAGGGCCTGCACCGCTTCGTAAAGCTTCCTTGCCTTGTCGAGATCACTGTCGGTGGGGGCTATCAATCCGTTCACTGCGTCCTGGATTGCTTTCGAGGGCTCGGCAAACTTGTCCACATCCTTCGACCAGAGCTTGGCATCACTCACCCAGAAATCGGTCGCATTGCTGGCGGCCTTGTAGTAGAAGAACACTCTGTAGAGAAAGCTTTCGATGGGCGGCATCCACTCCTCGTCGGGAATGGGTGGAATGTCGGTCACGTCCACGCTGTAACTGCCGTTGACGCTGGTCTGCATCGTGACGCCCGGAGGCAGGTGATTCCACCAGATCAGGCTATTGACCACTCGCCCCCGACTGTCGGTCAGGTACATGCTGGTCGTCGTGTCGGCACTGCCTCTCGGCATGAAGGCCTTAAAGGGCGTGAACTGGTAATGTGCCTTATGGACAAAATAGTGTCGCTGGATCTCCCACTCCGGTGACGAGAACTCATCATCGTCGTAGCGAATATCGTAGCTGTACTCCAGGATGCTTCCCACCTCGACGCTGGGCAGGCTAAAGACCTTCTTCCCGATCTGAGTCTCGCCGGTCTTGGCAACCATCAGGTCTTCCGGCTTGACAGTGAGTGGAATCACGGTGCCATCGGGATGAATAGTGCGGCCCTTGATGTCCGCGACTTTGAAACTCCCCTTCAGGTAAGGAAGCTCTACAGTCGCCAGTTCCTTACCTTTTTCGGTGAGCACCTTGATGCGCGCATAGGTGCTTTGGTAGTGCATCGGGTCGTTGGCAATCTCTTCAATATCGAGATACACCGCGTCCGCTCCCGGTGCCTTGGGATCGGACGTCATTTTCAATTCTTCGTTGGTGGGCTGTTGAAATTGCGCGCAAAGGAGAACCGGCGACACTGCGGCACAGAGCAGGACTGCGCCGCGCAGAAATATCGATTTAGTCATGGAATTTGGCCCTGGCTTAAAGTGCCATCATTCTACCCCGGAACCAATCTTAGAAGCGGAACAATTCGGAGAATTCATCGCAAACGAGGACGCCGTGGTACCGTGCAGGAGGTTCAGAAGCTTTTCTGATTAGCCGGAACGGTAAAGACAAGCTGTCCCTGGTCGGCAGCGGCAACCTTCTGGTAGAACCCACGTAAGTCCTGATAATCCACCGGCCTGGCCACATCAAAGGCACGAGCCAGCACGCGGGCCACGGTAATCTGACCGGGGTCCGATTTGGATTTGACAATGTAGACGGCGTGGCCCTCCCAGGAAACTTTCGTGTCTTGCGGCGCGCCCTCCACCGAAGCGCCCGCGGGCAGATCGTAGGTCAACTGCTCGGTCACCTGCTCGGCATAATGCATATCGATCGGCTCCAGGCGCGTCTCTTCGTTGACAAAGGGCTCAGATTCGCGAGTCTCAAAGAAGAAACCGGGCAGAATGATCCGCTTGGAAGTTGCCGTGCCCAGCGTGCCCGTTACCTTAACGACAGCCATCAGCAGGGTGTTGGAGTCATCAAGCCCCAGGAAGTGGTCAACATGAGCCTCGACGCCCTCGGGCACAATCTTTTCAAGGTTGCGGTCGAATTCCTTTTTGAGTTCCGCAGGGTCGACTTCAAGGGCCCATTGCCGCCACGCGAGTGCCTCCTGGCCGGTCATCACAATCTGCAGAGTCCCGGTGATGCCGCCGTGCGCATCGACAGTCATCTCGCCGCTACGCTTGATGGTGTTCGCGCCGAAAACCTGGACCGGTGTGACGGCTCTGCTTGGCCCATCGGCGCTTTGCCGCAGGCCGCCGGCGTTAGAGTGCCTCCAATTGACGGTCCCGAAGGGACACATCTTCTCCCCGGGATCGAGAAGAATCTCCTTGCCGCCGGTGCTCAAAGTCACCAGCAAGTAGTCAAACTGGTCAAGGGTCATGTAATTGGCGTCGAAGACGCCCCGATTGCGATCGACCACTAAATTCGCGTATGCGGTAAGGCCCGCGGCACGCAGCATGGAAAGGTAGAGCAGCGCCATATCGTTGCTGTCACCTCTCTTCTGCGTCCATGTATCCTCGTTGCGCTTGTCCTCCTTTTGCTTCAACTGCTTCAGCTCGGAAGTGCTCTTTTGCCGCGAGTAATCGGTGTTGTCGAGAGCTTCGACTGCGGCATAAAGCTTCTCCGCCTTCACCAAATCGCTATCGGCAGGGGCAACCAGGCCCGCAACCGCGTCACGGATCGTCTTGGTCGGCTCAACGAAGTGGTCCACGTCTTTGGACCAGTTTTTTGCCGCGACCTGCCCAAAGTCGTCTACGCTGTTCAGAGCTGAACCTCCGTAATAGATACGAACCCTGTAAAGGAAGCTTTGGACGGGCGGCATCCACTGTTCGTCGGGGATAGGCGGAACGTCCGCCACGTCCAGGCTAAGCTGGCCGCCGGCCCCTCTCTTCACACTCACGCCCGATGGCAGAATGGCCCGCCAGATCAGACCGAAAAAGCCAGTGGGAGCGAACTCGTAGTGTGCCTTATGGACAAAGTACTTCTTTTGGACCTCCCAGTCCGGGCTTCCGTAGTAGCTGAATGGGTCGTTAATGCGCAGCAGGTAGGAATACTCGAGAATGCTGCCGACCTCCACGCTGGGCAGCGTAAAGATTTTGCGCTCTTTCCTGACCTGTTCGGCATAAGTCTCACCTCCGACCTCGACTTCGTTGAACTTCTGGACGAGAAGATCCTCGGGCTTGATCGTCAATGGCACAATCGTGCCATAAGGGTGGATCGTCCGGGCGCTAATGCTGCCTACCGATAACTCGCCTCCCCAGTAGGGAATCTCAACCGTCGCCGCGTCCTTGCCTTTCTCGGTCAGCACCTTGATGCGCGCGTAGTAGTTCCGGCTTTGCTTGTCGTCGTGGTCGATTTCCTCGTAGTAGAGATATACGGCGTCCGCACCCGGAGCTTTGGGGTCGGTGGTCATCTTGAGTTCGTCGGGATTCGGCGGCTGAAACTGCGCGCAAAGTCGAGCCGGAGACACTGCCGCGAACAGCCCAACTGCGCTGCACAGCAAGAAAGATTTCCGCATGAGAGTGGCCCTGTCTTTTAAGTGCGACCATTCTAGCGCGAAAGATGCGTGCTGCAAATCCGATTCGGATATTTTCGATCACCATATGGGAGGCTGCGCAAAGTGACTGCTCACTCCAGGCAGTTGCACGACTCAAGCAATGACGAGACCAGTGCCAGCGGCAGGCCCATCACGTTGAAATAGCAGCCTTCGATGCGGGGAATCCAGCGGGCGGCGCGACCCTGAATGGCGTAGGCTCCGGCTTTGTCCATGGGCTCGCCGCCGGCCACATAATCGGCGATCTCCACGTCGGAGAGCGTGAGAAAGCGAACGGCTGTGGCCTCGGCAGCTACCTCAACGCCCGCTGCAGTAACCACGGCCACGCCGGTGATCACTCGATGCGTGCGGCCCGAGAGCAGGCGCAACATGCGCGCGGCGTCGGCCGCATCCACCGGCTTGCCCAGGATCGTGTTGTCGAGGGTGACGGTGGTGTCGGCGCCCAGCACGGCAAGCAACTGGCCATCCGGGCGAACCTCTTCAGAGTCGCTGCCGGCTGTCAGCTCGCGATAAACGGCTTCGGCCTTTTCTCGCGCCAGCCGCGTGACATACACGATCGGGTCCTCGCCCGGCAGCGGATCCTCGGGGATATGCGTAGGATGCACCCGGAACCGGTAGCCCGCCTGCGTGAGAAGTTCACTGCGGCGCGGCGAGGCGGAAGCAAGAACCAGCATGATGGAATTATGGCAGGCTGTTATGGCTCACTGCCCAATTAGAATGAATGGGGGCTTGCGGCAAAACATAGCCGCGCCCGGACAAGGTTCCAATGCACTTCAACTTCGATTTTTCGGCGTCTCAGATTCTGTGGACGCTCACGTTTGCGGCGCTGCTGGTTTTGCTTGTCGTGCTGCTGGGGCGCGACAGGGCTAGGCGTTTTCCGTGGTTTACCGCAAGCATTGCGACCATGGGACTGCTGTTGCTAACAGAGCAGCTCCTACTGAGCAGGCTGCCGCGCATCACGGGGGCAGAGATTTATTGGGCGCTGTCAGACCTGGATATGGTGATCGGCCTGCTGGTCTTGGTGGAGTTGGCGCGGCGCGCATTTCCCGGCCTGGGGAAACTCGGTTGGATCATTGGCACGCTGGCGATGCTCGCCGTGGGCGTTGCGGTGCTGGTGATGTGGGGACCGTGGCCGGCGTGGAAGACGCTGACGGCTACTTCAGAGCTGGCGATGATCCAACTGATGCAGCTGGCCGCGGACAAGGGCACTTTGCTCTCCAGTGTGCTGACGATCGAACTGGGCCTCGTGATCACTTTGATGGGACGGCGCTTCGGGGCCGGATGGCACAGCCACGCGCAGCGGATCGCGATCGGTCTTTCGACGGCTGCCCTTGCCCAACTGACGATGCGCGAAACCCTGCGGGCCATCGGGATGCACACCCACATCGCAACACCGGCGGAATACGAACGCTTTATGGGCGTGCGTGACAAGCTGCTCCACGGCAATAATGTGCTGTTCTTGTGCGTAATTGCCTGGTGGATCACCTCCCTGTGGATAGACGAGCCCGGGACTACATCGGCTGGGGAAGCAGAAGCCGCGCCTGATGAGAGCGAGGGGAATCCGGCAGAATCGCCCGAAACTGAGGAACACGTAGAAACGCAACCCGAGAGCGGATCCGACGCTCAGAACTGAAGAACCGACCACCGAGAACTGTCCTGTTGAGAGCAGCCGCCCTGGCGCTCAGAACTGACAACTGACAACTGTCTCTTAAATGTGGCAGCTTGCCAGGCCGCGCTTTTCCAGATAGCGCTGGTGGTAATCCTCGGCGCGCCAGAAGGTCTGCGCCGGTTCAACCTTGGTCACAATCTTGCGCGGCTTGTAGCGTCCATCGGCGTTGAGCTGCTCGATCTTGGCGCGTGCCTGCGCCTCCTGCTCTGGCGAGTGGAAGAAGACGGCGGAGCGGTACTGTGTGCCCCAGTCTGGCCCCTGCCGGTTGAGCGTCGTTGGGTCGTGGAGCTGAAAGAACGCGTCGAGCAACTGCTCGTAAGTCACTTTCTCGGGGTTGAAGCCGAGCTCGACCACTTCGGCGTGGCCGGTCTTGTCGGTACACACGTCCTTGTAGGTGGGCCGGTCGAGCGCTCCGCCCTCATAGCCGACCGCCGTCGCCGTTACGCCGGGGATCGCCGCAAACGCCGCCTCCACACCCCAAAAACAACCCGCTCCAAATGTCGCTTTTTCTGTGCTCATACCCATTGAGATGCGCGAGAGCAGCTCCAAGCTTCTAGCCGCTAGCTTCTAGCTCCATTGTGCCAAAGTCGCGGGCCTCGCGTCAGCAGTCTAGCGACTTGCCCTTGTCGTCAGCCGCTTTTTGTACGGAAGGGCCTGATCGAGGCAAGAAGAAGCTAGAGGCTAGAAGCTAGCAGCTAGAAGCTGCCCTCCTCACGCCAGCGGCGCCAGGTGCTTGGTGTTCTGGTAGGTGTAGACGACGCGGTGGACGACAGTGATCGTCGAGAGCACGGCCAGCAGCCACAGCACCGGGGCCATCACGCCCCAGTGATTGAACAGCGCGCCCAGCAGGATGAGCACAATGCGCTCCGGCCGCTCCATGAAGCCCACCTTGCACTGTCCGATCAGCGCTTCGGCGCGGGCGCGCGTATAGCTGACCATGAGCGAAGTGACCATGACGAACGCTACAAGCACTACGTAGCGGAAGCGATTGATGCGCCCGTAGTAGACCAGAAGGCCGAAGAACAGCACCACGTCGGAATAGCGGTCGATCACCGAGTCGAAGAACGAGCCGAAGACGGTGACCTTGTTGATGCGGCGCGCCACGCGGCCGTCGACCATATCGAAAATGCCCGCGCCGAAGATGACCAGCCCAGCGTAAAAGAACATGTGGTCGCCATTGGTGGCGTTGGCGTGGCCAAACAGAAACGCCGCGGCAATGTTGATGACCAGCCCGATGGAGGTAAGCGCGTTGGGCGAAATGCGGGTAAGCGCCAGCCCATGCACGATGCGGTCTAAAAGCCAGCCGCAGGCTCGGCCAAAAGCGCTAGTCCAGGTCATTCTTGCTTCCTTGCTACTTTTCAGCGCCGGCGGCTGTTTCGTTCTCGTCGGCTTCGTCGTGGATCGTCGTCAGTTTGAGAATTTCCAGTTCGCGTTTGCCGTTGGGCGTCACAATGGTGGCCACCTCGCCCACCTTCTTGCCCACAATCCCTCGGCCAATGGGTGAAGTGGTGGAGATCAGGCCCTTGGAGACGTCGGCCTCCTCGCTCGTCACGAGGCGGTAGACGAGCTCTTCGTCCTTGGTCGAGTCGTAAACCACTACCGTCGATCCGAATCCGGCTTTGTCGCGGGGAATGTTCGCGAGATTGACCAGCGAAAGTTCCCCCATGCGTTTCTTGAGCTGGCCCAGCCGCGCATTTACGAACTCCTGCCGCTGCTTGGCCATGTGATACTCGGCGTTCTCCGACAGATCTCCCAGAGCCCGGGCCTTTTTGATCTCGGCCGGGAGCTCGTGCGAAAGCTCGTACTCGAGCTGCTTGATCTCCTCGAGAAGCTGCTTTTTGATGTGTTCGGGCATCCGTAATCCGTAGTCCGGTGGCGGCGAAGGGGGCTGCTCCAGCCGCATGAAATCAGCGTTCTTACACCTTCATTATAAGGCAGCGACTACAGAGCTCAGAGATCAAGGGCCAGAGAACAGAGATCGGCGTGCGAGTCATCGAATGGGTTCAGCCTTTCATCCGGGCTTGGGCCGAGAATTGCCTGCTGGGAGAAAAGTAGAAGCCCCTACCGGGATTCGTCCCGTGATCTCTGGTCTCTGGTCTCTGATCTCTGGTTCTCATCGAGAAACGACTGCAGAATCAGCGTGGCCGCCACCTGGTCGACGACCTTTCGGTGCTTTTGCCGCTCATGGCCAGCCTTGTAGAGGATTTCGTGAGCCTCGCGGGTGGTCAGGCGCTCGTCCCAAAAGTGAATGGGCAGGCCCGTGAGTTCGCCCAGTTCGGCGGCAAAGGCCTGGGTTTTGGCTGCGCGCGGGCTCGATTCGCCGGAGAGATGAATCGGGTTGCCGACCACGATTCCCGCAACCGCAAACCGGCGGCAGAGACGGGCCAGCGAGCGCAGATCCTCACGCCCGCTGTTGTGTCGCTCGAGCGTCAGAACCGGCTGCGCCGTAAGGCCCAGTTCGTCCGACACGGCCACGCCAATGCGGCGGCTGCCGACGTCAAGGCCGAGATAGCGGGCCGGATAGTGTGATCGACCGTCAGATTCCACTATGCTGAACCTCACCTTCAGCTTACGGCCCAGCTTACAGCTTTGAGTCACCGTCTGCTCCACGGCGGCTTCCGGCGGGCGCGGCAGCGCTTTGATCCCGGTACAATCGGGGGAGGGGGGAACTCAGGCGGCAATCTTCGCGTCCCTCTTCTTTTTTGAGGGAAGGGTCCAAAACGGCAGGATGGCTCGACGCATACGGAGTGGCGGCAAAAAAAAGAGTTCCGGCGCGGCAGGGTTCTTGCTGGTATTGATGCTGGTTCTGGTGCTCGCGGGCGGGGCCGCGGCGTGGTTGATCTTTACCCCCTACGGGCCCGAGACAGAGACGTTCGTTAATGTCGCGCCTGGCTCCTCGGCCGTGCGCATCGGGCGCCAACTGGAAGCGGCGGGCGTGGTTCGCAGCCGGTACGCCTTCGATTTGGTGCGCTGGTTCCGGCACGGAACGCTGCATGCCGGGATTTATCGCTTCGACCATCCGGTCCCGGTCGCTGAAGTTTATGAGCGGATTGCCCGGGGCGACGTTTTTACCATCGCTTTGACGGTTCCAGAAGGGGCTAACATCTTCGATATTGCCGCGCGCGTGGAACAGGCGGGGTTGGGTACGAGGCAGGATTTTCTGGACGCGGCAAGGAGCCAGACGGATCTGGTGGCCGACTTAGACCCCAGCGCGAAGAGTCTGGAGGGTTACCTGTTTCCGGATACCTACCGTTTTTCGCCGAACGTGACAGCGACGGACATGGTAGGCGCCATGGTAAAGCGCTTCCGCGTGGTGGCCACGCAATTGGGGTTGGGTGAGAATGTGCATCAGGTGGTCACAATTGCGTCGCTTGTAGAGCGCGAGACGGCCGTGGATGCCGAGCGCCCACTGGTGGCCAGTGTGTTTGAGAACCGGCTGGCCAGGAACATGCCGCTCAACACGGATCCCGCGGTGATCTACGGGCTTGAAGTGGCAGGGCATTGGCGGGGCGCCATCTACCAGAGCGATCTGACGCGCGACACACCCTACAACACGTATCTGCACGCAGGGCTGACGCCTGGACCAGTGTGCAACCCAGGCCTCCCGTCGTTACGCGCGGCCATCGATCCGCCCAAAACAAACTACCTTTACTTTGTGGCCGCCGGAACTGACGCACAGGGCCATTCGCTTTTCGCGGAAACCCTGGATGAGCACAACCGCAACGTGGCCAACTATCGCCGGGCGCAGAAGAAGGCGGGTGAGCGATGAAGATGCACGCTCGTCTCGTCCGCGCCGCTTCGCTGGCTCTTCCGATCCTGCTTTCCGGATGCTCGTACTTCATCCCGACCAAGCGTCATCTTCCCGTTCCCAAGGCCCCGGCCATTGTGCAAACAGCCACGCCCGAAGACCTTGTCAAGCGACTGAATGAGCGCTGGGACGCAGTTCAGACCCTGACGGCGACTGTGGAGGTTTACGCCACACAGACGAAATCTGCCGAGGGCCTTGCGAAAGACTTCCCCTCCTGCCGCGGATACATCCTGATGCGCAAGCCGAAGATGCTCCGCGTAGTGGGAACGTACTTCGGCGTGAAGATTTTCGATATGGGGAGCAATGGCGATCAATTCACGCTCGTCATACCGTCGAAAAATCTGGCCATTGAAGGCACAAGCACCGTCAACGAGAAGTCGGCCAATCCGCTCGAGAACCTCCGCCCGGACTTTTTCCTTGACGCGATCGAGGTGCGGGGCCTGGACCCGGACGATGAATACATGGTGGCGAGCGATTCGGAGACGGTTGAAGACGCCGCGAAGAAGCATTTGTACATAGAGCCGGAGTACGTTCTCAACGTCATGCGCCGGATGAACGGCCACGAAAACCTGCCCATCCGCACAGTCACTTTCCACCGCGACGATATGCTGCCCTACGACCAGTACGTCTACAACAGCGAAGGTGAGTTAGAGACACAGATCTTCTATACCAACTACACCACGTTCAGCGCCGGCAAGTACCCCTCCAAAGTGACCATCAAGCGCCCAAAGGAGGGAATCCAGCTTGTGCTGAGTGTTGAAAGGGTAGAAGAAAACGTCGATCTTCCCGCCAGCCAGTTCGACGTGAAAGTTCCCGATGGCGCCACGATCAAGACTTTGAAATAGCTTTGCCGGCCGCCGCCATGGGCAGCGCGAGCGAAGTTCTACTGCGCGCCGTGATCCTCAAGCACCTTTGCCGCGTCGGCGTGCTGCTCATTGATCGCCCAATGGAGCGCCGTGTTGCCGTCCTTGCCCTTGGCATTAAGGTTCGCGCCCTTCGCCAGCAACAGCTGCAACACCTCAGGCTGGCCCATATCGGCGGCTTGAATCAGCGGCGTCCAGCCATTCTTGTCTTTGGCCTCGATATTTGCGCCCTTTGCCACCAGGAGCGTGACAACGTCGGTTTTGCCGCGCCCGGCTGCTTCAATCAACGCGGTATCGCCGTCGAAGGGGTAGGCGCTGGCCTTGGCCTCGATGTTCGCGCCCGCGTCAAGCAGTGCCTGCACCGCGTCGGCCTTGCCCTCATAAGCTGCCTCAATCAGCGCGGTAGCGCCATCTTTGTCTTTTGCTTCGATGTCTGCCTTCTTTTGCAAGAGAAACCGCACTACATCGAGTTGTCCTGCCCCGGCACCACGGATGAGCGCCGTTTGGCCGTTCTCGTCCCTGGCTTCGATACTCGCGCGCTTCGCAAGCAACAACTCGACAGCCCCAAGATTTCCCTGGCTGGCCGCTTCAGGCAGCGCCGGCCACTCGCGCTTGTCTTTGTCGCTGATCCTCGCGCCCCTTTCGAGCAGCAACATCACCAGATCGGTGTGCCCCATGGTGCCGGCTTCGTGCAAAGCGGTTTGACCCTTTTCCCCCTTGGCCTCAAGGTTGGCGCCTTTTTCGAGCAGCAGATTCACCACGTCGGTGTGGCCCTGATAGGCCGCCCAGATCAACGGGGTCCAGCCCAGGTTGTCTTTGGCTTCGATGTTGGCGCCTTTTTGTAGGAGCTGCTCCACGCCTGCCGCGTCGCCGTTCGTGGCCGCGGCAATCAGCTGGTCATTCAGGCTAAGACTTGTCAGGCTAAGACTCGGAAGGCTCGGGGTTGGCGCAGCCTGACCGGCAACTGCGGCGCAGACAAAGAGGGCCACGACTGGAATTGCGATTGTCCGCAGCGCGTTCATCAACCACTCCTCCTATGGTCCCGCCGGGGAGCGACCCTTTCGCATTGCGGCTTGAATGTTGAAGGAATTCTACTCTCGTTTCAGACAGAGGGGCGATTGCTGCGATTCGCACAGACGAGTCGCTGCCCGATTGCGTAATCTAGGGTCTGCTCACACTACTGGTGTGGCGGCGACGGGAGCCGGTTTTTCTCAGTTCGAGGAGCGAGGAGCGAACTGTAGTGAATTACTGGAGCGACGAGCGACAACGAAATTGGGGAAAACCGGCCCCGTCCCTCCGGGTTGTGGCGCAAATCCGGCCATACTTCGTTCTCGCCCTTGACAGTGGGGCCGCCACAGCCTACGGGCTCGGCCTCGCCTGGCCGGATTTTCGCTCACAACGCCATCCACTCCAGTAGTGTGAACAGACCCTGGGTGTCCGGATGATCCACTTCGGCATCGGAGAGAAACATGCGCGCAAGTGCGATCGAGTTTCGTCTGCGGATGGTGATTCAGATCATCATCGTCTTTTTCGGATTTTGGGCGCCGTGGCTCGGTTCGTGGGACTTTGGGCCGCGAATCTCCACGCTGGAGTGGCTTCCGCTCGAAATGAGCAGGCTGGGTGTTGTGAGTTTCACCGTGGCCGCGCCCATCGTCATCGTTTTGGGCGCGCTTGCGGCCCTCGTGGGCGCGGTGCTGCGCGTGTGGGGAGCGGCTTACCTGGGATACAGTACGGTTCACCACAGCGACATGCAGGCCGGCGCGGTGATGGCCGACGGTCCCTTCCCCTATATGCGCAATCCCCTCTATCTGGGCGGTTGGTTCATGATAAGCGCCATCTCACTTCTCATGCCGCCCAGCGGCGCGCTGTTCACCGTGGCCCTGATGACGATTTTTTTCCTGCGCCTCATTCTGGGCGAAGAGGCATTCCTCGGCAAACAACTCGGCCAGCCTTACCAGGATTATCTGCGCGCCGTCCCACGGCTGCTTCCCCGCTTGCGCGGCAGTTTGCCGCCCGCCGGGAACAAGCCGCACTGGCTTACCGCGCTCTTCACTGAGGTGATGCCCATTGGCGCATTCTTCACCTTGGCTGTTCTCGCCTGGTTCTACGATCAGCAACTCATGCTGGAAGGCCTATTGTGGAGCTTTCTGGTTTCGCTCGTGGCGCGCGGCCTGATGAAAGCGTGGATCCCCACGCTGGTGAGCGCGGCAGTATTCGGTGCGGCGTGGAGCTACTTCCATCTGAACTGGCCCCGGTCGATCCTCATCGCCTTCGGCGTCTGGCTGATCGTGCGCGCACTCGTGCCGCGTAAGGAACTCAAACCCGACGCCGCATGATCAAGCTCTCTGCTTTCCCAAACGCCCCAGGTGCGTGAATCCAAATCCGTCGCCGTACTTGAGACCGAAGCCCAACAGCCGGTCGACGCCGATGTGGTTGGCCCAAATCAACGCAAGCGGCAACGCGCCGTGCGCTCCGGGCAGCAGCGAGCAAAGTGCCAGCACTCCCGGCGCTACATACGTGTGGAACGCGTTGTAGATGCGCGCGCCCCTGCAGGGGCCGGCAAGGTAGCCGAGCATCGAAAGGTCCGGCGCAAGCCACAGAGCCGCGAAGAGCCACCAGCTCACGCCCATGCGCGCATAGATCATGGCCGTAGCAGTAGCTACAACCAGCCCTTCAAGACGCAAAAGGATGAGAATCGACGAGCTGCGCGCCGGAGAGGCGGTAATTTGTTGAGGGACAGCCTGGGCCGTTGTCATGACTCATTGGATGAGCCAGCAGTCCGGCAGTGTGCGGGAAAATCTCCCCCAGCGACAGGCGGGGCAACAGGTGGGCAAACGAAAAAGGGAGAGCGCGAGGCTCTCCTCTTTTCCTGTGGGCTCTGAGGGGGGAGCTACTTCTTCGGCGGCGCGATCACGTCCTTGGCGGACTTGGCCACGCGGAACTTCACCACGGTCTTGGCCTTGATCTTGATGGCCTCGCCGGTCTGGGGGTTGCGGCCCATGCGGGCCTTGCGCTCGGCCTTCACCAGACGGCCGATGCCGGGGATTACGAAGACGCCGTTCTTCTTGGTCTCCTTGATGGCGGTCTCCGCCAGCAGATCGAGGAAGGCTGCGGCTTGCTTGTTGGTCAGTTCGAGCTTTTCGGCCAGGTGCCTTGTCAGGGCCGTCTTGGTCATTCCAGATGCCATTGAATGTTCTCCTTTTTCGGCGAGCCCTCTGGGCTGCCTGATCGGTGGGGCTTCCGCCGCTACAGCGGTTCCGCAGTCACCGTGTCCCGAAGCCTCGAACGCCAAGTGGATTCTTCCTCAAGAAGAATCCACCCCGCACTAGAGCTGGAAACGGCTACATCAACTGCGAAACCGCTCTTACCGCATGGAGAAAGGGCGAACAAAGCTGTGTGGTGCGAAACCCCTGTGTTCATGCGGCTACGAAGAACCCTGCCGATGGTTACCATGCGGCCTGAGTAGGGGCAAAGTCAATGGGAAAATGCCCGATTTCCACAGTTTTCTTCGGTTTTTATGGGTAAAATGCCGATTTTTGCCGGATTTTGGGCCATCCGGCCTCTGAAACCCGCAATTGGAGCGGGTTTGGCACGTTGAGAATAGACTGCCCGAGCTGCGCTGGCAACATGAGCGCGTCGCCTACCTCAGGCCGAAAAGCACCTTTCTCTTGGGTGTGAGCGACGCGGCAATCGGCGTGTTCAGCGCGTCAACAACCGGAGCGGCGACCTTGAAATAGCGGATCACCACGTCGGCAATGTCCTTTTTGAGGGCGGCCTTCGCAGGCAGCTCCGCGGCCAGCCCCCACTGGCGGCAGCGGATCAGGTCCATCCCCGGATGCTCGCACGGAAATCCCTTCGGCGGGCGGGTGAGCGCGTTGCCCTCGAACTCGTCGTAGTGCTTCCGCACTTTTGGGTTTCGGAGTAGTTTCCTGAACTCGCGATGATGATCAAGCAGCCAGTGGCGGATTGCGGCCAACTGTTCTTTCTCCGGCATGTAGGAGCCGGCGGCGATAATCACTTCCTTCGCGCTTACGTGGAAGTAGTAGCCCGCGCCGGAGGTCTTCTCGAATCCCGTGTGCGTCCACCACGCGGCCACGTGCGTTTTGTAGGGCCGCTTGTCGCTGGAGAATCGAGTGTCGCGATAAATGCGGAACAACGACTTCTCCGCCGGGCGCACGTGGTCGGGCGCGAAGTCGATCATCGCTTCCGTAATTCTGCGCACGATGGCCAGCATCGGCTCCTTCAGCTCCGCCTCAAACTGCGCCTTGCGCGGCTGAAACCACGCGCGGTCGTTGTGTTTGGCAAGATTGCGGAGGAAGGTGAGAGCTTCGGGGCGGAAGTAGGGCGGCGCTGGAGTGAGTGCAGATTTTTTCGTGGGAGCCATGACAAAGAGAAGTTTACCGCGCGAGGAGAGCAGAAAGGGTTTATGATTCCACCGGCTGAACGGTAGATGCCTGCTATGATCTCCAAAATCCTGACGGTTCTCGCGGTCGCATTCGGATTGAATTTGTATGCTCAGCACCCGAGCGCAACTCAAGCGCCCGCGTCTGGCTCCGGTGCGGCACAGGTCGCCCAGACAACCGCTGACCAGCAACCGGATTCCGAAAATGACGGCGACATGGAGGGTTGGATCGACATTGGGGGCAAAACCGTCGACCGGCTTGTGAGCCTCGGGGTAGACCGCAAGACAGCTGAATCGTTCGTCTCCGATCAGGGAAACGACGACTCATTATGGGCAAAATGGCAGACGGGTCGGGCCGGCGCGCAGAAGCGCTTTGGGATCCTGTTCCTCCCTTGCCACCTGCCCCACGACGCCGCTGACCTATATGCTCTTGCCCGACAAGGAGGAGCCTGGCATGTGACGGATCATATCGAAGCAGGTTGTCGATACGATGAAAGCGTCTCATTCGGGATCGCTTGGATCCGGGATCCAAATCGCGATGAGGTTTTGGTCCATCACGACTGCGTAGGGAGCGGAACCGGCCTTCTGGAACAGCAATTCTCCGTTTTCTCGGTCGCGGACGGAAAGCTGAAGGGAGAGCTCGCGACTGACGAGGTATTCCACTCGTATCCAAGGGCGGTCGAGCGGCCACGCGACCTCGATCAGAACAGCGCATTTACGGTTATTCCGGTCGTCGGTTCGCGTTCTCGCGCAATCGAAGAGACGCGAAGCAGTGTACTGAACGGCAGGCTCACTGTTCAGCGGAGAACTTTCCGCTGGAATGCGGCCAAGGGGAAGTACGTCCCGTCGGCTTTCACGCCTGTAGAGGTCTCGCCAAATTAAACCAGCCCAGAATCATCGAATCAGCTTCAACGCACTGCGGAACAGCCCGTCAAAATCTGCGGCGAGCGCTTTCTCCTTCGCAATGGCTTGCTCGATGGCCTTCTCCGAAGCTGCGCGCTGGTAGCCCAGATTGGTCAGCGCTGAAAGCACGTCGTCGACGGCCGGACCTTGCGCGGAGGGCTGCGCGGGCGCCACGGCAAAGTCATCGAGCTTGTCTTTGAGCTCGACCACAAGGCGCTCGGCAAGCTTTTTGCCCACGCCGGGAATGTGCGTGAGCTGCGCGTGATCCTGGCCGCGAATGGCCTGAATCACGCGCTCGGAGTTGAGGCCGCTGAGGATTTTGATGGCCAGCTTCGGGCCAACACCACTGACGGTGATGAGCCGCTCGAAGAGTCGTTTCTCTTCACGGTCGAGGAAGCCGAAGAGAGCGATCTGGTCGTCGCTTACCTGCGTGTGAATGTGCAGCGCGGCCTCAGCGCCCACTGAGGGCAGCGCCGTAAACGTGGGCACGGAGATGGCGACGTCGTAGCCGACGCCCGCGGCCTCGACGATGGCCTGGCCGGGTTGCTTGTGAATGAGTTTGCCGCGCAGATGAGCGATCATTGGTGCCTATTGTAGAATCCCCATCTGCTTTGCCACGCGCTCCAGCGTCTCCAGCGCTCGATCGAGCTGCGCTCGCGTGTGTTCGCTGGTGAGGATGGCGCGAATGCGGGCCTTGCCTTCGGGAACGGTGGGGAACGCGATTCCCGTCGCCATCACGCCCTCGTCGAAGAGCGCGCGGCTGAAGTCCATGGCTGCGCGGCCGTCGCCCACGATGATCGGTGTAATGGGGGTCTCGGTAGCCGGCGTGTTCACTCCGCCGATGTTGAAGCCGGCGCGCTTGAGCTCGCCCTGAAAGTAGCGCGTGTTCGACCACAGGCGCAGAATTCGCTCTGGCTCATTCTCAAGAATGTCGAAGGCCGCGATGCAGGTGGCCGCCACCGACGGCGGATGCGACGTAGAAAACAGAAATGGCCGCGCGCGGTGGTAGAGATAGTCGATCAGGTCTCGCGATCCGCAGACGTAGCCGCCCAGCGCGCCGATGGCCTTCGACAGCGTGCCCACCTGCACATCCACCTTGCCGTGCATTCCAAAATGGTCAACCGACCCGCGTCCGTTGCGCCCCAACACGCCCGAGGCGTGGGCGTCATCGACCATCATGATGGCACCGTACTTCTCGGCCAGCGCGGCCAGCTTGTCCACCGGCCCGATGTCGCCATCCATTGAGAAAACACCGTCGGTGATCACGAGCTTTTTGCCCGGCTCCGAGGCGAGCTGCTGCAGCAATTCCTCGCAGTGCGCCGCGTCCTTGTGCCGAAAAACTTTGATGGTGGCTCGCGACAGCCGCGCGCCGTCGATGATGCTGGCGTGATTCAGCTCGTCGGAGAGGATGAAGTCCTCCTTGCCGAGGATCGCGCTCACCGTTCCGGCGTTGGCCGCGAAGCCGCTCTGGAAGACCACGCAGGCCTCGACATTCTTGAAGCGCGCGATCTTCTCCTCGAGGTCCATATGGATGCGCATGGTTCCGGCGATCGTGCGCACCGCGCCCGAGCCTACGCCAAAGGCGCGCGTGGCGGCAATGGCCGCCTCAATGAGTTTCGGGTGGTTGGCAAGGCCCAGGTAGTTGTTGCTGGCCAGGTTGATGACCTCGCGGCCGTCGTAGTGGCAAACCGGCGCCTGCTGGTCGTCGAGCACGCGCAGATTGAAGTGCGTACCCTTGGCGCGAAGATCGTCGAGCACGGCGGTAAGATGAGCGAGCTGGGGGCGTGGAACAGCCTCTGTCATAGCGATGCACCTACGCTCAAAAGCATAGCGCGGCGGGAAGAGTGGGAGCACCTGTCTTCATCAGCGAAGCCCCCCGGCTGAATTACACTGCATTCACCCAGGAGGTCTGTTTATGCCTTTGCCGCAGGACGACCGCGTTGTCGCGCTGGCTAACGATTTGTTGCAGCAGTTCGATCTGATGTTTGGCATGCATCCGGGGTATCGGGCAGTACATGCCAAGGGAGCGCTGCTGACCGGGAGTTTTACGCCGTCGCCCGGCGCGGAGCGACTGACGCGCGCGCCTCACGTGACGCGAAAAAGCACGCCGGTCACGGCGCGTTTCTCAAACTCGACGGGCCTGCCGCAGATTCCGGATTCAGTGCCTGACGCCAACCCGCGGGGCCTGGCGATCCGGTTCAATCTGGCAGAGCATGTGCACACCGATATTGTGAGCCACTCGACCAATGGGTTTCCTACACGCGACGGCTACGAGTTTCTGGAGTTCCTGAAAGCGGCAGCAGCGAGCGGACCGGACATTCCTTCGCCAAAGCCCATCGAATTGTTTCTGGGTTCGCATCCTTCGGCACTCAAGTTTGTCCAGGCACCCAAGCCATTTCCAACGAGCCTGGCGCGAGAGGCCTTTTTCGCTGTCACCGCGTATGAGTTTACGAATGCAGCCGGAGAGAAGAAGTTTGGCCGGTACCGCATTCTGCCCGAGCAAGGGACGGAGTACCTTGCCGATCCGGATGCGGCGGCCATCGCGCCCAATTACCACTATGACGAACTCAGGGCACGCGTGGCCAGGGGCCCAATCCGGTTCAAGGTTGTGGTGCAGGTTGCCGCGCCGGGAGATACCACCGACGATGCCACGGTGCAATGGCCGGAGAGCCGCGAACTGGTGGAGCTGGGCACGATCGCGTTGACCGAAGCCGTGAAAGACGATGCGGCGCAGCAGAAACAGATCATCTTCGATCCCATTCCACGAGTCGACGGCATCGAACCTTCGGGCGATCCTCTGCTGGAGCTTCGCGCGGCGATTTACCTCTTAAGCGGCCGGCGGCGGCGCGCGGCAAAGCAGGAAGAGCCGGTGAAGTGAGCTTGACTCGCACAAGATGAATTGGACTCGCACGAGAATTGTCCGGAACGGCGGATTTGGATCGGCCGGCCGGACTTTCCAATCTGCGCCTTGAGCGTCAAATCTGCAGTCCAAATGCCGTGGGCGGGTTGGTTGGCCGGGATGCGCCCCGGCCAGATACAATAAGGGTTTGCACAGAGTCAATACGCGAACCGCCGGTGGGTGAAGGCGCGATCCTTCTGGAGAACTGGAGCAGGTGCAAGTGAGAGGGTTGAACTGCCGCGGATTGCGGCTTGAAGCGGTTGCAGGACTGGGTATCGCAATGGCGCTGGCCGCGCTGCCGGCGGCCGCATCGGCGCAGCAAATTGCGACACATACCTACCTGACCGTTGAAACCAGCGAGCAGGGCGGGCATACCCAGGCTACCGCCAGGGTTGCCGTGAACGGCGCGGACGGCCTGCCTGCATCCGGCGCTGTGATCATCGAAGACGGGAACCGCGAACTGGCCGAAGCAGCTTTGAACAGCGAGGGAGAGGCAACGCCGGTGCTGTCGCTGGTGGGTGGAGATCACGCCCTGCGTGCCGTGTATGCTGGCGATGCGTCGCACATGGGCTCGGCTTCCGTCACCAGCAACGTGTCAGCCCAAACCAGCTCCACTCCGAATTTTGCGCTCTCGCTGGCGCCTGTGCCGCCTTCGACTCTGCCGCTCACGCTCGTGGCCGGCCAGGCAGGCACCATTGCCGTCACCGTGGTACCGGAAGACAATGCTGCTCTCACGGCGCCAATGTTCGTCACACTTTCGTGCTCGGGCCTTCCCAGCGAAGCTTCGTGCGCCTTTACTCCGGCGACGTTGGAGATTCTGCCCACCACGCCCGCGAGTTGTCCCTCCGGTTCGCCGGCATCGGCGTGCCCGCCGGTCAGTTCCATGCTGCTTCAAACCTCGGAGGTGGGGACGACCCAAGTAGTGCGGCCCAGACTTCCGGGAAGCGAAGGCAGCCGCGTCGCCTTGGCCATTCTTTTGCCGGGCATGCTTGGGCTCGGTGGACTCGCCTGGGGCGCGCGCCGGCGGCGCTGGTTGCAGCGCCTGGCGCTGGTGGCATTCGTCGGCCTGGTGGCCGCGCTGGGTACCACCGCGTGTAAGCCGCTTTACAACTACTACCAACACGGTCCCCCTCATCCTCCCGCGACACCGTCAGGCACGTATACCGTCACCGTCACAGGGCAATCCTCCAACGGCGTCACGGCCATCACCAATAACACCACGATGGTGCTCACGGTAACAGGCGGTTCTTAATTACACTGCCTGCATGACGCGGCGCAATCCCCTTCCCGCGGAGATCTATGCGCTGGTTGAGCAGACGCCGGCCACCGTCTTGCTGGAAGGCGGAAGACCAGGACAAGGCAAAACGAGTGAGCAGCCGTGGACGCAATTGTTCACGGCTCCTTTGCGCGTGTGCGTAGCGTATTCGGCGGCAGAGATTCCTGCGTTCTTCACCGAAATCGAGAGCGCGGTGGTCGCAGGCCATTGTGCGGCGGGATTTTTCAGCTACGAGTGCGCAAGCTGCTTTGAGCCGAAGGCAGGAACGCGCGAAGCCAACGCTGGTGAGCCGCTGGCCTGGTTTGGGATCTACGCGCGGAGCTACGCATTCGATCACCAATTGGGCAGTTTCGTTGACGGTGAGCCGCCTGAGCTCGAGCGATTCCGCGGCCAGTTGCCGATTGCGGAAACGGCAGATCGAGCGCCGGAGCTGGAGATCGCCGCGGAGTTTGGGCTTACCGAAGTCGAGTACGCCCGGCGCATCGCCGCGATTCACGATTGGATTCGCGCCGGGGACGTGTATCAACTCAACTTTACCGCGCCGCTGCGATTTGAAGCGCCAGGCAGCGCGGCGGCACTTTACTCGCGGCTGCGCGCGAAGCAGCCGGTCGACTATGGAGCGTTCCTGCACTGGCAGCCGGGCCGCCGCATCCTCTCGTTTTCGCCGGAGCTGTTTTTTCGCATCGACGAAGACGGCGGGACGAGACGCATTCTCACGCGCCCCATGAAAGGCACCGCGCCTCGTGGGCGCACCACGCGCGAAGACCGCGCCATCGCCGAGTGGCTCCATGGCGACGCGAAGAACCGCAGCGAAAACGTGATGATCGTCGACCTTGTGCGCAACGACCTGGGCCGGGTAGCGCAAACGGGGAGCGTCAGCGTCGAAGAGCTCTTCGCCGTCGAGCGCTACCCCACGCTCTGGCAGATGACTTCGACCGTCAGCGCGGAGCTGCGGCCCGAGGCTGGCTCTCACCAGATCTTTCGCGCGCTGTTTCCCTGCGGGTCAATCACCGGCGCGCCCAAAGTGCGAGCCATGCAGCTCATTGCCGAGCTCGAAACCGCACCGCGCGGCGTATACACAGGCGCCATCGGTTTCTTCTCGCCGCGGCAAACAGTCTTCAACGTGGCCATTCGCACTCTGGAACTCGACGGCGCGCGCGGAACCATGGGCGTCGGCAGCGGCGTGGTCATCGACTCCGACCCGGCGCAAGAATTTCGCGAGTGCCTGCTTAAGGCCGAGTTCCTCACGCGGAGTTCAGCGGACCTGCCGGAGCAGTCCTCGCTGATTGAGACGATGCGGTGGGATGGCGGCTATCCACTGATTGAGCTGCACCTCGACCGACTTGAAGATTCGGCAGAATATTTTGATTTTCCGTGCGAGCGCGCCGTGGTGAAGGCTGCGCTTGCGGCGCACGCGCAGGCATTTGCGGATGGAACGCCTCGGAAAGTGCGCTTGGTTCTCGCGGGCGACGGCCGATTGCAAATTACGCACGAAGCTTTGCCACCGCGCGCAGGCGAGCAACGCTTTGGCCGCGTGCGCATAGCGGAGCAACGCACCGATCCCGCAGACCGGATGCTCTACCACAAGACGACGCATCGCCCGCTCTACGCCCGCGCATTTGAACAGGCCACGCGCGATGGATTCGACGACGTGCTGTTTTTCAATCTGCGCGGCGAGGTCACCGAAGGCGCCATCAGCAATGTTTTTGTTGAGAAAAACGGCCGCTGGTTCACGCCGCCCGTTGAATGTGGCTTGCTGCCCGGCGTCTACCGCCGCCACCTGCTCGAGACACGGCCCGAAATCGACGAGCGCGTCTTGTCTCTGGAAGATCTGCGCCTCGCCGACGCGATTTATCTGGCGAATGCGGTTCGCGGATTGCGCCGAGTGGAGATTGATTGGGAATAACAGCGCAGAACTGTAGACGCGCTCAAACAGAATTATTTTCCAAGCCCGAGAGTCTGGAACTCATTTCCTCTTTCTTTCTTCCGGAAGAGCTTTAATCGAGGAGCGGGGCAGAACGAATAAACATTCCAAAAGTAAAGCATCAGGAAAGAGAACCAAAGAATCGGCCAAGCTAGGATTTTTGCGAGGAGCGGTAGGCTTGTGCAAATACACGTGATCGTCGCGGCGACAACTGTTGTCACAATCATCGCAACGCGATTGGGAGTAGACACGGCCAGGAGTCGCTGACAGTTTGGGCACGCAAACTCTTTGGCAATCAGAATCTTTCGGTGTCCAATAGGCCCTCGGCAGGCCGGACAAACTCCTCTTGGTACTACGCTCTTTTGTGGCTCCGAGTTGGGCAGCTTACTATCCATAACCGTCGAGCCTTGGTCCCTGCTCTTCTCACTCCGGCCGCATCACAACCTTGATCGCCTCGCCGGATTGCAGAAGCTCCATCGCCCTCTTGAACTCGCTCAGCTTGAGACGATGCGTGATGACGGGCTCAAGGTTCAGTTTGCCCGTGGCAAGCAGGGCCTCCATCTGGAACCACGTCTCGAACATCTTGCGCCCATTGATGCCCTGCACCGTGGCGCCTTTGAAGATGATGTCGCGGGCGAAATCGAGCTCGAAGGGACGCGAGGGAATGCCGAGCAGCGAAGCGCGGCCGCCGGTACGCAGCAGCGCGAAACCCATCCGCATGGCCTCGGGATGGCCCGACATTTCAAGCAGTACATCCACGCCCGTGCCGCCTGTGGCTTCGAGAATCAGCTTCTCCACATCATCGGTCGCGGGATCGAGCGCAAGGTCCGCGCCCATCTCCAGCGCCACGCGCCTGCGATGCGCATTCACCTCGGTGGCGAAGACGCGCGCTGCTCCGCACGCTTTGGCCACGGCGATCGAGAACAAGCCAATTGCGCCGCAGCCTGTGACGGCGACGGTCTTCGCGGCAATCGGCCCCGCAAGCACCGTGTGCACTGCGTTGCCCAGCGGGTCGAGCAGCGAAGCATAGTCGTGCGGGATCGACGGCGAGAGCTTCCAGATATTCGATTCGGGAATGACAGCATAGCCGGCGAAAGCCCCGTCGGCGTCCACGCCCAGAATGCGGACGTGCTGGCACACATGCGCCAGGCCGGTACGGCATTGCAGGCACTTGCCGCAGGCCACATGCATCTCAGCGCTCACCAGGTCGCCTTCGTGCACGGTGGTCACGCCGCGGCCCACGCCGGCTACAGCGCCGCAGAACTCGTGCCCCGGAATCAGCGGCGGATGAATGCGCCCCTTGGCCCACGGATCCCAGTTGTAGATGTGCAGGTCGGTTCCGCAGACACTTGCGGTCTGGACGCGCACCAGCACTTCGCCGGGACCGGGGGTGGGAACCGGCACTTCGCGCAGCTCGATGCCGGGCGCGGCCTTGGCCTTCACAACGGCCTGCATGGTGGTGGGCATAACGACAAAGCCTCCCTGAAACCGCAGACTAACAAGTCTATCAACCACCGCCGGGTGGTAGAACGTTGAAGGGAGTTGAAAAGATGGCGAAGAAGAGGGTTGCGGCGCGATGGAACATTGATTTTCTGATGGCATTTTTGTTGGCGGCCGCTTTTGCCGCAGCGCCGGTGGCGCGCGCCCACGCGGAGGATCAGGCGTGGTTGCGCTATGCGGGCGGCCATGGGCCTTCCGCCGTTCCCGCTTCGGTTCGCGCGCTAGGAAGCAGCGTGATGGAGCAGTCGGCCGTGCAGGAGCTTCAACGCGGCATCGCCGGAATGACGGGCGCGAAGGCGGCGAACTCCGGCGAGACCGTTGTCGGCACGCTCGATGAAGTTCGCGCCGCCTTTCCGGGCCTGGCGGTTCCAACTCAGATTCGAGCGCATGGATTCTGGCTGAAGCGGACCATGTGGCACGGGCAGCCGCTCGTGATCGTAGCGGGATCGAACGAGCACGGTGCGCTGTTTGGTGCGTTCGATCTATTGCGGCGCGTTGCAACCGATGCGGACCTTTCTCATCTCGACGTGATCGAATCCCCCGCCATGGCCATCCGCTGGGTCGACGAGTGGGACAACGCCAGCGGCACGGTCGAGCGCGGCTACGGCGGCCGGTCGATCTTCTTCGAGGGCGGCAAAGTTCGCGACGATTTGAGCGATGCGGCTGCCTACGCGCGGCTGCTCGCGTCGGTCGGCATCAACGGCTGCAACGTAAATAACGTCAACGACGCCGCGCCGTTCCTTGCGCCCGACATGATCAAGGGCCTCGCTCGCATCGCCGACGCCATGCGCCCATGGGGTGTGCGCCTCGCCATCAGCGTCGACATCGCCAGCCCGCAGAAAGTCGGCGGCCTCAAGACCTTCGATCCGCTCGACCCGGATGTGAAAGCCTGGTGGACCGCGAAATTCAACGAAATTTACCAGCAGATTCCCGATCTAGCCGGCGTCACGGTGAAGGCTGATTCGGAGGGCCAGCCCGGCCCTGCGAGCTACGGCCGCAGCCCGGCTGACGCTGCCAACGTGCTCGCCAATGCTCTTGCGCCGCACGGAGGCGTGGTGCTCTATCGCGCCTTCGTCTACAACAACCACCTCGACTACAACGACCCCAAAGCTGACCGCGCGCGCGCCGCTTACGACATCTTTCATCCCCTCGACGGACAGTTCGCGCCCAACGTCATCGTGCAGATCAAGTACGGCCCCATCGATTTCCAGGCCGAGGAGCCGGTTTCGCCGCTCTTTGCAGGCCTTCACAAGACAAGCGAGGCTATGGAGTTGCAGATCACGCAGGAGTATCTCGGCCAGCAACGGCATCTCGTGTATCTCGCCCCGCTATGGAAGGAGAAACTCGACTTCGATCTGCGCGCGGAAAATCAGTCGACTCCGATAAAAGAAATCATTGAAGGGAAAACCTTCGACCGCCCGCTCGGCGGAATGATCGGCGTCTCCTGCGTAGGGCGCGACGGCTGGCTGGGTGCGCCGCTGGCGATGGCCAACCTCTACGCTTTTGGCCGCCTCGCGTGGAATCCCAATTTGAGCGCGGACGAGATCGCCGCGGAGTGGACAAAGCAAACCATCGGCACCCAACCCGAAGTGGTTGCGACCGTGGACAAGATGCTCATGCAGTCGTGGCCTACATACGTGCACTACACGGGCTTCCTCGGTACCCAAACGCTCACTGACATTACGGGAAGCCACTACGGACCAAACATCGAGGCGAGCGAGCGCAACGGCTGGGGCCAGTGGCACCGCGACGATGCCAAAGGCATCGGCATGGACCGGAGCGTTGCAACGGGGACAGGCTTCGCCGGCCAATACCCGCCTGCATTGGCCAGGATTTACGAGTCGGCCGCCACCACTCCCGACAGCCTGCTGCTGTTTTTCCATCACGTCCCGTGGACCTACAAATTGCACATGGGCAAAACCGTCATTCAGTACGTTTACGACAGCCACTACGAAGGCGCGGAAGAAGCGGCGCGGCTCGGTGATGAGTGGGCGACGCTGAAAGGCAAGATCGACCCGCAACTCTACGAAGACGAGCGCGCGCGGCTGGAGTACCAGGCAGGCCACGCCATCGTCTGGCGCGATGCCATCGTGCAGTACTTCTTCAAGGAGAACGGCATTCCCGACGCGCTGGGCCGCGCCGGGCACTATCCGGGCCGCCTCGAAGCCGAAGACGCGCGCCTCACGGGATACAAAGTCATCGATGTCACACCTTGGGAGGACGCTTCCGGCGGAAAGGCTGTGGCGTGCGATCCAAACTCAGCGCAAAACACCTGCACCGCCGAATGGACCTATGCGGGCAAAGCCGGTCGCTTCGACATCGCCGTCCAATACTTCGATCTGCAGGGAGGCGTAGCGCACTTCACGCTCGGGATCAATGGAACAGAGATTGTCTCTTGGGCCGCAAAGGACACGCTGCCTTCGCGCCGGCCGAACGGCGATAACTCAACGCGGTTCACGCTGCGCGGCCCCGATGGACGAGGCATCGAGTTGAAGCCTGGCGACGTGCTGCGCGTGGAAGGCACCCCCGATGCGAGCGACCCGGCGGCGCTCGATTACATTGAGATCGATCCGGCTGAGTAATCTGTGCCGGACTCTCGCTCGAAAGCGCAGTCGCGGTGCACTGCGGCTCGATCGGAACGGGCAACCTCGCCTTCAGACTGAGCCATTGGCTGCAACGGGGTGCGTTGCACGCAACTGCTCGATCTCGCCGATCAGCTCCAAAACCTGTTTCCGCTTGCGCTCGCTGAGGTCGAGGAAGCGAATTCCCACCGTGTTACGATCGTGGATGGCCTGAATCACGCCGCCCAAACGGAAAGGCAATCCCCCCAGGCGGAACTCTATCTCCACTCGCGTGTAAATGCCCACCGGGAAGCGTTCGTCGGTGCGAATGCGGCAGCCGGCAAGGCTTAAATCCAGAATGCGGCCCTTGAGCGTGGATCCAACATTGACCAGGAGGATCGTCGCAGTCGTGTCCACCACATGCCGGCTCTGCTGGCGGCGTTCGCGGCCTATGGGAGAGTGCTTGGTCTGCGGGAGGGCTTCAGTCAGATCATGGGATCCGAGCGGCGGCGCGGCTTCGGGTAGTTCCATGAGCGAACCCGCAATCGATTCACGATTCCGGTCGCCAGTCCGTGCCATTATTTCCCGGCGGGGCGGTTGCGGAGCCTCCTGTTCAGCGACCATCAGTTTCACGGCCTCAGCCCGGGCATCCACGGTTTCCTCCATCCCGCAAATCACGTTGGCCAATTCCACCATGCGCAGCGGGATCATGTTCACGAATCGGATGCCGAGAAGGTTGCGGGCGTCGGTCCATTGCAGGACGCCACGAAACCGGAACGAGATTCCGTTGATCTTGAAGAAGACTTCGACAGGCAGGCGGGCACGCGCACTCACCGGCTCATCGGTGCGGAGACGGCAACCTTCCTGGCTCAAATCGACAAGCCGAGCCGGCCGCGGCGCGCCATAGCCAACGAAAAGCACAACGGAATCTTCATCGACGGAGTAGCGAGGATCGGAACGGCGTTCCGGCTGCCGGGCCGCAAACCCGTCCCTGTCTTCCCATGCGCCCATGGCCTGCTCCGCTCAAGCGTTCAGCGGAGATCAGTGCCCGTCGGTCAACTCCCTTGCCTGGTCCGATGGTGGGTCCCATGGCTGGGCGGGCGCGGCCTCCGCGGCCTCGCGGCCCATCAGGCGATCGTAGCGATACACATCGCTGGTGGTGCCCAGCGACTCGTTGTACAGGCTGATGGCGCCGATGAGCTGCGTCAGCTCCTCGCTGAACGCGTGTATCGCCTGCAATTGACTGGCCGTCGCGGGAAGCTCGTATTGGGAAGTCTTCATGAACTTCTGATAGCCACGGTCGAGAAGCCGCGCCACTTCACCCTTCACCAACACTCCGGGCCGGACGGCGTATGCTGCCGGAGCGTCTTCCGGATCCTCGGCGCGGCGCGGCGGCACCAAAACCGCTCCCACTCCGCGTTTGCTCACCAGCGTACCCCCGGCAGCGCCCGCAAGCGGAGTCACTTCGAAGGAGTGTGCGCGCAGCAGTTCCAGCGTCTGGTCGAAGTTGGGATGCGGGGATTTTTTCTTCATAAGTTCAGCCTGTTTGGGAAGAATCGTGGTCGAAGCCGGCGAATCCTTGTGACTCCAATCTCGCACACCTGTGTTCCGCGCTGCAATTCCTCATGTTTCGATACAGGGAGCAATCCGGACGCCGCACCGGCTCGACGCGAACGGAGTCGGCTCTGCCGGCTCCCAAGCGAACGACAAACGAACGGGGTCCGTGATCGCCGGATCGGTTCCGCTCGCCCCTATCCTATGGAAAATCAAAAACTTCTTTACACCACCCGGTGGTGAGCTTCATAATCGCTTTGCCCTGGAGAGCTTGCGCTTCCCGTTCCCCTTCCCCCATCGCAACGAAACTCCGAGCCAATCAAGGAGGATTCTCTAAACATGAAAATCATGCGTCCCGCTCTGTTTGCGCTGTCCCTCGCGGCCGGTGGAAGTCTGTTCGCCGCGGCACAAGAAACGCATCATCCGCCCAAAGTCCTCGAAATCGAGCGTGAGTTCGTCAAGCCAGGAAAATCCGGCTCGCTCCACGACAAGTCCGAGAGCAAGTTCGTGGCTGCCATGGCCGCCGCCAAGTGGCCCACCCATTACATCGCGCTGAATTCGATGTCGGGCAAATCGCGTGCGCTCTACCTCATCGGCTATGAATCCTTCGCGGCGTTGGAGAACGACAACAATGCCACCATGAAGAACGCGGTGCTCTCCGCGGAAATGGATAAGGACTCCCAGGCCGATGGCGAGTTGCTCGACGGGACCGACCAGTTTATTCTCACGCTCGACGACGGCTTGAGCTACCGTCCCGATGTGGACATTGCGCAGGCACGCGACTTCGAGATTACGACGTTCCACGTCAAGCCGGGCCACGGCAAGGAGTGGCACGAGCTTGTCAGTATGGTCATCGATGCGCAAAAGAGGGCGGGAACCAGCGCGCACTGGGCCACCTATGATCTCGCGTACGGCGGCGACAACGAGTATGTTGCCTTCAGCGCCGACAAGTCGCTGGCCGAAATCGACACCGGCTTTGCTGAGGACAAGCAGTTCCGCGATGCCCTTGGCGAAGACGGGCTGAAGAGGCTCCGTGAACTGGAAGCGGACTGCATTCAGGAATCTGATTCGGAGTTGTTCGCCATCAACCCTGTTCAGAGCTATCCGATGGATGAGTGGGTTAAGGAAGCTCCGGATTTCTGGAAGCCGAAGCATGCCGCGCCTGCCGCCAAGCCCGCTGCAAAGCCTGCGGCAACACCCGCGCAATAGCGCTCCTGCGCGGCCCAACCAAACGTCTCGCGCCGGCGCCTTTGCACGATGCGAAGCTGCCGGCAGCGAGACGCCATTTGGCGCCGGACCGATACACTGAAAGGGAACGGAGAATCCGCGCCATGGTGAAGAACGGCATTCAACAAATCACTGTGCAGGAACTCAAGCAGCGCCTCGACGCCGGCGAAGATCTGATGATCCTCGATGTCCGCGAGCCCTACGAGTACCAGATCGCCAACATCGGCGGCACGCTCATCCCGCAAAACGAAGTGCCGCAGCGGCTGGCCGAGATCGACCGCAACCGCGAGATCGTTGTGCAGTGCCGGTCCGGCGCCCGCAGCCAGCGCGTCGCCGAATTCCTCACCGCGCAGGGCTACCCCAACGTGAAAAACCTCGCCGGCGGAATCCTGGCGTGGGCCGATCAGATCGACCCCAAGATGACCAGGTACTGAATACGCGCCAAGTTGCGTCCGATTTGCCGGCGCAGCAACCTGAAAAACGTGACCCTCGACTCTCCAGTCCTTACCGGCAGCTACATTCGTCTCGAGCCGCTCTCGTCCGGCCACGTCGACGGCCTTGTGGCTGCGTCGTCCGGCGATGCTTCGCTCCATCAATGGAGCGCGGTCCCAATCGGCCGCGATGCCGTTCTTCGCTACATTGAGACCGCGCTTGCGTGGCGCGAGGCCGGGACAGCTGTACCCTATGCAACGATCCGCCTCACCGACGGCGTCGTCATCGGCTCCACGCGCTTCTTCGATATCGGGTGTTTCGCCTGGCCGGCAGGCCATCCCCGCCACGGCCGTGAGCTTCCTGACGTCTGCGAGATCGGCTACACATGGCTCTCGCACGCGGCCATTCGCACCGCAGCGAACACCGAGGCAAAGCTGCTGATGCTCACGCATGCCTTTGAGGTGTGGCAGATGCTCCGCGTCTGCCTGCACACCGACGCACGAAACAAGCGCTCGCAGGCCGCCATTGAGCGCATCGGCGCTAAATTCGAGGGGGTTCTGCGCGCACACAGGATGGGCGCGGACTTCACGGCGCGCGACTCATACCGCTACTCGATTCTTGCGGCGGAATGGCCCGAAGCGAAGCGCCGCCTCGCGGAACGCCTGAGGCCGGCGTAATGCGTCGCAGTTGTTCCTGGACCACTGACAGGCTTGCCGGTGCTTATCGCGCTGGCTTGGTTCCAAACACTCGTTTGAACCACCCCGGCTTTCTTTCGCAGCGCGGCGGTTTCGGGTGCTTGGCGTTCAAATGGTACGCTCGGCACGGCACGCAGTCGCCGTGCCGCGGACAATCCCGCTTGGGGCACGTGCACACGGCCGGCCGCTCGCCAACGATGGCAAAAACCTTCGCTCCGGCTTTCATGACGCTTCGAGAGCGGGTTTCCCGTTCTCGTCCATTTTGCCGAAGATCATCTTCCCGCTGGCGGTCTGCAGCACGCTGGTGACCGAGATGGCGACGGAACGCCCGATAAGTTTCCGCGCGTGATCCACCACCACCATCGTGCCATCATCCAGATAGCCCACGCCCTGGTTGTACTCCTTGCCTTCTTTCAGGATCAACACGCTCATGCGTTCGCCCGGCAGAACCACGGGCTTGAGGGCGTTGGCCAGGTCGTTGATGTTCAGCACGTCCACATGGTGCAGGTGAGCCACCTTGTTCAGGTTGAAGTCGTTGGTCACCACCTTGGCCTCCCACTTCTTGGCCAGTTCCAGCAGCTTCAGGTCCACTTCGCGGATCGAAGGGAAATCGTCGGGCACAATCTGCACCTGGATCTTGTCGTTGGACTGCATGCGCTGCAGCATATCCAGGCCTCGGCGTCCGCGCTGGCGCTTCGAGCCGTCGGTGGAGTCGGCAACGATCTGCAGCTCGCGCAGCACGAACTCCGGCACAACCAGCATGCCGTCAATAAAGCCGGCCTCGGCGATGTCGGCGATGCGGCCATCGATAATGACGCTCGTGTCCAGCACCTTGGCGCTGCGGCGTGTAGGCTTATCGCCCGAGAATACGGTGCCCAGCGCGGCTGGATTCAGCAGGTCGCCCTTGCTGGCGCCCACCAGCAGGCCCACGTAAGTCATCAACAGAAGCACGAAGATCTGCAACGCTGCGGAGTTCGCGCCGGAGATTGGCGCCGAACGCAGCACAAGGCAAAACAGCGCTGCGCCAATGATGCCGAGAATGCTGCCTACAACGGCGCCGATCAGCCGGCGCAATGTGAGAGCCCTGACGCGCAATTCAAAAACGATGACCGCGCCGGCCGCGACCGCTCCCGCGATTGCGCCTTCCCAACCCGTCTGCAGCCCAAAGGGCCGGAGGAAGTAACAAACCGTGGCAAGCAGAATGACAAAAAGAAGACGTAAAAGAACCAGGTCCATACGAACCAACTTTCACCGGCAGCAGCACTTCACCGCCGGCCGATGGCCCCAATCTAAAGCCATCGATGGCGAGTATGCCCATAGCGATGCACCATCGTCAAGAGGGAAGCCGGTAAGGCAGGGAACAGCGGCCAGCGAATTGGGAGTAGGGCTGGCTGGCGTATCTAGCCGTCTCTCTACTCTCTACTCCCTAACTGCTCAAACTCGATTTGGTCCGCTCTCTGTCGCAAGCCGGATTGGAAATGTGCGTATTCAAACAATCCGCCGGCGATTGCGCCCGCCGCGCTCAAGCCAGTGTTGATGGGTGCGGAATGCGGCGGCTACTTCATGAATTTCACCAGCGCAAGGCCGCCAATGCCGTCCTGGAGGAAGTGGGCTAGCATGCCAGGCCGGAGACTCTTGCGCCACCATGCGAGCCACCCGAACATGCAGCCGTAAAAGGCGATGACAATGATCTGGGTTGTCCCCTGGTATGCGTGCGCTGCCCCGAACGCGATCCCCTGCAAAACGATGCCCGCGGCGGCATTGCGAGTCCAGCCGGCGAACTGGCGCTGGAGATATCCGCGGAAGATCGTCTCCTCGCAGATTGCGGCGGTGAGCGCCACCAGCAGGAAAACGGAGTCTTCCAAAATGGTATGGGGAAGCAGGTTTTTGAGGGCTTCGGTGTCGCCGGCCTTCATCAAGTGCCCAAGGACGAATCCAACGGCGGCGAGCAGGATGTTGGCGACGAGAAGATACGCGGCTGCGATTCCCAGATCGAGGGCAACGGAGCGCAAGGTCGGCGAGAAGCGGCCGGCGAGCGCCTTGAGCGAGGGCCCGTGCCATCGCGGGCCGATGGCGATGAAGCCGAAGATGAGCCACTCGGCGGCCATGACCACGGCGTAGCCCACCTGCTGATGGTGGATGTGACCGGCGGCATTGCGGCCGCCGAGGAAGGAGACTGCGACCATCGCCGCAAGAAGCAGAAGAACGACTGAGGTATGCCATGCCGGAGCCATCGCAACCGATCCAAGCCCGGCCTCTGAGGGCGGCGTTTTGGCGGCAGGGTCTTCCATGTCGCATCCTTTCGGCTAATGGAATCACTATGCCGTTCTCACGAAGCAGCAGCCAAAGCCTCGTCCTGAGGGATGCGCTGCGCGCCCTTGCGCGGGCCGCGCTTGCGCGCGCTCATCACTTTCACGCGCTCCAGCAGTTCGAGCGAAGAGCAACCCTTCCGCGCCATCACCGCATCGGCCACATGGATCTCTCCAGCCGCCTGCCCATCGGCGAGCAGCAGCATGGGTACATGGGATCGCATGCACTTGAGGCGCTCGGCAAGCTGAACTCCACTCATCTGGGGCATGTTGGTGTCGGCCAGGACAAGGTCGATTTGCGGCGCCGTAGCAAAAACGGCGATCGCCTCCTGGCCATTTGAAGCCGCCAGCACGCGATAGCCATTCGTTGCCAGCGTGAACTTGAGCACGGAGAGCTCTTGTTCGTTGTCGTCTACACAGAGAATCACTTTCTTTGGACGCATGGTCTGGGCGTTGCTCCTGGGTGCAATTTCAAGGACATGATTCAAGGCAACAGCTCACCGCCGGCCTGGCGGTTCAAGTCTTCAAATGTTCGGCCCGGTACGCGGGAGCAACACGTGCTCACGTTCGTTGGATCGTTGGTTCCAGTTTACTGGCGCAGAGGCCCGCGACCAAGAAGGGCGCGACCGCTCACACAACCGGCAACCGGCACAAGACCCTCCGCGGCTACCGCGGTTCCACAATTGCTATACCCGGACCCGCAACCGCCAAGTGGCTTTTTCATCTCCGGGGTCCCCACAGACAGGTCTTCGTCTGTGGGGTGGATGTAAAAGACTCCTTGTAAGACGCCGGAAAGGGCACGTTCATTGTAGGACCGCATTTCGTCTTGCTTCGCGGTCAAATGCTCAGCGTTTTGGCGCGCCCGAAAATTCCAGTCGAAACGCGCCAGAGGAATTGTCTGCTACGAATCGAAACAGTACGAGCAGCGGCGAGTGATGAAAAGAGGGAATAAGAAACGAAGATGCCGCTGAAAATCCGACTGAAACAAGTGGAAAACGGCTACTACCAACACACACCGTCACTTGCGAAGATGAATTTCTGTTGAAAGCATGTGCATCACGGCAGGAAAAGCTGTCCTTTTGCAACAAGAACTGTGCTGCCCGCGACGCGCACATCGCGGACCCTCGCCGATTCTCTTTTGGCGGAGAGGAAAAGATCGCTCGGCCGGCCCATCTCCACACCCTGCCGCAGGTGCACACGCGTGCCCGACGGAACCGCGCCGCGAGCCACGAGGGTTGCGATGGCGCACCCGGCTGCCGAACCCGTTGCCGGATCTTCACCGCCGTAGAACTGCATGCGCGCCCTGTACTTCGTGCCGTCCTGGTCTTGATCGAGTGCAGGGGCGAGGACATAGAACCACCGCGCCCCACGGTCGCGCAGCCACGCGGTAGCCTCCTCCTGATTCACCTTGAGGCGCGACAGCGCAGCCTCGGAGCGCAGGGCCACAATCGCGAAGGCCGTTCCCGTCGAAACCACCTGTGGCGGCAGTGCGGGATCGAGGTCGTCTGGCAACAAACCCGCCAGGCGAGCGACAACTGTTGGATCCAGCTCCGCACCAAACTCCGGATCGCGCTGCGTCATCTCTCCGAAGAGCCCCGCAGATCCAGCACGGCTTTCCTCAAAGCGCACCGGCACCGGCCCAACTTCGAGTGCCAGCGTCACCGTGTCGCCCTCGACGGTATCAGGCGCCTGAGCTTTCAGCACTGCCGCCGTGCCCAGCGTCGGATGGCCTGCAAAAGGCAGTTCTTCGCTCGTCGTGAAGATGCGCACGCGTACGCCCTCAACCCGCTCGATCTCCGCTGGCCTGCGCTCGACAAACGTTGTCTCCGACAGATTGAATTCGCGCGCAATCGCCTGCATCCGCTCCGTGGCCAAACCGCACGTGTTCATCACCACGGCCAGCGGATTTCCGGCCAGCGGCTCGACGGCGAAAACGTCCACGACAAAATAATTCAAATCCGGCACGGCCTGAAACGCCTCCGCTATAAATTCAGTCTACGAGCGAATTGGGTACCGCGCAGTTGTGGAAACACGCGCTCCTGTGGAACCGCTTGTTGGGCATTGACGATGAAGGAATTGTCTCGCGCCGCTTCCAATTGGGCTGCGAACTGTACAGAGCCGGCAGCTGACCACTGACCACTGAATACTGAAAACTGTCGTTACAGCTGGATCAGCGGGCGCTGCCCCCGAACTCGGGAGCGATCGAGGAACAGCCTCAAGCGGAGAGCCTCGGCGCGTTCGACGGCCACAAGGCGCATCTGACGGCGAACATGGTCGATGTCCTCCAGCCGGTCCAATTGCGCTTCGTCGTGATCGGCGTCGCGCTCCAGTCGCGCGATGCGCTCCTCAATCGTTTGCCGGAACCTCGGACTGATTTCGAAGCCTTCCTGGGCAGCGCATTGGATCGTCATGAGAGCACCTCGGAGCGGGAATCGCTTGAGGCCGAAGTTTTTTTCGCCGGCGGCCTCAAGTTTCTTCTATTGCTGCCGATACTACCGAAGCACCCTTCTCTGCGCCAGATTACGGCGTCGCGCAACTTAGGTAACGTACTGTCCGAAAACAGCACAGTGTTCGGGATCAGTTGTCAGTGATCAGCTCTTTTCGTGCTGTGGCCCGTTCGGTCGTGAACTGCGGGCTCCGATTCGAGGCTGGCCATTGCTGACCGGCTACTGACCACTGACCACTGATCACTGTCTTTACCGGTCCGCCGCAACGCCCAACTGGATTTGCGTTCCGCTCTCGAATTGAATGTTCTTGAGTGAGCCCAGCAACACGCCCGAAGAGGTGCTGTTGCCGGCGAGCATCACGCCGGGAATGTTCGTCGGATGCGGTCGAGCGCGTGCTGCCGCAACCCCATGAGCGCTGGTGTCCGCGCTCAAGTCGCCGCGTCCTGTAGCCAATGAATCCTCAGTCGATCCAAGATTTGCTTTCGCTCTATCGCGCTCTGAAGCGGCCGCATCGGCGCTTCGGTCAAGCGTGCCACCGCCGCCCGGGAGCGTCTCAGTGGGTCTGTCCAAACCAACTCCGCCGGGGCCATAGCCCGCAAACTGGCCGCCACCCATCCTTCCACTGCTACCCGAGGGCATGTCCGACATCCGATCGTCGTTCATCGAATTCGCCGCCATGCCGCTCGGGCTCACACCACGGATCAACGCGTAAACCGCAATGCTTTGCCCGTTCTTCAGCTCCGCGCGGTCGAATGCAATCGCTATTTTTGCCGGCCCGTGTTGCTGATCGTATGCCTGCACCTCGGTTATGTGGCCCACCAGCCGCGAACCTCTGGGAATCATCGTTCCGTCGGAGGTCTGCACCTTTTCCGTGGTCTTGAGCACAACGCGATCGCCCACTTTGGCGATCCTTGAATCCAGCCTGCCTTCGAGCTCGCCCGTCACCGCGGACATCTCCCACGCGTGCGAAGCCGCCAGGTCGCCGAACCCTCCAGCGGCCGGCGCGTAGGTCACCTTTGCGGAGTCACTCCCCGAAGGGCTCGCGTTCGCGTCTGCAGCGGAGTCCTGCGCCAGGAGGGGAATGCCGGTGAGCAAGGCGATGGTCACCACGACAGCGATGGCGAATTTCATTTCGAAATCCATTCAAAGACCCCCATGGTCGCAAGCCGGAGAATCAAAAGCGCCAAGCGGATTCTTAGTTCTCGGGCGACGGGGCGTAGTAGCCCTTGCGCACCTGCACTTTGAGGTTTTCGCCGTTATCGCCGTGACACTCCAACCCGATGTGCCGGAATGTCCCGTCCTCTTTTGTATTGCTGGGGGTGTAACTGGCCACGTACTGCGTGCGCAGCTCGGCTTCGATCTGTTGAAACGCAGCCTGCAGCTTGGCGCCGTTGTTGCCCACGTCGATCAGCCGGCCGCCGGACTCGTCCGAGATCTGCTTTGCCGGGGAGTAGCCGTAATAGCCTTCTCCCTGGCTCCAGTACATCTCCCGGTCGGCAATCAGGATCACGTAAATGATGATGTTGTTTCTCTCCGCCGCGGCGATGGCGTCGCGGATCTTATGATCGCTGCCTTCATCCTCGCCGTCCGTCAGGATGATGAGTGCTTTACGGCCGGCCTCCTGGTTGAGTTTCTTGGTGGCAGCCTCGAATATCGCGTCATAAAGCACCGTGCCCTTGGGATTGCTGATGGGGACCGGTCCGCCGCCGAGGCCGGGAGGGCCTAGAGATCCGCCGCCGATGTTGATTTGCGCTTTGTCCATGGCGCGAGCCAGCAGGTGCGGGCTGTTCGTGAAGTCCTGCAGAAGGTCGACATTCACGTCGAATTCAGCCAGAAAGGCTTCATCCTGCTTCCGCAAAACCTGCTCCAGAAACTGGCTGCCTGCCTGCTGCTCCAGCGGCAGCACTCGTTGCTGGCTGCCCGAGGTGTCGAGCAGAATTCCAAGAGTGAGCGGCTGGTCGGTCTCCGCCACAAAGCTCTTGAATGTCTGCGGCGCCTTGTCCTCGGCCACAGCGCACTGATTGCGCGTGAGATGCGGAATCAGGGTTCCGCTCTTGTCCTTGACCGTGAAGAACAGGTCGACCAGGTTCACTTTCACTTTGAGGGTCTCCATCGGCGTCTCTTCCGGTGGAGGAGCCGGCGCAGTGCTCACCGGAGGCGCGTCGGGCGAAGGCGCAAGCTGAGCCCATCCAGGCGCCGCCAACACCGGCAAGCCAACCAAAAACACGGCAATTCCGATCCCTCGGACACACCCTACGCGCATGATGCTCCGTTAGACGAAAACTCGACTCCTAAGAAAGCATAACCCGCCCGTTCGTGCGCATGCTTGCGGGCATGTTCGCGTCGATTGAGGCAACCTGCGCGCCTCTGCCGCGTCTGATAGTCTGTGAGTTGCGGCCTTTCTGGCGCGTGTCGCCAGTTTCAGCCGCTCGTTCAGCGGTACGCTCTGCGCTCCGTTCAGCGGTCCGCATCAAGATCAAGGGCATTGGGGAGGACAACTTCGCGGTGAAGCATTGGAAAGCCATTGCGCCGGTGGGACTTCTGGGTATTGGGCTGATTTTGGCCTCAGGGATTCCGGCTCAGCAGCAGCAAACTCCCGTTCCAGATGCGCCCACGCCGCAAGCTCCGCCGCCGCTCCCAGGCGTGAACGGGGCAATCACGCCCGGAATTGGCGCCGCTGAGACCCCGTCCAATTCAAGCTCATCCCCGGCTGCAAGTCCGGCACAGTCTGCCCCCGAGCAGCCACCCACCCTCCCAAGCCAGGAGCCTGCGGTCGAGCCGAGAGAAACCCCGCAGGCCACCCCTCCTGAACAGGGCAGCGGCGCGATGGCACAGTTCGTCGTCCAGGTCAACTTCGTTCAGGTTCCCGTCACGGTGAAGGATTCCAAAGGGAATTTGGTCTCGGGGCTTACCTGGCGCGACTTCACTGTCTACGAGAACAGCACCCGCGAGCCGTTGCGCGTGTTCAGCGTGGATCCGGAGCCGCTCTCCATCGCTTTTGTCGTCGATCAGACCCTGCCCTCGAACATCATGACGCAGGTCAACAACTCCATGGGATCCATCCAGGGTGCGCTTGCGCCTTATGACGAAGCCGCAGTCTTCACCTACACCAACGGCCCCAAGGAGTGGACAGGCTTTACCGGCGCGCAGAGCGCCCGGCTTCCTGCAGTGCTTTCATTAGCGCAGGCCACCGGCAGCGACCCCATGGTGCCCGACCCAAGCTCACCGTTCTCAGCCTGTGCAATCTCCATCAACGGGAATTGCCCTGACCCCAATCTGCAGCCGGGCAAGTCGACGCAGACAATCGGGGAGCTCAATCTTCCCAAGGAGATTCATACCCTCAACGACGCAATCCTGGCTGCTGCCAAAGAGCTCTCCACGCGTCCCAAGGATCGCCGGCGCATTATCTTCGTCATCTCCGACGGCAAGGAATATGGCAGCAAGGCCTCGTGGAAAGAAGTGGTGCGCTACCTGCAAACCAATAAGATCGCCGTCTATGGCACGTTGGTCGGCGACACGGCGCACTGGGGCGGGGAGTGGGTTGACCGCATCCACATCCCCTTGACTGGCGTGTACGACAATATTCTTTACCGGTACACTGCCGAAACCGGCGGCGATTATTACGCCGAGGGCGGCGTGAACGGCATCGAGCGCAGCTACGCGAAGATCGCCTCAGAGGCCCGCGACCAGTACACGCTGGGCTACCTGAGCCACGAGTCGATCTACGACGACAAATTCCGCAACATCGATGTCCGCGTCGACCGGCCCAACGTTACCGTGATCGCCAAGCGCGGCTATTATCCCTCCGCGCAGGATTACAAGTAGGCGCACAGCCGATTTTTCAGCCCCATTTTCAGCCTTGGAAACACGAAAGCCTGTGCGTTGGCACAGGCTTTTCAATTTCGCTTAAGATTCTGGTGTCTCGCGGCACGACTGCGCACGGTGCGCTTGAGGCCGAAATCCCTGCGCTGCCCGCGAAGGCAGCGTTATTTCGGGTGTCTTACTGAAGCCCCTTTACTTCGGCTCAACCGGTGCGTTCGAAGCCGGAGGCGGGGGTGGCGTGTTCTGCTGCTGAGCCGGCGGCGCAGGCGGTGGCGGATCGGAGATGCCTTTCAGGCCCTCGCGAAAGCCCTTCAATCCCTCGCCCAATCCTTTACCCAGCTCCGGCAGCCGCTTGGCCCCGAACAGCACAAACGCAAGGATGGCCAGCACCACGATATGCCACGGCTGAAGTAGATCGCCCATCGATGTTCCTCCGCGCGCAGCGCCTTACACCGCGCGCTTCCTCAAACTCCTATTGTCGCACAAATCCGCAGCAGGATGCTCGGCGACGGGCGGTTGTGGCAGACTGGAAACAGTCGAGGAGGTTTCCCCATTGAAGACCGTCAAGCTGCTCGCCCTTGCGGGGTTACTGGCGCTCGGCAGCGCCGCAGCCAACTCTGCCGGCCGTGACGTTTTTCCCGATCCTTCGCAAGCCAGGGCCGACTTGGCCGCCGCCCTCAAGACGGCCGCGGCCACGCACCGCCGCATTCTTCTGGACTTTGGCGGCAACTGGTGCGGCGACTGCCAGGTGCTGGATCTCTTTATGCACGACGATCGCAACCGGCCTCTCATCGAGTCGAACTTCGTCGTGGTCCACATCAACATTGGCCGCTACGATGCCAACCTCGACCTCGCTGAGAAATATGGAGTCCCGCTCAAAAAAGGCGTTCCGGCGCTGGCCGTCCTGAGCGAGCACGGCGCGCTGCTTTACAGCCAGAAGAACGGCGAGTTTGAAGCCATGCGGAGCATGGAGTCCTCAGCCCTGACCGAGTTCCTGGTGCAATGGAGGCCTGCGCGTCCCGGCTGTTCGGCTGTTGTGGTCAACTGCTAGTGTCATGTTTCTGAAGCTCGCATGATAAATAGCTTGTCATCCTGAGCGAAGTTTGGCCGGTTTTTCGGCCAAACGGAGTCGAAGGATCTGCGGTTGTTTTTCAACGCGCTGCGGATTCACCGCACTGCCAGACGGACTCATGCTGCACGCCTGCCCGCGCAACCCTCGAGGAGAACCGATGTATCCGGCCCACGACCACCCCGGACAAAGCGACGATCGCACCATCGCCACGCTTTCAAGCCGCGAAGTCTACCGCAACCGCTGGATGCGCGTGCGCGAGGACGAGATCCTGCGCTCGAACGGCCAAAAGGGCATTTATGGCGTCGTTGAGAAGCACGACGGGGCCATCATTCTGCCCATCGAGGACGGGCGCGTCTGGCTGGTGGAACAGTTCCGCTACACCATTCAGGAGCGTGCCCTGGAGCTGCCCCAGGGGACTTGGGAGAGGGAGATCGAAGATCCCGAGGAGCTGGCGCGCGGCGAATTGCAGGAAGAGCTCGGACTCAAAGCCGCGCAGATGATTCAACTGGGCACCTTGTGGATTGCCTACGGTTTCGTACACCAGCGCGAACACGTGTTTCTGGCCTCGAGCCTTACGCCGGCGGAGAAAAATCCCGACGCCGAGGAGCACGATCTGGCGGTTCATTCCGTTCCCATCCCGGAATTTGAACGCATGATGCTCGACGGGACAATCCGGGACGAATGCACAGTGGCGGCCTGGGGGCTGTATCTGCTTTGGAAGGCGCGGCAAGGGTAAGCCACCGGCTCATCCCGCCCGCGAAGCTGGCGCCATCCGGCGCGTGACTCGCGTCACAAGCCAAAACCCGCAATTCCTGAATAATCAAGGCTGAACGAGGAGCCTTCGAGCGATCCGCGCACCGGCACGGCAGTGTGTTTCACGGTCCTGAGCGAGGCACGATCCGCCTTGGTTCAGGGCCCTGGAACGTGCAACAGGGATCGAAGCGAAGAACGAGTCAGACCATGTTCAGGATCATGGAAGCCCGCACCGCCGGCCTCAACATCCGGCAGTTTATCGTCGAAGCGCCGCGCATCGCGCGCAAGCAGCGGCCGGGGCAGTTCGTCATTCTGCGGCTCCACGACCGGGGCGAGCGCATTCCTCTCACTATCAAGAGCGCCGATCCTGCGGCGGGCACCATCACCATCGCTGTGCAGGCCGTGGGCAAGACCACCTCGCTGCTCAACTCCCTTGAGGCGGGCGACTCGATTCTCGATGTCGTCGGTCCGCTGGGCCGGCCCTCTGAGATCAGGAACTACGGGACGGCCGTGATTCTGGCCGGAAGCGTGGGCACGGCCATGGCGCTGCCCACCGCCAACGCGCTCCGCGAGGCCGGCAATCACGTCATCTTCATTGAAGGCGCGCGCAGCAAAGAAATGGTGGTCTTTGAAGACGAAGTGCGCGCAGCGAGCCATGAGGCTTACATGCTCACTGACGACGGCAGCTACGGCGAACGCGGCCTTGTGACCAAAAAGCTTGTTGAACTGATCGCTGCCGGCCGCAAGCTGGATTTTGTGCTGGCGGTTGGCCCTGTGCCCATGATGCGCGCCGTAGCCGAAATCACAAGGCCGTTAGGCATCAAGACCATGGTCAGCCTGAACTCCATCATGGTGGACGGCACGGGCATGTGCGGCGGCTGCCGCGTCCTGCTCGGTAACCAGAGCAAGTTTGCCTGCGTCGACGGGCCGGAATTCGATGCGTCGCTTGTAAATTTTGACGTCCTGATGCAGCGCAACGCCATGTATCGCAGCCAGGAGTGCCAGTCTCTGAAGGAGTTTGAGCGGCACAAGCAGGAGGAACTCGCCGCGCTGCGCGCCGCGCTGGCCAGCAAAGAGAAAGAGGCGGCGCAACTGCGCGCGAGGCTCGAGGCGCAAGGGGAGAAGCATTATGCCTGAAGCGAATTCGCTTCCCCTGAAGGAGCGGATGCAGATTCCGCGCGTGCACATGCCGGAGCTCGATCCTCAAGTACGCGCACATAACTTTGAGGAAGTGAACCGGGGATTGGCTGCTTCAGGCGCCGTGAATGAGGCCACGCGCTGCATTGCCTGCGCTAAGCCCGGCTGCCAGTTGGATTGCCCGGTGGGCGTCAAGATCAAGGAGATTGTGGCCCTGATTTATTCGGGCGATTTTCTGGCCGCGGCGGCGAAGATGCGCGAGGACAACGCGCTGCCCGCCATCACGGGCCGCGTGTGTCCGCAGGAAAGCCAGTGCGAAGGCGGCTGCGTTCTCGGCAGAAAGGGCGAGCCCGTAGCAATAGGCAACTTGGAACGGTTTATCGCCGACTTCGAGCGCCAGAGCGGCCAGCTCGGATTGCCCGCCATCGATCCGCCCACGGGCAGGAGCGTGGCCGTCGTGGGCAGCGGCCCGGCAGGGCTTTCAGCGGCCGGAGATCTGATTCAGAAGGGCCATCGCGTACGCGTCTTTGAGGCGCTCCACGAGCTCGGCGGCGTCCTCGTCTACGGCATTCCGGAATTCCGCCTGCCTAAATCGATCGTGAAGGAAGAAGTGGACAATCTGCGGCGCATGGGCGTGGAATTCGAGACTAACGTGGTGGTGGGCAAAAGCGTGACGCTCGACGAGCTGATGCGCGTGGAAGGCTACGACGCGGTCTTTGTGGCCACCGGCGCGGGTCTGCCCGTTTTTCTCGGCGTGCCCGGCGAGCACCTGAACGGCGTCTACTCGGCCAACGAATTCCTCACTCGCGCCAACCTGATGCGCGCTTACCGTTTTCCTGATTTTGACGAGCCGATCTACGATTGCTGTGACCGCAGCGTGATCGTGGTGGGCGGCGGCAATACAGCCATGGACGCAGTGCGCACTGCGCGCCGGCTGGGCGCGAAGACTGCGACGCTCGTCTATCGCCGTTCAGAAGCTGAGATGCCGGCCCGCGCCGAAGAGGTGAAGCATGCGCGCGAAGAGGGCATCGAGTTCCGCATGCTCACCAATCCGGTCGAATTCCTGGGCGACAAGAACGGCTGGTTGACCGGCGCGCGCTGTGTGCGTATGGAGCTAGGCGAGCCCGATGCCGATGGACGCCGCCGCCCGGTGCCAATCCCCGGCTCGGAGTTTGTCTTGCCGGTCAACGTAGCCATCATCGGCGTGGGGACGACCGCCAATCCGCTTATCCAGAGCACCACGCCCGACCTCGCCACCAACAAGCGCAACTACATCGTGGCCGATCCCGGGACCATGCGTACTTCGAAGCGCGGCGTCTTTGCCGGCGGCGACATTGTCACCGGCGGGGCAACCGTGATTCTCGCCATGGGCGCGGGGCGCAAAGCCGCAAATGGGATCGACGAGTATCTCAAGAACGGCGAATGGGACTGCGGGACCAGCGGACCACGGGACTAGCGGACTACGGGACTTCGAGACTGCGAAATGATGGAACCACACGACAAAGAAAGGGCCGAATCATGGGAGAATCCTTCAGGCAGCTTGAAGTCTGGCAGCGCGCGATCGAGTTGACGTTCGCGATCTATCGCCTTACGCAGTCGTTTCCTGAGTCCGAGAGATTCGGACTGACGAATCAGCTCAGGCGGGCCGCAGTTTCAGTCGCGAGCAACATCGCCGAAGGTTATGGCCGCACGACGAGAGGAGAGTACATTCAGTTTCTCGGACATGCGCGAGGATCGATTTCTGAGGTCGAAACGCAGCTAGTGATAGCACGGGGACTTGGACTCGGATCCCCGGATCATCTTGATACATCGGAGGAGCTCTGCAAGCGAACCGGCTGCATGTTGAGAGTCCTTCTCAAACGGCTACGTCCTCAGAACCCTGCTGCGGCGTAGGCCCCGCAGTCCCGTAGTCCCGCAGTCCCGTAGTCCCGCAGTCCCGCAGTCCCGCAGTCCCGCAGTCCCATAGTCCCGGTTTCAAAAGAAAGGGCGGCAAAGCTTTCGCTCTGCCGCCGCCCTGTCCCTGGGTTGTCTTGAAGATACTGCAGTCTTACTCAAACTTTGCCGCTTACTGCAGGAGCTTGGTCACTTCCTGCTGCACTTGATTCGCCTGCGCAAGAGCCGCGATGCCCGTCTGGCTCAGAATTTCGTACTTCGACATGTTCGAAGTGGCCGAAGCGTAGTCGGTCGCCTGCACCGCGTTCTGCGCTGAAACCACATTCTCCTGCTGCGTGCTCATCACCTGGCTGATTGCGGTCAGCGTATTGATTTGCGCGCCGATATATCCATCCTGCGCGGCTACATAGGTGATGGCCGAATTGAGCACCGACTCCGCATTCTGCGCGTTGCCCTGCGTGGTCAGGTTGGTGTTCGACAGGTCCGCCGTCTGGTCGCCGCCGCCGGCAGGCACATAGCTGATGGTCGTTGTCGCATCGTTGCTGGTGAAGAAGGCCGCCGGAGTCTCGACCGTGGTTGTGTCCTCGAAGGCAGCGGTCGCCGGCGGTCCCGCGGCCGCCACGGAATAGGCCACACTGACATTGGCATTCGTGTTGGTGACCAGGATGCCGGTGTCACCGCCGGCCACAGCGCCGTCGCCCACCGCGGCTGCCGTGGTAAAGCTGGCTGTTACGCCCGGAATGCCGTCCTTGTTGATCTCCGCGATCAGGCCGCTCACGGTGTCCGCCGAGGTCGTGAGGGTGCTGGTGGTCCCGTCGGGATTCGTGATGGTGAAAATCAGGTTGCCCGCGATGGCATCGCTCTGCTTAGCGGCCTGGTTCAGGACCGGTCCGGCCGCGTCGGTTGAGAGATCGATGAACTGGCCGGTGTTGCTCTGCTCCACCGAACCGCCGGCATCGCCCACGCTGGCTGATGTGAGCTTGGCAAAGAACAAACTGTCGATCGACGAGCCGGTCGAAGAAGAATCGCCCGTGTAGATGGACACGCCCGCCTGCGAGCCGCTGAAGACCTGGACCTGGTTGTATGTCGTGGTCGATCCAATGTTGTTGATCTCGGAGAGGATCGACTGATATTCCTGGTTCGCCGCAGCTTCCTGCGAGCTGTTGAGCGTGCCGTTCGAGGCTTCCGTAGCCAGTGAGATGGCGCGATTCAACAGGCTTGTCACCTGGGAAAGCGCGCCGTCGGCCACCTGCAGCAGCCCCACCCCCTCAGTGGCGTTGGTTCCAGACTGCGTCAGCGCAGCCGAGTTTGCCGCAAGGCCGTTCACCAGTGAGAGACCCGCCGCGTCGTCCGCTCCGGAGTTGATGCGCGACCCCGACGACAACTGCTCCAGCACCGTCTGCAAGCTGTTGTTCGTGTTGTTGAGGTTGTTCTCAGCGTAGATTGCCGGCAGATTGTTCAAAACACCGAGGGCCATGGGATCAACTCCTTTTCGGATGCCCTGCTGCCCTCAGATCCGTTGGCGCCTTGCTGGTCGTGCCAAAGCCGCCGTCATTTCCGGATGGGCCTGTTCGCATCCACCCCCTTCATCGGTCCGAGCCGAAATAACTTTAGTCATATTCTTTAAGTTTTCTTGCGGCGCCATTGCTCCGCTGCGATTCAGAGTGTCGTGCGGCCAGACAAACGCTGTCGCAACACGCTCCAGCCGCTGTCCCGATGCTGTGCAGATGTTTGTATCGCTCCGAGGCAGAGTGTCCGCGAACATCAGCGAGGAAATTCCTGCATTTTCCCGGGCTTTTCCTCGATCCACTCGCGCTGCGCACACCTGAAAATATCAAGCCCTCCGGCACGCGCCGAAGGGCCTGGTGGAAGAATGCTGAAGAAAAGCTAACCTGCAGCCTTGCGCTCCGGCTTGTATCCCGAAACACCGTAATAGGTCATGAAGAGATAGCAGGCGATGGGCAGCAGGAATGCGTGCTGATAGCTCGTCTTGTCGGCGATCAGCCCGAAGAGCGGCGGAATGACCGCGCCGCCCACGTTGCCGAGCGTGATCACGCCCGAGCCCTTGCTGGTTAAAGGTCCCAGTTCGGCGATGCCGAGTGCGAAGATCGTCGGATACATGATGGAGTTGGCGAAGCCGCACAGAATCAGGCACCAGATGGCTAGGTGGCCTGTCGAAAACATCCCGACGACCAGAAGGGCAACGCCCAAAACGCCCAGGAAGGCCAGCAACTTGTGGGCTTTGATGGACTTCATCAGCACGGTTCCCGCGAAACGTCCGATCATCATGGCAAGGGGATAGCAGAAGGCCAGCACGGCGGCGACTTCCTTTTCCCCGATTCCCTGCGGATAAAAACGACTGACCGCATGGCCGAAGGGCTGCGCGAACCGCAGGTAGTCGTCGATCGCACTCCCCTGCGTCTCGAAGAATTTGATGGCATTCGCGGCTAGCGCAATCTCGAGACCGACATAAAGGAAAATCCCAACCATGGCCAGCACCGTGTGCCGGTAGGTCCAGATGCTGCGTCCGGCGATCGCGTTGCCATCCTTCGCCGGCCGGAAATCGCGCGTCCCCGTGATGGCCGGCAGATGCATCCCCATAATGATGAAGCCCAGCGCCAGCAGGGCACACGCGATGGCGATATAAGGCCCCTGCACGGTATGGGCGATGGCTGCCTGGCTCTTCACCTTTGCAGGATCGGTCAGGATGAATACGCCGACCACAATCGGAGCCATTGCCGTCCCCAGGGAATTGAATGCCTGCGCCAGGGTGAGCCGCGCCGGAGCACTGTGCTCGGGCCCGAGAATCGAAACGTAAGGATTCGCCGAGGTCTGCAATCCGCAAACGCCGGTGGCCAGCACGAAACTGGCGGTGAGGAAGAACGGGAAACTGATCATGCTGGCCGCAGGCACGAAAAGCAGGGCGCCCACCACCATCACAAATAGCGAAATCACCATGGTCCGCTTGTAGCCAACGGCCTCAATCACCTTGGACGCGGGGACCGAGAAGACCAGGTAGGCAAAGAACCACGCCGATGTCACCAGGTTCGACCACGCGTGACTGAGATTGAAGATGTCTTCCAGCTTGGGCGACAGATTGCTGTTCAGATTGGTCAAAAATCCGAAGATGCAGAACAGGCCGGTGACAATGATGAACGGAACTGTGTAATTGGGCGCACTGGGCGCAGCCGGGGGTGTGGAGCGCGATGCCATAGAAGTTCTTCCTCCGCAGGATTCAAAAAAGGCCGGTTGAAAGGGTTCGCAAACACTCTATCCAGCGCGGCTGCTTGCGTCCAGCGGAAAATGAAAAGGTTTTCATCATTTCCGGCCTGAAACGCCAGCCCAAAAGGCCGCTGCATGCAATGCCATTTACACTGAAATTGCATGATTCCTACCCTCACGTGGACCCCCGAGGGCGTCCGCTTCATCGACCAGACCAAGCTCCCGCTTGAAGAGAGCTACGTGCTCGCCACAACCCACGAACAGGTGGCTGACGTCATCGTCACCATGGTGGTGCGCGGCGCGCCGGCGATTGGCGTCTCGGCGGCGTATGGCGTTGCGCTGGGCGCGAAAAACACCAAGGCAACCACAGCGCGGGAGTTCGCGCCGGAGTTTGAGAAAATCTGCGCGCGGCTCGCCGGCACGCGGCCCACGGCGGTGAATCTTTTCTGGGCTATCGATCGTATGAAGGTGCTATTTGCCAAGCTGCTCGCGGCCAACACAACCCTCGTCCAAATCCAGGAAAAAATTCTGGCCGAGGCAAACGCCATGTACGACGAAGACATCGCCGCCTGCAAGGCGATGGGAGCATTCGGCGCGGAGCTGCTTCCGGACGACGGCGGCGTTTTGACCCACTGCAACGCCGGCGCGCTGGCTACGTGTGGATATGGAACCGCATTGGGTGTAATTCGCGCCGCGGTCGAGCAGGGAAAGCGCATCCATGTCTATGCCGACGAGACGCGGCCGTTTTTGCAGGGAGCGCGGCTCACCGCGTGGGAGCTGATGGCCGACGGCATTCCAACGACAGTCATCTGCGACAACATGGCCGCCAGCCTGATGCGGCAGGGGAAGATTCAGGCCGTGGTTGTGGGCGCGGACCGCATCGCCGCCAACGGCGACACCGCAAACAAGATCGGCACCTACAGCGTCGCCATCCTGGCGCGCGAGCACGGCATTCCGTTTTACGTGGCCGCGCCGTGGTCTACCATCGATCTCGCCACGGCGACCGGCGATTCGATTCCCATCGAGGAGCGACCGGCGAGGGAAGTGACGCACTACGCCGGAAAGCAAGTCACGCCCGATGGCGTAGGCATTTGCAACCCCACCTTCGACGTCACCCCAGCCAAGTACATTACCGCCATCATTACCGAGCGCGGGCCGCTCCGCGCGCCGTATGCCGAATCGCTAAGAGCAATGGATCTGGGTGAGCCTGTGCCAGTTGGCGCCCGTCTCGGGTTCCTCGAGGGGAAAGGCGACGTCGACCCGGAGTTCTTCGATCCGATTCGTTAGTTCGTTTCCACGCTGCAGCCTCATGCTCGCCGCGCAAGCCATCCACGAGGATCTGCCTTTGGTCAGCAACGACAAACAACTCGACGCCTTCGGTGTTCGCCGGGAGTGGTGAGCTCATCCTTCTCCAATTCACACAGCGAACAGCGTCTCAATCGTCTTCATGGGCAGGAAAAGCCGATCGGGAGAAGTGGGCAGCGGAACGAAGTCGTGTTTGAGATAGAAACTGCGCGCTCCGGCTTTGGCGTCGACAACGACGGCCCACGAAGCCACCTGTCGCGATCCATTGAGTGCACGGTTCAAGGCGTCGAGCAGCAGATACTCGCCTAATCCCGACCCTTGCAAGGCCTGAGCGACGGCCATCCGCCCGAGAAGCGTAACCGGAAGCGGAAAACGCGGTAGCCGTTTTGTCAGGTCTAGCGGCAGGTCCGCGCTTGCGATCGAGTGCGCGGAAAGAGTGTAAAACCCGGAGATGGTTTCACCATCCGGTGTGAGAACAAAAACGGCAGCGAGTTTACGTTTAAGGTCCTGGCCGGCGCGCTGCTGCAAATAGATGTCGAGCTCGGAGACACTGCAACAGAAGCTCGCCCGATCGTGATGCGCCTCGAGCGCTTCGATTCTGTAGTTGGCGGCCAGAGGCTTACGCGCCACTTTCCCCCTTGTGCTTCCTATAGCGCCGGGCTGCTTCCTTCATGCGCGAACTGGGCCTCGGAGGGTTAAGCAAAGCTTGGACAAAGACGTCGCGATCCCGGTCCCCGAGTGTCCAGGTGGTGTGCTCCTCAATGGTCCTTCTTGCGGCTTCGTCTGCGTGCTGCACGATGAAGTCCGAGAGCGAAAGGCCTTTGAGGCGGGCTGCGCGCTCGATTCGCTTCTTCTGTTCGGGAAGCAGGCGAGCCTCAGTCCGTTCCGTGCGTAGAGCGAGCGCCATGGGATGTGCCTCCATCATGTACGGAAGTCCACCGTACATGATCAGTATACACCCGAAACGGACAACTTGGTAATGCCGCGAACCGTCACGCCGGCGTACGCACCTCGCTCGATGTGCCTCCCGCCGCGGGAATGTAGCACTTCGTCGTGTAATCCATCACCATGCGGTCGGCGTTGAACCGCCATCCCAGCGTCCGGATCGTCCGCTTCATCCGCTTGATCCAGCCACGCGGCAGCCCATCGCGATCGCGCTGGTAGTAGAGCGGAATCACCTCGTCAATCAGCACGCGGTAAAGCGCCTCGCCGTCGCGGCTGTCGTGCACATCCATATTGGATTGCGTTCTGCCGGTTCCGATGGCGAATCCATTCAGCCCGTCGTAAGCCTCGGCCCACCACCCATCCAGAATGGAAAGATTCAGGCCGCCGTTCAGAACCACCTTCATGCCGCTTGTCCCCGAGGCCTCCAGCGGCCGGCGCGGATTGTTCAGCCAAACATCGACTCCCTGCACCAGGTGCCGGCCCACGTTGATGTCGTAGTCCTCAATAAAGACGAATTTGTCGCCGAAGTCCCGGTGGCGCATCATCTGCGCAATCTGCTGCAGCACTCTCTTGCCTGGCTCGTCGTGCGGGTGCGCCTTGCCCGCAAAGACGAACTGCACCGGGCGCTTGGCGTCGTTCACCATCGCAGCCAGCCGTTCCAAATCCTTCAGCAAAAGGTTGGCGCGCTTGTAGGTGGCAAAGCGGCGCGCGAATCCGATGGTCAAGGCATCGGGCGAGAGCACCTTGTCCAGCCGCTTCAAGGCCTCCACCGGTTCGCTGCGACGTTCGGCCTGCTCGTGCGCGCGTCGTCGCAGGAAGTTGAAGAGCTGCCCTTTCAGGCTGAGGTGCGTCTCCCACAGCTCGCCGTCGTCCACACTCTCGATAGCCGACCAGGTGTGCGCCGCTCCGCTCTGGCGCTGCCAGCCCACGCCGAGATGGCGATCGTAGAGCCTGCGCATCTGCGGAGCGAGCCACGACGGCACGTGCACGCCATTGGTTACGTGGCCGATCGGCACCGCATCCTCGGGCCCATCGGGGTACAAGCCTCGCCACATGGCCCGCGAAACCTCGCCGTGCAGCGAGCTGACGGCATTCACGCGCCGTGCCAGCTTCAGGCCCAGCACCGTCATGCAAAAAGTTTCCTGGCTGTCGGTGGGATGTTCGCGGCCAAAGCCCATCAGGTTCTCGTGTGAAATGCCCAGCTCGTCGCGCAGCGGCCCCAGGTGCTCTTCGATCAGGTCAGGACTGAAGCGGTCGTGTCCCGCCGGCACCGGCGTATGCGTGGTAAAGATCACCTCGCGTGGAATCTGGCGGGCAGCGGAGTAAAAGTCCAGGCCCTCCTCCTCCATGCGGCTGCGAATGGCCTCAAAGACCGCGAATCCGCTGTGGCCCTCATTAAGATGCAGAACGCCCGGCGTGATGCCCATGGCCTTGAGCGCGCGATAGCCGCCCACGCCCAGCAGCAGTTCCTGCCGGATGCGCGTGCGCGCGTCGCCGCCATACAGGCGCGAGGTCGTCTCCAGATCCTCGGGCGCGTTGCCGGCCACATTCGAGTCCAGCAGCAACAGGTCGCATCGGCCCACCTTCGCGCGCCACACCTTGGCGCGAATCGAACTTCCGCGCGTGGCAATCTCCACCACCACCGGCTCGCCGTTCACGCCGATGGCCTGCTGCATCGGCAGTTGATTCACGTCGGTCTCGAGATACTCCTCGCGCTGCCAACCTTCCTTGTCCAGCCGCTGCAAAAAGTAGCCTTGCCCGTAGAAGAGCCCGACCCCGATCAGCGGAATGTCCAGGTCCGAGGCGCTCTTGATGTGGTCGCCTGCCAGCACGCCCAGCCCCCCGGAGTAGATCGGGAGCGACTCGTGCAGGCCGAACTCCGCGGAAAAATACCCCACCGGCCGCGGCCGCAGCACGCCCGCATGGCTGGCGCCCCAGGTGCGGTCGTCGTGCAGGTACTCCTGCTGGCGCCGGTACGCGTAATTGATGCGGCTGTGCAACACCAGCTCAGTGGCCCTCCGCTCGATTTCCGCCAGCGGGACTTCGTTCAGCAACGCGATCGGATTTTGGTTGAGCTGGCGCCAGCGCGCCGGATTCAGGTCGCGAAACAGGCTGACGCACTCGTTGTCCCAGCTCCACCACACGTTGCGCGCCAGTTCCCACAGCTTCTCCTGCGCGGGCGCAACGAATCGGTCGAGCGTCCGTGCCTCGCTCACCACGGGCGCAACCTGGGCCGCCGCCTCCACCAGCATGCGAATTTCATTGTCGCGAAAGATTCTCGGCTCCTTGGTCTGCACCACCAGCACGCCCTGCAGCACGCCGCGGTCGATCAACGGCACGCCGAGAAAGGAGTGATACTCCTCTTCTCCCGATTCCTTGAAGTATTTGTAGCGCGGATGCTCGCGCGCGTCAGGCACAGCCACGGGAACCAACTGTTCGGCGACCAGCCCGGAGAGGCCTTCATGCAGGGGCATGCGCAAGGTGCCGATCGATCGCGGGTGAAGGCCCAGCGTGGCGGCGAGCACCAGGTTCGACCGGTCCGGCTCCAGCAGGTAGGCCGAGCAGACGTCGGTCCTGAACCGCTTGGCGATCAGGGCTACTACGTTCATCAGCGTGTCGGCCGGCTTGCCCTCCTGCTCCGCCAGGTTGGTGATCTCCTCCAGCGTCAAAACCAGGTTGGCGTCAGTGGATTCGCTGATTGGGGTCATCGAATCGGTACACCTCAAGCGTGAGATAGAAGACTCGTGCCCCGCGCGGCGACCCAACTTGAAAAGCGAAAAACCGTGGGCCGAAGACACGATCGAAACCGAGGCAACAGACTATTTGGACTCAGGGGAAATCCCACGAATTTTTTCTGCGGGATTGATTCGACGATACCACACCGTCCGGGCGGTTTCGCCGCTGCGCAGATGCAGCCTGCGGCAATCAGGAAGCGCGCGGGCACAAAAGTCCCGGCCAGAACCATGCGGCGCACGGTTGTGGCGCACCCGGTCAGTCCGGTTCCAACCTCAGCGGTGGAACACCAGATAGAACCCGGTGACGGCGACGCCCGCGCCCACGGGCATCAGGGCCAACCCGGCGTCCCTGGCTTCCACGCAGCCGCCGGATTTCTCATTCGCACAGATATCAGTTCGGCCAAGCGCATAGGCGGTTACGCCCACGGCCAGCGTCGTCGTTCCGAGTACGGCCAGCGCTATGCCCAGCCCATGATGCGGAGACTTCGTCTTCGCAGCCGGAGGCTTGGCAGGAGCAGTGGTCGAAGACGAGCTCGGTGAAGACGAGCTTTGGCCGCCGTCTTGCGCGATCGAGAGGAACGGATTGGCAGCCGGGCTCACCGAGCTGGCTTGTACCACGTTGGGAACCGGAGCCGAGATCTCCATTTCCGCCGGAGTCGCAGGCGCGGCGTCTTGCGCCGAATAGGCGAAGTCGCGGTCGATTCGCGACTGGGCCGCGGACTGGCTTGCGGCAAAGGGGGCGGCGCAAGCGAACGACGCCAACAGAATGGATGTGCAGAGGCGCGCATCCCTGCGTTTCGGCCGGGTTTTGTGCAAGAGGAGATGCAGTTTCATCGGGTGACCTCCGGGGTGGTTTCTCTTGGAGACGTTCAGGGGACTGCCGCAAGTGTACTCCTGCCGCCAAAACCATCCCACAGGCTGTTCGCCAAGCCTTCACAGCGGCCCAACTACCTGCAGCTTCTCAGGCTTGTGCCAGCCGCGCTGCAAGGATCGCGAACACCGGGTACGTCAGATACACCAGCCCGATCTCCGAGTAGTATCCCAGCGGTGTCATCTTCATCGGCCCGTAGGCAAACATCGGGTAGTCGCAGATCAGATTGATGACAAGCCAAGCCGCACCTACCAGCGCGGCCTCGCGAATCGAAACCGCCCGCTTGCGAAAGTAGAGATTCAACAAGACTCCTGCGGTGGCAAGAACCACCAGGTACATCAGCGTGCTGAACAGCGGAGCATTGAATTTCTTCAACGGAAACAGGACGAATCCGGCAACGAATGGAATGAACCAGCTCAAGAGTCCGAACAGGATCGCGCGTGTCACGGCGCGTGTTTGGGCGCTCATAACCACCTCCGAGTCCTCTGGGATTTTGTCACTATGATTCAACAGGATTCCTCAGGATGTTCCGCTTACTGCGCGAACGTCGTGATGCTCTGCGCTGGCAGGTTATAGGTGAACGTGCCGCCAGAGACCGAAACCGCCGGCTGCGGCTTGAGTCCGCCGGCCGAGTTCGTCTGGTACGGCGTCATTGAGGTCACCGTCGCGTTGTCGATCGTGAAGGTCTGACTCACGGCTGTGCTGTTTTCGTTGATCGCCACAATCACGTAGTGCGCCGTCCCGGCATTGTCGGCCCCTGCATAAGCCGAGACATAGATGCCGCTCGACGGGCTGCCTGAAATGTTGTACCGGTAATAGCCCGGCTGCACGAACTTCGAGAACTGCCCGATCGCGTCGCCAAAGTATGTCGGGGCCGGATTTGTCGTGCTGTTGTTGATCAGGCCGTAGGTCACGCCCTCTGCCGCTGCCGGATCGTTCCAGATCCACCACCAAACGTAGGCGTTGTATTGCCCCGTCACCATCGAGTTGTGGACTTCCTCGGCGGCGCTGATTGCATCGCGGATGGTTGAGCTCGATCCCGAAGGGTTGAGGAAATGTTCCCAGCTCGATCCCGAAGCGTTGAGCAAATGCTCCGTCATCCACACTTCCTTGCCGGCGTTCTCGGCCTGCGTGTAATAAAACGGATTCCCGCCGTAGATGTGGCCGGCAATAATGCTGATCTTGCTCGCGGCATTCGGGTCATTCAGCGAATCGGTCGCGAAATTGGTGTTGAAGTTCTCTGATTCCGGCATCATCAGCTTCGTCCCGGTCGCCGTTACCACCGACGCATTCCCTGCGATCCACCTATCCATGGCGGATCCAGCATTCGACGTGTGATTGTAGAGGTAGCTATTCTCGGACCAAAAGCAGGACTCATACTGCACGCTCGCGTCCGGCTCATTCTGGATCGAGATTGCGTACAGATGCACGCCGTTACTCCGGAAATAATCGATAAAGTCTTTCAAGTAGCTGGCGTAGTCCGCGTAATGGCTCGGATCGAGCGACCCGCCGCAATAGCCCTGCGGCAGGCCGTTGTTGCAGTTTGCGTAGGGCTCGCCGGTTGCGGAGCCTGTCTTGAACGCCGGTGGCGGCGTCCATGGCGTCGCCATCACGATCGCATTCGGATTCGCGGCGACCGCTTCCGTCGCGTTCGTGAGTTCATCCGTCCACTGCGAGGTGACCCAGTTGTTCGAGGCCGAGCCCTGGGGATCGATCCTCACCCGCAGGATGCTCAGCCCCAGTCCGTTCGTCTGGTTGAAGAGCGCCGTGGCCTGTTGCGTTGTCAGCGACCCCAGCCACGCCGTCGACCCGCCAAAGCCGCGGATGATCTGCCTCTTCGTTCCGTAGTCCACCGTCACCGGCCGCGACACCTTCGCGATCTGCGGCTTGGGCTTGTGGATTGAAACCTGCAGCGCTACGAGAATGCCCATCAGCGCAAAGATGCCGAGCAGGATGCCCGCAGGCCTGCGCATCGAGGATCCTCCTCTTCTGCCCGATCCCATTGGGGCTTGAAGGGACAAACGGTATTGGTCCTGATTTTGACCCCAACGATAACACAGGCGGGGAATTGGCCGATGGATTCGTTTTCAGGAGATGAATCACTTGAGGCCGCAGGGGTAGTCCCGCCATGCTAAATTGAGATTCCACGGGGGTCGCAATGGCACTGGATGCTCAGCTTGCCGCGGGCGGCGAAACAATTGAGTTGCAGCAGCAGGTGTTCCGGCTGCAGGCGCTTCTTGAGGCCTCGCGCCAGGTGCATTCGACGATCCGCGAGGACGAAGTCCTCGAGTCCGTCCTGCGCATCGTGGTGCGCGAGCTGGAGATGGCCGGTGCTGCTTTTCCCGGAATTGGCCTGACCTACGGCGCGATGCCGAAAAATGCAACCGGCGCCGACGCAGAGCAACTGCTCGTCTATCCGCTTGCCGACCGGGACGGCCGAAAGATGACCGACCTTATCGTCGCGTCTCCGGGAGGGCGCGAGCTTTCGCTCTCCGAGGCCGACTTCCTCGAGGGCCTGGCGCTGCAAGCCGCCGTGGCGCTCGAAAACGCGCGCAATCACAAGCGCAACGTCGAGTTCGCGCGCTTGCAGCAGGACCTGGACGCGGCACGGCAGATTCAACGCTCGCTGCTCCCGCAGCAGCTGCCCGAGATTCCCGGCTACTCCATCGCTTTCCGCTCCGATACCTGCTACGAAGTGGGCGGCGACTATCTCGATATCGTCGGACAGCCCGACGGCAGCCTGTTGATTGCCGTGGCCGACGTGGCCGGCAAGGGACTGGCCTCGGCCATCATGTCCACCAGCTTTCGCGCGGCTTTTCGCGGCATGGCTCTCACCGGCCCGCCTCTGGACGAGCTGGCCACGCGCATGAACCAGCACCACTGGGCCGAAGGCGAGGAGGCGCGCCGCCGCTATGTCACGGCGATTTTTCTCCGGCTGCATCCCGCCGCGGGCCAAATCGAAGTGGTGAATGCGGGCCACAATCCTGGGTTCCTCGTCGCGCCGGGTGCACCGCCCGTCCAGTTTGACGCGGCCGGACCCCCCCTCGGCCTTTTGCCCGGCATGCGCTACACGGCCGAACGGCATAGTCTCGCGGAAGGATCGCGCCTCCTTTTCTATACCGACGGCCTGACTGAGGTCTTTAGGGGAGATGAGGAATTTGGTCCGGAAAGGCTTTTGAATGAATTTTCTACGTGTTCCGCGAAGAAGGCCGATGGTATCCTCGATGCATTGTGGGAAGCCATTCAGGCCTTTGCCGAGGGCGGCCCGCAAGCTGACGATATGACCGCGTTGGCGCTGTGCCGCGGAGAGATGCCGGAATGATCGAGCCGAAAACCACCACCGTCGAGGTCCGTCTGCCCACCAAAATGGGCTACGAAAAGGTGGCCATGAGCACGGCGTCAGCGGTGGCCAAGCTGATGGGTTTCCCCGAGGATCGGATCGAAGATCTGAAAACGGCTGTGGCCGAGGCGTGCATCAATGCTATCGAACACGGCAACCGGCTGAATGAAAAGCTCTCCGTCGGTGTGGTTCTTCGCGCCGATAACGACGCGCTTGAAGTGAAGGTGATCGACGACGGCAGGGGAATCAAGACTCAGCCCGCCAAGCCCGACATCGATCGCAAGATGCACGGCGAAGAAGGCCCGCGCGGCATGGGAATGTTCCTCATCCAGGCGTTAGTGGACGAAGCGGAATGGGTCGCTGGAGGGGATGGCAAAAGCAGCTACGTCCGCCTGGTGATCAAGTTGGACAAAGCGCCAGTGTAGGCTAAAGCGGAGCCCTATCGAAAGTGGAGGCAATCGACAAGTGGAGAGCGAGACCAAATCGCACGTTGACCAGCTCAAGTCCCCATCCGGATACCCGGTAGCCATCCTCCGTTTTGAGGGCGATATTGCCAGCACCTCGAAGGACGCGGTTCTGGGCGCCTACGAGGGCCTGCCCAGGGAGACGACAAAGCTCATCCTGCTGGATTTCACGCGCGTCGATTACATCAACTCCAGCGGGATTGCCCTGATCATCCAATTACTGATTCAGGCCGCGCACTCTGGCCAGACCGTTTGCATCTTCGGCCTCTCCGCCCACTTCACCAAGGTCTTCACCATGGTGGGCATCACGAAGTACGCACGCCTGTTCCCCAACCAGGCTGAAGCCATGGCAGCGCTGTAAGCGCGCCTGCTCCTTATTTAAGCTTGGGTAATTATCCCCGCACGTCAAGTAGAGATATGATGTAGGCTGAATTCCTGAAAGGCCGAACAATGCGAGCGACGGGGTTGGCTCTATTCTTTCTCGTGGTTGTTATCTATTCGCTTGTGAGAAGCAAAGCGAAGGTTCGGACCGCTCTTTGGGTGGTCGCGGCAATAGGTGCGACCATGCTGTTGTGTTTCCTGGCCGGAGCGATTGTGCCAGAACGGAGTACCCTGTTCGGCGTCGTGGCCGTGGATCTGTCATTTCTCACTGGTGCTTTGGCCGCGCTCGTTCATTCCCGCAGGAGCGCAAAGACAGCAAGAGAGCAGCCAGACGGAGTTTGATAATCATCCCATCGTGTTAAGTAGTACATATAATCGATAGATGTCGTTAGAGAGAGCCATCGCCAAGGTTGACTGGGCAAGTGAACACCTGAAGCGCCTTGGAGAGGTCTATACCTCTTACATCAAGACCAATCCCTATGAGTTCGTGGCCGATCCAAACAGTCATTTTCAGAAGGATGGGGGGGATTGGTTCTTTGGGCACTTCGCCACGCGGGATGAAAAGACTCTTTCCGACATTAGCCTGCTGGCCGGAGATGTGATTTCTAATCTCCGTTCTTCCCTTGATTATTTGGTGTGGGAACTTGTGATCGCCAACAATGGCACCCCAGCGCGCACAAATGCCTTCCCCATTTGCGACGCCGTCAATTCGTTCGGAAGCGATCTCCAACAGGGGCGACTCTCTGGGGTCAATCCCGCAGTTATCTCCTTGGTGGAAAGTATGCAACCTTACCACAGTGGGAAGAAGTGCCACGAGACCTTCTTCTGGATTCTCCACCATCTTTCCAACGTAAATAAGCACCGTCGCCTGTTGGGTGTTTCTGTCCGATCCGTTATTCCCCCTGTCGATTTGGAAGTTGAGACTTCTCCCGAAGGCGTCGCTTACGCGAGAATCAATCCCCCGGTCGGCTTCAAGGCGAATACAAAGCTCGGACCCTATAGGGTCGTCGAAGGCGACGTGGAAGTGGATCACAATTTCATGGCGTATGTAGCTTTTCAAGAAGCTCCGATAGAAGGGTGGGAGCCTTGGAGCTTCCTCGATAAGATGAGGGATTACCTCAGACAAGAGATTGGGAAATTCAGTAAGTTCTTTTGACACATCCGCCTTTCCGGCGGATCGTGATACACTCCGCCTAAGCGGAGGTTTCAATCTAATGAGCGGACACTCAAAGGATGAACCGAGCGCGACACATCAGGCATTAAAGCCATCGAAAGAGATTCAAGCCAAGATGCGCCCTGTAAGTGCAACGGCTTTCCATAGTCTCTTGAGGCGTGCGGCTACTCAGCCTGTTGCGCCACTTCCTGCAAAAGCGAAGTGAACATCGGCTGATCGCCGTTCCTCCGATTGTACCTAAAACTGTACTCATCCAAGTAGGTCTGCAAATACTTTTTGCTGACTGAGTGATAGACCCCGCCGATTCCCCTCTTCACAAGACTCCAAAATCCCTCGATTGTGTTTGTGTGGGTTGTGCCCACAACGTAGACTCCCTGCGAGTGATTGATGCGCTTGTGTTCGTAGCTGTTCACATGGTCCAAGCCCCTGTATCCCCGCCAGTCGTCCGTGTAGATCGTAGTCTCGGGAAGGATGTATTCCTTTGCGATGCCGTGGAGCGTTTTCTTCGTGGCGTCCGTGGCGACTATGGCCATGACGTTCCCGCCGCGCTGCATTGCACCTACTACGCAAGTTTTGTGTTCTCCGCCGCGCCCACGCTTGCTCCCCTTGCGTTTCTTTCCGCCGATGTAGGTTTCGTCCATCTCCACCGCTTCGCCCTCCAGACTGACATCCTCCGACATCAGGGTGCGAATTTGTTTGAACATCCTCCACGCGGTTTTGTAGGTGACGCCGGTCTCACGCTGAATCTGCTTTGCTGAGATTCCGCAGCGCGTAGCCGACATCAGGTACATGGCATAGAACCACGTCCGCAGCGACGTGCTGGACTTCTCGAAGATCGATCCGGCCATCGGCGAAACCATGCTTCCGCAGTAGTCACAGGCGTAAGCTGGACGGCCTGTAACGCGGTGATGCTTGCGATCCTTGCCGCACTTCTCGCAGGGAACCAAGCCAGAGGGCCACCTTTCCGCCTTGAGCCAATCTAGGCAGGCATCATTGGTTGGAAACTGTGCGTTAAACTGTTGAATCGTATAGCGTAAATGCTTCGGTATACTTTGCGTCGGCTTCATGATAGACAGAGTATGCCATATCTTCTACTTGATGTCAAGGGATAATTACCTAAGCTTGAATAGTAATCGAATCGCTATTAAAAGAAAGACCCCCAACATTTAATAACGGGAACGCTTATTCAAGAGACCTTCATTACGGGCAGTCTCGGCCCGCCGTAGCCGCTATTGCGGCCCCTTCTCGCCTCTGGAGAACGGGTTCGGCAGATGGAAGGGCGTTTCCGGCGACGACTCCCTTTTCTTCGAGCTTGCATCCTGCCGCAGCACGGTCCGCTGCGAGTTAAGGCACAACCAGCCGCCGTGCACTCGCTCGAAGACCTGCGTAAAGACGCCCTTTTCGTCCACCAGCCCTGAGGTGGTCTTGTGGTGCAGCGTGTACGTGCCGTTGGCCACCGCAATATCGCCCAGCATGCGCACGGTAACGACCTTCTGCGTGAGGTAAAGCGTCTTGTCTTCGCCGCTGAGCACCTGCGCCACCTGCTGATTGCGCGTGGTCACATCGCCGCTCGCGGAAACGTCAACAAACACGGGAGATAGCACCAGTTCCAAGGCGTACTGGTCGCGCCGGTTCACGGCGTCGGACCAACTGTCTTCGATCTTCTGGAATTCGAGGATCTCCGGGCTGACGGTTTCCGTCACCCCGGGCTTGTCTGCGGGCGGAACGGCGCTCGTTGCAGCGTCGGAAGAAGAATTTTGGGCAGCTACGGTGCAGCACAGAAGGGAGAAAGACAAGAACAAAAGAAAGCGGTTCATGCGTGGATTGAGCTCCAACCTGGAAAGCAGTCTTCCTCCAAGAATCATAGCTCTTTGGACTCCACAATCGGGGCGCGGGGGAGCGAAAAAGTCCAGGCTGCGGGGGCCTCTCCGGGCGATGCTACAGAAGGCCTTGCAGCCGGCCCGGCTGGTGAATGGTCACGTTGGAGTCTTCGATCGAGATCCAGCCGTCTTTGCGGAACTGGCCAAGGGTGCGGGTGACGGTCTCGCGGGTGGTGCAGGTCATCGAAGCCATCTCTTCGTGGGTCAGCAGAAGCGGGAAGCGGTATTCTCCGCCCTCGGTGTGTTCGCCGATCTGATGCGCAAGTTCCAGCAGCAGGCGCGCCAGCCGCGCGGCCACGGTTTCAGCCAGGGCGATGCGGCACGCATCCTGCAGCGCAAAGCGGTACTCCTGGCAGATGCATTGCACGGCGCGCAGTTGTGCTTCCTTGTGGTTGCGCAGAAAACTCAAAAATCGATCCCGCTCCACCGGCCGCAACTGGGCGGGCGTCAGTGACTCCGCTGAAACCTCGTAAACGCCGTGCGAGAGCACCGCGTACAAACCGAGCATCGATCCGGGGCCGGCAACCCGGACAATCATGTGCCGGTCATGAGGCCGCCCCGCAGTCAGCTTGAGATAGCCGCTGCAAATCAGGTAGAGGCAGCGGGCGTCTTCACCCTCAGTGAAGAGCGAAGCCTGCGAGGGCAGCGAAATCGTGCTGGTAGCGAGCTCCAGATCGGCCAGAACGGCGCTCCCGAGCGAACAGAACCAACCGGGACGGCGATTCGCGCAGGCCGCGCAGCCCAGCGGCGACGACCGGCCCAAGTGCGGCGACCGCGCCGGCTCCGGGACCGAAATCTGCATGTCCGCCATCGTTCTTCCTCGTTCCATTCCGACGCGGCCCCTCGCCTCTCCCGCTTTCCAGCCTTCGTTTCATTCCGCACAGGCCGCGGTTGAGATCGACATGCCCTGTTCATTCCCATCTACAGCGGCACTTGCTCAAAGTTTGCTTGAATGAAGGCGGCTTTGGATGTGACGGGCCTCACGTTTGAGTTCGAGTTTGAGGCGATGTGACAGCACAGGCGGACTCACCGGAACCGGAAACCTGTAAGTGACTGGGTCTAAGGCCCTTGACGCAAAACTTGTTCTCGTATCTTATGTGATAGGCATCACCGCCGTTATTCATCACGAAACCGTAACCTTTCGTGCATGTGGTGATGCTCCACACCGCCAGGCGTTCGCAAAAGGTTCCTGCGGTGCTCGCGCTCACATGGAGAGAATGCGCCACATTCAGCCTGAAACGGCGGCTGACGTTCGTAGTAAGCAGTGCCACGAAGTTCTTCGAAGGCGGTATTTTGCATGCATACAGATCGGCCGGTAACGTGCTTGTTCAGTTTGTCCAATGGTGCGGCTCTCGGGAACTGTCCGGGACTGCGAGTGTTTTTGATGGTTTTGCTGGGCGTCGGCATGATGTGCGCAACGGCGATGGCTGCCCCGCCGCAGGGAGCAAAAGCCCAGGCCGCGCCGGCCACCCCGGCCGCCCACGCCGAATTTGTGGGCGCTGACACCTGCGCAACATGCCACGAAGAGGTATCGAAGAATTTTGCCACCAATCCTCACCAGAAGATGGCTTTGATGCACGGGAACGCGAATGGCGTGACCTGCGAGAACTGTCACGGGGCGGGCAGCGAGCACGTGGCCGGCGGCGGCGACGTCACCAAGATCTTCGATCCCGCCAAGGCCTCGGTCAAAGACGTCGATACCAAGTGCCTGAGCTGCCACGCAGGTGCGCATCCCAATTTCGACCGCGCTCCTCACGCCAGGGCCAACGTCGGGTGCACCAGTTGCCACAGCATCCACGGCAGCAAAGAAGAGACGCTGCTCAAGGCTCCGCAGCCCACGCTTTGCTTCCAATGCCATGGCGACCAGAAGGTGCAGTTCGGCATGCCCTTCCACCACCAGGTGAACGAGGGCCTGATCAAGTGCACCGACTGTCATGACGTTCATGGCACCTTCCAGAACAACAATCTGAGGGCCACGGCCGATCAGAACATGATCTGCACCAAGTGCCACACCGATGTCCGTGGTCCTTTCGTGTACGAGCACGTTCCGGTCAAGGCCGAGGGGTGCCTGGCGTGCCATACGCCGCATGGCTCTCAGAATGCGCGCTTGCTCAACATGCCGAGCATCAATACGCTGTGCAACCAGTGCCACAGCCCGGTTTCGTCGCACACCATCACGGGTATGGGCCAGGGATCGGCGGAGCTTGCGCCTTGCACCAGCTGCCACACCTACATTCATGGATCGAACATCAACCAGGCATTCCTCCGGTAGGAGATATGGAGCTGAGCCGCGTCCTTCAGCCTCATCGGACGGCGCGGCTCGGATCCCCAGGCGAATTTGCACGTGGGTTCAAGGTTTTGAGGCAAGCGAAGGCTATCAAGTGAGGCTTCATATGAAGATGATCGGCTGGCTTTTCAATCGGCAGCATACTTCCACAATGGCCCGGCGCATCGCTGCGGGCGTTGGGGTTGCCATTTTACTTGGCTTGACGAGCGCCGCAATCGCACAGGATCCGGCCACACCGCCGGCGGCGCCGGGTGCGCCGGTATCTGCGCCTGACGGCTATGTCCTCCACCAGGCTATCGATGTTGGCGGCCACATGAACAGTCTTCAGGGCAGCGGCGCCATGTACGACTCGATGATCAATCAGAAGTCAGGGCCCCGCGTGCTTGGCGAGACTTTTGAGCTGCATGCGGCCCCAGGGAATAAGAACCCTCTTGTCGATGATCTGAAGGCCTTCAGCAATGGCTTCGGCGGTGATCCGAACAACTTCGCCAAGCTCGACTTCTCCAAAGGCAAGGTCTACGAGTTTTCCGGGATGTTCCGGCGCGATCGCCGGTACTTCGACTACGATTTGCTGGGCAATCCAAATATCCCCAGCGGTCAGACGATGCCCATCGGGCCCACTGCTACGCCCACCGGCACACTGGCGTGGCCGCAGCTGAATACATCTGCGTTCCTGTTCAACACCGTCCGCCGAATGACCGACACCAGCCTGACGCTGCTGCCGCTCTCGAAAGTGACGTTTCGCGTCAGCTACTCGCACAACACAATGGAAGGGCCGAGCCTGTCGCCGAGCGGATACCAAATTGCCGGCTCCTACGACCTCCTGCTCCAGGAATATCAGCGTCACAGCACCGACGATTTCACGGGCGACTTCGAGTGGAAGCCCATTCAGGGCACGCGACTGACCTTTGAAACGCAGGTCGACCATTACAAGGGGAACTCCTTCTTCACCCTGGACCCCAGCTACTTTACTGTCCAGGAGGCAGACGGAACCAAGGTTGCCCTTCTTTCCAATTACGATGCCTGGACGCCCTACACTAGCAGCTCCTGCGTTTCAACCAGCATGGGCGGCAACCCAATGCTCACGGCGTCCAGTACAGGCGGCTTGCCCATCATCAATCCGGCCTGCGCTGTGTCGTCCAGCTATCTCCGCACACAGCCGACGCGGGTCATCTTCCCGACGGGGATCCTCCGGCTGCAGAGCACCAGCATCAAGAACATATCCATGAACGGCGAATTCCACTACACGAGGGCCAACATGACCCTCCCGAGCTACTACGACTTCTTTCAGGGCCTGAGCAAAACCACGCGCTCAATGGCCTATACGGCCATAGCAGCTGCAAAGCGTGAGGCGGTTGCCGCCGACTACGGCATCGTCTGGCAGATCATGCCGAAGTTCAGCCTCTCCGAGCAGATCGACTACTCCGATGTCCACCAGCCAGGTACGGCCACGATGACCAGTGGGACGACCGTGTCGACGCCCTCGGATTCAACCACTTCGACTGGAAACGAGACCATCAACAACCCGACCCTGACAACGGCGAATGCAGCCGCCGGATCTTCCACATTTGAAGGCAGCGGCAATATCGGCGCGCCTTTGCCCGACTACTTCGGCCAGAAGTTCATCACGAACAACCTGACCGGAACCTGGGATGCCACAGCTCGCAGCACGTTCTCGCTCACCTATCGCTACCGGACGCACGTCATCGGGGAAGGGATTCCAGACAACACCGCGCTGGCCCCCGGTGCAACCAACAATGGAACCGTCACCATTAACGAGAACGGCGGGATTTTCAACGCCGCTTTGCGGCCCACCAACAACTGGGATCTGAATGGCTCGGTCGAAGTGCTCTATGACGACAATGCCTTTACCCCGATGGGCCCGCGGCAAACAAAGCACTATCGCGTGCACACCATCTACAGGCCGAAGACCTGGGCGACGATCTCCGGCGCATACAACGATCTGGAGCGTCACAACAACACCAACAACTCCGGATCGACGCCCGCAGATGGCCCACTCAACCACGTCGATCACAGCCGCGTCTTCAGCGCTGCAGCCGACCTCGCAGCAAACGAGCATTTCGGAATCGATTTCGACTACGCCTATAGCGATGTTTACCTCGCAAGCAATATCTGTTATGACGGCGGCGCGTCCGCTGCCTTGCCAGTAGCCGCCGCTCCGGCGAACGGCGCAGGCTGCCCCGGCGCGACCGTAAGAGGCGCTTCCTATCTTGAATTCGGACCAGTCAAGAACTTCATGGACGCTCCGACGCAATCGGGATCGGCAGCCTTCTCGGTCTCCCCGTCGACCAAAACCCACGCCAATGTCGGCTACCGCATCAGCTCGGTCAACGGCAGCCGGTTCTTCAACGATCCCCGCGACGTCAACGGCTCGCTGGTATCCAAATATCAGTCTCCCTTTTTGAACGTTTCATATGCGGTTCGTCCGGCGTGGATCCTGAGGGCGGAATACGACTTCTATAGCTACGGCGAGGGTGGCCCGTCCGGCGCGCAGTATTGCTCGACTTCTACCGCGCTGCCGTCAGCTACAACTGCGGCGCCCGTCGTTGCCTGCAGTTCGCTGGCTGGCGTGCAAACCGGCATCACCCTTTCGAATGCCGGCGAAACCCTTGCGCGCAACTTCCATGCCAACAACGTGACCCTTGGCATGCACTGGGAGTTTTGACCGCGGGACCCCGTGTCACGATCGAGTCACGCGATCGCGATGAGAACCACGCAAAGCAAGAGGAGATTGGCAATGAAGATCAAGGCTGGAATGATAGTTGCCGCTATGATAGCTGCCTCGACGGGAACAGTCGCAGTTGCGCAAAGCTCGGGAGCAGACACTTACAAGGCAAAATGCCAAAGCTGCCACGGCGCCGAGGGCACGCCGAATCCGGGCATCGCCAAGATGATGGGCGTCAAGCCCGTGAGCGATCCTTCGGTCAAGTCGCTGAGCGAAGCGCAGATGATTGCCGACACGACCAACGGCAAGGGCAAGATGCCGGCATTCAAGGGCAAGCTCACGGATGCCCAGATCAAGGACTCCGTGATGTATTTCCGTTCCCTCGCCAAGTAAGGGCAACGGTTGCACGGCAGGACGAAGTGTAAGAGCAAAATCAAGCCGGCGCGGTCGTCGGAGTCAAAGCCTCGATCGCGCCGGTTTGCGTTACGTGGTTCCTGTTACCATTTCGATTGCAATACGAATGCCCGGAGTCATAAACCATTAACCTTAACCACACGGGCAAGCGCTCGATTGCGCGCGGAGCCCAAAAAACTTCAAGGAGTTTCGCAATGAAAAAGAGCTTTCGTTCAGGAATCGTGATGGCAGCGGCGGTGTTGCTGGCCGGCTCCATGTGCTTTGCTGAAGACGGCGCGGCCATCTACAAATCCAAGTGCGCGATGTGCCATGGGCCGGCCGGCACGCCGAGTGCTGGAATAGCCAAGATGATGGGGATCAAGCCGGTTTCCGATCCTTCGATGAAGACGCTCACAGAGAGTCAGATTGTCAGCGTCGTGAAGAACGGCAAAGGCAAGATGAAGCCCATTACCGGCCTGACCGATCCGCAGGTCAGCGCCGTTGCGGCGTATTTTAAGACCCTCAAATAGGCATTACAATCGGCGCAGAGATTTGAGGGCGGCCCCGCCATCCCCCGGCGGGCCGCCTGCACATGGAGGCTGAGGAAACGTGTCGTGGTTTGAGAGATTCCGCGATAGCTGGGTTCGTCCAGCGCTGTTTTTCGGCAACAATCCCATCAGCCTCGCTGGCGGCGCCATCACCACCGCCTCCGGCGTCACCATGATCAGCTACTGGCTGGCCGAGCTCTCCGGCCATCTCAGTGACAACCCTTATCTGGGCATTATCTTCTTCCTCATTCTGCCGGTGCTGTTCCTGCTCGGTCTGGCGCTCATCCCCATCGGCGTGCTGTTGCGGCGCAGGAGCCTGCAGAAAGCGGGCCAGATTCCCGCCGCGTTTCCACGCATCGATCTCAACGACCGCATCTTCCGCCACGGCCTCGACATTGTGCTTGTTGCCACCATCGTCAATTTCCTCGTGGTGGCTACGGCCAGCTATCACGGCGCGGAGTACATGGATTCACCGCAGTTCTGTGGCCGCTCCTGCCACGTGATGACGCCCGAGTACACCGCCTACAAGATCTCTCCGCACTCTCATGTGGCCTGCGTCGACTGCCACATCGGCACCGGCGCCGAAGCCTACTTCAGCGCCAAGGTGAACGGCACCAAGCAGATCCTGGAAGTCACCTTTCATCCTCTGGCGCCGCTCGCGCCCAAAATCATTCCCAACTATCCCACGCCGATTCCCTCGCCGGTCACCAGCCTGCGCCCGGCGCGCTACACCTGCGAGGGCTGCCACACGCCCACGCGCTTCGACGGCGACAAGCTGCTGGTCAAGTCGAACTTTGCCGACGACGAACAGAATTCAGAGACCCAGACGGTGCTCATTCTGCACCTGGGCGGTGTTGACTCGTTCTCTCGCTATACGGGCATTCACGGCGTCCACCTGGGTCACATCGAGTACGTCGCCACCGACCCCACGCGAACCACGATTCCCTGGGTGGAGCGGCAAAACGCCGACGGCTCATTCACCGAATACAGCACTCTGCCGGCTGGCAGCGGCGCTCCCCAGGGCGAGCGCCGCGTGATGGATTGCATCGACTGCCACAACCGCGCTGCGCACACCTTTGTTACCGCAGGGGAGGCCATTGACCAGGCCATGGCCGGCGGCGCCATCAGCCCCAATCTGCCCTGGATTCACAAAGAGGGACTTGCGCTGCTGAGCAGCACTTACTCCAGCCAGGCCGAGGCCGGGGTCCAGATTCCCCAGCAGCTTGAAGCGTTCTATCGCGCGCAGAATCCTGCGGTGCTCGCCCAGAAAGCCGAGCTGGTCGAGCAAGCGGGCAAGGAACTGGTAACGCTCTACGACCAGAATGTCTTTCCGTTTATGAAGGTCACCTGGGGAACGCATCCCAACCACATCGGCCACATGGAGTATCCGGGATGCTTCCGCTGTCACGACGGCAGCCACGCGGCTAAGAACGGTGACACCATTCCTCAGGACTGTTCCGTCTGCCACAACCTGCTGGCCGTCGAAGAAGCTAAACCCAAAGTGCTCTCCGATCTCGGCATTCAATAATCGGGCATAATGAGAATCTGTCATCCTGAACGAGTCGCCGCGGCGACGAGTCGAAGGATCTGCGGTTGTATCTTTCGCGCTGGCTGCCCCTCAGTCCTTCAGTCCCTCAGCCCCTTAGTCCCTTAGTCCCCCCGCCGTGTTAGGCTGGCATTTCGCGCGCAGGAGCACGATCCTTCATGCATTCCACTCATCCCTTCCATTTCAACCTTGTGTCCGCAGCCCATGCCTCCATGATCGAGCACGGTTTCCAGCCCGATTTCCCTCCCGGAACCGAAACGGAGCTGGCCGCAATTCAAGCGCAGCCCGCCGCTCCAACCGGCGATGGCCTCACGGACTTGCGCAGTCTGCTCTGGTCCTCCATCGACAACGACACCTCCAAGGATCTCGATCAGATCGAGTGGGCCGAGCAATTGCCAGACGGCCGCATTCGCGTGCTCGTCGGCGTGGCCGACGTAGATTCCCGAGTCAAGACGGGCAGCGTGATCGACAAGCACGCGCAGTTTGAGACGACCTCGGTGTACGCGGGTGTAGCCGTCTTTCCCATGCTGCCCACGGAGCTCTCTGAGGGCATCACGTCGCTCAATGAGAACCAGGACCGCGTGGCCGTGGTGATCGAGTTCGCAGTCGACGCCGCCGGAACGGCCTCCGACGGCAAAGCCTACCGTGCGCTGGTGCGCAACCGCGCGCAGTTGGCCTATCCGAGCATCGGCGCGTGGCTCGAGGGCAAAGGCGCAGCGCCGCCAAAGGTCGCCGCCAGCGCCGACCTGGCCGCGCAGCTCAAGCTGCAGGATACGGCGGCGCAACGCATGGAGGGCGGCCGCTTCCAGCACGGAGCGCTCGATCTGGAAACCATCGAGACGCGCCCGGTGATGCTCGCTGACCAGGCAGTCGAGATTGCGCGCCTGGAGAAGAACCGCGCCACGTCGCTCATTGAAGAGTTCATGGTGGCGGCCAACGGCGTTATGGCGCGCACCTTCGAAGGTGCCGGCGTGGCGTCCATTCGCCGCATCGTGCGCACGCCCAAGCGCTGGGATCGCATCGTCGAACTGGCCGCGGAAAAGGGCGGCACACTGCCCGCCGAGCCCGATTCGAAGGCCCTGAACGATTTCCTCCTCGTGCAGAAACAGAAAGACCCCGACCATTTTCCCGATGTTTCGCTGATCGTGGTCAAGCTCATGGGACCCGGCGAATACGTGCTGGTGAAACCGAATGAGACGTCGCCGGGCCACTTCGGCCTCGCCGTCCAGGACTACACCCACTCCACGGCACCCAACCGCCGCTTCCCTGACATGGTGACGCAGCGGCTGCTGAAGGCGTTGGTTGCCCACTCGGAAGCGCCTTACTCCGAGGATGCGCTCAACGCCATCGCGCAACGATGCACTGAGATGGAAGACGCCGCCCGCAAGGTGGAGCGCGAGATGCAAAAGCGCATTGCCGCTGTCGTCCTGCATCCGCGCATCGGCCAAACTTTCCAAGCCATTGTCACCGGCGCCACCGACCACGGAACTTTCGTGCGCACGCTCGATCCGCACGTTGAGGGCATGCTGGTTCGCGGCGGCAAGGGCCTCGACGTGGGCGACAGAGTCACCGTCAAGCTCGTCTCCACCGATCCCCAGCGCGGATATATCGATTTCGAGGCGTAAGCCGGCAGGAATCCTTGAATCCGGATCAAAACCGGCAAATCGCCACTTTTCCTTGCGTTTCTACGACTTCCGGGTTCCGGGGATGGGACATTTCTGTGTCCGGCAGGCGGGCAAATGCGTCTAAATTCTTAGGAGTTGTCGATAATTAAAGAGGCGGCTTGCTCCTTTGAATCAGCGCTTCGGCAGACAAGAACGATCCGAGCGGCTTTATCCTGAACCGATTTGCCTTTTCGGCAGTTCGTGCCGCAGACGCCGGCTCTCAAGACAGGGGAATGAATGCGATCAGGTTTCGTTGGAGCCGGTGTACGGCTCGTTTTTGGGGTGGCCTTTCTAGGTTTATCGTGCAGCCTGTTTGCGCAGGAAGCGGGTTCAGCCCCGCCCGCAGCAGACATCGTTCCGTCATCCGCAATTCCTGATGCTTCCACTCCGCAAATCGACCTGGCTGCCGTCGATCCCCAATCGGGGCAAACGCAGAGCACACAACAACCCGCTGTGGGATCAGCACCCACGCCCGACAGCTCCGCCAGCTCACCGCAAAACAGCGCCTCACAGAGCAGTTCCAGCGCGCAGCAAAGTGGCGCTAGCCAGCAGTCCTCAGCACAGCCAGCGAGCGGCCAGGAGACCCAGCAACAGAAGGCCGCTGAACAGATCAAGGAGCAGGAGCAGCAGCGGATCGTGGGAGTTGTGCCCGCATTCAACACTAGCTATCGTTGGAACGCCGCCTCCATGACCGCCGGCCAGAAGATGGGTCTCGCCTTGCGCTCCATGACGGACCCGTTTCAGTTTGCCGCGGCTTTCCTGGTGGCCGGTTATCACGAGGCCCTCGACGACGACCCAGGCTTCGGCTGGGGCCCCGAAGGTTACTTCAAGCGCTCCGGCGCCGCCTATCTTGACGCATTCGACGGCGATATCATCGGCAACGGCATTCTGCCCATCCTCTTCCACCAGGATCCGCGCTACTTCCGCATGGGCCACGGCACCAAAACTCACCGGCTCCTCTACGCGTTGGCTACCAACGTGATCTGCAGGCACGACAACACCGGCAAATGGGAGCCGAACTACTCCAACGTCGGCGGCAACATCATCGCCGGCGCACTCTCCAATCTCTACTACCCCAAGGCCAGCAGATCCGGAGTCGGCTTGACCTTCAGCAACGGTCTGGTCGTCACTGCCGAGGGTGGCCTCGGCTCCATCTTCGAGGAGTTCTGGCCCGACATCTCGCGAAAGGTTCTCCATCGCGACCCGACCCACGGCCTCGATGCTCAGCAGGCGGCCGAGGACCAGGAAAAGAAAAACGGGAATTCCGGCTCCGGCACCGGTAACGATTCTCCCAATCCAAAATAGCCGCTGCCACCGATTGCATTCCTTGCATCAATTCCAACCATCGCGCCGTGAGTGCCGGCAAATTCCCCCACCGCCTACGCCGCGGTTGCCAGCGTCTTCAGGGAATTCTGGCGGGATGACATTTAAGACCCGCTTAACCGGTATCATGGATTGAGAGCGGCTCCCCCACACAGGTCTGAGAAAGAATGAAATCTCCTTTCGGCCCGACTTTGATCGTTTTCGCCGCGGGCATCGCCTTCGCGGCCTGTCCGAATTCGTCCAGAGCGCAACAAAACGGCTCCGGCGCAGGTGTGTCTGCGCCTTCCGGCTTCTCATTGGTGAGCCTTCCTGACGCGCCGTCGCCGCAGTTGGAAGTCGCCTCTGCTGCCGATCCCTCGGCACAAACGCAGAATGCGGAACCGTCGCCCGCTGCGCCCAACTCTTCGTCCTCAGCCGGCAGTGACGCTCAGCAAAGCAGCTCCAGCGCGCAGACCCTCACGCCGCCGCCCACCCCGCAACTGAGCCAGCACGACAAAGCCGCCGAGCAAATCAAAGAGCAGGAGAAGCAGCGCATCGTCGGCATCCTGCCGTCGTTCAATGTCACCTATCGCAGCGATGCCGCGTCCATGACCGCAAGCCAAAAAATCGGGCTCGCCTTCCGCTCCGCCATCGACCCATATACCTTTGGAATCGCATTTGTCGTCGCAGGTTTTTCCGAAGCACAGGACAATGGCACGGGGTTCGGATGGGGTCCGGAAGGCTACTTCAAGCGCTCCGGCGCCGCCTATCTCGACGCCTTCGACGGTGCAATGATCGGCAACGGCTTTCTGCCCGCTCTCCTGCACCAGGATCCGCGCTACTTTCGTCTGGGCCACGGCACGTTTCGCCACCGGTTCTTCTATGCCATCGCCACCAGCTACATCTGCAAACATGACAACACCGGAAAATGGGAGCCCAACTACTCCAACGTTGGGGGCAACATCATCGCCGGAGCCATCTCCAATCTCTATTACCCATCGCAAACTGCAGGCTTGGGCCAAACCATCGACAATGGCTTGATCGTCACCAGCGAAGGCACCTTCGGCGGCGTGCTCCAGGAGTTCTGGCCCGACATTTCGCGCAAGCTCTTTCACAAAGACCCCACGCATGGCCTCGACGCCCAGGCTGCCGCAGCCGACAAAGCGAAAAAGAACAACTCCTCCGGCGCCGTCGCCCCCAGCAGCAGCGATACCGCCAACCCAAAATAGCCGCCGCGGAACCCTTTTAACGCGCCCTTTGCACCCCTGCGGTATCATTCCTGCATCTCGAAAACGCGGGCCGCAGCAGTTTCGGAAATGGAGTAGCTGCAATCACGGAATCTAAGTCGACGCGACCACCCCCGGGGTCCCCAACGACGGCTTTCTGCCGTTGGGGGTGGGAGCAGCAGGAAGCGGCGACCTTGGTTAACTCTCTGACCGGACGCAGTATTTCCGAAACTGCCTGAGATTCAAATGCAATTCGCCGCTCCCGCGCCGCAGAGGGAAAGGCTCGTCATGGACAACTCCGCTGTTGTCGTTTTCGTCCTCATCGTTGCCGCAGTCATCGGAATCTTTCTGCTCGTCACGATCCTCAAGACCATGTACACCGTGCGCACCTACTCTGCCGGCGTGGTCGAGCGCTTCGGCAAATTCAACCGCGTCGCGCGCCCCGGCCTGCAATTCCTTCTGCCTTATTGCGAAACCGTCCGCCTTATTGATCTTCAGGTGCGCCAGGCGGTCGTCAACGTCGAAACCAAAACCAAGGACAACGTCTTTGTCACCATCCCCGTTTCCGTGCAGTACCAGGTCGTCGAAGCGAAGGTCTTTGACGCCTACTACAAGCTGAGCAATCCGCAGAGCCAGATCGAGAGCTACGTCTTCAACTCCATCCTCGGCCACGTGCCCACGCTCACCCTCGACGAAGCCTTCGAGCAGATGCAGCAGATCTCCGGCGCCGTCAAGAAAGACCTCGACGAAGTGATGGACACCTTCGGCTACAACATTCTGCGCGCGCTGGTTACCGACATCGTTCCCGACGCCAAAGTCAAGGCGGCCATGAACGACATCAATGCCGCGCAGCGCGAGCAGATCGCGGCCCAGGCCCGCGGCGAGGCCGAGAAGATCCTGAAAGTGAAGCAAGCTGAGGCGGAGGCGGAGTCGAAGGCGCTGCAAGGGGAAGGCACGGCTCGCCAGCGTCAGGCGATCATCAAGGGCTTGCAGGCATCGGTGGAGGAGTTCAAGAGCGCTGTCGAAGGCTCGACCGCACGGGACATTATGGCCATGGTCCTGATGACCCAGTACTTCGACACCATGCGCGAAGTCGGAGTCGCGGGCAAGTCGAGCACCATCTTCCTGCCCAGCTCGCCCGGCACGGTCAACGACCTCATGACGCAGATCCTCGCCGGCTTCCAGGGCGTCAAATCGTCCTGATTTGCGGAGGAACATCACAAATTCGTGTTGCCCCATCCTTTCCGCTATCTCATCGCGGAAAGGGTGGGACAGAAAGCTACCGGCTACTGGCTACCGGCTTCCCTTCAAATTCCTCATTGAGCCATTTGCTGAACGCCGCAAACTCCTCGTCGCGGCCCAGGAAGTCGCGCACCATCTCGCGTCCCGGCTTCGACCCGCCCCGCTCGAGCACTGCCTTGCGGTAGCGCGCGCCAGCCTCGCAGCCCAGCAAATCATTTGGATCGAACTGCCCAAAAAAATCCAGTGCAATCACCTTATCGAACGCATACGTGTAGTAGTTCGATGAGTATCCGGTCAAATGTCCGAAGCTTGCGTACATCCGGTTGCCCTCGAGCCACGTCCACGGCTGAAATTGTTTGTAAAGTTCGCGCGTCACCACGTCAGGATCGATGCCCGCGGGGTCCTCGTCGTGCAAATTGAGCGAGAGCGTCGTGTAGTAGAGCTGTGTCCGAATCCAGTCCGCGCGTCCGAATGCGCCCGCCCGCCTCATGGTCCGGATCAGCTCCGCTGGCAGCACCGCATCTGTTTCGTAGTGCCGCGCGAATGCCTGAAGCAGCTTTTCGTCGCGGAAGAATTCTTCCAGCATCTGCGACGGCACCTCGATAAAGTCGCCCTCCGTTGCAAACCCCGAAAGCCCCGCCCAATCCGTGTGCCCGCCGAGAATGGCGTGCATCAGGTGGCCAAACTCGTGGAAGAACGTGACCACATCGGAGTATTGCAGGAGCCCCGGATCATTCACATCGCCAGCCGGGAAGTTGCAGATCAGTGCAGCCTCAGGCATCGTGCGCCCACGCACGCCCGTCACCACGGGAGCGGCAGAAAACCACTTGTCCTTGCCCTCGCGCGGATGCATGTCGAGATAAAACCGCCCCACCAGCCGCCCGCCATCGAAGACCTCGAAGACCGAAACTGCCGAATCCCACGCCGGCGCATTCGACGGCCGGAACTCCACCTTGAACAGCTTCGCCGCTGTCTTCAGCACGCCCGCCTCCACCCGCGCATAAGGAAAATACGGCCGCACCGACTGCGAATCGAAATCGAACTTCGCGCGCCGGAACTGCTCATACCAATACCCGCGGCTCACAATGTCGATTTCACTCAATCCAGCCTCACGCCCGCGCGCAAATTCGAGCACCAGCGCGTGCTCATGCTTCGCGCCGTCGCGGCTCGCCTCGTCCAGTTTCGCCAGAAACGTCCGCACATTCGCCGCCGACTTCATCATCTGGTCGGCCGTCGCCAGGTCGGCCCAACTGCTGAATCCGAGAATCGACGCAATCTCCTGCCGCGCCCCTAAGAGATCGAGCAGAATCTGCCGGTTCGCCGGATAGGCGCGTGTATTGTAGGCCAGAAACATGCGCTCCCTCAGCGCCGCGCTCGCCGCAAAGGTCATCACCGGCATCATGTCCGGCGGATCGGTGGTCAGCGTCACACGCTCTTGGCCAGTCGCGTCTTTCTCGGCCGGATGCCGCGCAATGTAATCGGCGGGCAATCCTTCCAGCTCCTGCGGCGTCGCCTCAATCGTCTTCGCGCCCTCCTGAATGTTGCGGCTGAACTCAAGCGACAGGCCAGTGGCCTTGTCCTGCAGCGCGTGCAGGCGATCCCGCGTGGCCTGGTCCTTGTCCACGCCGGACAAGCGGTAGCCGAGCAGCGTCCGCTCCACATAGTGCTTCGTCGCCGCGCTCGCGCCGTCCAGCTTGATCGCCACAAGCGCGTCATACACTTCGCGGTTCAGGCTCAACGCGCTCCCCACCATCGCCACACGCTGCGCTTCCATCTGCGCCTGGTCGCGCACGCCCTTGTCGGCAGCCACGGAATTCAGAATTCCCGCCTGCGCTCCGGCCAGGCTCAGGTGCTCGATCGCCTTGTCGTACAGCAGCAGCGAATTCTCGGGAGTCCGCTCGCCCTCGACGGCCACGAGCGCGGCCAATGCGCTCTCGTGAGCAGCCAGCCGCGCGCTCACCCAACTGGTCAACGCCTCGGCCGACGCAGCGCCGCCAGCCTCCCACGCGTGCAGGTTTTGGTTGGCAGCGGCAGTATTCTTAACAGGCATTGCGATTGAACCCTCCAGATTTTTAGACTATCAAGCCGCTTCGCGCGCCACACGCGATGATGCATTCGCGCCGCCGCGCTGCTGGCGAGCATGAACCCGCCTGTGCGTATTGCCGGCGTGCAGGCCGCAGGCTCTATTTCGATTGATTTGCCGTGTACGCGTCGAGCCGCTTCTTATAAAGCAGCAGAACGCTCGGGCCAAACGATAACAACATCACCGCGATCCCCGTCACGATGCCAAAGCTTGTCGCCACCGGAGCCGAACAATCCCCGCGTCGCCGAACCCAAACGTGACAAGGCACCGCAATCAAAAGTTCCAGCACGCTGCCCTTCAGCAGCCACGACACAATGCGGGTCGTCACCGCCGCGGAGTTCCTGAAATACAGATAGAAGAGAACTCCCCACACGAGCCAGAACGCCAGGAAAATCCACACGACCTCCATCTCGGTATCCCAGAATCGGTCGAGGAACTTATCGCCGGCCACACCCGCACCGGCCGCTGAGAATGCAGCGAACGCAAGAAGCGCGAAAAGCATCGACCCCGCGACCACCGACACTGCAAGATGCGTCCGCGGCTTCAATCGCTTCTGCGAGGCGTCGACTGACAGGAAAAGCAGGATCGCCTGCCCACCGATGACGGCAACAATCGCCGCCCACACCAGCCACTCCGTATTCATCTCGGCCAGAGTCGTAAAGAAGGGAGCGTTTGATCCGGCCATGGCCAGGCGCAACCCGGCGGGCTCCAACAGCCCCACAACAATCACGGCATAAAACACGCTGATGACGATGCCCCACTTGCGCATGGAGGTCCTTTCTTCGCTTCGCAACCAATTATCCGCCCGCAAACGGCTTGCCGCATTTTTTGTCACGCAAAATCTCGCGAGCTGTCCGGGAAGGCCTTACTTCGCCGCCACGCTCTCCACCACCGGCGGCATCTTCAAAAACTCCTCCGGCTCGAGCGCGCGCGGCGTGAACCGCGCCTCGAAAACCGCGCCTTTAAAGGAATCGCGCTTGTTGATCCGCGTTCCAATCGACGAGTGGCCCGGCCCCTGCGGCATCATATGCAATTCGCCTTCGCCCTGCATCTCATCGCCCACGTAGTTGCGCAGCATCTTGCCGTCGTATACCGCCGTCACCCGGTACCACTGCCCCAGCGGGTGCAGATCGTTCGAGTTCAGCAGCGTGCGCTCGGAGCCGTTCGTATTGGCAAAGCTGTCGAGGCACCACTCGCCCTTCACAATGCGAATCTCAAAGAGCATGCGGTTATCGGTGTCCTTTCCCGTCGCCGGATCGGTTTCCGACAAGTGAAAAAAACGCTGCGCCTCGGCGCCATCCGCATCGGGCCTGAAGATCACCTCCCACGTGTAGGTGCTCGCGCCTGCCAGCGGATGCACATCCACGAACAGCGCATCGTCCACGCCATTGAACTCGATTGCCTTGCCATACGGCGAATCGATCAGGTGCGGATGCCCGAGAACATGCGTAGGATGGCCTCCGATCGAATCGATGTTATCGAGCCGCCATACGGTCGTCTGCCGTTCGGCCGGAGTTTGCGCGAAAACCGCGGGCAACAACATCAGCGCGATCGTCACGACCAGGGCCAAACGCTTCCAACTCGATCTCATGCACCGGCCTTCTCCCGGCTGACTTGCTAACTCGTCCGCCGCGGCGGACTGACGCGCTTCTCTTCTCACCCCAGCTCGCACGGCTTCTCCAGCGCGGGCAGTGCGCCGCGCTTCATCAGCCCCGGTATTGCTCGTCGCTCACATGCTCCATCCAGTCGACTACCTTGCCGTCGAGCTTTTCCTGGATGGCGATGTGCGTCATGGCCGTCGTCGGGCCAGCGCCGTGCCAATGCTTCTCGCCCGGCGAAAACCACACCACATCGCCGGGGCGAATCTCCTCGATCTCGCCACCCCAGCGTTGCGCACGGCCGCAGCCTGCCGTCACAATCAGAGTCTGTCCCAGCGGATGCGTGTGCCATGCGGTTCGCGCGCCCGGCTCAAAGGTCACGCTCGCGCCTTGCACAAATGCCGGCTCCGGCGCCTGAAAAAGCGGATCGATCCGCACCGTTCCGGTGAACCAATCTGCCGGTCCCTTGCCTGACGCCTGGCTGCCGCTTCTTTTGATCTCCATCTCCGAATCCTTTCCGCGCCGAATTCCTTTCGCGCATCGACTCGTTCACTGTCTAAAGTACTCGAACCGGTACGCCAGCTCCGGCCCGCCTTCGCCCTCGTAAGCAATTTGCGCGATGAGCAGCGCAAACGGTTCGGTATAACGCGCGATCCGAAGTGGCCCAACATCAACCGGATCGAATCCCGTGTCGCGGATCAGTTTAGCCGCCACGGCATTCGCTTCCTCGTCGCCGCCGCAGTACATCAGACTCGGCCGCTTCGCCTTGCGCTTCGCTTCGAACACGCCGAAGAGCACTTCACTGGGCACGGTATTGAACGCGGCCACCACCCGCGCCTTCGGAATCTTCTTCGCAAGCTCTTCGGCTCCCGACGACGTGTTCGCAACAATGAGCTTCGTATTGTCCGCGTCCATCGGCAGCGAGCAGGTCACGATCACCTTGCCGGCCAAATCGCCCGCCTGCTTCAGCACGTCGTCGATGCGCGACCAGTGCACCGCCAGCAACACTGCGTCCGCATCCTGCACGGCCTCGCGCGGCGTACCCGCTTTCGCTTTCGCTCCCGCGTCGCGCGCCAGCTTTTTCAGCTTCTGCTCGCTCCGTGCGTAGCTGAACACCACCTCATGCCCGGCTCGCGCAAAAATCGTTCCCAGCTTTGCGCCCATCAACCCCGAACCCAAAATGCCGACTCGCATCCCTCGCCTCCTACCCATCAACAAAACCCGATCCCATCAGGAAAGCCCAATCCCGCCAAAAAACCGATCCCCAAAAACCCATTCCCCAAGAAACCGGTCATTGTCCAATGTCTACCGTTCGCGATCACCTGTCCACTGGCCGAAGCCTGGTCCAAACCTGACCGCCGCCCGGTCCAGGCCCCCCTCCACACCCCCGTCCACACCCTCCCCGACCGGATTCAGTACCGAAATACTCTCCAAATCTGCACATTCTATGTTGCATTAGCATCGAAACCCCTTTAATATGCGTCAATTGAAGAGAATGCCTCTCGCGGTCTCCAGCACGATCGATTCGCGGCCTGCGCCGGCGGTTGCACTTCCGCGCCTGCGCTTGGGAAAGCTGTGTATCGCCGTCCAGGGAGCAACGGTCGCCGAGCTCATCTCCCGCGCCGAAGAAGCTCTTAAAGACTCTGTTTTCATTGAGTTTCGCCTCGATTCCCTGCCCAAGCCCCCCGCTGCCCTGCCCGAGATCAAGGCCTTGCTGGCCCGTCGCCGCGACATCACCGCCATCGCCACCTGCCGGCGCAAGCCCTTTGGTGGCAAGTTCACCGGCTCTCTCAACTCCGAGCTCGAAATCCTCCTCAAAGCCGCCGAAACCGGCTGCCAAATTGTCGATTTAGAGGTCGAGTCGGCCGAACAGTGCACCCGGCCTCAACTGGCCAAGTTCCGGGCCGCCCTTCGCGCCGCCGGCGCCTCGCTCATGATCAGTTCGCACGACTTCACCCGCACGCGTCGCCCCGAGGGCCTCAATCAAACCGCCCAGCGCATCGCCGCCTACGAGCCCGACTTCGTCAAAGTCGTCACGACCGCTCGCTGTCTGGCCGACAATCTCTCCGTCCTGCAGATGATCGAGGATCAGTCCCTCAATGCTCACGTCATCGGCATCGCCATGGGCGAGGAGGGCCTCATCAGCCGGATATTGAGTCCGCGCGCCGGGGCCGCCTTCACCTTTGCCTCCTCTTCCGATGGCGCCGAGACTGCCGCGGGCCAGGTTCCCGCGCGCACGCTCCTTGACCTCTATCGCCTCGAGCAGCTCGACCAGGCCACCCGCATCTTCGCGGTCGCCGGCAACCCCATCGCCCACTCTCTCTCGCCGCTCATGCACTCCACGGCCTTCCGCCGCGAAAACGTCAACGCCGTCATGCTTCCCCTCAAGGTAAAATCCCTCGACGACCTGCTCACCGTCGTCCGCGACCTGCCTCTCGACGGTGTCGCCGTCACCATGCCGCTCAAGCAGGAAGTCCTGCCGCACCTCGCCAACATGGACCCGCTCACTGGCCGCATCGGCGCATGCAACACCTTGCGCACCGGCGCTGACGGCAAGCTTTACGGCTTCAACACCGATGTAGCCGGCATCGTTCGTCCGCTCGAACGCCGCATGCATCTCCAGGGAGCGCGCATTCTTGTCCTCGGCGCCGGTGGCGCGGCGCGGGCCGCTGTTTTCGGCCTCGTCGAGCAGGGTGCTGAAGTCTTCATCGTCAACCGCACCCACGAAAAGGCCGTCGCCCTGGCCCGCAAGGCCAAAGCGCACGTCCTCCGCCAGACTCTGCTCGCAAAGACCCGCTTTGACGCCATCGTCAACGCCACGCCTTGCGGCATGACCGGCATCAAGCAGCAACTCCCCCTCAAGGAGAGCGAGCTCAACGCCTCGCTCATCTTCGACCTGGTCTACACGCCGCTCGAAACTCCGCTCCTCAAGCTCGCGAAAGCGCGCGGCCTCGCTGTCATCTCCGGTCTTGAAATGTTCGTCCAGCAAGGCGCCCGCCAGTTCGAAATCTGGACCGGCAAGCCCGCCCCCGAAGCCGAAATGCTCCGCGTCGTCGAATTCGAGCTCCGTCGCCACCCGCAATAATGCGCCGTGCTTCGCCCCTAATTCAATTGGCGCTATAATGACCGCGGGGACTGAGTCGCTCGCATGAAAGTTCGCGATGTGCTGAAGCTGATTCGGGATGATGGATGGTATCAAGTAGCACAAAAAGGCAGCCACCGTCAGTTCAAGCATCCCGTAAAGAGCGGCCGCGTCACCGTGGCAGGTCACCCGTCGCAGGAAATGGCCAAGGGAACCTTCGGAAACATCCTCAAACAGGCAGGCTTGAAATGAAGGAATACGCGGCAGTATTCGAGCGAACATCCACTGGATGGAGCGCCTATGTTCCTGACCTGCCAGGATTGGGAGTAGCTGCCAAGACCCGCCCTCAGACCGAAAAACTGCTCCGCCAGGGAATTCAGATGCATATCGCCGGACTGCGCGAGGACGGCCGGCCGATTCCCGAACCTCAAACACACGTCATGCGCCTGGCAATCCCCGCCTGAATCGGCAAGCCCGCTCCCGAAGCCGAAATGCTCCGCGTAGTCGACTTCGAGCTCCACCGCCACCCGCAATAATCCGCCGTCAACACACGGCCCCGCGCAGCAGGCGCGCCCGCAAAGAACAATCCGCTTATTCCGCCCGGAAATGCAGCATTGACGCGCAGATTCTCCAACAGCGGTACAATTCAAGCGACTCAGCTCAGACAAATAAAGCTGCTCGAAGTCAGAAGGTGCCATCATGGTCCTGATCGTGTCTCTTCTTATCGTGTTGGTGTTGTTTTTCCTGCTTGCCACCGCCCTCGCGTCGGTCTATAGCATCGGCCCCACCCAGATCGGACTTGTACGAAAGAGAATCGGAAAGAAGCTGCCCGGCGACAACCCCGTGGCCTTTTTGGGAGAAGCCGGTTACCAGGCCGACCTCCTCATGCCCGGGCTGCGCTTCAAGTTCAAGCCTTTCTTCACGGTCACAAAGCACCCATGGGTGCAGGTGCCCGCGGGACAGATTGGCGTCGTCATCGCGCAGGTTGGCAAGCCCACGCCCATCGGCGCCAAGTCAGCCCGCTACGATTCGGCTTTCGGCAACTTTACTGACTTTCGCACCTTTGTTTTGAAGAACGGCGAAAAAGGCGTTCAAAGACCCGTTCTTTCTCCCGGCACTCTGGCGCCAATTCATCCGGTAGCTTTCCTGGTCATCACCAAGCCGCAGGTCTTCGGCCTGCCGGTGTCCGATGAGTACAGCAGACTCGCTCGCGGCGGCAAGCTGGACTTCCGCGCCTTCGGCCTCGAAGAGTGGCAGCTCGATGTCACGCGCATTGCGCCCAAGCCCACCAGCGAAAGCGGCAAAGTCGTCGACATGATCGGAGTGGTTACCGCGTTGGACGGTGAACCCCTGCCCGCCGGCGCTATCGCCAGCCGCCTCGGCGAATTCAAAGACGTCAGTGAGTTTGAAGCCAAAGGCGGCGTCACCGATTTTGAGCTGATGGGACTGATTCTTGGCAGCAAGAACGATCAGCACAACAACTATCAGGACTTCCAGAGATTCCTTCAGGCTGGCGGAAAAATCGGTCTCCAGCACGATCCGCTGCTCTACGGCGCATACAACCTCAACCCCTTCCTGGTCCGCGTGGAGCAGGTTCCGATGCTGGTTGTGGAACAGGGTCAGGTCGCTGTCATCAAGGCTTATGTCGGATTGCCCACGCAGGACACATCCGGCGCAGACTTCAAATTCGGCAGCCTTGTGCGCCCCGGCCATCAGGGCATCTGGCAGGAGGCGCTCAGAACCGGCAAGTACCCCATCAATCCCCGCATCTACGACGCCAAGCTCGTTCTAACGTCGATCCTCAAGCTCGATTGGGCAAAGGACGTCACCGGAGCTCATGGCCTCGACGCGCGCCTCGAGCCCATCATCGCCAAGAGCAATGAGGGCTTTGTCTTCAGCATCGATCTGCAGGTCCTCATTCACGTTCCGGACACCAAGGCGCCTCGCGTGATCTCCATGGTTGGTTCCATGGAAAATCTCGTGAACGAGGTTCTCCAGGCTGCCGTCGGCAACCTCTTTCGCGACAAGATTGGCGGCATGGAAGCCATTACCTTCATCCAAACGCGCCAGAACGTCCAGGAACAGGCCTTCAACTACATCCAGAGCAAGCTCGCCGAGTATGAAATCGAGACGCGCGGAGTTTATATCCAGGATGTCGTCTACCCCGAACAGTTGGTCACCGTTCTCACCCAGCGCGAAGTCGCGCATCAGGAAGTGGAAACCTTCAAAATGCAGCGCCAGGCTCAGGACCAGCGCATCGAGACAGAGAAGGCCCGCGGCACTGCCGACATGCAGGTCGACCTTGCCAAGTCAAAGGTTGGAGTCGACATTCAAACCAACCGCACCGAGGCCAGGATGAAGGAGGCCCAGGGCGAAGCCGCGTTCATTGAGCAGACCGGAAAAGCCCGCGGAGCCGAAGTTCGCGCGGTCGGCTTGGCCAACGCCGAGGCTTATGAGCGCCAGGTCGGAGCGCTGGGCAAGGGGCCCACTGCTCTCGTCAACGCCATCAAGGCGCTCTCGGTCGGCAATGTCGCGTTCGTGCCCAAGATCCTTGTCGTCGGCGGCAATGGCAATCAAGGAGTTCTCGAGAGTCTGGGATCGCTGCTGATGGACAAGCTTGACACGAGCACTGCCGAGTCCGGGGGCACTGCGGACTCTGGATACGCCAGCTCCGCAACCGCCAAGCCCGCGTCAGCCAGCCCGTCGAAAAAGACCGCGTCTTGATCAACGGCCTTGAGCTGTTCGTCAGGTAGGGCGCACACCCGTTCCGCCTACAAGAGTTATCTTGTCCTCGGAGGAACTCCGATGCGCGCAGCCATCTTCGATTCCACGTCGACCCACCCCGGCGCATGGCTTTCCATCGAAGGAATTCCGCGTCCGGAACCACAGCCCGGCGAAGTGTTGCTCAAAGTCCTCGCCTGCGGTGTCTGCCGCACCGATCTTCACATCGTCGAGTGCGATCTCAAGCCCCTGCACCCGCGCATCATCCCCGGCCATCAGATCGTCGGCGAAGTTGTTGAAGGCGCAACCGCAGCCCTCCCTGCCGGCACGCGCGTCGGCGTCTCCTGGATCGGCGGTGTTGACGGCGACTGCTGGTTCTGCCGCCACGGCATGGAGAACCTCTGCGACCACCCTGTCTTTACCGGCTACTCGATCAATGGCGGCTACGCGCAGTTCGCCGTCGTGCGCGCCGATTTCGCCAATCCTCTGCCCTCTGGCCTCGACCCCATTGCCGCCGCGCCGCTGCTCTGCGCCGGCGTCATCGGCTTCCGCAGCCTGCGCGTCGCGGGTGTCGAGCACGGCGAGCGCGTTGGCCTTTACGGCTTCGGCAGCTCCGCCTCGCTCGCCATTCGCATCCTTCAGTCGTGGGATTGCAAGGTCTATGTCGTCACCCGCGGCGAATCGCACCGCAAGGCCGCCCAGTCGCTCGGCGCCACGTGGGTTGGCAACGAGGACTCCAAGCCTCCCGTCGAGCTCGACCGCGCCATCACCTTCGCCCCCAGCGGCAAGGTCGTCGTCAGCGCTCTCGCCGCTTTGCGCAAGGGCGGCATCGTCGCCATCAACGCCATTCACCTCGACCAGATGCCCGCCTTCGACTACGACCGCCTGCTCTGGGGCGAGCGCCAGTTGCGCAGCGTGGCCAACATGACCCGCCAGGACGCGCGCGACTTCCTCGCCCTCGCCCGCGACCTCTCGCTTTCCCCATCTGTGACGACATTTTCACTCGACGACGCTAACCGGGCCCTCGAGGCCGTCAAACACGAAACCGCCTCGGGCTCTGCGGTCATTGTCATTTAGCGCGCTCCAGCTCCTGTCGCCGCTTTTAGAGCTACAATGTCTGTCAAAATCACGAGGAATCGATGGCGCCGTGGCTCAAACTCGGGTTCGCAGCCTTGCTCGCGTGTTCCGTTGCCTCTCCTTGCGTCGCGCAATGCGGCTTCGCCATCGTTCCGGCGGCGGACGCTCATTGGTACCGCGAACAAGGTTGGCCGATCCCAGGCTTAGAGCATTTTAGGAAATAGTATAGACTGGTAATTGGCGACACTCCGCGGCGCAGAAGATATGGGGCGACCCTATGGGGATGATTTGCGTCGTAAGTTTCTATCTGCCTACGACGAAGGCGAGGACA